>Ga0209793_1000571_pt1 | contig 38246 bp, 30 predicted proteins | sample EBPBio122009_DNA_FD_185863 | JGI IMG/M metagenome (GOLD analysis project Ga0209793, IMG submission 185863) | Wastewater treatment Type I Accumulibacter community from EBPR Bioreactor in Madison, WI, USA - Reactor 1_2/2/2009_ DNA (SPAdes) (version 2) | ecosystem: Engineered > Bioreactor > EBPR >... | reverse complement strand
GGGCGCGCCTTCTTCGAGAAGACCGTGCGCATGGCGGCCGATGTCATGCTGAAGATCGCGGCCTTGCCGCAGCCCGTCGTGGCGGAGATCGACGGTCTCGCGACCGCCGCCGGCTGCCAGCTCGTGGCGAGCTGCGACCTCGCCATCTGCACCGACACGTCCACCTTCTGCACGCCGGGCGTCAATATCGGCCTCTTCTGCTCGACGCCGATGGTCGCCGTCACCCGCGCGGCCCATCCCAAGCAGGCGATGGAGATGCTCCTGACCGGCGAGACGATCGACGCCTCCACCGCCAAGGATTTCGGCCTCGTCAACCGCATCGTGCCGCAGCAGTACCTGCGCCAGGTTATTGATAAATATGCCGCCGTCATCGCCGCGAAGTCGCCACAGGCCCTGCGCATCGGCAAGGCGGCCTTCCGCGCGCAGGCCGGTCTGCCGGTCGCGGATGCCTACAATCTGGCCGTCGCGACGATGGTGGACAACCTGTTCACCGACGATGCGAAGGAGGGGATCGGGGCATTTCTCGACAAGCGCATGCCGGAATGGGAGCGCAGGTAGCCTACGCCAGCTTCAGCACCAGTACGCCGCAGGCGATCACCGCGCCGGCAACGTAGCGCCAGACGCTCGCCTTCTCCTTGAGGATGACGACGGAGATGAGGAGGGCGAAGATGATGGCGGTCTCGCGCAGGGCTGCGACGGTGGCGACGGGAGCTTTGGTCATCGCCCAGAGTGCAAGCCCGTAGGAGGCGATGGAGCCGGCGCCGCCGAAGAGGCCGCGCGCCCAGTTGCGGCGGACATGGTTCCAGACCGTGACGCGGCCGCGGCGCGCGACGGCCCAGGCAAAGAGCAGCACCGGCGGCAGCAGCGCCATCCAGAGCGTATAGGAGACGGCGTTGCCCGAGGCGCGCGCGCCCGCACCGTCGACGAAGGTGTAGGTGGCGATCACGATGGCGTTGGCGAGCGCCAGCAGAATGGCGTTGCGGCTGCCGTGGCGCGCCTCGAAGGCAAGCGTCAGCACGCCGGCCGAGATGATGAGCACGCCCGCCATGGCGGCCGTCGTGAGGTGCTCGCCGAGTACCGCGCCGCTCGTCGTGGCGACCAGCAGCGGAGCGGCGCCGCGCATCAGGGGATAGACGAGGCCGATGTCGCCGGCCCGGTAGGCGGCGGCGACGAGCTGGAAATAGGCGAACTGCAGGAAGGCCGAGACGAGGATGAACGGCCAGGCTTCTGGTCTCGGCAGCGGCACGAAGGGCAGGAAGGCAAGGCCGACGACGCCTGCGCCCAGCGCCACCATCGCCGCGTCGAGCGATTTGTCCGTGCCGGATTTGACGAGGGCATTCCAGGTCGCATGCAGGGCCGCGCCGAACAGCACGAGAAAGAGGACGTCTAGCGGCAATCTGGGACCTCGGAGGGGCAGGCAGGCGGATGGGGAGGCCCTTTCATCCGCCCAAAGCAGGCGATTTGCAATCGGCAATTTCGCTCTTCATGCCGCGCGGCCGCCAAAACCCGGAAATCTGTGCAGGATTGGCACAGGGACGATGGGTCAGGGCGCCGGCGGGCAGTCGTCTTCTTTAAGGTTTCGGGCTAGATTGGGGCGGTGAAGAAACGTGCGAGACGGTCGCGAATGCCGGAGGAGGCTGCGATGAACCACGATCACTATGCCGACAGCTACATCCGCCACATCCTGAAGTCCGTTCATACCATCGCCGTGCTCGGCGCATCGCCGCATGATGGGCGGCCGAGCCATGGCGTGATGGGCTTCCTGCTCGGCAAGGGCTATCGCGTCATCCCGGTCAATCCCGGCCATGCCGGCAGGACGATCCTCGGCCAGACCGTCTATGCGCATCTGGCCGATATTCCCGAGCCGATCGACATGGTCGACGTTTTCCGCGCGGCGAGCCAGTTCCATGCCGTGGTGGACGAGGTCCTGGCGCTGCGCCCGCTGCCTTCCGTGCTCTGGGGCCAGTTTACGGTGCGCGACGATGCTGCCGCCGCGCGGGCCGAGGCCGCCGGTATCCAGGTCGTCATGGACCGCTGCCCGGTGACGGAATATCCGGTGATGATGCTTCGGGCGTCCTGAACGCTCGATATTGACTTCACGCAGCGTTACCCCAATTGTCCGCGCAACAAACGGGGCAACGCCATGAATCACGATTCCTATCCGGATTATTATCTCGCCGATATCCTCCGCTCGACGAAGGTGATCGCGCTTGTCGGCGCCTCGCCGAATCCGGAACGCCCGAGCTATCGGGTCATGGCCTTCCTGCTGCGCAAGGGCTATCGTGTCATTCCGGTCAATCCGGGCCAGGCCGGCAAGGAAATCCTCGGCCAGCCCGTCGTCGCGCGCCTTGCCGATATCGTCGAGCCGATCGACATGGTCGATGTCTTCCGCGCCGCCGATGCGCTCCCTGCCGTGGTGGAGGAGGCGCTGGCGCTCTCCCCACCGCCCAAGGCCATCTGGGGGCAGCTCTCGGTGCGCCACGACGAGGCCGCAGCGACGGCGGAAGCGGCCGGCGTCAAGGTGGTGATGGACCGCTGCCCGGCCATCGAGTATCCGCGGCTCGTCGCCTGAGGGTTTCCCGCGCGCAAAGCGCTTCGCCGGGCTGGGACTTTCACGGAAAATCTTTCTTTGACCGGCCTTTAACTCTCTGAAATAGTCGCCCCGGATTTCACTTTGGGAGGCTATTTATGACCAGGAACAAGCCCGGATTTGCCACGCTCGCCGTCCATGCCGGCGCGCAGCCGGATCCGACGACCGGCGCGCGTGCGACGCCGATCTACCAGACGACGAGCTTTGTCTTCAACGACACGGACCACGCCGCCTCGCTCTTCGGCCTGCAGGCCTTCGGCAACATCTACACCCGCATCATGAACCCGACGCAGGCCGTGCTCGAAGAGCGTGTCGCCGCGCTCGAAGGCGGCACGGCCGCGCTGGCCGTCGCCTCGGGCCACTCCGCCCAGCTTCTCGTCTTCCACACGATCATGCGCCCGGGTGACAACTTCATCGCCGCGCGCCGGCTCTACGGCGGCTCAATCAACCAGTTCGGCAATGCCTTCAAGAGCTTCGACTGGCATGTACGCTGGGCCGATACCGCCGATCTTGCGAGCTTCGAAAGCCAGATCGACGACAAGACAAAGGCGATCTTCATCGAGAGCCTTGCCAATCCGGGCGGCACCTTCGTCGACATCGCCGGCATTGCCGAGGTTGCCCATCGCCACGGCCTGCCGCTGATCGTCGACAACACCATGGCGACGCCCTACCTGCTGCGCCCGCTGGAACATGGCGCCGATATCGTCGTGCATTCGCTGACCAAGTTCATGGGCGGCCACGGCAATTCCATGGGCGGCGTCATCGTCGACGGCGGCACCTTCGACTGGTCCGCTTCCGGCAAGTATCCGGCGCTTTCCGAGCCGCGCCCGGAATATGCCGGCGTCGTGCTGCACGCCACCTTCGGCAATTTCGCCTTCGCCATCGCCTGCCGCGTTCTCGGCCTGCGTGATTTCGGCCCCGCCATCTCGCCGTTCAACGCCTTCCAGATCCTCAACGGCATCGAGACGCTGCCGCTGCGCATGCAGCGCCATTGCGACAACGCGCTCGCCGTCGCCAAATGGCTGAAGGCCCATGACAAGGTCTCCTGGGTCAACTATGCCGGCCTCGATACGGACCCGAACCACGCGCTGCAGCAGCGCTACTCGCCGAAGGGCGCGGGCGCCGTCTTCACCTTCGGCCTGAAGGGCGGCTACGAGTCCGGCAAGCGCTTCGTCGAGGGCCTGGAAATGCTCTCGCACCTCGCCAATATCGGCGACACGCGCTCGCTCGTCATCCACCCGGCCTCCACCACCCACCGCCAGCTCAGCGAGGAGCAGCAGACCGCCGCCGGCGCCGGCCCGGATGTGGTGCGCCTGTCGATCGGTATCGAGGACGCCGCCGATATCATCGCCGATATCGAGCAGGCCCTCGCCAAGGCCTGATGCCAGTCGGGCGGCCCTCGCGGGCCGCCCTTTTCATTTCAGCGAGTGGTTAAAGCATGAGCAATGTGCAACTTTTCGACACCTCCGACATCGAAGCGGAGGAGGGCCGTCCGGCCGCGGATCGGCTGATCGCGGGCGATCCGGTCTTCACGACCTGGAACATCGAGGAGGCCGAGGGCGGTATCTATTCCGGCATCTGGCAATCGACGCCCGGCAAGTGGCGCATCCAGTATGACGAGTGGGAATATTTCCACATCCTCGAAGGTTACTCGATCGTGACCTCCGACGACGGGGAGACCTTCCACCTCAAGGCCGGGGACCGGCTTATCTTGAGGCCCGGCTTCAAGGGAACCTGGGAAGTCGTTGAAACGACTCGCAAGGATTACGTCATCCGGCTGTAATCACCAGGTCAGCTCCAGCGCCTCCAGCCCGTGGAAATGGTACACGTCCTTCACCACGGGCTTCTTCGCGATCCTCAGTCCCGGCAGGCGCTGGAAGAGGATCGGCAGGGCGATGTTCAGCTCCAGCCGGGCGAGCGGCGCGCCGATGCAGAAGTGGATGCCGGCGCCGAAGGATAGGTTCGCGCCCTCGTCGCGATCCGCCTTGAAGGCGAGCGGGTCGCTGAATTTCTTCGGATCGAGATTGGCGGCGGCGAGGATCATCGCGACCTTGTCGCCGCGACGGAACTGGATGCCGTCGAGTTCCACGTCCTCAAGCGCATAGCGCTGGAAGATATGCACCGGCGCGGAGATGCGCAGGCACTCTTCGACCGTGCGTTCCGTCGCCTTCGCATCGGCGAAGAGCGCGGCCGGGTCGGCGTCGTTTTCGAGGATGGTGCGCACGGCGTTGCCGATCTGGTGCACCGTTGCCTCATGTCCGGCATTCAGCAGCACGATGGTCGTCGAGATCAGCTCGTCCTCGGTGAGGAGCTGGCCTTTGTGTTCGGTATGGACCATGTGCGAGAGCAGGTCGTCGCGCGGCTCCGCCCGGCGTTCGGCGATGACGCTGCGCACATAGTCGGAAAATTCCTGCGCGGCCTTGTCGGCGGCAAGCTCGTCCTCGCGGGTGCGGCCGAACATGTACATGCGCACATAGGCATGCGACCACTTCAGGAGCTGCGGCCCCATTTCGTCGGGAATGCCGATCATGCGGGCGATCATCGTCACCGGAAGGATGTCGGCGAAGGCGGTAAGCAGCTCGACGCGCCCGTCCTTCTCGAAACGGTCGATGGCCTGATTGCAGAGATCCGTGATCTCGGGCGTCAGGCGCTCGATCATGCGCGAGACGAAGGCGCGGTTCACGAGGGTTCGCAGCCGCGTATGCTCCGGCGGCTCCAGCTCCAGCAGCGACCAGGCCTCCGCCGCATCGAAGTGCCGCACATGATCCTGCGGCTCCGGCATGCCGAGTTCTTCGCGCGTCGCCACGTGCAGGATCTGCCGGCCGAAGCGGCGGTCGCGCAGCAGGCCGTTCACATGGTCGTAGCCGGTGAAATACCACTGCTTCTGCTCCTCCCACCAGAAGGTGGGACAGTGCGCGTGCAGCGCCGCATAGACCGGATTGGGATCGCGGTAGAAATCTGGGTTGCGGCCGTCGAGCGAAACCCGGCGGCTGGCGGCATCGATGGTGAGGAAGGGGAGATGTGTCGTCGTCATGATGGCTATGACCTAGCGGATTTCATCCCGCCGGGAAAGCGTGACGATCCGTGTTCAACAGCCGCATCACTTCCCGACCGCCACGCCCTCCCGCCGCGGATCGGCGGCGCCCTTGAGGCCGTCGGCGGTAAGATCGATGGCGTGCAGGCCGGAGTTCATGTCGCTGGCCTTCACCTCGTAGCCGAGCGCTTTCAGCGGTTCGGCCAGCTTTTCAGCGTCGGTGCCCGCTTCGAGGTCATAGGGGCCGAAGCGGTTGATGAGGTGGGGCATGGCGACGATCTCGCCGACATCCATGCCCCAGTCGATATAGGCGATGAGCGCCTGGGCGACATAGCCGATGATCTGGCTGCCGCCGGGCGAGCCGATGGCAAGGAGCGGTTTTCCGTCCTTCAGCACGATGGTCGGCGACATGGAGGAGCGTGGGCGCTTGCCGGGTTCGACGCGGTTGGCGACGGGCACGCCCTCGTCATGCGTCTCGAAGGAGAAGTCGGTGAGCTCGTTGTTGAGCAGGAAGCCGCCCGTCATCAGCCGCGAGCCGAAGCCGTTCTCGATGGTCGTCGTCATGGAGACGACGTTGCCGTCCTTGTCGACGATGACGAAGTGGCTGGTGGAGGGCAATTCGATGGCGGCGTCACGGCCGAAATTGAAGGCATGGTCCCATTCCGGCTTGCCGGCCGCTACGGCATCATCGCCAAGCGCCTTGTCGCCGTCGAGCAGTCTGGTCCTCTCGCCGAGATAGGCCTTCTCCAGAAGACCTTTGATCGGGGCGGGGACGAAATCGGTGTCGGCGAGATAGCGGCCGCGATCCGCGAAGGCGAGGCGCTGCGCGTCGCCGATCAGCCGCCAGCTTTCAGGATTGTCCCTGCCGAGCGCTTTCAGATCGAAATTCTCCAGCATGCCAAGCATCTGGCCGATGGCGACCGCGCCGGAGGAGGGCGGTCCCATGCCGCAGATATCGAGCGCGCGGTAGCGGACGCATACGGGCTGCCGTTCCCTCACCCGGTAGTTCGCAAGGTCTGCAAGCGACAGCACGCCTGCGTTCTTGCCGGACATGCGCACGGTATCGACGATCGCCTCCGCGATGGGGCCTTTGTAGAAGGCCTCCGCGCCACCCTTGGCGATGGTCGAGAGTGTTTCGGCATAGGCGGGATTTTTGAGCACGGTGCCGGCCTTGATCGGCGCGCCGTCGGAGCCGAAGAAATAGGAGGCGGTCGTCTCGAAGGTCTTCAGGCCGTCGCCCTCGGCCGCGACAAGGCTGGCAAGGCGGGGAGAGACGGAAAAGCCCTCGCGCGCCAGTTTCTCCGCGGGGACGAAGAGGTCCTTCCAGTCCTTGCGACCCCAGCGGTTATGTGCCTCCTGCATCAGCATGACGGTGCCGGGCGTGCCGACCGAACGCCCGCCGACGACGGCGTCGAAGAACTTCATCGGTTCGCCCTTGTCGTCGAGGAAGAGCCTGGGTGTGGCATCCATCGGCGCCGTCTCGCGGCCGTCGAGCGTGACGATGCGTTTCGCCGTCGCATCGTAGTAGACGAGGAACGCGCCGCCGCCGAGGCCGGAGGATTGCGGCTCGACGAGGCCGAGCACGGTCTGGACCGCGATCATGGCGTCGATGGCGCTGCCGCCTTCAGCAAGGACCGTCTCGCCGGCCTGCGCCGCCAGCGGATGTGCGGCGGCCACCATGTGCTCGCTCGCCGTGACGACTTTTGCCGCCGCCAGGCCGGTCGCGCGCTCGGGCGCTAGGGTGTCCGAAGCCTGCTGGGCAAGCGCACCCGTGGTCGTCAGGAAGAAAAGCCCGAGGGTGACGAGGGATCGTTTCATCGTGATTGCCTCCGCTGGGGGCCGATATAGTGCAGGCATTTGCAGGGTGGAGGCAAGGCGGATGGGGAATTCACCCTTTCTTCACCCTGTCGACGCCTGGCTTGTGGAAATCCTTGTCTGCCGTTGCGTGAGTTAACCGCAATCTCGCATAGAGCGCCGCAAAACGTGGGGCCGTCTTGAAGTCCGATACCCTGACACTCTATGTAGGGAAGACGAAACTTGCTGATTCCCAACGCTTGGCGAGGGTTTCAGGGCCACTTGAGATGAAGGATTGATATGAGAAATCCCGTAGATACCGCCATGGCTCTGGTGCCGATGGTCGTCGAGCAGACCAACCGCGGCGAGCGTTCCTACGACATCTATTCGCGCCTCCTGAAAGAGCGCATCATCTTCCTGACGGGTCCCGTCGAGGATCACATCGCAACGCTCGTCTGCGCGCAGCTCCTCTTCCTCGAAGCCGAGAACCCGAAGAAGGAAATCGCGCTCTACATCAACTCGCCGGGCGGGGTCGTGACCTCGGGCATGGCGATCTACGACACGATGCAGTTCATCAAGCCGGCCGTGTCGACGCTCTGCATCGGCCAGGCCGCGTCCATGGGCTCGCTGCTGCTCGCCGCCGGCCACAAGGACATGCGCTTCGCCACGCCGAACGCCCGCATCATGGTTCACCAGCCCTCCGGCGGTTTCCAGGGCCAGGCATCGGACATCGAGCGCCACGCCAAGGACATCCTCAAGATGAAGCGCAAGCTGAACGAGGTCTATGTCAAGCATTGCGGCCGCACCTATGAGGAAGTGGAACAGACGCTCGACCGCGACCATTTCATGAGCGCCGACGAGGCGAAGGACTGGGGTCTGGTCGACCGGGTCATCACGAGCCGCGAGGTTATCGAGGGTCCTGACGCCACGTAATCCGATTGCGCTGCAGGGGCCGATGACGCTCGACGACTACAACGCCTTCTGCGCTTCGCTCCCCGCCACGACGCATGTCGTGCAATGGGGCGGGGCGCATGTCTGGAAGGTCGGCGACAAGGTATTCGCCATCGCCGGATGGAGCGAGGCGGAAGGACTTGGGGTCACGTTCAAGGTGTCCGAGCTTGCCTATGACATTCTGCGCGAGCAGCCGGGATGCCGTCCGGCGCCCTATCTTGCCTCGCGCGGCATGAAGTGGATCCAGCGGCGGACGGGCGAATCGGTTGATGATGCGGCCCTGTGCGACTATCTAAGGGAGAGTCACGCTCTGGTGGCGGCGAAGTTGACGCGCAAGGCTCGCGCCGATCTCGGCTTATGACGAGGGTGTGAAGGGGCCTTACGCGATTGTAATGATCGCGGGGCTTTATCCTCGCCACAAAGCCGGTAATATTGGCCGTTAATGCTATGTTGATTTGTGACGGCATAGCATTCGGTGTTTAGACGGGGAATGCGTTGCAATCGGTTCAAGGGCGTTGCCCGGGCCGGTCAGTACCCCTGGAGCCTTTGAAGGGCGCAAGCGCTTCCGACAAGGGTGATTTGAGTGGTCCGGCCATCTTGCGAGGGGTGGACGGCGTGCTGGAAGGAAAGTGATATGAGCAAGGTCAGCGGCAGCAACGGCGGCGACTCCAAGAATACCCTTTACTGCTCCTTCTGCGGCAAGAGCCAGCACGAGGTCCGCAAGCTGATTGCAGGACCGACGGTGTTCATCTGCGATGAATGCGTCGAACTGTGCATGGACATCATCCGCGAGGAGAACAAGACCTCGATGGTGAAATCCCGCGACGGCGTTCCCACGCCCCAGGATATCATCAAGGTCCTCGACGAATACGTCATCGGCCAGCAGCAGGCCAAGCGCATCCTGTCGGTCGCGGTGCACAACCACTACAAGCGCCTGGCGCATGCCGCCAAGGGCTCGGACGTGGAACTGGCGAAGTCGAACATCATGCTGGTCGGCCCCACGGGCTGCGGCAAGACCTACCTCGCCCAGACGCTCGCCCGCATCATCGACGTGCCCTTCACCATGGCCGACGCCACGACGCTGACCGAAGCCGGTTACGTCGGCGAGGACGTGGAGAACATCATCCTGAAGCTCCTGCAGGCTGCCGACTACAATGTCGAGCGCGCGCAGCGCGGCATCGTCTATATCGACGAAGTCGACAAGATCTCGCGCAAGTCCGACAACCCGTCCATCACCCGTGACGTGTCGGGCGAGGGCGTGCAGCAGGCGCTTCTGAAGATCATGGAAGGTACGGTTGCCTCCGTACCGCCGCAGGGCGGCCGCAAGCATCCGCAGCAGGAATTCCTGCAGGTCGACACGACGAACATCCTGTTCATCTGCGGCGGCGCCTTCGCCGGCCTCGACAAGATCATCTCCGCCCGCGGCGAGAAGACCTCCATCGGCTTCGGCGCGACGGTTCGCTCGCCGGAAGATCGCCGCGTCGGCGAAGTCCTGCGCGACCTGGAGCCGGAAGATCTGGTGAAGTTCGGCCTCATTCCGGAATTCATCGGCCGTCTGCCGGTTCTGGCGACGCTGGAAGACCTCGACGAGGATGCGCTGATCCAGATCCTGTCCGAGCCGAAGAATGCGCTGATCAAGCAGTACCAGCGCCTGTTCGAGATGGAAGACGTCGAACTGACCTTCCACGAGGACGCACTGCGCGAGATCGCCCGCAAGGCGATCGTCCGCAAGACCGGCGCCCGCGGCCTTCGCTCGATCATGGAGAAGATCCTGCTCGATACGATGTTCGAGCTTCCGACGCTGGAAGGCGTTCGCGAAGTCGTCATCTCCGACGAAGTGGTCAAGGGTTCGGCCCGTCCGCTCTACATCTACTCGGAGCGCACCGACGAGAAGGCCAACGTTTCGGCCTGATCGGCCGCAAATCGCTTGAGGAAGGACCCGCCACGGCGGGTCTTTTCGTTTGAGGTCGACTGGTGATATTTCGTGACTGGCCGCTTTTGCCCGTTGAGGGCATGATGCGTGGGTGTTTCGACGCGTGAGGCGTTGCGAAACGGCACGCGCCGCGCGAATATGGAAGACTTCGATTCTGTTCTGCGTATGCTCCGGCAATGATTGTCGGGGGAAGGCCGCAAGTTCCGCGACAGCGCGGAAGACTAGACTTCCCATGTTGGTTCGTCTGGTTCGGTGCGGGGGTGGGGCACCCCGGCGCCGGGCTTGAAAAAGCGTTAGCCGCACGCCACTTGTGGATGGAAAAGATCGCCGGCCCGGTGTCCCAAGCGCCGACAGGACCGGTTCCCGGAAACGGGACGTTTGAAAGGAAATGACATGACGAAAAAGACGTCTGCGCCGCACGAATCCACGGCCTATCCGGTCCTGCCCCTGCGCGACATCGTGGTGTTCCCGCACATGATCGTGCCGCTGTTCGTCGGTCGCGAGAAGTCGATCCGCGCGCTGGAAGAGGTCATGGGCACCGACAAGCAGATCATGCTTGCCACCCAGATCAACGCTTCCGACGACGATCCGGAGACCGACGCCATCTACCGCATCGGCGCCGTCGCCAATGTTCTCCAGCTGCTGAAGCTGCCCGACGGCACCGTCAAGGTGCTGGTCGAGGGTCGCGCCCGCGCGGAGATCGACGGCTATACCGATCGCGAGGAGTTCTATGAGGCGATGGCGCATGTGCTGCCCGAGCCCGAAGAGGACCCGGTCGAGATCGAGGCGCTGTCGCGCTCGGTCGTCTCCGAGTTCGAGAACTATGTGAAGCTCAACAAGAAGATTTCGCCCGAAGTCGTCGGTGCCGCGAGCCAGATCGAGGATTACTCGAAGCTCGCCGACACGGTCGCCTCGCACCTGTCCATCAAGATCGTCGAGAAGCAGGAAATGCTTGAGACGACCAGCGTCAAGCTGCGCCTCGAAAAGGCGCTTGGCTTCATGGAAGGCGAGATCTCGGTCCTGCAGGTCGAAAAGCGTATCCGCTCGCGCGTCAAGCGCCAGATGGAGAAGACCCAGCGCGAGTACTACCTCAACGAACAGATGAAGGCGATCCAGAAGGAACTCGGCGACGGCGAGGACGGCCGTGACGAGATGGCCGAACTGGAAGAGAAGATCGCAAAGGCCAAGCTCTCCAAGGAGGCCCGCGAAAAGGCGGATGCCGAGCTGAAGAAGCTGCGCCAGATGAGCCCGATGTCGGCGGAAGCCACCGTCGTGCGCAACTATCTCGACTGGCTCACGGGCATTCCGTGGGGCAAGAAGTCGAAGATCAAGACCGATCTCAACGCCGCGGAAAAGATTCTCGACGAGGATCATTTCGGCCTCGACAAGGTCAAGGAGCGCATCGTCGAATATCTCGCCGTGCAGGCTCGTTCGACCAAGATCAAGGGTCCGATCCTGTGCCTCGTCGGTCCTCCGGGCGTCGGCAAGACCTCGCTCGCCAAGTCGATCGCCAAGGCGACCGGCCGCGAATATATCCGCATGGCGCTCGGCGGCGTGCGTGACGAAGCCGAAATCCGCGGTCACCGCCGCACCTATATCGGCTCGATGCCCGGCAAGGTCATCCAGTCGATGAAGAAGGCGAAGAAGTCCAACCCGCTCTTCCTGCTCGACGAGATCGACAAGATGGGTATGGATTTCCGCGGCGACCCGTCTTCGGCCCTGCTCGAGGTGCTGGATCCGGAACAGAACTCGACCTTCATGGATCACTACCTGGAAGTCGAATACGACCTGTCCAACGTCATGTTCGTGACGACGGCGAACACGCTGAACATTCCCGCGCCCCTGATGGACCGCATGGAAGTGATCCGCATTGCCGGCTACACGGAAGAGGAAAAGCTGGAAATCGCCAAGCGGCACCTGCTGCCCAAGGCGATCCGCGACCACGCGTTGCAGCCGAAGGAATTCTCCGTGACGGACGGCGCGCTGATGGCGGTCATCCAGCAGTACACCCGCGAGGCGGGCGTCCGTAACTTCGAACGTGAACTGATGAAGCTCGCCCGCAAGGCGGTGACCGAGATCATCAAGGGCAAGGCGACGAAGGTCGAGGTCACGGCGGAGAACATCCATGACTTCCTCGGCGTTCCGCGCTTCCGCCACGGCGAAGCCGAGCGCGAGGATCAGGTCGGTGTCGTCACGGGTCTTGCCTGGACGGAAGTCGGCGGCGAGCTTCTCACCATCGAAGGCGTCAGCCTGCCGGGTGGCAAGGGCCGCATGACGGTCACGGGCAACCTGAAGGACGTGATGAAGGAATCGATTTCGGCGGCGGCATCCTATGTCCGCTCGCGCGCCGTCGATTTCGGCATCGAGCCGCCGCGCTTCGACAAGACCGACATCCACGTGCACGTGCCGGAAGGCGCGACGCCGAAGGACGGTCCGTCGGCCGGTATCGCCATGGCGACCGCCATCGTCTCCATCATGACCGGCATTCCGGTCTCGAAGGATATCGCGATGACGGGCGAAGTGACGCTGCGCGGCCGGGTCCTGCCCATCGGCGGCCTGAAGGAAAAGCTGCTCGCGGCGCTTCGCGGCGGCATCAAGAAGGTGCTGATCCCGGAAGAGAACGCCAAGGACCTGGCGGACATTCCGGACAACGTGAAGAACAGCATGGAGATCGTCCCGGTCTCCCGCATGGGCGAGGTGATCGAGCATGCGCTGCTGCGCCGGCCCGAGCCGATCGAGTGGGACGGCACGCTTGAAGCGGCCAAGGTTCCGCCGGTCGAATCGACCGACGACGGCGCCGGTGCCATCGCGCACTAGGCTCTTTTGAACGCCTAACTTCATAAAGACCGGCCTTCTGGCCGGTCTTTTTCGTTGAAAAGAGTGTGTAACCCCCGGATTCTCAGGCTTTTCGGACGAAATATTCTTGCGGGGCGAGGGCCGATGCGTATTCTGCCCCCGACTTGTATGAGTCGTTTCAAACCGTAAGAAAGGGGTGGAAACATGAACAAGAATGAACTCGTATCCGCAGTGGCTGAGAAGTCCGGCCTCTCCAAGACGGACGCAGCATCTGCTGTCGACGCCGTTTTCGAGACGATCCAGGGCGAACTCAAGAACGGCGGCGACGTTCGTCTCGTCGGTTTCGGCAATTTCTCCGTGTCGCGTCGTGAAGCTTCGAAGGGTCGCAACCTTTCGACCGGCGCCGAGATCGAGATCCCGGCTCGCAACGTGCCGAAGTTCTCGGCCGGCAAGGGCCTGAAGGACGCCGTCAACGGCTGATCCTCAGTTCGGGCAGAGCGGTTATCCACTCCGCCGCCAATCCTGAAGTTCAGGTCGGGGGTCCGGTTTTCCGGACCCCTTTTTATTTGCGGGGGAGAGGCGGGCGCATTGTCATGCGGCTGTAACACGCAGGCCTCAGAACTGCCGGGTTCCAATCGACCGGATTCCGGAGGCATTCATGAAAACCCGTTCGCTCACCGCTGCGCTGGCAGCGGTTCTCGCCGCATCGGTGGCCCCTGCCGCCAGCGCCGAGCCTGTATTCAACCGTATCGCGTCCTTCGCCGTTGCCGGAAACCTGCCGGAAGGCGTGGACAAGGCGACGCCGAGCTCATCCGAAATCATCGCCGCGTCCGAGGACGGCAACACGCTCGTCTATTCCGACAGCCCCAACAAGGCGGTTGGCTTCATCGATATCACCGACGCCAGGGCCCCGAAGGCCGGCGGCTCGGTCTCCTTCGACGGCGAGCCGACCTCCGTGACCATCGCCGCCGGCAAGGCGCTCGTCGCGATCAACACGCGTGAAAGCTTCGTCAAGCCCTCTGGCATTCTCGCCCAGGTCGATCTTGCCTCGAAGGCGGTCGACGCGACCTGCGATCTCGGTGGCCAGCCGGATTCCATCGCCCTCAACAAGGACAAGACCCTTGCCGCGATCGCCATCGAGAACGAGCGCGACGAGGAGGTCAATGACGGCGACATCCCGCAGATGCCGGCCGGCGACCTCGTTCTTCTCTCGCTGAAGGACGGCGTCGTCGATTGCGGCTCGATCAAGCATGTCGCCCTGACGGGCCTTGCTGAGGTTGCCGGCGAAGACCCGGAACCCGAATTCGTTTCCTTCAACAGCCTCGACGAAGTCGCCGTCACGCTGCAGGAAAACAACCATATCGTCATCGTCGACGGCAAGACCGGCACGGTGAAGAGCCACTTCTCCGCCGGCACTGTCAGCCTCGAAGGCGTCGATACCAAGAAGGACGGTGCGCTGAAGTTCACCGGCAAGGTCGAGGACGTTGCCCGCGAGCCCGACGCCGTGAAGTGGCTGGACGACGACCGCCTCGTCGTCGCCAACGAAGGCGACTGGAAGGGCGGCGCTCGCGGCTTCACCATCTTCGACAAGCAGGGCAAGGTTCTCTACGAGAACGGCCCGGCCTTCGAGCGCGAGATCGCCAGGATCGGTCACTATCCGGACAAGCGCAACAAGAAGGGCGTCGAGCCGGAAGGCCTGGAAGCCGCGAAATTCGGCGAGGACAATCTGTTCTTCGTGCTGGCCGAGCGCGCCTCCATCGTCGGCGTCTACAAGGATACCGGTGCCGAGCCGCAGCTTCTCCAGCTCCTGCCGTCAGGCATCGCGCCTGAAGGCGCCGTCGCCATTCCGGCCCGCAACCTGCTCGTGACAGCCAATGAAGCCGACCTCGTCGAGGACGGCGGCGCGCGCTCGCATGTCATGATCTATGAGCGTGCGGAAGGGGAGGCCGCTTATCCGCAGATCGTCTCCACCGAGAAGGACGGCGAACTGATCGGCTTCGGCGCACTCTCCGGTCTTGCTCCGGTCAAGGACAAGCCGGGCATCCTCTATGCCGTCAACGATTCCTTCTACGCCTCGCAGCCGACGATCTTCACGATCGATGCCACGCAGAAGCCGGCGAGGATCGTCGATGCCCTTCGCATCACCCGCAACGGTGCCCCCGCGCAGAAACTCGACAGCGAAGGGCTGACGCCGGATGGTGAAGGCGGCGTCTGGCTGGCCAACGAGGGCGATGCCGACAAACTCTATGCCCACGCCATCATCCATGTGAACGAGAAAGGCGAGATCGACAAGGAAATCGCCATTCCCGCCGAGCTGCGCGCCGGCGAAAAGCGCTTCGGCTTCGAAGGCATCACCAGCGTCGGCGAAGGCGACGACATGGTGCTCTGGATGGCCGTCCAGCGCGAATGGGGTGATGACGAGAAGGGTTTTGTGAAGCTCGTCTCCTACAAGCCGTCCGATAAGGAATGGGGCGCGGTGCGCTATCCGCTCGACAAGACGGAAAGCGGCTGGGTCGGGCTTTCGGAAATCACCGCGAACGGCGATCATGCCTATATCATCGAGCGTGACAACCTGATCGGCGAGGCCGCGAAGCTGAAGAAGCTCTACCGCGTCGCGCTTGCCGACCTGAAGCCCGTCAAGCTCGGCGGCGAACTGCCTGTCGTGAAGAAGGAGGAGGTCCGCGACCTCATTCCGAACCTCAAGGCCACGAACGGCTATGTCGTCGACAAGGTGGAAGGTTTTGCCATCGATGCCGCCGGCAACGGCTATGTCGTGACCGACAACGACGGCGTCGACGACTCCTCGGGAGAAACGCTGTTCTTCGGCATCGGCCCCATCAACGCGATGTGATGCGTCGAAGGGCGTGAGCCGCAAACAAAAAGGCCGGGATCTCGCGATCCCGGCCTTTTCTTTTTCGTTGCCGCCAGGCTTAGCCGACGGCCTGCAGGGAGCGGGCGGATGACGCTGCGGACGGGTCGCCTGCGTTCCTGTCTCTTTCCCCTTGCAACTCCTCGGTCTTCTCGCTGAGACAGCGGATGATTTCCTTCAAGTGCTGCTTCTGGTCGTCGGTGAGGACGTTGAAGATCGCCTCGATCGTCTTGTGCTGCGGCTGCTGGGCGGCCGAAATGACGGTCCGGCCCATATCCGTGATCGAGACGATCTTGGCGCGGCGGTCCTTCGGGTCCGGCTCGCGCATGACGAGCTTGTCCCGCTCCAGACCGTCGATCGCTTCCGTCACCGTGCGGGGTGCGAAACCAAGCGCGCAGGCGATATCCGTCGACCGCTGCGGCCCCTGGCATTCCAGAAGAAGCAGGAACTTGCTGCGGGCGAGCGATACGCCTTCGTCCATCATGCACTCATTCACCAGGCGGCTCACCTGATGGTAGAGTTTGAACATGCCCTGGGAGATTTCTATCGTGCTATTCATGAGGGGAAATATAGGTATTATGAGGGACCATGTCAAATGATCGTGATATCTCTCGTTCATTTCGATCATAGATATTGAACGATGCCTGTAAATGTGCGCGGCCGGCCTGAAGGCGATTTTCCTAGCCTCTTCTCCGACTTTTGCGGCGCGGCGCGATTTCCTTCTGCATAACCTGCCTGCAACGCGCCGGAGATTGCCGCCAGCATTGACCCGGAGGAGGGCGGAGGCGATTGTCCGGCCATGCCTTTCCGCTTCATCCATACCGCCGACCTGCATCTCGATTCGCCGCTCGCCTCGCTCGCCCTGCGCAATGCCGATCTCGGCGATCTGGTGCGCGGCGCAACGCGCAAGGCGCTGGAGCGCATCGTCGATCTCGCCATCGCCGAAGAGGTGGATATGGTGATTGTCGCGGGCGATCTCTACGATGGCTCGCAGACCTCCATGGCGACGGCGCTCTTCTTGATGGGGGAGATGCGGCGGATGGAGGCGGCGGGCATCCGCGTCTTCATCATTCGTGGCAACCACGATGCGCAGTCGCAGATCACGCGCGAGCTGACTTTTCCGCCGAACGTGCATGTCTTCGACGGGCGCGGCAAGCCGGTGAAGGTGGGCGTGCTGGCGAGCGGCCGGGAGGTTCACGTCCACGGCATCAGCTTCGCCCAGCCGCATGCCCCGAACTCGCTGTTGCCGGCCTTCCGCGCGCCGGTGCCGGATGCCGTCAATATCGGCCTCATGCACACCAGCCTTGCCGGCGCGAGCCGCCACGATCCCTATGCGCCGGTCGGCATTTCCGACCTTGCGGCGCATGGCTTCGATTACTGGGCGCTCGGCCATATCCATCAGCGCCGGGTGCATTCGCAGGATCCGTGGATCGTCATGCCCGGCAATCCGCAGGGCAGGGACATCAACGAGGGCGGGCCGAAGGGTGTGACGCTCGCCACCATCGCCGAGGACGGCACGATCTCCTGCGAGGAGCGCCCCGTCGCCATCGCGGTCTTCGAGCGGCTTTCCGTCGATCTTTCCGGCATCGAGGACTGGCATGGCATGCTCGACCGTGTCGAGGCCGCGCTTGGCGCGGCGAAGACCGCCGCCGGCGCGCATCTCGTCGCTCGCCTGGCCTTGACCGGGACGACGCCGCTTGGCTGGCGGCTGCGGCGCGACGAGGACCTGCTTGCCGGCGAACTCCAGAACCTTGCCGCCTCGCTCGGCGATTGCTGGATCGAGGCGGTGGAACTTGCTGTGGTCCAGCCACAGGCCGTCGCGGAGGCCGACGCCGGCCCGCTGGCCGAGCTGGGCCGCCTGATGCATGACGATGTCGCGGTAAGCCACGCCTACCGTGAGGAATTGCGCGAGACGCTGGGCGATCTCCTGCGCCAGCTTCCGAGGGAGGCGCGCAGCCTGCTTGCGCCGGACGAGGCGGCGGAGGACGCTCTGCTCTCGGAGCTTGCCCTTCAGGGGGCCGACGCCGTACTTGCCCGCCTCGGCGGCGAGAGCGGGAGGGCATAGGATGCGTCTCGACCGCCTCGATCTTGTCCGCTACGGCAAGTTCACCGACCGCAGCCTCGATTTCGGCGTGGCGGAACCCGGAAAGCCGGATTTCCACCTCGTCTACGGTCCCAACGAGGCCGGCAAGTCGACACTGTTTTCCGCCTATCTCGACCTGCTCTTCGGTATCGAGAAGTCGAGCGCCTACGGCTTCCTGCACGCCTATGGCCTGATGCGCGTCGGCGGCCGGCTTTCCATCGGAGGAGAGCGGCAAGAGGCCTATCGATTGAAGCGCAACCAGGCCTCGCTGGTATCGGCCGATGACAGGCCGCTACCGGATACGCTTTTCGCGTCCGTGCTGGGCGGCATGGACCGCAATGCCTATCGCACCATGTTCTCGCTCGACGACGAGAGCATCGAGAAGGGCGGCGAGGACATCCTGAAGAGCGAAGGCGAGCTTGGGGCGATGCTCTTTTCCGCCAGCTCCGGCCTTTCCGACATGGCGACGGGTCTTGCGGCACTGAAGCTGGAGGCGGACGAGTTCTACCGCCCGTCCGGCCGCAAGCATGACCTGTCCGCGCTCAAGGCCGAGATCGAGACGCTCGCCGCCGAGCGCAAGGCGCTGGATGTCGCGGCGCGCGACTATGGCGCGCTCGTGCGCGAACGCGACGCGGCCCTGCAGCGCCATGAGGCGGTGACGGCGGCCCGCGCCGAGGCGCGCATGGCGCTGGCCCAGCTTGAACGCAGCCTTTCCGCTCTTCCCGGCCTGCGGCGCCTGCGCGCGCTGCGGGCGGAGCTCGGCGCCTTCGACCTCGGCGCTTCGCCGCCCGCCGGCTGGCGCTCCCTGCTGGCCGAACTTGCCCGCGAGGAGGCGCAGATCGCGGCGCGGGCGGCGCGGGCCGTCACCGAGCGCGCGCAATGGGACGAGGAGCGCGCGGGGCTTGCCGAGGACGGCGCGGCGCTGGCCGCCGGGGCCGACATCTCGGCTCTGTCCGGCTCCGCCCTCGAAGCCCGCTTCCGCACCGCCGCCATGGACCTTGCCGCCCGCGAGGCCGAGCGAGACGGGCTTGCCGCGACCATCGGCGGGGCCATCGTCGCCCTCGGCCTGCCGCCGGAGGCCGATGCGGCGGAGATCGTGCCTTCCGCCGGGCTGGTCGAAAGGCTCAATGCGCTTCTCTCCCGCCATGCCGCATTGACCGAACGCGGCGAAAGCGCCCGGCGCGAGCAGGCGGAGGCGGAAAAGGCACTGGACGCCATCCTTCGCTCCGGCGCGGCGTCGACGGAGGAAACCGGGAGCGAGGAGGCGCTTCAGGCCGCCCTCGGTGCGGCCCTCAAGGCTGCCCGCTCTGCCGACCTGCCGGCCCGCCTGCGGGAAAGCCGCCGTCACGTCCTCTTTTCCGAGCAGGATGCGCAAGCCGCATTGGCGCGCCTTGCGCCGTGGGAAGGCGATGCCGCGATGCTGGCGGCCATGAGCGTTCCGACGCCGGAGGTTCTCGACAGCCTGCGCAAGCGGCATGACGGCGCGACCGAGGCCCTGCGCCGGCAAAGCGAGCAGGTCGCCGCCCTGGAACTGGAGGTCGCTTCGGCCCGCGCCGCGCTCGATGCGCTGCAGAAGACAACCGGCGCGGCCGGCGAGGAACAGGCATCGCACTTGCGCTCGGCGCGCGAGGCCGCATGGAGCGCGCATCTCGGCGCGCTCGACATGGGGTCTGCCGTGGCATTCGAAAAGACCATGCGCGAGGACGACCGGGCGACGGAAGCGCGCCTGCGCAACGCCGACCGGCTTTCGGAAATCCGCGTCGTGGAACGCACCATCGCCGAGGGAGCCGCGCGGCTCGATGCTCTCGGCGGCGAGACGGCCCGCCTGCAACGGGCGAAGACGGATATCGATGCGGAGGTGGCCTCGATTGCCGGTCGCATCGGATTTTCCCAGGCGTCCCTGGCGGATCTGACGCTCTGGCTCGGGCAGCGGCTGGCAGCGCTGGGCGCGCTGGAAAGCCTCGCCCGGCAGAGGGGCGAGGCGGCGCTTGTGGAGACGGAAGTGCGCGCGCTCGTGACGCGGCTTGCCGCTTTCCTGCCGGTCGGCATCGCTGCGGAGACGCCGCTGGACGAGGCGCTTTTCTTCGCCGAGGACCGGCTCGATGCGTTGAAAGCCGCCGCTCAGGCGCGGCAGGCCGTTGCCGAGCGTCTGGCTCGGGCGAAGACGGACGCCGAAACGCGCGGGAAGGCCGCGGAGGCGGCGGCTGGCGAGCTTGCCGCATGGCAGGCGGCATGGGACCGAGAGATTGCCGGAAGCTGGCTTGCGTCCGACGGTGCGCCGGCCGGACCGGACCGTCTCGCCGCGCTGCTGCCCGCCTTGCAGGCGCTCGGCCGCAATATCGAGCGGCAGCAGGAACTGGACCGCCGCATCGCCGCCATGCGCCGCGACCAGCAGGACTATCGCGCCCATGCGGAACGGCTTGCCGCGCGTCTGTCCGAGCGGTTCGATGCGAACGATCCGCTTGCCACCGTCGCGGGCCTTGCGGGCCGTCTGGCCACGGCGCGGACGATTCGCGAGCGGCGTGAAGCGATAGACAAGGCGCTGGCGCGCCTTGCCGAGGAGGAGGGGGCACTGGAGGAGCGGCGCGCCGTTCTCGTTTCGCGCCAGTCCGAAGTCTTTTCCTTCCTCGGCTGCGATACACTGACCGAGGCGGAAATGCTGCTCGAGGCCTATCGCAGGCGCGACGAGGTTCTAGGTCGCGTCGAGGATGCGGCGCGCACGCTGTTGCAGCAGATGCGCGCCGAGACCGTCGAGGAGGCCGAGGCGCTGCTTTCCGCAGTCGACGAAGACCAGCTTGCGGGCGAGAAGGCCGATCTTTCCATGCGTCTCGATGCATTGGACCGGGAAGTGCAGGAACAGCACCTGGCGCGGGTGCGGGCGGAGGAGGCGTTGGCCCGGATCGCCGGCAGCGACGCGGCAGCGGCGCTGGAGGAGAAGCGGCGCACGGCGCTCATCGACCTTGCGGACAGATCGCGCCGCTACCTTGCGACCCGCGCCGGCATCATGGCTGCGGAGCAGGCGCTGCGGCTCTATCGCGAGCGTCACCGCAGCGCGATGATGGAGCGCGCCTCGAAAACCTTCCGCGCGATCACCGGCGGCGAATATACGGGGCTTTCCACGGTGCTGGAAAAGGACAGCGAGTTCCTCGTCGTCAATGCGGCCGCCGGCGGCTCCAAGCTGGCGAAGGACCTTTCCAAGGGCACGCGCTTCCAGCTCTATCTCGCCCTGCGCGTCGCCGGCTATCACGAGATCGCCGCCAGCCGGGAGATCGTGCCCTTTATCGCAGACGACATCATGGAGACCTTCGACGACCGGCGCGCGCTGAACGCGCTCAGCGTGATGGGCGAGATGGCAAGGGGCGGACAGGTGATCTATCTTACGCACCACCAGCATCTGCGCGACCTTGCGCTTGAGGCCTGCCCGGACGTGAGGCTGCATGAATTGTGATGGCCGAAACGTCGATATACCAGGCGGCCGGCACGGCCGCGAGCTTGACTCGGCGGATGGTAAATGGTTCTTGGCGCACCATTACGACCGTGGCGAAGCATGCTTCGCGGGCGCCGCGCCCTGGATGAACGGACAGGCATGACGATGAGAACCGGGAAAGAGGCGACGATGTGGGAGCGAGGTCTTGCGCCTGCCGGCTTCCTCGTGCTGCTTTTCACCCTGTTCCTCTCGCAGTTCTCGCTGCCGGACAGCGTCGTCGGGCCGCGCCATCCGCAGCGCGCGGCAAGCGAGGGCGGCGTCGCTCCGTCTCCGCTGACCGCCGCTGCCGATGAACTCTGGTTCCCCGCCAGCGGCCATGCCGAACGGCGCGCCGCCAAGGCGAAGACCGGTCTTCCCGACGGCGATGCCGGCGGCAAGGCGCTCCTTCCGGGCGCGGGCCGGCTGATCTATCCCTTCGAGACCGTTGCCGCGGAAGCGTTTCCGGCGATGGACGATCCGGCGCAGGCCCGATCCGGCCCCGCATCCTTCCGCAGCCGCGCGCCGCCGGTTCGCGCCGCCTGAGGCCCTGTGGCGTTTCCGACGCCGCGCCATTCGATTGAAATTCCGATCCCCACGGAGGACGCCGGCCCACGATGCCGCGTCCTTCCGGCAGTTGAAGTGGAACATCCCATGAAAACCTCCAAATGGGCATTGTTTGTCACCGCCGCCATCATCCTTTTCGGGGTGCTTGCGGCCGTGCCGAACGTGCTGACGCCTGAACAGCAGGCGAAATTCGGGCGCTACCTGCCCGCCAATCCCGTCACCCTCGGCCTCGACCTGAAGGGTGGCTCGCACCTCGTTCTCGAAGTAGACGCCGCCGCGCTCCGCAAGGCGCGCATGGACGTGCTGCTCAACGATACGCGCGCCATCCTGCGCACCGCCGGCGAACGCGCCTCGGCCGCCCGCCTGAGCGGTACGACGCTGACGGTCACGCTGCCGGATCAGGAGGCCTTCGACAAGGTTCTGCCGGAAGTGCGCAAGCTCGCCGCGCCGACCTCGACCCTCGGCTTCGGCGCCGGCTCGTCCGATATCGACGTCGCGACCAGCGGTCTCGTCATCAACGTCACGCTGACGGAAGCCGGCGTCAACGAGCGCATGTCGGCCGCCGTCGAGCAGAGCCTCGAGATCATCCGCCGCCGCGTCGACCAGGTCGGCGTCGCCGAGCCGCTCATCCAGCGCGTCGGCGGCGACCGCATCCTCGTCCAGCTCCCGGGCCTGCAGGATCCGACGCGCCTGCGTCAGCTCCTCGGCTCGACCGCGCAGATGAGCTTCCACATGGTCGATCAGACCGTGGACCCGAACGGCGTCGCCCCGCGCGGCGTGATGATCCTGCCTGGCGCCAACGATAACAACAAATACGCCGTCGAAGAGCGCGTCGCCATTTCCGGCGACCGTCTTGCCGACGCCAAGGCCGGCTTCGACCAGCGCACGAACGAGCCGATCGTCTCGTTCAGCTTCGATTCCACCGGCGCGCGCCAGTTCGCGGAAATCACGCAGGCCAATGTCGGCAAGCCCTTCGCCATCGTCCTCGACGGCAAGGTGCTGACCGCGCCGGTCATCCGCGAGCCGATCATCGGCGGCCAGGGCCAGATCTCCGGCAACTTCAACCCGCAGGAAGCGACCGTGCTTTCCGCGCTGCTGCGTTCCGGCGCGCTGCCGGCCCCGCTCACCATCATCGAGGAACGCACCGTCGGCCCGAACCTCGGCTCTGACTCGATCCGCATGGGTCTTTATACGGGTCTCGCCGGCCTTGCCGCCGTCGTGGTGCTGATGCAGGTGCTCTACGGCTCCTGGGGTCTTATCGCCAATCTCGGCCTCGTGCTGCACACGATCCTCACCATCGGCCTGCTTGGCATTCTCGGCTCCACGCTGACCCTGCCCGGCATTGCCGGTATCATCCTCGGCATCGGTATGGCCGTCGACGCCAACATCCTGATCAACGCCCGTATCCGCGAAGAGACGGCGGCGGGGGCGGGGGCCATGAAGGCGCTCGATGTCGGCTTCAACAAGGCCTATGCCACCATCGTCGACGGCAACATGACGACCATGGTCGGCATGATCCTCCTCTTCATGTTCGGCTCGGGTCCGGTGCGCGGCTTCGCCATCACCATGATTATCGGCCTTGCGATCTCGATGTTCACCTCGATCACCTTCGTGCGCTTCCTGATGCGCGAGGCCGTGATCGTGCGGAAGATGAAGAAGATCGAGATCCACTCGCTCTTCGGCAAGGTCTGGGAAATCCCGACCTTCTCCTTCATGCGCGGCCGCTATATCGCCATCGCCATGTCGGCCTTCATCTCGACGAGCTCGGTCATCCTGTTCTTCACGCCGGGCCTCAACTACGGTATCGACTTCGTCGGCGGTATCCAGGTGGAAGCGACCTCCAAGACGCCCATCGACCTCGCGCCGCTGCGTGAGAAGATGGAAGGCCTCAACCTCGGTGAAGTCGCGTTGCAGGAGTTCGGCCAGGGCACGTCGGTCCTCGTCCGCGTCCAGCGTCAGCCGGGCGGTGAAGAGGTGCAGACCGCAGCGCTCCAGAAGATCCGCGACGGCGTCGCCGAAGTGATTCCGGACGCCAATTTCGAGCGCACGGAAGTGGTCGGCCCGACGGTCAGCACCGAGCTTGCCCGCTCCGGCTTCCTCGCCGTCGGCCTCGGCATGCTCGCCATCCTGATCTACATCTGGTGGCGCTTCGAGTGGCACTTCGCCGTGGGCGCCATCGCTACGCTGATCCTCGATATCACCAAGATGATCGGCTTCTTCTCGCTGATGCAGATCGACTTCAACCTGACGGCCATCGCCGCCGTGCTGACGCTGATCGGCTACTCGGTCAACGACAAGGTGGTGGTGTACGACCGCATGCGCGAGAACCTGCGCAAGTACAAGTCGATGCCTTTCTCGGATCTCATCGACCTGTCGATCAACCAGGTGGTCATGCGATGCATCTTCACCTCGCTCGCCGTCGCGGTCTCGCTGCTGCCGATGGCGATCTGGGGTGGCGATACGGTCAAGCCCTTCGCCTGGCCGATGCTGTTCGGCGTCATCGTCGCGACGACCTCGTCGATCTATATCGGTGGCCCGATCCTGCTGTTCCTCAACCGTTTCTGGAAGGACCGCGAGGGATCGCGGGCGCCCGGCTCGGCCGGAACGCCGGCCGCGGAAAGCTGAAACAGAAACGGGCGCCCTCGGGCGCCCGTTTTCGTTTCAGGAGAAGCGTGCGGGACTGAAGGTCTCCGCTCCGATGCCCTCGCGGGCCAGCGGCTCCGGCACCGGCTGTCCGGCAAGAAGCGCGGCGGCAAGGCTGCCGAGCGCAGGCGAGGTGAGGATGCCGTAGCCGCCCTGGCCGGCCAGCCAGAAGAAGCTCGGCTCGTCCGGCGCGGGGCCGACGACGGGCAGGCGGTCGGCGGCAAAGCTGCGCATGCCGGCCCAGCTGCTGAAGACGCGCCGCACCTGCACGGTGGTCGCCTCTTCCACGTAATGGGCGGCATAGGCGATATCGAGTTCTTCCGGCTGCACGTCGGCCGGCTCGCAGGGCGTCTCGTCGGCGGGCGAGGCAAGCAGGCGGCCGCCCTCCGGCTTGAAATAGAAGGTGTCCTCGATCTCGTTCATTTCCGGCAGGCGGCCGGCATCGATGCCTTCGGGAAGATCGATGGTGACGGCCGTGCGCCGGTTCGGAACGACACCGAGGGGGGCGACGCCCGAGAGCGACGCGACGCTGTCGGCCCAGCCGCCGGCCGCGTTCACCAGAATGTCTGCCGCGATGGTCTCGCCGTTCGTCTCGATCAGCCATTTATCGCCGATCCGGCGCGCGCTCGAGAAAGCACGGTTCTCAAGGATCTGCGCGCCGTTGTGCCGGGCGTGGCGGGCGTAAGCCTGCAGCAGGGCGTCGACCTCGATATCCCAGTAGCTCGGGTCGAAATAGGCGGCAGCGCAATAGGCGGGATTGAGGATCGGCGCGCGGGCAAGCAGCGCCGCTTCGTCGAGCCACTCAACGGCCACGCCGAGCGCCGTCGCTTCCTCGAAGCGCTTGCGCACGAGCGCCTCCTTGCCGTGCGTGCCGAAGATGACGCTGCCGCGCGCTATGAGGAGGGGAACAGCGGCGAAGCCCTCGGGCGGTGTCGTCATGAAGGCGTGGCTGGCCCGGGCAAGCGCGTTCACGAGGGGCGGGTTATCGCGCAGGGTGAATTCGGCGGCCGACCGACCGGTGCTGTGGTAGCCGAGCGCGCTTTCCTGCTCCAGCACCGCGACGGACCGGTGCGGGGCGAGAAAATAGGCGAGCGAAATGCCGGCAATGCCGCCGCCGATGATTGCGATGTCGAAAGTCTGCATGATCGCCTCCTGTCGTTTGTTCATCTGGCGTAGGGAAGCGTCCGGCATTCTTCAAATTTATAAGAGTGAAGGTCGATATCAGCCGGATTGATGCGGCTCGCCCCAGCGCCACGGCTCGACATCCGCCACATGGGCAAGGAAGGCCCGCTCCGCCGGGTTGAGCGCCGAGCTAGGATTGGTGATGCGGAAGGTTTCCGTGACCGGCAGGTTCTCGTGCGGCGGCAATTGCCAGAGTTCGCCGGCGGCCAGAGCCGGCCCGGTGAGATGGATCGGCAGCATGCCGATACCCGCATTGGCGACGACGAGCCGCAGCACCTCCTCGACATTGAAGGCGAGCGCGCGCACCTGCTGGCCGAAGGAGCCGACCGCGCGCACCGCCGTCACCGGTCCCATATGCGGCCCGCCGAGAACATCGGCAAGGAAGCTGACATAGGGTTCGCCCCGCAGATCCTCCAGCCGGGCGTCCGTCGCGCCGAACAGCCGATGCCCGCGCCCGCAATAGAGCGCATAGCGCTCGTAGCAGAAGGGCGCCTTGTCCAGCCCGTCCGGAATGATGCCGTCCGAAAGGCCGAGCGTCGCCACGCCCCGTTCCACGGAGCGGATGACGTCGGTCGTCGTCTCGACCGTCACGCCCACGGTGACGCGCGGATGCAGGCGGAAGAAATCGGCGATGGCCCGGTCCCAGGCGGGGTTCAAGGCATGGCTGACGGCGTGGATGGCGATGTGCCCGGCAATGTCCTCGCCGGAGGAGACCATGGCTTCCGGCAGCCGCACGATGGCGGTAAAGATGTCGTGGCAGAGCGTATGCAGGCGCTCGCCGGCCTCCGTCAGCTCGAAGCGGCCCGGGCCGCGGTCGATCAGCCGGTGGCCGACCGATTGCTCCAGCCGCTTGAGCGCCATGCTGACGGCCGGCTGCTGCAGGAGCAAGCGATTCGCCGCCCGCGTGATCGAGCCTTCCTCCACCACGACGACGAAGGTACGCAGCAGGTTCCAGTCGAGATTGTGGGCGAAGCGTTCGAGGCGATTGATCGGCATGTCCCTAGCTAGGACGGCGGCACGGGGGAAGGCAAGAGTGGAGATGTCTTTGCACTGCGTGCGGGCTGCCTCAGCCCGCCGCCGCGATCTTCTTCCCGCAGGCAGGGAGAGGGGGAATGGTGCGCCGCCTCGCTTAAGGGGTTCGCGTAGAGGGGAGAAAGCCGTATCGCACGTTTCCTTCTCCCCGCTTGCGGGGAGAAGGTGGCCGGCAGGCCGGATGAGGGGCGCGCTACGCCCCCGTATCTTACTTCATCGTATAGACGTCGATGGAGAAGTACTTGTCGTTGATCTTCTTGTAGGTGCCGTCTTCACGGATCGCCTGGAGGGCGGCGTTCAGCTTCTCGCGCAGGTCGTTGTCGTCCTGGCGCACCGCGATGCCGACGCCTTCGCCGACGAATTTCTTGTCGGTGATCGGCTCGCCGATCAGCTCGCAGCAGGCCTTGCCGTCGTCGTTCTTGGTGACCCAGTCGAGCAGCGGGATCATGTCGCCGACCTGCAGGTCGAGGCGGCCATTCACCATGTCGAGGTTCACTTCGTCCTGCGTCGGGTAGAGCTTGATGTCCGCATCGGGATAGACGGCCGCGGCGTAGTCCGCCTGCGTGGTGCCCTGCTGGGCGCCGATCGTCTTGCCCTTCATGCCCTCATTGGTGAAGTCCGTGATGCCGGAATTCTTCGGCGCGGCATGGGTCATGGCGGCGAGATAGTAGGGATCGGTAAAGGCGACCTGCTTCTTGCGCTCGTCGGTGATGAACATCGAGGCGATGATCATGTCGTATTTCTTGGCGAGAAGGCCCGGAATGATGCCGTCCCAATCCTGGCCGACGACTTCGCATTCGACCTTCATCTTCTCGCAGAGCGCAAGGCCGATCTCGACGTCGAAGCCGCCGAGCTTGCCGTCGGCGTCCTGGAAGTTGAAGGGCGGGTAGGCGCCTTCCGTGCCGATCGTCAGCGTCTCGGCCGAAGCCTGGGCCGAAAGGAGGGTGGAGGCCGCAAGAGCCATTGCGAGCAGTGTTTTCTTCATGGTCGTTCCCCTGTTCTGATTGTGACCGGAGGCGACGGTAGCGCGCGGGCGCGCATAAACGAAATAGATAGCCATGATGTTCGCTATTATTCTCGTTTATGCGCTCTCCTGTCTTACCAGCGCTGGTGCACGTGCGGGGCGATGAGCCGATCGTAGACCGCGCGCGTCGCATCCATGACATCCTGCGGGATGGCGGGCAGGCTTGCGGCCGCCGCATTGGCCTTTGCCTGTTCGCCGTTGCGCGCACCTGGGATGACGACGCTGACGGCATCCGCCATCAGGATCCAGCGCAGCGCGAAGGCGGCCATGCTTTCGCCCGACGGCACCAGCGAACGGATTTCCTCGACGGCTTGCAAGCCCGTCTCGAAAGGCACGCCGGCAAAGGTCTCGCCGACGTCGAAGGCATCACCGTTGCGGTTGAAGTTGCGGTGATCGTCGGCGGCAAACGCGGTGTCCCGCGTGATCTTGCCGGAGAGCAGGCCGCTTGCCAGCGGCACGCGGGCGATGATCGCGACCTTGCGGCGGGCGGCCTCCTGGAAGAAGAGCCGCGCCGGGCGCTGGCGGAAGATGTTGTAGATGATCTGCACGCTGACGACGCCGGGATATTCGATGGCTTTCAGCGCTTCCTCGACCTTCTCGACGCTGACGCCGTAATCGGCGATCTTGCCGGCGGCCTTGATCTCCTCCAGCGCCTGGAAGACCTCGGGGCGGTAATAGACTTCGGTCGGCGGGCAATGGAGCTGCACGAGGTCGAGGTATTCGACGCCGAGATTCTTCAGGCTGCGGTCGATGAAGCTTTCGAGCTTGGCCTTGTTGTAACCGTCAGCGACATGGGGGGAGAGCCGGCGGCCGGCCTTGGTCGCCACCATCGGGCGCTCACCGCCACGTTCCTTCAGCACGTCGGCGATGATCTTTTCCGAGCGGCCGTCGCCATAGACATCGGCGGTGTCGATGAAGGTCATGCCGGCATCGAGTGCGGCGTGAAGGGCGGCGCGGCCGTCCGCCTCGCTGACGTCACCCCAGGCGCCGCCGATCTGCCAGGCGCCGAAGCCGATATCCGTGGTGGTGAAGCCCGTACGGCCGAATGTGCGATGTCTCATGAAAATCTCCCGGCAAAAAAATGGATTTGCCGGGAGGTAACATTCCAGGACGGGACGGACAAGGAACGCCGGTCAGGCCGGCGTGATTTCGACGAGGTAGAAGGCGGCGCTTGCGCCCGCCGGCACCACTTCCGCCTCCTCAGCGCTATCGAGCACGAGGGCGTCGAGCGGTTGGAGGCCGAGGAGGCCTTCCGCCGTGGAGACGCCGAGCGGTTCGAGCGCCAGCAGCAGGCGCTGGCCCGACGATGCCGGGAGCGCTTTCGCACCCTCGGTGACGTGGTGCGCGAGGCTGTGCCCGAAAACACCGCGCCGCGTCATCACGTTGAGGTCGGTGATCGGCCCGCCGGGCAGGCGTGCCGTGGTCGGCGCATCGGCCGGGAAAGGGAGCGGTGCGGACTTTGGTGTCAGCAGCCTCTCGCCAAGCCCTTCGATGGACAGTTCCATGCCGTCGCCCGTGAGCACCGCCAGCGTGCGGTCGATGCCGGGGAAGACGGAGAAGGGACCGTCGCTCGCCACGCCAGCCATGCTGACGCGCCAGCCGAAATCCGAAAGGCTTGCGCCTTCCGGATGCACGATCACCTCGACCGTCTCGCCGCCGCCGTTCTTCCACGGCATGCGGCGATGGTCCGCGTTGCGGAGCAAGCGGCTCATCAGTTGCCCAGGATGCCCGGCAGGCGCAGGCCCTTTTCACGGGCGCAGTCGAGCGCGATGTCGTAGCCCGCATCGGCGTGGCGCATGACGCCGGTCGCCGGGTCGTTCCACAATACGCGGCCGACGCGCTCGGCGGCTTCATCCGTGCCGTCGCAGCAGATGACGACGCCCGAATGCTGCGAGAAGCCCATGCCGACGCCGCCACCGTGGTGGAGCGACACCCAGGTCGCGCCGGATGCGGTGTTGAGCAGGGCGTTGAGCAGCGGCCAGTCGGACACGGCGTCCGAGCCGTCCTTCATCGATTCCGTCTCGCGGTTCGGCGAGGCGACGGAACCCGAATCGAGGTGGTCACGGCCGATGACGATCGGAGCCTTCAGTTCGCCGTTCTTGACCATCTCGTTGAAGGCGAGGCCGAGGCGGTGGCGGTCGCCGAGGCCGACCCAGCAGATGCGCGCCGGCAGGCCCTGGAAGGCGATGCGGTCCTTCGCCATGTCCAGCCAGTTGTGCAGGTGCTTGTTGTCGGGCAGCAGTTCCTTCACCTTGGCGTCGGTCTTGTAGATGTCTTCCGGATCGCCCGAGAGAGCGGCCCAGCGGAACGGACCGATGCCCTTGCAGAACAGCGGGCGGATATAGGCCGGCACGAAGCCCGGGAAGGCGAAGGCGTTTTCGAGGCCTTCTTCCTTGGCGACCTGGCGGATGTTGTTGCCGTAGTCGAAGGTCGGGATGCCCATGTCCTGGAAGGCGATCATGGCTTCGACATGCTCGCGCATGGAGGCGCGGGCGGCCTTTTCGACGGCCTTCGGGTCGCTTTCGCGCTTTGCCTTCCACTCGGCCATCGTCCAGCCCTTCGGCAGGTAGCCGTTGATCGGGTCGTGGGCAGAAGTCTGGTCGGTGACCATGTCGGGGCGGATGCCGCGGCGGATCATCTCGGGGAGGATTTCGGCAGCGTTGCCGAGCAGGCCCACGGACTTGGCTTCGCCGGCCTTCGTCCAGCGGTCGATCATCGCCATGGCTTCGTCCAGCGTTTCGGCCTTCTCGTCGATGTAGCGGGTGCGCAGGCGGAAATCGATCGAGTCCGGGTTGCACTCGACGGCAAGGCACGAGGCGCCGGCCATGACCGCGGCGAGCGGCTGGGCGCCGCCCATGCCGCCGAGGCCGCCGGTCAGGACCCATTTGCCCTTGAGGTTGCCGTTATAGTGCTGGCGGCCGGCTTCCACGAAGGTCTCGTAGGTGCCCTGAACGATGCCCTGCGAGCCGATATAGATCCACGAACCGGCCGTCATCTGGCCGTACATGGCAAGGCCCTTCTTATCCAGCTCGTTGAAGTGATCCCAGGTGGCCCAGTGCGGCACGAGGTTGGAGTTGGCGATGAGAACGCGCGGCGCATCCTTGTGCGTGCGGAAGATGCCGACCGGCTTGCCGGACTGCACGATCAGCGTCTCGTTTTCTTCAAGGTCGCGCAGCGAGGCGACGATCTTGTCGAAATCGGCCCAGGTGCGGGCGGCGCGGCCGATGCCGCCATAGACGACCAGTTCGTGCGGGTTTTCCGCGACGTCGGGGTCGAGGTTATTCATCAGCATGCGCAGCGGCGCTTCGGTCAGCCAGCTCTTGGCGGTGCGTTCGGTGCCGGTGGCGGCGCGGACTTCGCGGATATTGTGGCGGGGATTGTCGGTCATGGCTGGTTCTCCCGGATCAGCGTGTGAGGGTGGAGGCGAGCGCCTCGATACGTTGCAGAATGTCTTTCAGGTGAATGCGGAGCTGCGTGGCCTTCTCTTCGTCAAGATCGAAGGGCGGGACTTCCGTGGACAGATGGCTCACCTGCGCGAGCTCCATCTGAATGGCGTGCACGCCGGTTTCCGGCTTGCCGTAATGGCGCGTCGTCCAGCCGCCCTTGAAGCGGCCGTTGAGGATGCTGGTATAGGCCTCGGCCTTCGCGCAGACTTCGAACGTCGCCGTTTCGATTTCCTTCGCGCAGGTGCACCCCATGTCGGTGCCGACGTTGAAATCCGGCAGCCGTCCTTCGAACAGGAAGGGGATCAGCGAGCGGATCGAGTGGCAGTCATAGAGGATCGCCACGCCATGGATCGCCTTCACGCGCTCGATCTCGGCGGCGAGGGCCGCGTGGTAGGGCGTATGGAAATTGGCGAGCCGGTAGGCGATGTCGGCCTCGGTCGGCGCCTCGCCGTCCTTCCAGATCGGCTTGCCGTCGAAATCCGTTTCCGGAACGAGGCCCGTCGTGTTCTGGCCGGGATAGAGGCTGACGCCAGCCGGATCCCGGTTGGCGTCGATGACATAGCGGTGGAACGTGGCGCGCACGGTCGTCACGTTCGGCAGCAGGCCGTCATAGAGGCGTTCGATGTGCCAGTCCGTATCCGCGAGGATGCGGCCATTGTCGTTCAGGCGCTCCCGGATATCGGCGGGAACGTCCGTGCCGGTATGCGGGAAGGCGAGAATGACGGGCGAGGTGCCCTGGTGGAGTTCGAGGAGCGCCATGTCAGGCTTCCAGAACCGGCAGGATACCCTTGGTGACGGAAGCGGCGAGCGCGCCCGAGGAGACGAACGTGCCGGCGGCGGCGAGGTCCGGCGCCATGTAGCGGTCTTCCTCCAGCGTCGGCACGACGGTGCGCAGCGCGGCGACGACCTTCTTCAGCTCCGGGCTGGTCACGAGCGGAGCGCGGAACTCGATGCCCTGTGCGGCCGTCAGCGCCTCGATGCCGATGATGGCGGAGAGGTTTTCCGTCATGCGCAGCAGGCGATGTGCGCCGTGGCAGGCCATGGAGACATGGTCTTCCTGGTTGGCGGAGGTTGGGGTGGAGTCGACCGAGGCCGGGTGCGACATCTGCTTGTTTTCGCTCATCAGCGCGGCCGAGGTGACTTCCGCGATCATCAGGCCGGAATTGATACCCGGCTTCTTGGCGAGGAAGGCCGGCAGGCCGAAGGAGAGGGCGGGATCGACCAGAAGCGCGATGCGGCGCTGGGCGATGGCGCCGACTTCGCAAGTCGCGATCGCGATCTGGTCGGCGGCGAAGGCGACCGGCTCGGCATGGAAGTTGCCGCCCGAAACCACGCTGTTGTCCGAAAGGACGAGCGGGTTGTCGGTCACGGCATTGGCTTCGATTTCGAGCGTATGGGCGGCCGAGCGCAGAAGATCGAGGCAGGCGCCGTCGACCTGCGGCTGGCAGCGGATGCAATAGGGGTCCTGCACGCGCTCGTCGCCGTTGATGTGGCTTTCGCGGATGACCGAGCCGGCCAGCAGCGCGCGGAGCGTCGCGGCGGCGTCGATCTGGCCCTTGTGGCCGCGCAGCGTGTGGATATCGGGGTGGAACGGCGCGGAGGACCCCATGGCGGCGTCGGTGGAGAGCGCGCCGGTAACGAGGGCGGCCTGCGCGGCGCGATGGGCGCGGAAGAGGCCGGCAAGTGCAAGGCCGGTCGAGACCTGCGTGCCGTTGATGAGGGCAAGGCCTTCCTTCGCGGCGAGCACGACCGGCTTCAGGCCGGCCTTTTCGAGCGCCTTGCCGCCTGACAGACGTTCGCCGGCATAGATGGCTTCACCTTCGCCGATCATAACCGCTGTCATGTGGGCGAGGGGGGCAAGGTCGCCGGACGCGCCGACGGAACCCTGTTCGGGAATGACCGGAATGACGCCCTTGGCCTGCATGGATTCCAGAAGACGGACGATCTCGATGCGAACGCCGGACGCGCCGCGGCCGAGCGAGATGAGCTTCAGCGCCATGACGAGGCGAACGATGTTTTCCGCGAGCGGTTTGCCGACGCCGCAGCAGTGCGACAGGATCAGGTTGCGCTGGAGCGTGGCGACGTCGGCCGGGGCGATCTTGATGGAGGCGAGCTTGCCGAAGCCGGTATTGATGCCGTAGACCGGCTCGTCGCCGGCGGCGATTTCCGCGATGCGTGCGGCGGCCTTCTCGATGCCGGCGTCGAAGGCGGCGTCGAGCTTTGCGGCCTCGCCGGTCCAGTAGATGGTTTCAAGGGTCTTGAGGGGCACGGAGCCCGGGTGAAGCGTGATCGTCATGGTTCATTCCCCGATGCAGCTAAGGCTGCGGCTTGACTGAATTAATTTCCGCTGCGGATGCGGGCATGCATGGGGTTGAAGCCCATGCGATAGACCAGTTCCGCCGGCCGGCCGATGTCCCAGAGGACGAAGTCCGCCCATTTCCCGGCCTCCAGCGTTCCCACCTCGTCGACCAGCCCGAGCGCGCGGGCGGCTTCGCGCGTCGTTCCGGCGATGCATTCCTCGACGGTCATGCCGAAGAGGGTTGCGGCCATGTTCATGGTGAGGAGGAGGGAGGTGAGCGGCGACGTGCCGGGATTGGCGTCGGTTGCGACGGCCATCCGGACGCCGTGCTTGCGGAAGAGATCGACCGGCGGCTTCTTCGTTTCGCGGATGAAGTAGAAGGCGCCCGGCAGGATGACGGCGACGGTGCCGGCCTTGGCCATCGCGGCCACGCCCGCATCGTCGGTATATTCGAGGTGATCGGCCGAAAGCGCGTTGTAACGGGCGGCGAGTTCCGCGCCGTGAAGGTTGGAAAGCTGGTCGGCATGAAGCTTGACCGGCAGGCCATGGGCCTTCGCGGCCTCGAAGACCTCGGTCATTTCCGCCGTTGAGAACGCGATGCCCTCGCAGAAGCCGTCCACGGCATCGGCAAGCCCCTCGGCCGCGACGGCCGGCAGCATCTCGGTGACGACCTTCTTTATATAGGCGGTCTTGTCGCCGTTCATCTCCGGCGGCAGCGCATGGGCGCCGAGGAAGGTCGTGCGCACGGTGATGTCGCGCTCCTCGGCGATGCGGCGGGCCGCACGCAGCGACTTCAGTTCGTTTTCCGTATCGAGGCCATAACCGGACTTCATCTCGACCGTCGTCACGCCCTCGGCGATCAGCGCGTCGAGGCGGGGCAGGGTTTCCCGCACCAGATCGTCCTCGCTCGCCGCGCGCAGCGCCTTGACGGACGACACGATACCGCCGCCGGCCCGCGCGATCTCCTCGTAGGATGCGCCGGCAAGGCGAAGCTCGAACTCATGGGCGCGGTCGCCGGCATGCACGAGATGGGTATGGCAGTCGATGAGGCCCGGCGTGATCCAGCGACCCTCGCAGTCGATGTTCTCGGCGCAGGAGAATTCGCCGGGAAGCTCGGCCTCCGGCCCCGCGAAGGCGATGCGGCCGTCGACGACCGCAATGGCGCCGTTCTCCACGATGCCGAGGCCGGGCATATCTTCCCTGAGCGTGGCGAGTCTGGCGTTACTCCAGACGCGAGCGTTTTCCTTTGCCGTCATCGTTATTGCCTCTTCCCTGTGATGGATATAATGTATATACATAATCATGCCGGACGCAAGCGGCAATTTTCGGGGCGGGTATATCGGGAGAGGAGACTGGCCATGGCCGTCATTCATGCAAGGCAGGCGCTTCTGGCGAGCGGCTGGGCGAACAATGTGCGTATCGGCATCGAGGGCGGACGCATCGTCGCCATCGAAAGCAGGGCCGCCGCGCCCGGCGACGAGCGTCACGACACGATCGTCGCCGGCATGCCGAACCTGCACAGCCACGCCTTCCAGCGCGGCATGGCGGGCCTTGCCGAAACGCGCGGCCCGGGCAATGACAGTTTCTGGAGCTGGCGCAACGTCATGTACCGCTTTGCGCTCTCCATGACGCCGGACGACGTCGAGGCCGTCGCCGCGCAGCTCTATGTGGAAATGCTGGAGGCCGGTTTCACCCGCGTCGGCGAATTCCATTACCTGCATCACGACAAGGATGGCGGCCATTACGGCGATATCGCCGAGATGGCCGCGCGAATCGCTTCCGCCGCGTCCGCGACGGGCATCGCGCTGACGCTGCTGCCCGTCTTCTATGCCCATGCCGGCTTCGGCGGCACCGCGCCGGGCGAGGGGCAGCGCCGCTTCATCAACGACCGTGATTCCTATGCGGCCCTTCTGGAGCGCTGCCGCGCCCTGACGGATGCGCTGCCGAACGGCGTCACCGGCGTTGCGCCGCACAGCTTGCGCGCCGTCACGCCCGATGAGTTGAGCGCCGTCGTCACGATGGCCGGTGACGCGCCGGTCCATATCCACATCGCCGAACAGGTGAAGGAGGTGGAGGATAGCGTCGCCTGGTCCGGCCGCCGTCCGGTGGAATGGCTGCTCGACAATCAGAAGGTCGACGGCCGCTGGTGCTTCATCCACGCGACTCACATGACGGATGCCGAAACGCTCGGCATGGCGAAAGCCGGCGCCATTGCCGGCCTCTGCCCCGTGACGGAGGCCAATCTCGGCGACGGCACGTTCCCGGCGCCCGATTTCCTCGCTGCCGGCGGCCGCTATGGCGTCGGCTCCGATTCGAACGTGCTGATCGGCCTGCCGGATGAACTGCGCCAGCTCGAATATTCCCAGCGCCTCCATCATCGCGCCCGCAACGTGCTGGCTGCGCCCGGCGGTTCGACGGGCCGCGCGCTCTTCGACGGCGCGCTTGCCGGCGGCGCGGCGGCGCTGGGCGGCGAGGCCGGGCTTGCGGTCGGCAATGCGGCCGATTTCGTCAGCCTCAAGGCCCGCCACGGCCTTGACCTTGCCGGCGACGGACTTCTCGACGGCTGGATCTTCGCCAATGGGGCGGCGGTCGATTGCGTCTGGGTGGACGGCCGCAAGCAGGTCGAGGGCGGCCGGCATGTTGCGCGCGACGCGGTCGGCCGGCGTTTCACGGCGACCATGCGGGCGCTCGCCGAGGGCTGAGGGTGCTATTGAAAGGCGCTGCGGCCTTTTCTAAAACACGTGCTGGCCGGGCGAATCCATGCCCGGCGGAAGCGGAGGCGGCCATTTCCATCGTTGAGGACAGAACGGGACCGGAGGCCAGGGAGCCGTCGCTGCACCGCCGCATCCTGGAGGATGTGGAGGGCCGGATTCTTTCCGGCGAATGGCCTCCCGGCCACCGCATTCCCTTCGAGCACGAGCTGACCGAGCAGTACCAATGCTCGCGCATGACGGTGAACAAGGCGATCACCGAGCTCGTCAAGCGCGGACTCATAGAGCGCCGCCGCAAGTCCGGCAGCTTTGTCACCCACCCGCATGCCCAGTCCGCTGTCCTTGAAATCCACGACATCCGCCTGGAGGTCGAATCGCTCGGGCTTCCCTATCGCTACCAGCGCCGCACGCGTCTCGACCGCACGGCGAGGGCCGCCGACCGGCGCCTGATGGACCTGCCGGATGCTGCCCGGCTCACGGAAATCTCGGCCCTTCATTTCGCCGGCGCGCATCCCTTCTGTCTGGAAGACCGCCTGATCAACCTCAAGGCCGTGCCCGAGGCCGCCGGCGAGACCTTCGAGGATCTTGCACCCGGTCCCTGGCTGATCAGCCGCGTGCCGTGGAGCGCCGCCGAGCACCGCATCCGCGCCGTCGGTGCCGATATCCGCGCCGCCGAACTCCTGGCCATTGCCCCCGGAACACCGTGTCTGGTCGTCGAGCGCCGCACCTGGAGCGGCGGCCTCTATGTCACCCATGTACGCCTGACCTATCCGGGTGAAATGCATGAACTCGTGGCCGAATTCGCCCCGACGCATCCCAAGCAGCCTTGAGGGTGGACGAGAAGCCTCCACTCTGTCACAAGGTTCCCGGAACGCGACTGCCGGTATTTATAGATCGGGGTCGGGCGACCGATTGACGTCACGTCGCTGCCGCGAGATCACGCTGGCCGTTCTGCATTTCGCCTAATCCCATCCTCATTCATCCGATCTTGCCGGACCCTTGGTCCGGCGCAGGCCCGCAGGACCGTCAGCCATGAGCAAGAAAACGAAACTGGAGCATTCCGAGCTTTCGGGAGAATTCACCGAAGACGGAATCACGGTCCTCGTCGACATCTCCCGCCCCGCCGGCACGCAGAACGACTGGAAGCTGGAAGTCATCACCCAGAACGAAGACCTCTTCGAATGGGACGAACCCTTCGCCACGGACCGCGAGGCCTTCGACGAATTCCTGGCGACCGTCGCAAGGGACGGAATCGGCTCGTTTCTGGAAGAGGACGAGGAAGACGACGCCCCGACGACGCATTGAGGTACGAGCCTGCCGCAGGCAGGCTGAAATGACAAAAGCCCCGCTTTTGCAGGGCTTTACATATATTCTTGAAGAGAAAATGGTGGGCGATGAGAGACTCGAACTCCCGACATCCTCGGTGTAAACGAGGCGCTCTACCAACTGAGCTAATCGCCCGCCGCGTTGGTGGCTGTGATCTATGCGGAACCGGATCGAACCGCAAGAGGCAATCGCAAAGTTTTTTGCATTTTTTTGAATGGCCCCATGAAGATGGACAAGGGTGTGGAAACATTTCGGTCCGCGTCATTCTTTTGTCTTGAAACCTGCTTGACACCCAAACACGAACCCCGTAGTTAGCCGCTCATCGAACGGCTCAGGCCGCTCGGGACGGGTGCTTCGCCATCCGGACGCTTTCGAGAATGCGGGTGTAGCTCAGTCGGTTAGAGTGCCGGCCTGTCACGCCGGAGGTCGCGGGTTCGAGCCCCGTCACTCGCGCCACTCGAAAGGCCGGACGAACATTCGGGACCGCAGGGTCAAGAAGATGC
>Ga0209793_1000570_pt1 | contig 38287 bp, 37 predicted proteins | sample EBPBio122009_DNA_FD_185863 | JGI IMG/M metagenome (GOLD analysis project Ga0209793, IMG submission 185863) | Wastewater treatment Type I Accumulibacter community from EBPR Bioreactor in Madison, WI, USA - Reactor 1_2/2/2009_ DNA (SPAdes) (version 2) | ecosystem: Engineered > Bioreactor > EBPR >... | reverse complement strand
CGCACGCGAATGGTATGAGGACTGGGTCGACCTCGACCCCGAGGATGCCGCCGCCCACGCCGCCCATTCCGTGAACATGCTGCCCGGCTGGTACGGCTCGCTTTCCGCCTTTGAGCGCGAGGCCCGCCGTTCCGTCCGCCTGACCGATGGCGTCACCGCCAAGGCCTCTTACGCCGTGTTCCACATCGCCGCCGCCGAGGCGCTGGGCGACCTGTCGCCGACCGTGGATCTGGAGCTCTTCCTGGAGGCGCTGCACGACTACCAGATCGTCACTGGTTGCCAGCACCGCGCGAACCAGGCGGCGAACCTTCTGTCGGGCATGGCGATGGACTTCCGCAAGGACGGCGCCGATGCCGCCTGGCAGCTGACCAAGACGCGTGCCGCGCTCTCGGATGTGCTCTGGAACCGGCTGCGCGAAATCCAGATGGATTGCTGGACCCGGTCCTCCGAAAGCCTGGCCTTCGCCATGGCCGAGGTCTTCGGTCCCGCGCTGAAGCGGGGCGCGCGGATCGTGCGGCGGGGCGAGGGCCTTGGCACCCTGGTGCGACGGACCTGACGCCTCCTCTTGCCCCGCCCCCTTGCCCTGTCGCGCCTTGCGGCCTAAACCCGGCCGCAAGACCGCTTTCGGAGGCACCCATGCTCGACCTGACCTATATCGCGCCCGCGCCCAAGGTGATCGCCGGGGCGAAGCAGGATTGGGAGCTGGTCATCGGCATGGAAATCCATGCGCAGGTCTCCTCCAATGCCAAGCTCTTCTCCGGCGCCTCCACCACCTTCGGGGCCGAGCCCAATTCCAACGTCGCTTTCGTCGATGCCGCGATGCCGGGGATGTTGCCGGTGATCAACGAATTCTGCGTGGAACAGGCGGTGCGCACCGGGCTGGGGCTGAAGGCGCAGATCAACCTGACCTCGGCCTTCGACCGCAAGAACTATTTCTACCCCGACCTGCCGCAGGGCTACCAGATTTCCCAGCTCTATCATCCGATTGTGGGCGAGGGCGAGGTGATCGTGGAAATGGCCCCCGGCGTCGCGCGCCATGTCAGGATCGAGCGCATCCACCTGGAGCAGGATGCGGGCAAGTCGATCCACGACATGGACCCGAACCTCAGCTTCGTCGATTTCAACCGTACCGGCGTCGCGCTGATGGAGATCGTCTCCCGCCCCGACATCCGGGGGCCGGAGGAGGCCGCGGCCTATGTGACGAAGCTGCGCCAGATCCTGCGCTACCTCGGCACCTGCGATGGCAACATGCAGAACGGCAACCTCCGCGCCGACGTGAACGTCAGCGTCTGCCGCCCCGGCCAGTACGAGAAATATCAGGCGACCCAGGACTTCTCGCATCTCGGCACGCGTTGCGAGATCAAGAACATGAACTCGATGCGCTTCATCCAGGCCGCCATCGACTATGAGGCCCGCCGCCAGATCGCCATCCTTGAGGACGGCGGCAGCATCGTGCAGGAAACCCGCCTCTACGACCCCGACAAGAACGAGACCCGGTCGATGCGGTCGAAGGAAGAGGCGCATGACTACCGCTATTTCCCCGACCCCGACCTCCTGCCCTTGGAGATCGAGCAGGCCTGGGTCGATGGCATCCATGCCGCCATGCCGGAACTGCCCGATGCCAAGAAGGCCCGCTTCATGGCCGACTACGGCCTCACCGACTACGACGCCAACGTCCTGACTGCCGAACTCGATGCGGCGCGCTATTTTGACGAGGTGGCCAAGGGCCGCGACGGCAAGATGGCCGCGAACTGGGTTATCAATGAACTTTTCGGGCGGCTGAAGAAGGAAGGCCACGACATCACCGAAAGCCCGGTCTCGGCCGCGCAGCTGGGCGGGATCATCGACCTCATCGCCGCAGGCACGATCAGCGGCAAGATGGCCAAGGACCTGTTCGAGATCGTCTATACCGAAGACGGCGACCCGGCGCAGATCGCCGAGGCGCGCGGCATGAAGCAGGTCACGGATACCGGCGCCATCGAGAAGGCCGTGGACGAGATCATCTCCGCCAACCCCGAGCAGGTGGAGAAAGCCAAGGCCAACCCCAAGCTCGCGGGCTGGTTCACCGGCCAGGTCATCAAGGCCACCGGCGGCAAGGCCAACCCGGCCACGGTGAACGCACTGGTCGCGGCGAAGCTGGGGCTTTAAGGCCCTGGCTGTTGCAACGCAGGCGCGGTTCTGCCGGAAAAACTCGGCGTGATTTGCGCAAAGTCCCGGAATCCCCTATGCATCCCGCCAAACAGGACGGGAGAAGCCCGATGCAGCGTTTCGAGTTCAAGGTCATTCCCGCCCCGAAGCGGGGCGAGAAGGCCCGCGGCGTCAAGACCACCGAGGAACGCTTCGCGCTGGCGCTGACCAGCCTGATGAACCAGCTCGGCGCCGAGGGTTGGGACTATGTCCGCGCCGATACGCTGCCTTGCGAAGAACGCGTCGGCCTGACCGGCACGAAAAGCACCTTCCAGAACGTGCTGGTCTTCCGCCGCGCGATCGACTCGCTGCCGGTCGAGGCGCCCGGAACCGCCCGGCTTCTGCTGCAGGAACCCATCCCGACCATCCCGCGCCTTGGCCCGGCCGAGGCGCCGATGCCCGGCAATGCCCCGGCGGTCGGCCCGGCGAAATCCGACCTCGCCGCCGAGTGATCAGCCCGCGGCCTTCAGCGCCAGGGGCAGGGCTTCCTCAAGGATATCCAGCGTCTCATCGTCGCCCAGGCTGATGCGGATGCAGCGGTCCAGCGGCGCGACCCCCGGCATCCGGACGAAGACCCCAAGCCTCCCAAGCTCTGCCAGCACCCTCCGCGCGTGGTCGCCATCCCGACCGCAGTCCACGGTCACGAAGTTGGTGGCCGAGGGCAGGGGGGCCAAGCCGTTTGCCAGGGCAATGGCCGAAAGCCGCGTGCGCGCCGCGACCGTCCGGTCCTGCACGCTTCGCAGCCAGCCCTGATCCTGCAACGCGGCCAGCGCCCCGGCCTGGGCAATCCGGCCCATTCCGAAATGGTCGCGCACCTTGTCGAAGGCCAAAGCCAGCTCGGGGTTGGTGATCGCATAGCCCACCCGTGCCCCCGCCAGACCGTACCCTTTCGAGAAGGTCCGCATCCGGATCACCTGCGGGTGGTCCGCCGGAACGGCCGGAACCGTGCCCGGCGGGGCAAGGTCGGCATAGGCTTCGTCCAGGATCAAGAGGCTCTGCTCGGGCAGGGTGGCGACCATGCCCTCGATCACCGAAGCGGGGTGGTGGCTGCCCATCGGGTTGTCCGGGTTCGCCAGGTAGATCAGCCGCGCGCCGGTGGATCTGGCGGTAGAAACCAGCGCGTCCGGGTCTTCGTGATCGCCCTTGTAGGGCACCCGGGTCAGGACCCCGCCGTAGCCCGCGACGTGGAAGTTGAATGTCGGATAGGCGCCAAGGCTCGTCACCACCGGCGTTCCGGGCCCCAGCGTCAACCTGCAGACCAGCCCCAGCAACCCGTCGATCCCCGGACCCACGGCGATATGGCCGGGCGTCACGCCATGATGCGCCGCAAGTGCCTGCTTCAGGTCATGGTTCTCCGGGTCGCCATACATCCAGACGTCCCGCGCTGCCCGCTCCATCGCGGCGATCGCCTGTGGCGAGGGGCCGAAAAGCGACTCGTTCGCCCCCAGTCTCGCACGGAAGGGAACGCCGGTCCGGCGCTCCAGCGTCTCGGGCCCGGTGAAGGGGACGGTGGAGGGCAGCTCAGCGGCGTGGGGGGTAAGGAACCGGCTCATGCGCGAAAGCTGGCACGCGCCGGAGGGCTTCGCAAGGGGCCGCGCAGCGGCGGGACCGGCGTTCTGCGACCGCCTGCCGCACCGCCATGGAATTAGAATTGATCTAAATCATGGCCGGAAATGCCGCAGCTGCGAAAATGGCGTCATAGCCCTTTCGACCCGTAAACGGAGGTTGCCATGCGGTCATTCACCCTTGTTCTTGCTGTCACGACGGCCCTTGCCGGGCCTGTTGCTGCCGACGCCCTGCACGACGCGGCGGTGGAGCAATTCAAGCCCCTGCCATCGACCTTGCCGGCGCTGAACGACAACATCGTCACGCCCGAAAAGATCGCCCTCGGCAAGGCGCTGTTCTTCGATCCGCGGCTCTCGGCTTCCGGCGTCTTCTCCTGCTATTCCTGCCACAACCTGACCACCGGCGGCGACGACAACATGGAGACCTCGGTCGGCCACGGCTGGCAGAAGGGGCCGCGCAACGCGCCGACAGCGCTGAACGCCGTCCTGAACGAGGCGCAGTTCTGGGATGGCCGGGCCGATGACCTTGCCGCTCAGGCCAAGGGGCCGGTGCAGGCGGGGGTGGAAATGGCGAACACGCCCGACAATGTGGTGACCACGCTCAAGTCGATGCCCGACTATGTTACCTGGTTCACCGCCTCCTTCCCCGACCAGCCCGATCCGGTAAGCTTCGACAACATGGCCAAGGCGATCGAGGCCTTCGAGGCGACGCTGCTGACGCCCGCCCCCTTCGACGCCTATCTCAACGGCGACGACAATGCCCTGAGCGCCGACGCCAAGGCGGGCCTTGCGCTCTTCATGGACAAGGGCTGTTCCGGCTGCCATTCGGGCGTGAACGTCGGCGGGCACGGCTACTATCCCTTCGGTCTGGTCGAGAAGCCCGGTGCCGAAGTTCTGCCCGAAGGTGACAAGGGCCGCTTCAAGGTCACGGAAACCGCGTCGGACGAATACGTCTTCCGCGCTGCACCCCTGCGCAACATCGCATTGACCGCGCCCTATTTCCACTCGGGCAAGGTCTGGGACCTCAGCGTCGCGGTCGAGATCATGGCGGAAAGCCAGCTGGGCGAAAGCCTGAAGCCGGAGGAAACCGCGCAGATCGTGGCCTTCCTGAACAGCCTCACCGGCACCATGCCGCAGGTGAGCTTGCCGGTCCTGCCTGCGGAAACCGCTGGCACGCCGCGGCCGACCACGATGATCGAATGATCCTGTGACCGGAAGGGGGCGGTCTTCGGGCTGCCCCCTTTTCTGACGGCAATGCGCCAATCCCTTCGTGGCCCGGTGTCATGATCGGCTGGGGCCTCCCTCCCCTCGGGGGAGGTTCGGGGAGGGGGGCCTTGCGGGCCATTCCGCGAGGCCCCCCAAACCATTACCGGTCAGAAAAAGCTTCCCAGCGCATATGCCGGTCTGCGGCGCCTTCTGGCTCTGCGCGGCCCGGTCAGCGCAGGAACGTGCGGCGCGCTTCCTCGGCGATGGCCTGCAGCATCTCCAGCCGGGCAAGCTCGGCCATCGCGGCCTTTCGCTCGGTCTCGTCGGTCAGCCCGGCCAGCACAGCGCGCTGCGCCGCCGCCTGCTTCTTCAGCGCGATCTCCTCGGGCAAGACACCCGCCTGCGCCATGATCCGGAAGCCCACTGCGTCGCCCGGCGAGACGAAGGCGTCGCCCGGGCGGTCGGGCAGGGGCTTGCCCTCGCCCTCCAGCCCCTGAAGCTGACCCTTCAGCCGGGCCCTCTGGATCTGGCGTTCCGCCAGCCGCGACAGCCAGGACATGCGTCACCTCCAGCACAAAGGTGGATCGCGGCGGCGGGCGGCGCAAGGGGCGTCCCGTCTAGGGTCAAGGCAGGGTCTGATAGGCCACCGTCAGCTCGTAATCCGTCAGCAGCGGCGGGCGGGCATATTTCGCCAACTCCTCCATCGACGGCGCAAGGCTCATCAGCGTCAGCGTCAGGCCCGCCACCGTGGCGCTGCGCTCGCCATCGTCGCACAGGTTGCACAACACGATCTGCACCGGTTCGCCCTTCGGCGGGGTCACCGTGATCTCGGCGCGGATCATGCCTTCCCAGTAGCAATCGACCTCTGCCGGGCAGCGTTGGTCATCGATTTTCGTCAGCAGCAGGACAACTCCGCTGTCCGGGACCATCTGCCCTTCGCCGCCCGTCAGGACGATCTGCGGCAGCGGCTCTTCGGAATGGGGCAGGGCCGCCGTGGCGGTGCAGGCAAGAAGGGCGAGGGCGGAAATGAGAAGGCGCATGTCGGGGTCCTTTCCGGGTTGGCATCAGTCTGACGCATCAGCCCCGGAAAGGCTTGGGGCGGATTTCCCTACCCCCGCACCTATCCCAGGTCCCCCAGTCGGGCCAAGGCCTCCCTGATCTTCGATGCCTCCTCCTGCCGCGCCTCCAGGTTCGAGGTCGCCTCCATCACCACATCCTCCGGCGCGGATCTGACGAAGTTCGGGTTGTCGAGGCGCCCCTTCAGCCCGCCGATCTCTTTCGCCAGCTTGTCCAGACCCTTCTGCAGACGGGATTTCTCCACGGCGACGTCGATCAGCCCGGCAAGGGGAATCGCGAAGGCCGCCCCTTCCGCCGCCACCGCGATGCTGCCCTTGGGCGCCGGGTCTTCGGTCATGGTGTCCACCCGAGCCAGCCGCTTGATCAGCGCCTCGTTGCGCTGGAAGGCCCGCCGCGCCTCGTCGGTGAGCGAGGTCGCCACCAGATCGGCCTTCAGCCCCACCGGCACATGCACCTGCGCGCGGGCAGAACGAATGTCATCGATCAGCGTGGTGACGAAGGACATCTCCGCCTCCGCCGCCCGGTCGATCAGCGATGCGGGCAGGTCGGGCCAGTCGGTATGGACCAGCAGCTTTTCCCGCTTGCCGGTCGTTCCCCACAGCTCTTCGGTGATGAAGGGCATGAAGGGATGCAGCAGGATCATCGACTGGTCCAGCACCCAGGCCATCGTCGCCCGCGTCTCGGCGGCATCGGGGCCATCGAACAGCGGCTTGGCGAATTCGACATACCAGTCGCAGACCTTGCCCCAGACGAATTTGTAGAGGGCATCCGCCGCGGTATCGAAGCGGAAGTCCTCCAGCGCCGCGTTTACCTCGGCCAGCGTCTTCGCCGTCTCGCCGATGATCCAGCGGTTCGCGGTGGCTTTGGGCAAGGGGGCGGGGCCGGTCGCATGACCCTCCCAGACCCCGTTCATCTCGGCAAAGCGGCAGGCGTTCCAGAGCTTGGTGCCAAAGTTCCGATACCCCGCAATCCGCTGCGTATCCAGCTTCAGGACCCCCCCCAGCGAGGCCATCGCCGCATTGGCAAACCGCAGCGCATCGGCGCCGTATTCGTCGATGATCTCCAGCGGGTCGATGACGTTGCCCAAGGACTTCGACATCTTCTTGCCCTTGGCGTCGCGGACGAGGCCGTGCAGGTAGACGGTGCGGAAGGGGATGTCGTCCACCACCGCCAGCTGCATCATCATCATCCGGGCGACCCAGAAGAAGAGGATGTCCTGCCCGGTCACAAGGACCGAGGTGGGGAAGTATTTCTTCAGTTCTTCCGTGGGCTCCGGCCAGCCGAGCGTCCCGATCGGCCAGAGACCGGAGGAGAACCATGTGTCGAGGACGTCGGGATCGCGGCGCAGCCATACGAAGTCGGCTGCATCGGTCTCGGACTTACCCTCCGACAGCTGACCGCAGTATTCGTCGGCTCCGTAATGTCCGAACGAACTTCCCGGAGTGAAATCCTCCTGAACCGCCCGAGCTACATTGTAGTGTCTCTTTGCCAGTTCAGCGGCTTCTTCAAACGTCGACGCGCAGAAAGGAACGGTGAAGTCTCCGTCGGGAAATCCGTTGCGCCGTCCTTCTAGGTGGTTGTCCGCTGGCCCATACCACACCGGAATCTGATGCCCCCACCACAGCTGGCGAGAGATGCACCAGGGCTCGATATTCTCCAGCCAGTGATAATAGGTCTTCTCCCCGCTCGGCGGGATGATCCTGGTCCGGCCGGTCCGCACCGCCTCCAGCGCCGGGTCCACGATCTTCGCGGTGTCGACGAACCACTGGTCGGTCAGCATCGGCTCGATCACCACCTTGGACCGGTCGCCGAAGGGCTGCATGATCGGCTTCGCCTCGACAAACGGGAGCCGCTCCAGATGCTCGGCCCCGGTCTCCTTGTCGACGGACTTGTTGAGGTAAGTGACCGCCAGCCCTTCCGCCGTGATCTGCTCCACCACCCGCTTCCGCGCCTCGTAGCGGTCCAGCCCGCGCAGGTCGTCCGGCACCAGGTTCAGCGCATCGACCTCCGCCTCGGACAGCGTGAACGGCTGCTCGGCAAAGCCCGGCGTCGCATAGCCCTTGGCCACCAGCCAGGCCCGCGACATCTGCTGCGCCACTGTCGCCGCCTCGGCATAGGGCGCCCCGTCGCTGCGCATCTGCGCGCGGGTGTCCATCAGCCGGTAGCAGGGGATGCCCGCGCGCTTGGCCACCGCATAGTCGTTGAAGTCATGCGCCCCGGTGATCTTCACCGCGCCCGAGCCAAAGGCCGGGTCGGGATATTCGTCGGTGATGATCGGAATCAACCGGCGGTGTTCCTTCGGCCCCACCGGAATTTCGCAAAGATGTCCGACGATTGGCGCGTAACGTTCATCCGATGGATGAACCGCCACCGCGCCGTCGCCCAGCATCGTCTCGGGACGCGTCGTGGCGATGGAGATATAGTCCCGCGTCTCGCGGAAGGTCACGTTCCCCTCGGCGTCCTTCTCGACATATTCGTAGGTCGCACCCCCGGCCAGCGGGTATTTGAAGTGCCACATATGCCCCGGCACCTCGATGCTCTCCACCTCCAGGTCCGAGATCGCCGTCTCGAAATGCGGGTCCCAGTTCACCAGCCGCTTGCCGCGATAGATCAGCCCCTTGTTGTAGAGATCGACGAAGACCTTGATCACCGCATCGTGGAAGTTGCCCTCCTCGCCCGCGGGGGCACCGGGCGCGCCCGACATGGTGAAAGCCTCGCGGTCCCAGTCACACGACGCCCCCAGCCGCTGCAGCTGGCCGATGATCGTGCCGCGCGATTTCCGCTTCTGCTCCCAGACTTTCAGCGTGAACGCCTCGCGTCCCATCTCGCGGCGGGTGGCGTTGCCCTCCTTCGCCATTTCGCGTTCCGTCACCATCTGCGTGGCGATCCCGGCATGGTCGGTGCCCGGTTGCCAGAGCGTGTCGTCGCCCTGCATCCGGTGCCAGCGGGTCAGGATGTCTTGCAGCGTGTTGTTGAACGCATGGCCCATGTGCAGGCTGCCGGTGACGTTCGGTGGCGGGATCATCACCGAAAACGCCGGGCGTCCGGGCTTGGCATTCGCCCCCGCCTTGAACGCCTTGGCGTCGAGCCAGAGCTTCGAGATCCGGGCCTCGGCCTCGGCGGCGTTGAAGGTCTTTTCCATCGGCATGGCGCATTCCCCTTGGTCCCGGCGGGTTCTAGCCTGACCCGCGCGCAAGGGGAAGCGCCAGAAGGGGCGTCAGACCTCGAGGATCGGTTGGAAGCCGCCCCAGACCATCCGCTTGCCGTCGAAGGGCATCTCCACCCCCTCCATGTTCGGATCGGCCATCATGTCGGCATAGGCCTTGTCGCGTGTCGCCTTGTCCGGCCAGATCATCCAGCAGAGGACGACTGACTCGCCCTCTTGCAGATCGACCGCGCGGCGAAAGTCGGTCTGCTTGCCCGCGGGCACATCGTCACCCCAGCAAACGGTCATCGACTGCGCACCCTTGTCGCGGAACGAGGGCCACCATTTCTCTTCATGCGCGCGGTACTCTTCCTTGCGGCTGTCCGAGACCGGGATCAGGAAACCATCGACATAGGACATCTCGTTCCTCCTTCTGGTTCGCATCGGATTGTGGACGTGACTGAAATGGCGCGGGACGGCAAACGGTTCCCGCCGGGCGCTCAGACCGGCAGGCCGGAGTCGGGCTTCGGCTGGGCCATGACGATCTGGCTTTGCACCCGGGCGACCGCAGGGTTCGGCAGCAGCCGGTGGTGGATCAGGTCATTCAGCGCGGGCAGGTCGGCGCACCAGACCCGCAGCAGATAGTCGGCCTCGCCCGTCAGGGTCCAGCAGGCCACGACCTCGGGCAGGGTCGCGATCAGGCGCAGAAAGCACTTGGCGGTCTCCGGCGCATGGGCGGCCATCTGGACCTGGACGAAGGCCTGCACCGTCAGGCCCAGCCGCTCGGGCGAGAGCCGGGCCGCATAGCCGGTGATCAGCCCCTCGGCCTCCAGCCGGGCACGGCGGCGGGCGGCCTGGCTGGCGGACAGGTTCAGCACCTCGCCCAGCTCCTGTGCGGTGATCTGGGCATTGGCCTGAAGGGCAGAGAGCAGGCGGGAATCGGTTTCGTCGATCATGCGTCATCCTTGCGCATATTACTCATAAGGCAAGAAAATGACGCATGAGAGCGGCGAGATAAGCCAAAACATGCGCGCCTTCGGCAGGCTGGCTGTGGCATTCTGAAGCAGACCAGCCTTACCCGGAGGAGAAGACCATGGGACCCTTTCCCCACAATGCCCCCCGTGCCGTGATCTCGGCCGAAAACCCGGCGGGGACCGACGGGTTCGAATTCGTCGAATTCGCCCATCCCAACCCCGACGAGTTGCGCGCGCTCTTCACCCGCATGGGCTATGCCCTGACTGCCCGCCACAAGCGCAAGGCCATCGAGCTTTGGCAGCAGGGCGACATCACCTACATCCTGAACGACGAGCCCGGCAGCCACGCCCGCCGCTTCGTCGAGGAACACGGCCCCTGCGCTCCCTCGATGGGCTGGCGCGTGGCCGATGCGGCCCACGCCTTCGCCCATGCGGTGGCGAACGGGGCGGAACCCTATCTGGCCGAGGACCGGGCGCTGGACCTGCCCGCCATTGTCGGCATCGGCGGCTCGCTGATCTATTTCACCGACCGCTACGGCACCGAAAACCCCTATGACGCCGAATTCGACTGGGTGGCGCCCGCGAAGCCGCGCGGGGTGGGCTTCCACTATCTCGACCACCTGACCCACAACGTCCATCGTGGCAACATGGACACCTGGTTCGATTTCTACGGCAAGCTTTTCAACTTCCGCCAGATCCGCTTCTTCGACATCGAGGGCAAGTTCACCGGCCTGCACTCCCGCGCGCTGACCAGCCCCTGCGGCCGCATCCGCATCCCGATCAACGAGGACCGGGGCGAGACCGGCCAGATCGTCGAATACCTCAAGCGCTACAAGGGCGAGGGGATCCAGCACATCGCCGTCGGCACCGACGACATCTACGCCGCCACCGACGCGATTGCCGAGGCGGGGCTCAAGTTCATGCCGAAGCCGCCGATGGCCTATTACGATCTGTCGACGACCCGCGTCGTCGGGCATGAGGAGCCCCTCGAGAAGCTGGCCAAACACGGCATCCTGATCGACGGCGAGGGCGTGGTGGATGGCGGCGAAACCCGCATTCTCCTGCAGATCTTCTCCAAGACCGTGATCGGCCCGATCTTCTTCGAGTTCATCCAGCGCAAGGGCGACGACGGTTTCGGCGAAGGCAACTTCCGCGCGCTGTTCGAGAGCATCGAACAGGACCAGATCGACCGCGGGGTGCTGAAGGCGTCATAAGGCGCGCGGACGGGTCGCCCGCCCCGCCGATGGCTAGGCGGGCGATCTGCCCCCGTTAGCGCGACGACCGCGCCAGGTCCAACGCCTCGCCGAACTCCGGCCCGTTGCCCAGATGGTTCATCAGGATCAGCACCAGCCGGGCATTCAGCGCCTGGCTTTCCGTCTCGGACAGCCCCTTGTGCGCCGCCAGCAGCGCCGCATAGGCCGCATCGGGATCGCGCAGATTGGGCGTGGTGATCAGGCTCATGCGTCACTCCAGATATCTGCGGCGGCCTTGGCGATGGCTTCGGGCGTGGCGTCGATCCAGCGGGCCGCAACGATCTGGTCGGGCCGGATCAGATACAGCGCCTTCTCCGCACCGCCCAGATACCGCGCCCGCACCTCCGGCGTCACCGGCAGGTCCAGTGCCTTCACCCCCGGACCTTCCGGGGCGGACTGGCCAAGCGCCAGCAGCACCGGTTCGCGCCCCAAAAGGTCGATCAGCCAGCCATCGGCCAAGGGTGCATCGGGCGCCACCGCGCCGGGCCGCGCTTCAAGGGGCAGGGCAGGGTGATCCGGCCCCGCCAGCGGATAGACGCAGGGCCGCGACAGCCGCCCCGAATTCACCAGGGGCCGCGCGAACGCCGCTTTCCCGGCCAGCGCCAGCACCGCATCGCGGAACCACCGCTCGGCCCCCGGCGCGGGCGACATGAACCGCGTCGTACGGCTGGAATTCAGCAGGTTCTCGTCCGCCCCATGCTGCCGCTCGCGGTCATAGCCGTTCAGCACCGCCGCATCGCCGCCCTGCGCGACGTGGGCCAGCCGCCACCCCAGCGCATCCACGTCCTGCAAGCCGCCGTTCCCCCCGCGCGCCCCGAAGGGCGAGACGACATGCGCCGAATCCCCGCAGAAGATCACCCGCCCATGCACGAAGCGCGCCAGCCTGCGGCACTGGAAAGTGTAGACCGACACCCAGTCCAGCCGGAAATCCCCATGCCCCACGGCCTTCTCGATCCGCGGGATCACCCGGTCCGGCTGCCGCTCCGCCTCCGGGTCGGCCTCCCACCCCAGTTGCAGGTCGATCCGGTAGATGTTGTCCGGCTGCTTGTGCAGAAGCGCCGACTGCCCGGCATGGAACGGCGGCTCGAACCAGAAGCGGCGTTCGGACGGGAAATCCCCCGTCATCTCGATATCGGCGATCAGGAAGCGCTCCTCGAAAAGCTCGCCATCGAAGTCGAGCCCCATCATCCTGCGGATGTCACTTTTCGCGCCGTCGCAGGCGACCAGATGCTCCGCCTCCAGCACATATGACCCGTCCGGCGTCGCCACCGTCAGCGCCACATGGTCCGACTGCTGGACACCCGTCACCCGGTTCTTCCAGCGCAAGTCGATCAGCCCCGGAAACTCCATCGCCCGGGCGACCAGATACTCCTCGACATAGTATTGCTGCAGGTTCACGAAGGCCGGCATCTTGTGGCCGGGGTCGGGCTGCAGGTCGAAGGTCCAGACCTCGTCCTCGCGGTGCAGCGTCCGGCCCACCTTCCAGACCACGCCTTTCTCGACACACCTTTGGCCAACGCCCAGCCGGTCCAGCACCTCCAGCGCCCGCTTCGACCAGCAGATCGCACGGGACCCGACCGAGACGACATCGTTGTCGTCCAGCACCACCGAGGCCACCCCGTATTGCGCAAGGTCGATGGCCAGCGCCAACCCGATGGGACCGGCGCCCACGATCACCACCCTGTGCCGCGGCTCCGGGGCCGTCAGGCCCGGCGGCGGGGTATAGGGGAACGGGCGGTAATCGTATGGCATGGTCTCAAACCGTGGATCAGGGTTTCAACAGCGCCTTCAGGCCCAGCAGCAGCCCGCCCGGAATGGCGCAGAGGGTGCCGACCTGCAGGGCCCGGTTGGCCAGGCGGCCAAGACGCGTCGTCCCTTCCCGGGTCATGACCAGCTCATGCACCTTCCCGAATGCCGCGAACCGCCTCGAGATCGAGAAGGTGAAGAGCTCGCGCAGAAGCCCGGCCCGCAAGGCAGTGAGGAGGTAAAGCGCGTTGGCCAGCATGACCCCCGCCACGATCCCCGCAAGCCCTGCGAACAGAAGGCCATATCCCAGGGCCTCCATGATCACCCCTGCAAGGCCGCCCACATCTGCAGATCGCGCTCGGCGGTCCAGATGCGGGGATGGGCGATGCCGCGGGCCTCGTCATAGGCACGGGCGACGTTGAAGGGCAGGCAGTGTTCGTAGATCGCATAATCCCTGAACTTCGGGTCGCATTCCGCCCGGCAGGCCTCCCAGGCCTCTTTCAGCGATCCATTGCGGGCCGCCACCCGCGCCACCGGGCTGTAGGTGCTGGCCACGAAATCCTTGGTCCGGTCCAGGGCCCCGTTCACGGCCTCCCGCCCGACCACCGCATCCCCGCGACCCGGGGCGATGGCGTCCAGATCATAGGCCCGGATCGCCTCCAGCGTCGGGGCCCAGTCGGCGAAATGGCCGTCGCCGCAGTAGCAGGCCGAATGCGCCTCGACGATATCGCCGGTGAACATCACGTTCTGGTCCGGCACATGGATCACCGCATCCCCCGCCGTATGCGCCCGGCCTGGCTGCAGGATGTCCACCCGGCGATTGCCCAGCCAGACCGTCATCCGCCCGTTGAAGGTGGTGGTCGGCCAGGTCAGGCCGGGAATGCTCTCATGCCCCTGGAACAGACGCGGGAAACGCTGGAACTCGCTGTCCCAGTCTTCCTGCCCGCGCTCGGCCACCATGTTCCGGGCAGCCTCCGACATGATGACCTGCGGGGCCTTGAAGGCACTGGCGCCCAGCACCCGCACCGCATGGTAATGCGTCAGGACGACATGGCTGATCGGCTTGTCGGTGACACCCCGGATGCAGTCGATCACCTTCTGCGCCAGCCGTGGCGTGGCCTGCGCCTCGACCACCATCACGCTGTCGTCGCCGATGATCACGCCCGAATTCGGGTCGCCCTCGGCGGTGAAGGCATAGAGCCCCTCGCCGATCTGGGTGAAGCTGATCGTCTTGTCCGCAAGATCGCCCTGCGATGCGAATGCCTTGGTCATGTCAGGGCGTGCTCATGATGGTCATGATGTCGCCCTGGATGGCCTGCATGGCGGTCATGATGTCGGGCATCATCTGGCCCATGAAATCCTGCATATAGGGCTGCATCTTCGCCATGACCGCGGCGCCATGCTCCGATTTGTAGAAGTCGATCAGCGCCTGCAGCTCTTCCGCGGTAAAATGCTTCGCCGAGGAAGCGATCATCAATTCCTCCATCCGCGGGCGGAACTGGGTCATCGTCTCGGACATCAGGGCGCCGATCCTTTCCATCTGACTGTCGGTCAGCACGGTGCCCGGCGGCAGCCCGGTCTTGAACTGCGCCGCCATCGAAGCGGGTGAGAACATCTCGGTCATCATCTGCTGCACTTCGGGCATATGGACATATTCTTCGGCCAGGGCCTGCACATCCTGCGCCATCGCGGCCGGGCCAAAGGCCAGGCAGATCGCGGTGGCAAAGGCGTAACGGATCTGTCTCATGGGAAAGTCCTTTCTGATCAAAGATTTATGTTGCGGCTGTAAGGGTCCGCCAAGGCTGGCAGGACTGTCCCCTCACAGTCCCCGAAGCCTACGCTGTAGCCGTCTCCCCGGCAACGGCCGCGCAGCACCAGCCGGTCGCCGTCCTCGATGAAGGTTCGCGTGCCGCCATCGACCGGGATCGGCTCCTTCCCGCCCCAGCTCAACTCCAGCAGGCTCCCGCGCGACTCCTTCACGGGGCCCGAGATGGTGCCAGACCCCAGAAGGTCGCCCGTGTTCATCGGGCAGCCCGAGGTGGTGTGATGCGCCAGCTGCTGCGCGGCGGAATAGTACATCTCGCGATAGTTGGTGCGTGCGATCACCGTCTCGCAGCCCCCCTCCGGCGCCAGACCGACCTCCAGCGCGATGTCGTAGAGCATCGGCCCCGGCTCTTGCAGATGCGGCAGCAGCGGCACCTCGCGCGGCGGGGTCGGGCAGCGGAACGGCTCCAGCGCAGCCTTCATGACGATCCAGGGCGAAATCGTCGTCGCCGTCGCCTTGGCCTGGAACGGCCCCAGCGGCTGATATTCCCAGGCCTGGATGTCCCGCGCCGACCAGTCGTTCAAGAGCAGATAGCCGAAGATCATCGCATCCGCCTCGGCCACCGTCACCGGCCCGTCCGAGGGCATCCCGACCACCGCGCCCAGCTCCAGCTCGATGTCGAAGCGGCGGCTTGGCTGGAAGGCGGGCATTGCATGGTCCGGCCCCTTGACCTGCCCCCAGGGCCGCCGCACCGGGGTTCCCGAGACCACGACCGAGGACGCCCGCCCGTTGTAGCCGATGGGAATATGCAGCCAGTTCGGCGGCAGCGCATTCTCCGCCCCCCGGAACATGGTGCCGACATTGGTGGCGTGGTGCCGCCCGGCGTAGAAATCGGTATATTCGCTGATCAGGAAGGGCAGGTGCAGTTCCACCCCCGCCAGCGGCACCAGCCAGGGCTGCACCGTCGCACGCTCGACCGAGCCTTCCGCCAGCATCTCCACCAGCCGCGCCCGCAAGGCCGCCCAGATCTCCGGCCCCGCCTCCATCAGTTCGTTCCAGTAGGGCACGTCCAGCAGGGGCGCGCCCGGCAGCGCCAGCAGCCCCGCCTCCTCCAGCCCCGCCACGTCCAGCACGAAGTCGCCGATGGCCACCCCGCAGCGCGGCTCCTCTCCGGATCGCGAGAAGACGCCACAGGGCAGGTTGTTCAGCGGAAACGGTTGGTCCGGCGCATTGGCGCTGTCGACCCATGAACGAAGAAGCGGCATCGGCCCTCTTTCATCTTTGTGCAAATATCCCGGGGGTGCGGGGGCTGGCCCCCGCTTGCTCACTTGATCCCGGGCGTCCCGTCGAACTTCTTGTCCAGGCTCACCCAGCAGTCGATGTAATCGTCCTGCAACGGCGCATTCTTCGCCGCCCATTCCGTCAGGTGCTGCGGGAAACGGGTCTCGAACATGAAGCTCATCGTCTCGTCCAGCTTCTCGGGCTTCAGCTCCACATTCGACGCCCCCTCGAAGGCGTTCCGGTCCGGCCCATGCGGCAACATGCAGTTGTGCAGCGACATCCCCCCCGGCACGAACCCCTTCGGCTTGGCGTCATAGATACCGTAGATATTGCCCATCAGCTCCGACATGACGTTCTTGTGGTACCAGGGCGGCCGGAACGAATTCTCCGCCACCAGCCAGCGCTCGCGGAACAGCACGAAGTCGATGTTCGCCGTCCCCTCCAGCCCCGAAGGCGCCGTCAGCACGGTGAAGATCGACGGGTCCGGATGGTCGAACAGGATCGCCCCGACCGGAGAATAGGTCCTGAGATCATACTTGTAGGGCGCATAGTTGCCATGCCAGGCCACCACGTCCAGCGGCGAATGGCCGATCCGCGTCTCATGGAACTGCCCGCACCATTTCAGGACCACCCGCGACGGCGCATCCCGGTCCTCGAAGGCAGCGACCGGCGTCTTGAAGTCGCGCGGGTTCGCCAGACAGTTCGCCCCGATCGGCCCCCGGTTCGGCAAGGTGAACGGCACTCCGTAATTCTCGCAGACGAACCCCCGCGCCGGGCCTTCCAGCACCTCGACCCGGTAGACCAGCCCGCGCGGCAGCACCGCGATTTCCTTCGGCTCCAGGTCGATCACCCCCAGTTCGGTGCAGAAGCGCAGCCGCCCCTCCTGCGGCACCACCAGAAGCTCGCCGTCCGCCGAGTAGAAATACTCGTCCGCCATCGAGGCGGTCACGGTATAGATATGCGCTGCCATCCCGGTCTGGGTGTTCACATCCCCCGCCGTCGTCGCCGTCCGCATCCCCGTGACCCAGGTCAGCGCCTCGTTGGAATGCGGCACCGGGTCCCAGCGGTATTGCCCCAAGGAGATCACATCCGGCAGCACATGCGGCGCCGACTTCCAGTGCGGCACCTCGATCTTCGTGAAACGCGTCGTGTGCTTCACGCTGGGCCGGATCCGGTAGCACCAGGTCCGCTCGGGATGCGGCTTGGTGAAGGCCGAGCCCGACAGCTGTTCGGCATAAAGCCCGTAGGCGCATTTCTGCGGCGAGTTCTGGCCCTGGGGCAGGGCGCCCGGCAGGGCCTCGGTCTCGAAGTCGTTGCCGAAGCCGGGCATGTAGCCCTCGATCAGCCCCGTGCCACCGGCGGCGCGGATCATGCCCTGGGCAAGCGCATGGCGGGTCATCGGGTCCTCCTCCCTCTGGTCGACTCGATTAATAGTTGCAACTGCAACCAAGTCAAGCTTAACATGACAAGCAATCCCGAACCGGCTAAGGCCAGCCCATGACAGATGTGATCCTCCACGACTACTGGCGCTCCTCCTCGGCCTACCGGGTGCGGATCGGGCTGAACCTGTTGGGCATTCCCTACCGAAGCATCCCGGTCGACCTGACCACTGGCGCGCAGCGCGGCCCCGAACACCTCAAGGCCAACCCGCAAGGCCTTGTCCCGGTGCTGGAGATCGACGGCCTCCGCCTCACCCAGTCGCTCGCGATCCTGGAATACCTGGACGAAACGAGGGCCGCCGGCCTCCTGCCGCAAGACCCCGCCGACCGCGCCCGTTCCCGCGCACTGGCCCATGCGGTGGCGATGGAGATCCAGCCCGTCTGCAACCTCCGCGTCGCGCAACATGCGGTCTCGCTCGGCGGCAGCGCCACGCTGGACGGCTGGATGACGCATTTCATCGCGCTGGGCTTCCAGGGGCTGGAGCCGATGCTGACCGGCGACAGCCCGTTCAGCCTTGGGCCGACCCCCGGCGTCGCCGACCTCTGTCTCGTCCCCCAGGTCTACAACGCCCGCCGCTGGGGCCTCGACCTGACCCCGTTCCCCCGCATCGCCGCCATCGCCGCCCGGATGGAGGCCTTGCCGGAGGTTGCCGCCGCCCACCCCGACCGCGTGAAACCGGGCGCATGACCATGGCGGAGGGCGGCGATTTCGACCTTCAGGATTTCCTGCCCTATCTCCTGAACCAGGCCGCCGAGGCCACGAGCCGCGGCTTCCAGGCCACCTATCGCACCCGCTATGGCCTGACCCGGACGCAATGGCGCGTCATGGCCAATCTCGGCCGCTTCGGCGCGATGACCGCCCGCGACATCTGCCGTCTCAGCCATATCGAGAAGACCAAGGTCTCCCGCGCCGTCGCCGGGCTGGAAGCCGAAGGCCTTCTCACCCGCTCCACCAGCCCCGACGACCGCCGGGCCGAGAACCTGTCGCTCACCCCGAAGGGCCGCGCCGTCTTCACCGAGATCGGCCAGCACGCACAGGACTTCGACGCCGCCCTGCGTGCCCGCCTCGGCCCCGAGATCGCCGCCCGGATCGACACCATCCTGCGCGAGATCATCGCGCTGAACGCGGCGGGAAACCAGGACGAAGACGGCTGATTGCGGCAACCCGTCTACAGGCCGTCATAGCTGATGATCGCCACCACCTGTCCGGTCTGCTCTTCGATTGCTCCAGTTGTCCGCAACTTGAACCGTGTCGTCGTCTCGCGCCCGACCACCGCCTTCCGGCCAACGGCGTTCAGTGCGGTCTGCTGGTCCTCGTCGCTGACCTCGGAACACTTGCCATTCGCCGTCCAATGGCGATGCGAGAACGGGCTTGTCACCGCCGCCGTGACCAGGGCTCCGGAGATCTGGTCCTTCTTCACGCGACCGCTTGCCTCCAGGGCCTTGATGGCTTCGGCGATGATTTCCGCGCTATCCTGGAAATCCAGATCCTTCAGCGCGTCATAGTCCGGATTGGTGCTCTTGTCGTTCAGGCATTGCCGCGCCCGGAACAGCCAGTCATGGACGATATAGGCCGGGCCGTAGTTCCACGGCGTCAGGCCATTGACGATGCGCGCGAAAGGCGGGATCGACCCACCGTCCGTGTACATCATGCCCGGGGTTATGCTCCTGCCCTTGGTCTCGCCCTCGGGCCGCCGGAAGGTCAGCGGCTTGGCCTCGGTCGGGACGTAGACGAAGGTTCCGTCACCCGACCCCTTGGTGCCGCTCAGCCAGACCACAGCGACCTCGCCGCTGAAGGTTCCCGCTCTGGTCGTCTCATAATTCACGTTCGCACAACCGCCGACCACGGCGGCGAGGGCCGAAAGGGCTAATCTCAGCATCACTATCCTCCGTCATCAAATGCCGGAAGCCTAGCATGTCTGCCGCAGGCGCGTGAGTCCGGTCCTTCGGCCACCGGACCCTCCGCGTTCGACTTCGTCTCCTCGTTGGAGGGTCACGCGTAGGGGTGGCGAACTGCCTGCAATCCAACCCATCCACCCGCACAAGACGGCGGGTTTCACCCACCCTACGGGTCGTCCATCGTACCATACCCCGTAGGGTGCGCTACAGCGCACCATCCAACCCGCCTTACGCCCGCCCAGCGATCACCCCGGCCAGCCGTTCCGCATCCTTCCAGGCCCCCCAGATGAAGGACGACCCCCGGCAGGACAGCCAGGGCAGGCCCATGAAGTACAGCCCCGGAACCTCCGTCACGCCCTCCTTGTGGCGTGGGCGGCCATCGGGCTGGAAGATGTCCAGGTCGATCCAGCCGAAATCCAGCCGGAAGCCGGTGGCCCAGATCACCGTGGAAATGCCTTCCCGCTTCAGGTCCAGCGCCAGGGTCGGCTGGGTCACGCAATCGGGCAGGGGCAGCAGGTTGCGCGCTTCCGGCTCTTCGGGCAGGTCAAGGCCATTGGCTTTGGCATAGGCGTCGGCCTCGTCCAGCACCGACAGGTAGTTCCGGTCGCCGGCCTCCATGTTGCTCCGCAGGTCGTCGGCGAAATGCAGGACCCCGTCGTTATACTCGCCCGCCCGGCCCAAAAGCGTCACGCCAAGGCCCGCGAGGCGGCGGAAGTCCATCGTATGCCCGCCATAGGCGCCCGAGACGGCAATGGTGATATGCTCGGTCCCCGGGGTCGGGGCCTTCATGTCCCACTTGCCCAGCTTGCCCAGCCACCAGACGAAATCCTGCCCCCGATAGCGGCGGGGCGGCCGGTCGTGCGGCCCGAGCGACAGGTAGACCCGGCGGCCTGAGCGGACCAGTTCCTCGGCGATCTGCGCGCCAGAGGACCCCGCACCCACCACCAGCACCGCGCCTTCGGGCAACTGGCCGGGGTTGCGGTAGCTGTTGGAATGCATCTGGGTGATGGTGGGATCGGTGATCACGGTCGGGATCACCGGCTTCTGAAACGGGCCGGTGGCGACGACGACATTCTGCGCCTCGATGGTGCCGTCCTTCGTGGTCGCCCGGAAGGTCTGTCCGTTCCGCTCCAGCTTCGTCACCTCGACCCCGGTGCGGATCGGCAGGCTGCGGTCGCCCGCGAAGCGCTCGAAATAGTCGGCGACCGCCTCCTTCGGCGCGAAGGCCTCGGGGTCGAGGTCGGTGAATTCTGCATCGGGGAAGCGGTCATGCCAGGCCGGGCCGTTTGCAACCAGACTGTCCCAGCGCCATGTCCGCCAGCGTTCGGCAATGCGGTCGCGTTCCAGGACCAGATGCGGAACCCCCTGTTTCTGCAGATGGGCCGAGGTGGCAACGCCCGCCTGCCCGCCACCGATGACAAGGGTGTGGATCGATTCGACCATTTCAGAGCCCCTTTCCAAGGCTTAACAATTCCTGAATGCCCGCAAGCAAGGCATTGATTTTGCAGGGTCCGCAAAGCTGCCCGCGCGCGGGCACCCGGCCATCACTCATTCCCCGGCACCCCGTAGGAGGGCGCCTCGGTCGGGTCCTCCGCCCGCTGGACATAGGCCCCCATCTGCGGGGCATAGACCTCCCAGGCGGCCCGCAGCATCCCGATCGGATCCTCGGCCCAGTCGATCCGCAGGTCGACCAGCGGCCAGTCCAGCCGGTCCGCGACCTTCAGCCCGGCGGAATGCACCGGCCCCGCCTCGCCCCCCGCCGCAAGACCAGCTTCCAGCGCCAGCATCAGCCGCTCGCCCAGATGCCCCTTCGACCCGGCGAAGGCCTCGACCATCGCCATCGGCACCAGTTCCCCCGCCAATAGGTTCCCCCCCGCCGCGCAGTCGGTGGCGCGGGCCTCGCCCCAGACCCCCAGCACCTGCCCCCCGGAATGGATCGCCGTGCGACCCTCCCGGTCGACGACCAGAAGCTGCCGGTAGTCGATATGGGGCCGCCCCTCCGTGACGGCGGCCAGGGCGTCGGCTGCGGCCATCCCCGCTTCCAGCCGGTCGAGGATCAGCGGCCCCAGCGCCGGGTCGGTGATGTTCTGGCTCGCCACCGCCCCGACTCCCGCCCGGACATGGGCGCAGCGCGCCGCCACGGCGGGGGAGGAGGAGGAGATCGCCATTCCGAACTGCCCGGTCCGGGCGCAGCGGGCGATGATCGAGAAGGTCATTCCGCGGCGTCCGGGATCACCGCGGTGCCGTCGATCTCCACCAGCCAGGACGGCCGCGCCAAAGCCGAGACCACCACCCCGGTCGAGACCGGATGCACCCCTTTGATATACTCGCCCATGGTCCGGTAGACCGCCTCGCGGTGGCGGACGTCGGTCAGGTAGACGACGATCTTGCAGAGATGGCTCATGTCGCCGCCGACCTCTTCCAGAAGCTGGCGGATGTTCTGCATGACCTTGTGGGTCTGCTCGACCGGATCATGGCTGCCGATATCCTTCGCGGTATCGAGGTCCTGCGGGCACTGGCCGCGCAGGAAGACGATCCGGCCCCGCGCGACGACGGCCTGGGCCAGGTCGTTGTCGAGCTTCTGCTCGGGATAGGTTTCCTTGGTGTTGAACTTGCGGTGGCGGAAGTGGGTCATCTTCGGGTCCTTGGTCGAGGGTCGGTTATCTGTGAACAGGTGAATGTGTTTTCCGGGTCATGGCAAGAGCGAGACTCCGGGGTCCAGTGCGGCAATCTCGCGGCGGAAGGAAAGCGCGTCGCCGCGGTCGGGCTGGTCCAGATCCTCGGCCCAGGCGCGGCCGGCATAGGTGGCCCAGGCAATGGGGCCCGGCGCGGCGGCATCACCGATGAGCTTGAGAGAGCGGATGCCCGCCGCCTGCCAGTCGAGGACCTTCGCATCGTGGAAGAGGCTGTCATTGGGCCTGCGCGAGGTGACGAAGACGACCGCATCGGCGGGCAGGGCGGTTTGCCGTCCGGTCCAGGTGCAGCCGAGGGTCATCTCGGCCTTACCGATGGCGTCCGGGGCCTTGCTCAGGTGGATCTCCACGCCGATCTCCAGGAGCCGGCGCATGATCGTGCCCTGTTCCAGCGTATTGTCGGTCCATTCCGCGACCTTCACCGAAGGGGTGATGAAATGGACGCGGTTGCCCTTGGCGACCAGAAGCTCCGCCAGCACCGAGCCCATGTAGAAATGGTCGTCGTCGTAAAGCGCGACGGTCTGGCCTTCGGGCGCCCGGCCCGCCATCAGGTCGTCGGGCGTGTAGAGCGGCATCGCCGGGTCGGTGGGGATCGGGTGAAGGTGAAGCCGCGCCACCGCGTCGCGACGCCAGGTGGCGCCGGTGGCGATGGCCACGTGCTCGGCCCCCATGGCGAGAATGTCCTCGGCGGTCAGCGGGCTGTCGCGGTAGATGTCGACGGTCGGCATCACCGCCATCTGCCCGGTGCGGTAGTCGGCCACCCGGCCCCAGGCAGAAAGGCCGGGAAGCAGGCGTTCCTTTGCGACGCGGCCGCCGAGCGTGGTGCTGGCCTCGGCCAGCGTCACCCGGTAGCCGCGCCGCGCGGCTTGCAGCGCGGCTTCAAGACCCGTGGGCCCCGCGCCGACGATGAGGACGCTTTCCGACGCGCCTTTCGGGCGGGCGCGGTCGGGGTGCCAGCCCTTGCGCCATTCCTCCATGAAGGCGGTGTTCTGGGTGCAGCGGCTGATGCCCTGCGTCATGTCGCCCGAGACGCAGATGTTGCAGCCGATGCATTCGCGGATGTCCTCATAGCGGCCTTCCTGCACCTTCAGGGGCAGGAAAGGGTCGGCGATGGAGGGCCGCGCAGCGCCGATGAAGTCGAGCACGCCGGTTCTGATCTGGCGCACCATCGCGTCGGGCGAGGTGAAACGGCCGACGCCGACCACCGGTTTCGGGGTGAGTTCCTTGATGCCGCGGACAAGCTCTTCCTGCGCGCCTTCGTCCTTGAAGCGCGAGGTGCCGGAGCAGGCCTCCCAAGTGCCGTTGGCGAGGTCCCAGAGGTCGGGAAGCTCGGCATGCATCGCGATGAAGTCGCGCAGTTCGGCGTTGGAGAAGCCATAAGCACCGGCCTCGTGCAGCGACATGCGGAGCGTGACGGCCAGTTCACCTTTCGTGGTTTCCCGTGCATCTTCAACGATCTCGCGCAGGAACCTCGCGCGGTTTCTCAAATCCCCGCCGTATTCGTCGGTCCGGTGGTTGGTGGCGCGGGAAAGGAAATGTTGCAGGATGCCGAAGCCATGCGCGCCGTAGAGGCAGATCAGGTCGAACCCCGCCTGATGCGAGCGGCGAAAGGCGGCGCGGAACCAGCGGCGGAGGTCGCGGATGTCTTCCTTGTCCATCGTGCGGGCCTGCACCGGGTCGGAGGTGAAGGTCAGGATCGGGCCGCCGGTGACGGCCAGCGGTACCTCGCGGCTGTAGAGATTCGGGCCGTTGATGCCGGAATAGGCGAGTTGGATGCCGGCCAGCGCACCGTGGGATTTCATCGCCTCGGCCATGCGGGCGAGGGCGGGGATATCCTTGTCCTCCCACAGATGCTGTTCGATGAAGGGGGTGATCTCGGAGGTCGGGTGGATTTCGGTCTGTTCGGTGAAGATCACGCCCCAGCCGCCCTCGGCCTTGGTGCGGCGCATCTCGACCACGGCAGATGGGTCACGATAGCCGCCGCCGTTGCAGTGTGGGACCTGATAGAAGCGGTTCTTGGCTGTCTTGGGGCCGATCTGGAGCGGCGTGAACAGGATGTCGTGGCGGGGGTCGCGCATCAGAGCTGCCTCAGGTCGGTGGACTGGGTGGAGAGACGGGACGGGTCGCGCGGCGGGATTTCGGCGATGAGAAGCGTCGGGGTCTCGCCCGCCTGCGCGAGGATTTCGCCGTGCGGGCCTGCGATCACCGAATTGCCGACATAGGCCAGATCGCCCTCGGCCCCGCAGTAGTTGGCATAGGCGATGGTGACACCGTGGTTGGCCGCCATTGCCGGGACGGTGACACGGGGGACATGGAAGAAGGGGGCCATGTTGGCAGTCGGGGCGAGGATCAGGGTTGCGCCGCGGTCGGCCAGGGACTTCACATGCGGTGCAAACTCCACGTCGTAACATATCAGGATCGCGGCGGTTTCCCCCGCAAGCGGAAAGGTCGGAAGCGCCTCGCCGGGGGTGTAGAGCGCAGCCTCGCGCGGGCCGTAGAGCTGGACCTTGCGGTAGTTGCAGAGCAGCGCGCCGTCGGGACCGAAGCAGGCGGCGGAGTTGTAGAGCCGGTCGCCGTCGCGTTCGGCATAGCCTGTGACAAGCGCAGTACGATGGAGCTTCGCGGCCCGTGCCAGGCGCTGCAGCGGCGGGCTGTCGAGGGTCAGCGCGCGGGCGGGGATGTCGGGCTGGTTGTAGCCGGGCAGCCAGACCTCTGGCAGGACAAGCGCCGCGACTCCCATCGCGGCGGCGGCGGCCAGCGCGGCCTCGGCCTGGGCGCAGGCGCTGTCGAGGTCGGAGGCGGGCGACGTGCCCTGCCAAAGTGCCAAACGCATCGGTGCCCCTTTCAGAAAAGCCCGGTCATCCTAAGCGCGCCCGGTGCGTCTGCCATACCCCTTGGAACTGAAGTAATCCTAATGTATCGCGAAACGGGGGGTATATACCCCCAGCGAGGTATGCATGAAGGAGCCAGCCGGGACCGGGGTCGAGCCGAAACTGGCGCGGACGATTGCCGTGCTCGGGCGCCCCGGGTTCGAGGATGCCCTGTGGCAGATGCTTCTTGCCCTGGCGCGCCCGGACAACATGCTGGTGCTGGCCTACAGCGACGGGGGGCCGGCGCTGGAGCTGTTCCGGCGCGCGGGGGATGCACGGGTCTTCGCGCGTTTGCAAAGCACCTATATGGCGGGTGCATTCCGCCTGAGCCCGTTCTACGGCCTACACCTCCAGCGGGCGGAGGAGGGGCTGTACCGGCTGCGCGACATTGCGCCGGATGCGTTCCAGCGCAGCCGCTTCTATGTGGAGTATTTCGGGCAGACGACGATCATCGACGAACTGGCCTTCACGGTCTGGCTGGGGTCGGGGCTTTCGCTGAACCTGTTCCTGGGGCGGGACGGGCAGTCGGAAAAGGTCTTCTCGGCGGCCGAGATGGCGGCCTGCCGCCGGATTGCCCCGGTCGTCGCCGAACTGGCGCGGGTGCACTGGCCGGTGCCGAAACTGTCGCAGCAGCCGGTCGAGGATACCCCGACCAAGCTGGCGGCGGCGGCGCGGGTGCTGGGGATCGGGCTTTCGCCCCGCCAGGCGCAGGTTGCGCTGCTGATCCTGAAGGGGCATTCCACGCTGTCGATCGGCCTGAACCTCGGCCTGTCGCCGCAGACGGTGAAGGTGTTCCGCAAGCAGCTTTACCAGCGCTGTGGGATTTCTTCGCAGGCCGAGCTTTTCGCGCTGATGCTGCCGCTCTTGTGAGAGTTACCAGCGGCGCTCGAACCGGCGGCGCAGGAGGATGGCGGCGACGTTCATCGTGACGAGGAAGGCCAGAAGCACGATGATCGCGCCGTTCGAGCGTTCGATGAAGGCCGGGTCGGCACGGCTGGCCCAGCTGTAGACCTGAACCGGCAGCGCGGTCGCGGGGCTCAGGAAGCCTTCGGGCGGGGCGGCGGGGTAGTTGTCGACGAAGGCGACCATGCCGATCAGCAGGAGCGGCGCGGTTTCGCCAAGCGCGCTGGCCAGGCCGAGGATCGTGCCGGTCAGGATGCCGGGCATGGCCAGCGGCAGGACATGGTGGAACACGGTCTGCATCTTCGAGGCGCCGACCCCCAGCGCCGCGTCGCGGATCGACGGCGGCACGGCGCGGATGGCGGCGCGGGTGGCGATGATGATCGTGGGCAGGGTCATCAGGCTGATCACCAGTGCGCCGACGATGGAGGAGGACTGCGGCAGGCCGGCGAAGTTGATGAAGATCGCCAGGCCGAGGATACCGAAGACGATGGAGGGGACGGCGGCGAGGTTCGAGATGTTGACCTCGATCGCGTCGGTCCAGCGGTTCTTGGGCGCGAATTCCTCGAGGTAGATCGAGGCGGCGACGCCCACGGGCACGCACATCACCAGGACCATCAGCATCATGTACGCCGAGCCGATCAGCGCCACGCCCAGGCCCGCGGCTTCCGGGCGCTGGTCCGAGGCGTCGGCGTTGGTGAAGAAGCCCCAGTTCCAGGCGGAAGACAGCAGCCCTGCTTGACGCAGCTTGTCGGCCAGCAGCAGTTGTTCGGGCTTGACGCTGTTGTCGCGCTCGGCGGTTTTCAACGTGACACGGCCCTTCAGGAAGCCGTCGATGCGGCCTGCCGCAAGCACATGGGCGTCGATCGTGGTGCCGACCAGCGCCGGGTTGGCCAGCACCCTTGCCCGAAGCGCACCCGCGGCATCCTTCGAGATCATATCGGCGATATCCTTGGCGGAAAGCCCATCCTGGCCAATGCCGCGGCGGTCGAGTTCGGCCGCGAAGGCCTGGGCCAGCACCTTCTGATAGCCAACGGTGGTGATCTTCGCCATCTCCGCGCGGTCGCGGTTGCCCTTGGGATCCAGCACATCGGCGGACAGTTCCATCGGGAAGGCAAGCTCTGCCTGATGGAAGGCCGAGACGCCGTCGCGCAGGATGGTGAAGAGCATGATCGCCAGCGTCATCAGCGAGACGGAGATCGCGATCACGCCATAGGCGCGGAACCGGGATTCGGCGGCATTGCGGCGTTTCATCTGCGCGCTTGCGGTCAGGATAGACTGGCGCGCAGGGGGGACGAAGCCAGGGGCGGCGGAAAGGTCGGTCATTCGTATTGCTCCCGGTATTTCCGGACGATCCAGAGGGCGAAGATGTTGAGGCAGAGGGTGATGACGAAGAGCGTCATGCCAAGCGCGAAGGCGACCAGCGTCTCGGGCGCGGCGAAGTCGGTGTCGCCGGTCAGCTGGCCGACGATCTTGACGGTCATCGTCGTCATCGCCTCGAACGGGTTGAGGCTGAGTTTCGCGGCGGCACCTGCGCCCATCACCACGATCATCGTCTCGCCGATGGCACGGCTGGCCGCCATCAGGATGGCGCCGACGATGCCGGGCAGGGCGGCGGGCAGGACGACCTGGCGCACGGTCTCGGACCGGGTGGCGCCGAGGCCGAGGCTGCCGTCACGCAGGCTTTGCGGCACGGCGTTGATGATGTCGTCCGACAGCGACGAGATGAAGGGGATGTTGAGGATGCCGATCACGATCCCGGCAGTCATGACCGAGGAGCCGGAGTTGCCGAGGCCGAGGGGCGCTGCAAACCAGTCGCGCAGGAACGGGCCGACGGTCACGAGGGCGAAGATACCGAAGACCACGGTCGGGATGCCCGCGATGATCTCGATCAGCGGCTTGACCCAGTTCCGGGTGCGGCGCGAGGCATATTCCGCCAGGTAGATCGCGGCGAAAAGGCCGATGGGCACTGCGACCAGCATCGAGACGAGGGTGATGTAGAGCGTGCCCCAGATCAGCGGGATGATCCCGAGGTCGGAGCCGCCGCGGAAATTGGGCGACCAGGTCAGGCTGAGGAAGAAGTCCTGGATCGGGTATTTCGAGAAGAAGTCGAAGGTTTCCGACACCATCGACCAGACGATGCCGACGGTGGTCAGGATCGCGATGGAGGAGGCTGCCATCAGCAGGCCGAGAACCGCCTTTTCCACCAGGTTTCGGGCACGGAAATCCTTGTGGGCGCGGCTGACCCCCCAGGCAAGACCAAGGGCGGCAAGCCCCAGGACCAGCACGCTGCGTCCGATGGCCCCCCAGTGCGACATCTCGCGGTAGTCCTGCGCGGCGGCGAGCACCTCTTTCGAGACGTTCGAGCCGAGCGCCACGCCGACCTTGGCCAGCCGGTCGCGGACGTTGGTGAATTCGGTGCGGATCATCCCGGCTTCGGTGTCGGTCATCGCGCCCTGCGCGACGGCGGCATCGAGCCCTGCCGCCACGCGGCGGACGTCGGCCATGGTCAGCGCGGCCTTCGCGGGCTCGGCGACAAGTGCTGCGGGAAGCTGGGCGGAGATCCGGTTCTCAAGCACCAGAGGTTGCAGGATCAGCCAGACGACCAGCGCGACGAGGGAGGGGACAAGGACGGCAAGGGCGCCGAACCAGCCGTAATAGACGGGAAGCGAATGCAGCTGGCGCGGACTGCCCCCTGCCGAGGCGAGGGCGCGTTGCCGGGCCAGCACGAAGGCGGCGGCGGCGAGAACGGCAAGGACAACCAGGATCATCAGGACGGACATTGGGGCTTCCGCGGGTCAGGGTCGGGGGTGTGGGCGGGACCGGAAGGCCCCGCCCGGTCGGTCAGCTTATTCCAGCGGACCCATCGGGGTTTCCGCAGCCACGGCAGCCTGGGTCGCCGCAAGTTCGGGGTCGGAGACAAGACCGTAGGCCGCCAGCGGGCCTTCCGGGCCTGCCATGTCATCGGACACGAAGAACTCGATATATTCCTTCAGGCCGGGGATCACGCCGATATGCGCCTTCTTGACGTAGAAGTAGAGCGGACGCGACACCGGATACTCGCCCTTGGAAATCGTTTCGGTCGAGGGCACAATGCCCGACATGGTGGCCACTTTCAGCTTGTCGGTGTTGTTCTCGTAGAAGGACAGGCCGAACACGCCGATCGCCTGCTTGTCGGCGTCCAGACGCTGCAGCGTTTCGGTATAGTCACCGTCCACGTCGACCGACTTGCCATCGGTGCGCAGCTTGATGCAGGCCTTCTTGGCGTTGGATTCCTTCTCCTTGTCGTCGGCCCCTTCAGCGGTGGCCTTGAACAGGTCGAGCGCGCCGGTTTCCTTGCAGCCGGCCTCGATCACCTTGACGTCGAAGACTTCGCGGGTGCCGTGCTTGGTGCCGGGCACGAAGGCCAGGATGTTCTGCGCGGGAAGGGCGGGGTTGACGTCTGCCCACTGGGCCGAGGCGTTGGCCGCCAGCGCGCCGTCCTTGACGACCTGGGCGGCCAGAGCGTTGTAGACATCCGCCGGGGTCAGCGCGAAGTCGGCGCCGTTCACGTCCGAGGCGAAGACGATCCCGTCATAGCCGATGCGGACCTCCATGATCTCGTCCACGCCGTTCGCCTTGCAGAGGTCGATGTCGGACTGCGCGATGCGGCTGGAGGAGTTGGCGATGTCGACGGTGTTCTCGCCGACGCCTTCGCAAAGCTTCTTGCGGCCCGCGCCCGAGCCGCCGCCTTCGACGACCGGGGTGGGGAAGTCGAAGTTCTCGCCGAACGCCTCGGCGACGATGGTGGCGTAGGGCAACACGGTCGAGGAACCCGTGACCTGGATCTGGTCGCGGGCGGCGGCGGGCATCGCGGCGGCGAAGGCCAGGATCGACGCGGTGAGGCAGGCGGATTTCATCGGAACACTCCTGATATCGTGCGGCCCTTCGGGGCGGCATGACAGCGCTCTAGCCGTGCTGCGTGACGCTTAGATTGCAGGAATGTAAAAGCTGTGTGACAGGCCGGTGCCGTCAGGCCCGGCCCAGCAGCCTTCGCGCGATGGTCTCGGCGATCATCATCGTGGGGGCGTTGGTGTTGCCCGCGATGATCTGCGACATGAGCGAGGCGTCGACGACGCGCAGCCCCTCGACGCCCCGGACACGGCCCTCCGGATCGGTGACGGAGGCGGGATCGCTGCCCATCCGGCAGGTGCCGACCGGGTGATAGATCGTCTCGGCCCGGGCGCGGATATCGGCCTCCAGCTGGGCGTCGCTGGCGATCTGCGGGCCGGGCAGGGTTTCGCGGGCGATGTGGCGGGCGAGCGCCGGGGCCTGGGTGATGGTGCGGGCGATCTTCAACCCGTTCATGAGGACCGGCAGGTCGTCGGGATGCGACAGGTAGTTGGCCTCGATCCGGGGCGCGGCCATGGGATCGGGGGTGGCAAGGCTGATCCGCCCCCGGCTTTTCGGCAGGAGATCGCAGACATGCAGCGTCAGGCCATAGCCGAGCGACAGGCGGCGGCCATGGTCGTGCAGGTAGGCGGGGATGAAGTGGAATTGCAGGTTCGGCCGGTCGCGCGAGGGGTCGGAGGCGACGAAGCCTCCCGCCTCGGCCACGTTCGAAGTGAACTCGCCCTGGCCCCGGCGCAGGTAGGCCCAACTGGCGCGCAGGGCGCGGGGCAGGAAGGTCGGGGCGATGCCGATGGCGCTGCGGTCGCGCAGCGCAGCCTGCACCGTGATGTCCAGATGGTCGGCAAGGTTGCCGCCCACCTCGGGCGCGTGGTGGAGGACGGGGAGGCCCATCGCCTGCAAATGCTCGCCCGGCCCGATCCCGGACAGCAGCAGAAGCTGCGGCGAGTTGATCGCGCCGCCCGAGAGGATCACCTCGCCGCCCTCGGCAAGGGGCAGCAGCCGGTCGCGCAGCTGGACACCGGTGGCGCGGCGCCCCGTGAAGCGCAGCCGGTGGACCTGCGCTCCGGTCAGCACGGTCAGGTTCGGGCGGTCGCGGACCGGGTCGAGGAAGGCCCGCGCCGCGCTGAACCTGCGGCCGTCCTTCTGCGTGACCTGATAAAGGCCGAAGCCTGTTTGGTTTTCACCGTTGAAATCGGGGTTCAGCGGGTGGCCGCACTCGGCCCCGGCCTGCACGAAGGCGCGGGAGAGCGGATTGGACTGCACCAGATCGCTGACGGTTAGCGGCCCGGCCTGACCGTGGTGGTCGTCGTGGCGGCTCCGGTTGTCCTCCATGTCCCTGAAGACCTGGCGGACGCGGGGCCAGTCCCAGTCCGGCCCTGCGGCAGCCGCCCAGTCGCGATAGTCCTGCGGATGCCCGCGCATGTAGATCATCGCGTTGATCGAGCTGGAGCCGCCAAGTACCCGGCCCCGTGGCCAGTAGAGGCGGCGGTTCATCAGCCCGGGTTCCGGCGCAGTCTCGTAGCCCCAGTTCAGCCAGCGCATATGCGACAGCGTCGCCAGCCCGAAGGGCATGTGGATCATCGGGTTGCGGTCGGGCGGCCCGGCCTCGACCAGGCAGACGCGGGTGGCGGGGTCGGTGGACAGGCGGTTCGCCAGAACGCAACCGGCGGACCCCGCGCCGACGATGATGTAGTGATAGGTCATCCCAGCACCCGCTTGGCCAGACGGATCAGCCGCATGACGCGAGGGGTGTAGGGAGGGAAGATCAGCGGCAGGAGCAGGAAGCGGTTCCGCATCACCGCGCGCTCATGACTGAAGGCACGGAACCCCGCCTCACCATGCGCGGCGCCGATGCCCGAGCCGTTTACGCCGCCGAAGGGCAGGTTCAGCTGGGTATAGTGGACCAGTGTCAGGTTGATCCCGACCGCGCCCGAGGTGGTGCGGCGGGTGATTGCGTCGATGCTGGCGGAGTCGCGGTCGAAGATGTAGATCGCGAGCGGCTTGTCGCTTGCGTTGATTGCGGCGATCACCGCGTCGGTGTCGGAATAGGTCAGCGCCGGCAGGACGGGCCCGAAGATCTCCTCGCGGCTGAGACGCATGTCGGGCGTGGTGCCCTCGATCAGGTGCGGGCCGAGCGACTGGCCGGATTGCCCGCCCGCGATGATCGGCATTGCGCCCTTGTCCAGCGCATCCGCGATCAGCGCGGCAAGTCGCGCGGCGTGGGAGGGCGTGACGATCCGGGCGAGGTTGGGGCTTGCCTCGCCGGAGCCATAGGCGCGTGCGATGCGGGCGCGAAGCGCGGTGATGAAGGCATCCTTCACCGCGGTATGGACGTAGAGGTGGTCCGGCGCGATGCAGGTCTGGCCGGCGTTCACGAACTTGCCGAAGGTGATCCAGTCGGCAGCCTGCTTCAGGTCGGCATCCGGCCCGACGATGACGGGTGACTTGCCGCCCAGCTCCAGCGTGACCGAGGCGAGCGTATTCGCCGCAGCCGCCATCACGATCCGGCCCACGGCGGGCGAGCCGGTGAAGAAGATGTGGTCGAAGGGCAGGGAGAGCAGTTCTTCCGCCACCGCCTTGTCGCCCTCGACCACGGCGACGAGGTCGGGCGGGAAGGTCTCGGCCACGATCCGGGAGACGAGGGCGCTGGTGGCCGGGGTCATTTCGGACGGCTTCAGGATCGCCGCATTCCCGGCGGCAAGGCAGGAGACGAGCGGGCCGAGCGCAAGCTGGAACGGGAAGTTCCAGGGCGCGACGATCAGGCAGGTGCCGCGCGGCTGCGGCTCGACCCGGGCCGAGGCGCCGAACGTGGCCAGCGTGGGCCAGACCCGGCGCGGGCGCATCCAGCGGCGCAGATGGCGGCGGGCATGTGCGATTTCCTGCAGCACCGGAAGGTAGTCGGTCAGGATCGCCTCGGCCTCGGGGCGGCCGAGATCGGCCTGAAGTGCGGCGACGATGGCACCTTCGTTCCGGCGCACCACATCCGCCAGCCGGTCAAGCGCCGCGCGGCGTTCGGCCAGGCCGAAACCTGTCCGGCGGGCGTCATTCCCGGCCTTCATCCGGGCGAAGAGCGTGGCGATGGGCTGGTCCATGGCCCGGAGCTTAGCCGATCCTTGCGGCAAGCCCAGTGCGACGCAGCGTCAGGCCAGTTCCGGCAGGAAGGCGGGGCAGGCCAGCTCCAGCCCCTCGGCGTAGATCACTTCCTCGTCGTCGAAGCGCAGGGTGAAAAGCCGGACCTGACGATGGGTTTCCAGGCAGACGAACTCGCCATCCGCCAGCCGCGCCGCCGGGATGGCGGCTGCGGGCAGGCCATACAGCGCCTGCGCCCGCCAGTCGCGGATCACCACGGGTTGTCCGGGAGACAGAAAAAGGTCCTGATCCGGGCGGTCGTGCCCCATGGTCGAGGCGCGGATGCGCACGAGATCGACCATCTTGCGTGCCACGACCGAGATGGAGGTCAGCCGCCGTGCCCCGGCGCGGGTCACGATCCGGTCGCCCGGCGTGAGGTATTCGACCGGCAAAATGCCCTCCAGCGTGCGGACCCTCGTGCCCGCCAGTATCCCCGGCGCGGGCTCCGTTCCGGCCCCGCCTGCTGATCTGGAAAACGGCGCGTCGGCGTCCATCTCCAATCCCTCGCTTCAATTCTTTGGGTCAGACTGGCGCGGGTTTGTGGTCGGCATTCGATGCCGGTTCGGTCATTTCTGGGCAGTTGTGGCCTGATCCCGCTTCGGTTGTGGCGCAAATGGGGCGGTGCTTTGCCTCTCGCGCCCCCTCGGCAGGTTTGCTAGAAGGCGCGGGACGCGGGTGTGGCGAAACTGGTAGACGCACTGGATTTAGGTTCCAGCGCCGCAAGGCATGGGGGTTCAAGTCCCTTCACCCGCACCAGCCCGTCCCGCCGCGCGGACTGGCGATTCCCCCTTACATCGGACGGAAGGCTTTGCTAGAAGGCCCGCGATCGCGCGCAGGGCCTTGGCCCTGTGCCGCTGACCTATTGCGCATCAGCGCCCGAGAGAAGCTTAGGAAGGACGTCCCCCCATGCAGGTCACCGAGACCCTGAACGAAGGCCTCAAGCGCGGCTACACCATCACGGTGACGGCGGCCGAACTGGACGCGAAGGTCCAGGAAAAGCTGATCGAGGCGCAGCCCGAGGTCGAGATCAAGGGCTTCCGCAAGGGCAAGGTTCCGCTCGCCATCCTGAAGAAGCAGTTCGGCACCCGCATCCTGGGCGATGCCATGCAGGACGCGATCGACGGCGCGATGAAGGACCATTTCGACAAGACCGGCGACCGCCCGGCGCTGCAGCCCGAGGTCAAGATGGTCGGCGGTGACAGCTGGAAAGAGGGTCAGGATGTCGTGGTCGAGATGACCTATGATACGCTGCCCCCGATCCCCGATGTCGATGCCGGCAAGATCAAGCTGGAGAAGCTGGTGGTGAAGGCCGACGACAAGGCCATCGCCGAGGCGCTGGAAAACCTGGCCGGGTCGGCCAAATCCTATGACGACCGCAAGAAGGGCGCCAAGGCCAAGGACGGCGACCAGATCGTGATCGACTTCAAGGGCTCGGTCGACGGCGAGCTGTTCGAGGGCGGCTCGGCCGAGGACTATCCGCTGGTGCTGGGCTCCAAGAGCTTCATCCCCGGCTTCGAGGAACAGCTCGTCGGCGCCAAGGTCGGCGACGAGGTTTCGGTCAACGTCTCCTTCCCGGAAAACTATGGCGCTGCCCATCTGGCCGGCAAGGCTGCGGTCTTCGCCTGCACGGTGAAGGCGGTGAAAGAGCCGAAAGACGCCGAGATCGACGACGAGCTTGCGAAGAAGTTCGGTGCCGATGACCTGGCCGCGCTGAAGGCGCAGATCGCCGAGCGTCTGGAAGCCGAATACCAGGGCGCCGCCCGCGCGGTGCTGAAGCGCTCGCTGCTGGACCAGCTGGACGGTATGGTCAAGTTCGACCTGCCCGCCAACCTGGTCGAGGCCGAGGCCAACCAGATCGCCCACCAGCTCTGGCACGAGGACAACCCGCATGAGCATGGCCACGATCACGGCCATATCGAGACGACGGACGAGCACAAGAAGCTGGCCGAGCGTCGCGTGCGTCTGGGGCTCCTCCTGGCCGAGATCGGCCGCAAGGCCGAAGTCAGCGTGACCGATGCCGAGATGACGCAGGCCGTCCTCGCCGCTGCCCGCCAGTATCCGGGGCAGGAGCGTCAGTTCTTCGAATTCGTGCAGAAGAACCCCCAGATGCAGCAGCAGCTGCGCGCGCCGGTCTTCGAGGACAAGGTCGTCGATCACCTCGTCGGCCTTGCGAAAGTGACCGAGAAGGAAATCTCGAAAGAGAAGCTCCAGAAGGCCGTCGAGGCGCTGGACGAGATGTAAGAGGCCGGTCAGGTCCGACGGGAGGGTATCAGGCCGCGCCTTCGGGTGCGGCCTTTTCGTTTCTCGCCTCGGCCCGGATCACCAGAAGCCCCGCGGCGATCAGCAGCGCGATGCCGGTCCAGGCCAGGGCGGTCGGAAGCTGCGACCAGAAGAGCCAGCCCCAAAGTACGCCCCAGATGATGAAGCTGTATTCGAAGGGCGCGACCGAGGACGAGGGCGCTGTGCGGTAGGCGTAGGTCAGAAGCGACAGGCCGACAGCGGCGATCACCCCGCAGGCCATGAAGAGCAGAAGATCCCGCGCCGGCATGTCCTGCCAGCCCCGGGTCAGAAAGGCCAGAGAGGGGTGGCTCGCGCCGTCATGGGCCCCGGTGCCGAAGACCGCAGCCAGGGCAAGGGCCGTGGCGAGGAAGGTCAGGTTGCCCCAGAACGTCATCGCGGCCGTTGTCTCGGTCCGGCCCAGCACGCGCGTCGCCAGCTGGGTCAGCGCATACCCCAGGGCGCCCAGCACGGGCAGGAGAGCGGCAGGGTCGAAGACGCTGCCGCTGGGGTTGAAGATCATCAGCATCCCGGCGAATCCCGCACCCAGCGCGAACAGGTTGGTCGGCCCGATCCGCTCCTTGAAGACAAGGGCCGCGATGATGGTGATGAAAAGCGGCGCGGTGAAGAACAGCGCCACCGTATCCGCCATCGGCATCGCGGCGAGGCCGAGGTAGTAGGCGGTGTAGGCCACGAAGTTCAGCAGGCCCCGTGCCAGCATCCAGCCCCAGTTCGGCGTGATGATCGTGCTCAGGCGGCCGTCCAGCACCCTTACGATGATCAGGAGCAGCGGAGCGGCCGTCAGGCTGCGGATGATCATCGCCTGATATAGCGGATAGTCGCCCGACAGGCGTTTCAGGATCACATCCTGAAGCGAAAAGACGGCGATTCCGACGACGAGCGCAAGGATGCCGCGGGTGGTGGCTGTCAGCTGCATGGCTGCCACGCTAGCCGCGCCAAGGCCTGTCGCTATTCTGCCGCCGACAGGCCCATGTCAAAGCGCGGCAAGCTTTGCGGCGGTCTCGGGCATCCGCTTCAGCGTCGTGCCGATATGCGCCCGCCATTGCGGCCCGCGCTCCATCGCGTCCTCGTAAGCCTCGCGGAGTTCATCCGGGCGGTCCTCGGCCAAAGCCTCGATCAGCAGCGCCGCCTGCGCCCGGTCCTTGCGGGATTTCAGCTGGTCGGGACCGGTGCGGCGGCGGTCAGCTATAATGAGCTTGTGGACGGCGTAGCGCTCGGGGCGAGGCACCTGGATAAGGACACCGGATCGGTATAGCGCCGCCGCCTTGATCGGTTCGGCGATCAGATAGTTCAGGAAATGCAAGGATTGAGCCGACACCCCCAAAGCAGGCAGGTCACGAATGTCTTCCTCGGGACGGAAGGATGGCGTCAGAAATTCGACGTAGGTGTCGGTTTGCGTTTGCCGCCATTTCCAGACGGCGGATCCGGACAGCGAGGGCACCGGAGCAAATTCCAGCTCTGCAAAGGTATTCGCCAGTGGTTCCTCGACATGGTCGCCCAGTGCCAGGGAAAGGCGCTCGAACTGTGCGATGTCGAGATCGTTGGTCTGGGCGACCTCGTCCTGGGCGAGACGGATACCCAGTTCGCCCTCGTAGTGGCGGAAGGCATGCGTTCCGACAACCGTGCCGCCCAAGCGGAACACGCCGGTCCTTGCCAGCGTGCTGTAGAGGCGGCCGGATGCCCCGTCGACAGGCAGGAAACCCTCGGCGCGCAGGATGCGAACCAGCCGCGTCCGGGATTCGGCGCGCAGCTTGGCATCCTGGGCCAGTCGGATATGATTCTCGATCCGGGCCGCCATTTCGGGGGTGTCCTCGCCAATATAGGCCTTCTTCACCTGATCGCCCACGCGATAGGTGTCGTACCAGTATCTGCGTCCCTTGCGATCTTCCCGTTTCGGCGTGCCCCGGATTGCAGCGACCTGATCATCCATCAGGGATCGCCGCAGGTCGTGATAGGCGGCTTGCGCCGTGGAGCTATGATAGTGCATGATGTTCTACAGTATTTTCTTTTGTAGAACATCGACTGATGTGCAACAAAAGTCAATTCCGTTGAACATCATCGGCCAACATAGGCACAGCAAAGAAAAACCGCGCCCGGGTGCCCGGACGCGGTTCGCAATCCCTTGACAGGAAAAGCTTATTCTTCCGATGCCGCCGCGCCGACTTCGTCGAACAGCTCGGCGATCTCGAACTCGGCCTGGGCTTCCGCCTCGGCGGCGAGTTCCTGGATCGACTTGCCAGAGGCCTGCAACTCGGCCTCTTCGACCGAACGGGCGACGTTCAGCTTGATCTTCACCGCAACTTCCGGGTGAAGCTGCACCGAAACCGTGTGCAGGCCCAGGTCCTTGATCGGGCGGTCCAGCACGATCTGGCCGCGGTTCACGGTGAAGCCCGCCTCGGTCGCGGCTTCCGCCGCATCGCGCGGCGTGACCGAACCATACAGCGCCCCGGCATCCGAGGCCGAGCGGATCACCACGAAGACCTGGCCGTCCAGCTTGGCGCCGACAGCCTCGGCCTCCTTGCGGGTTTCCAGGTTGGTGGCCTCCAGCTGGGCTTTCTTCACTTCGAACGACTTGATGTTCGCGTCGTTCGCGCGCAGCGCCTTGCCTTGCGGCAGCAGGAAGTTGCGGGCGTAGCCGTCCTTGACGTTCACGACCTCGCCCATCTGGCCAAGCTTGGCCACACGTTCCAGAAGGATGACTTGCATTGGCGTCGCTCCTTATTTCACGGCATAGGGCAGCAGGGCCAGGAAGCGGGCGCGCTTGATGGCCGTGGCCAGTTCACGCTGCTTCTTCGCCGAGACTGCGGTGATGCGGGACGGGACGATCTTGCCGCGCTCGGAGATGTAGCGCTGGAGAAGACGGGTGTCCTTGTAGTCGATCGCCGGAGCGTTGTCGCCCGAGAAGGGGCAAACCTTGCGGCGGCGGAAAAACGGTTTGTTCGCCATGATGTGTCCTTATCTCCAGATCA
>Ga0209793_1000569_pt1 | contig 38301 bp, 36 predicted proteins | sample EBPBio122009_DNA_FD_185863 | JGI IMG/M metagenome (GOLD analysis project Ga0209793, IMG submission 185863) | Wastewater treatment Type I Accumulibacter community from EBPR Bioreactor in Madison, WI, USA - Reactor 1_2/2/2009_ DNA (SPAdes) (version 2) | ecosystem: Engineered > Bioreactor > EBPR >... | reverse complement strand
GCCGCGCCGGATGGCGCTGCAGGGCCGCGCGGATCGCATCCAGCTGCCGACGGCGCGCGGCGCGGAGCAGGCCGAGATGGACGGCCACCACCCGCAGCGGCGCGGGCGTGTCGAGATCGACGATCACCGCGCCACGCGGCTCATGCCCCGGCAGATCCAGCCGGTCGAGCCCCGCAAGACGGATCCCGGGCCGCGCCAGAAGCGCATTGCCATGCCAGCCGAGACTCACCGCACTCTGCCCGATCGGCAAAGGAGAAAGACCCGTCAACGCCGCAATCCGCTCGCGCGGCAACGCAGAGGGGCGGTCGCCGAGGCGAAAATCGGCTTCTTGCAGCGCGACGATATCGGCCTGAAGCGCGGCGATGCCCGCAAGCACCCGGTCGGCATCGCGGCGGAGGTCGGTGCCGAGGCCGGCCCGGATGTTCCAGGAGGCGACGCGCAGGCTGGGCTTGGACTCGAGATTCATCCCTCTAATATAGGGCACAGGGGCCAGACCGGGAGAAGAGTTTGCCCGCACCGTCCACCATCGTCCTGACCGCCATCCGCGCGCTTCTGGCCTTCGAGGCCGGAATCGCCCTGCTGCGCGGGGTCTGGCCCGCGGTCTTCATCACCTTGGCGGCGCTGGTGCTGACCGTGCTGCCGGGGGTTCTGGCCGGGCGGGTCGGCCTGCGCCTGCCGCCGAGCTTCCTGGCCGCTATCGGGCTTTTCGTGCTGGCGACGCTTTACCTGGGCGAGGTGCAGGATTTCTACAACCGCTTCTGGTGGTGGGACCTGGTGCTGCATTTCGGCTCGGCCATGGGCTTCGGCATCCTGGGGTTCCTGCTGGTCTTCATGCTGTTCCAGGGCGACCGCTACGCCGCGCCGCCCTGGGCGCTGGGGGTGCTGTCCTTCTGCCTGGCGATGACCGTCGGCGCGCTGTGGGAAATCTTCGAATATGCGATGGATACGCTGTTCGGCTTCAACATGATGAAGTCGGGATTGCCGGACACGATGGCCGACCTGATGGTCGACGCGGTGGGGGCGGCGCTGGCGGCAGGGGCGGGGGTGGTCTACCTTCTGGACCGGGCGGGACGGCTGGGGGCGCCTTTCGATCTGTTCATCGAGACCAACCGGACGCGGTTCCGGAAGGTCTTTGCCCGGAAGCGGCGGTAGGCAGGGCGCCCGACGGCGCCCTGCCCTGCCGGTCAAAGCGCTGCGGCGATGGTGTCCGCGATGGGCGTCGTCGGGCGGCCGATCAGGCGGCTGAGGGTGCGGCTGTCATCGGCCAGCGCGCCATGGCCCGCCTGGGCATCGCTGTCGGCGAGGATCCGGGCAAAGCCTTCGGGCAGGCCGAAGCCCTGCAGGGCCTTTGCATAATCGGCCTCTGCCATCGGCACATAGGCGACGGGCTTGCCCGCGGCCTTGGCGACGGCGGCGGCAAACTCGGCGCCGGTGTGCGCCGTATCGCCCGCCAGTTCATAGGTCTTGCCGCTATGGGCGGCATCGAGCGCCGTGACCGCGATGGCCTCGGCATAGTCCTTGCGGGCGGCGGAGTTGACCCGGCCCTCGCCCGCGGCGCCGATGATCGCGCCATGCTGGACGGCGGCACCAAGCGCGCCGATGTAGTTCTCGGTATACCAGCCGTTGCGCAGGAGGGTGGCGGGGATGCCCGCGTCACGGATCGCGGCCTCGGTGGCGATATGATCCTGCGCCAGAAGCATCGGCGAGGCGTCGCCTTTCAGGATCGAGGTATAGACCAGCCGCTTGACCCCTGCGGCCTTGGCGGCGGCGATGACCTTGCGGTGCTGCCCGGCGCGGTCGTTGAAATCGTTCGAAGAGATCAGGACCAGCGTGTCGACGCCCTTCAGCGCGGCGGGATCGGCGCTGGTGTAGTCGAAGGCGCGGGCTTCCACACCGAGGTCGGCGGCCTTGGCCGGATCGCGGACGAGGGCGACGGGGGTTGCGCCGCGGGCTTTCAGCGCGGCGATGGCGAGGCGGCCGAGATGGCCGGTGGCTCCGGTGACGGCGATGGTCATGGGTCTCTCCTGTGGTTGACGGGGAAGAGATACGCCATTACTTACGAAAAGGAAGTACGCACAATTTTGTTAGTATGGAACAGGGCCGCACAGGATGACCGGCATGGATGCACAAGAGCTGTTGGACCGCTGGCAGTTGGGCAATGTGCTGGCGGCGGATTGTCCGTCGCGGCCGGTGTTGCAGCACCTGACCAGCCGCTGGGGCACATTGGTGATGGTGGCGCTGGCGACGGGGTCGCACCGCTTTGCGGAGCTCAGGCGCAAGGTGGGGGGCGTCAGCGAGCGGATGCTGTCGCAGACGCTGAAGGATCTGGAGGCAGACGGGTTCGTGCTGCGGACCGCGCATCGGGTGGTGCCGCCGCATGTGGATTACGAGCTGACTCCGCTGGGGGTGCAGGCGGCAACGCATGTGGTGGCGCTGGCGGGCTGGATCGAGACGGCGCTGCCGGAGATCATGGCCGGGAAGGCGGCTCTGGCGGCGGAATAGCCGGTCAGCCCGTGGGAGCCGTGGGGACGCCTGCGCCGAGCAGGTCCTCCACGAAGAAGGCGGCGAACTGGGCGCGGCCCGAGACGCCGGCCTTCTGGTAGATCCGGGTCAGCTGGGCGCGCACCGTGCCCTGGGCCGCGCCGCGCAGTTCGGCGATCTCGGCCACGTCGAGGCCCTTGAGCGCGAGAAGCCCCACGTCGCGTTCGGCCGGGGTCAGGGTCCAGGTCTGGAACTGGCGGTGGATCACGTCCGAGAGTGCGCCCTGCGCCACCGCCAGCGCCCGGTCCTGGGCGCGGAGAAGCTGGACCGTGCGGTTGAGCGCGAAGGCGCCGAACACGGCGCCCAGCACCAGCGTCGCGGCGACGAAGGCCTCGAACAGGAATTGCGGCGATCCGGGATCCTCGAGCAGGTCGCCGGTCACGTCGGCGACCAGGGATACCGCTCCCAGCGTCTGGACCAGGAGGAACAGCAGAAGCACCACGATCTGACGCCGTCCGGCGGTACGGATATCAAGGCCGGAAATCATGGGCGCCGGACAACCGGGGCCGGAAGCGGATTTGCAGTCACCTGATGCACCTCTTCGCCGCTGGCGCGGGCGGGATTCGCCGCAGCCTCTGCCGATCAAAGCAGAGCCGCGGCCGGATGCAACCGCTTGCTGCACGCGGGCGGCGCCTCTTGCGCGGTGGCGCCGCTGCGGCGATATGTGGGACAAAGGGAAGGAGCCCGCGGATGGCGCTGCCGACTTCACACCAGGTGAGCTACTGGGGCATCGCCGCCCTGATCTTCTTCCTGGTGATCTTTGCGCTTAGCGATGTGCTTTTGCCCTTCATCGTCGGCGGGGCCATCGCCTATTTCCTCGACCCGGTGGCCGACCGGCTGGAGCGGGCGGGCCTTTCCCGCGCGGCGGCGACCTCGGTCATCTCGCTGGCGGCGGTGCTTCTGGTCGTGCTTCTGGTGCTGGCGGTGATCCCGACGCTGGTCAACCAGCTGACCGCGCTGGTCAATGCCGCGCCGGATATCATGAAGCGCCTGCAAGGCTTCCTGCTGGAACGCTTCCCCGACCTGGCGGATTCCACCTCGACCATCCGGCAGACGCTGGCGGAAATCGGCGTCGCCATCCAGTCGCGCGGGGCCGAGCTGGCGCAGGGGGTGCTGTCCTCGGCGCTTGGCGTCATCTCCATCGTGCTGTTCATCGTCGTGGTGCCGGTGGTGGCCTTCTACCTGCTGCTCGACTGGGACGACATGGTGGCCAAGATCGACGGGATGCTGCCGCTGGACCACGCGCCGACCATCCGCCGTCTTGCACGCGAGATCGACACGGTGCTGGCGGGCTTCGTGCGGGGGCAGGTGTCGGTCTGCCTGGCGCTGGGGACCTTCTATGCCGTGGCGCTGATGGCAGCGGGGCTGCAGTTCGGCCTGATCGTCGGGGCGATTGCCGGGGCGATCACCTTCATTCCCTATATCGGCTCGCTGGTGGGCGGGGCCCTGGCCATCGGCCTCGCGCTGTTCCAGTTCTGGGGCGACTGGGTGCAGATCGGCATCATCGCCGCGATCTTCGCCGCCGGGCAATTCATCGAGGGCAACATCCTGACCCCGCGCCTTGTCGGCAAGTCGGTGGGGCTGCATCCGGTCTGGCTTCTGTTCGCGCTGTCGGCCTTCGGCACGATCTTCGGCTTCGTCGGAATGCTGATCGCGGTGCCGGTCGCCGCCTCGATCGGCGTCCTGACCCGCTTCGCCATCGAGCGGTACCGGGCGAGCCTTCTGTACCAGGGCAAGGCCGGGGCCCCCGTCCAGACCGCCAGTTTCACCACCGCGCCCGAGGCGCCGAAGCCCCGGCGTCGCAAGGCGGCCAGATCGGACTCCAGCGCGTGATCCGCCAACTGGCCTTCGACCTGCCGGACCTTCAGGCGATGACGCGGGAGCATTTCTTCGCCGCGCCCTCGAATGCGCTGGCCTTGCAGACCGTGGAAGGCTGGCGCGACTGGCCGGGCCGCAAGCTGCTGCTCGTCGGACCCGAGGGTGCGGGGAAGACCCATCTTGCCCATATCTGGGCCGCGCTGGCCGATGCGGCGATCCTGCCCGCCGAAGGGCTGCCGGAGACGGATATCGCGGATCTGTCGGGTCGGGCGGTGGTGGTCGAGGATGCCGACCGGATCGGCGAGGCCGAGGCGCAGCTTTTCCACCTGCACAATCTGGCGACCACGACCGGCGCGCTGCTGATGACGGCCCGCACCCCGCCGCGCGACTGGGGGCTGACGCTGCCCGACCTGATCAGCCGGATGCAGGCCACCCCCATCGCGCATCTGGACAGCCCCGACGATGCGCTGCTCTCTGCCGTGCTGGTCAAGCTTTTCGCCGACCGGCAGGTCGCGGTGCCCGCGAACCTGATTCCCTACCTCGTCAGCCGGATGCCACGCTCCATCGGCGCGGCCCGTGCGCTGGTCGCGGCGCTGGATGCGCAGGCCCTGGCACTGGGGCGTCCGATCACCCGGGCGCTGGCAGGCGAGGTGCTGGACAGGCTTGATCGCGAATGAAAGACTGTCACGATACCTTCACACAAGCCGCGGCATAAGCGCGCCATGACACAGGCCGATTTCCTCCGCTCTCCCTTCCCCGCGCCGATCGAGCTGCCCTTCGCGGAAACCGCCGGGCCGGGGCGTTTCTTCAATCGCGAACTCAGCTGGCTCGCCTTCAACTGGCGTGTGCTGGAAGAGGCGGCGAACCCCGCCGTGCCGCTTCTGGAACGGCTGCGCTTCCTGTCGATCAGCGCCACCAACCTGGACGAATTCTACACCGTCCGCGTCGCGGGCCTGCGGGCCCTGGTTCGGAACGGCAACGCGACGCTGTCCGAGGATGGCCGCAGCCCGGCGGAACAATTGCAGCTGATCAACGCCGAGGCGCGGCGGCTGATGCAGACGCAGCAGACCACCTTCAACCGCCTGCGCAGGGAGATGGAGGCCGAAGGGATCAGCATCGTCGCGCGATCTAAGCTGACGGCGCGGGACCTGAAGCATCTGGAAAGCCACTTCCTGTCGAATGTCTTCCCGGTGCTTTCGCCCCTGGCCATCGACCCGGCGCATCCGTTTCCCTTCATCCCGAACACCGGCTTTTCGCTGGCCCTGGAACTGGAACGGGTATCGGACCGCCGCCAGCTGAAGGCGCTGCTGCCGATCCCGCAGCAGATTTCCCGCTTCGTCCCCCTGCCCGGGAAAGAGGGCGAGCATCGTTTCCTGCCGCTGGAAGAGCTGCTGCTTCTGCATCTGAACATGCTGTTTCCCGGCTATACCGACCGGGGCCATTGCACCTTCCGCGTGCTGCGCGACAGCGATCTCGAGGTCGAGGACGAGGCGGAAGATCTGGTGCGCGAATTCGAGACCGCGCTGAAGCGCCGCCGCCGGGGCGAGGTGATCCGGCTGAAGATGTCCGCCGGTGCGCCCGAGAGCTTGCGCGCGCTGATCATGGAAGAGCTTGCGGTCAGCGAGGACGAGGTGGTGGAGGTCAAGGGCCTTCTGGGCGTCGCCGACCTGAAGGAGCTGATCCTGCCCTCGCGCGCCGACCTGATGTGGCCGCCCTTCACCCCCCGTGTGCCGGAGAGGGTGCAGGACCACGAGGGCGACATGTTCGCGGCGATCCGGCAGAAGGACATGCTGCTGCACCATCCCTACGAGACCTTCGACATGGTCATCCGCTTCCTGCAGCAGGCGGCGACCGACCCGAACGTGCTGGCGATCAAGCAGACGCTGTATCGGACGAGCTGGGACAGCCCGATCGTCAGCGCGCTATGCGAGGCGGCCGAGAACGGCAAGTCCGTCACCGCGCTGGTGGAGCTGAAGGCCCGCTTCGACGAGGCGGCGAACATCCGGCAGTCGCGGCGACTGGAACGCGCGGGGGCGCATGTCGTCTACGGCTTCGTCAACTACAAGACCCATGCCAAGATCAGCACCGTCGTGCGGCGCGAGGGCGATCATCTGGTGACCTATACGCACTACGGCACCGGCAACTATCACCCGATCACTGCCCGCATCTACACGGACCTGTCGTTCTTCACCTGCGATGCGGCCTTGGGGCGGGATGCGACAAAGGTGTTCAACTACCTGTCGGGCTATGTGCAGCCCGAGGGGCTGGAGAATCTGGCGATCTCGCCCATCACGCTGAAGCCGCGCCTTCTGGAACTGATCGCGGCCGAGGCGGAACACGCCCGCGCCGGGCGTCCGGCGGAAATCTGGGCCAAGATGAACTCGATCATCGAATCGGACGTGATCGACGCGCTTTATGCCGCAAGCCAGGCGGGGGTGAAGATCAGTCTTGTCGTGCGCGGCATCTGCGGGCTGCGGCCCGGCGTGAAGGGGTTGAGCGAGAACATCCGGGTGAAGTCCATCGTCGGGCGGTTCCTGGAACATTCGCGCATCGTCTGCTTCGGCAACGGCCATGCACTGCCCGCCAGGAAGGCGCGGGTGTTCTTCTCCAGCGCCGACTGGATGGGCCGCAACCTGACGCGCCGGGTCGAGACCCTGGTCGAGGCGCATAACCCCACGGTCAAGAACCAGATCCTGAGCCAGATCATGGCGGCGAACCTGGCCGACGAGGCGCAGAGCTGGGTGCTGGCGCCCGATGGCAGTTATACCCGCGACCTGGGGCCGGAGGGGGCGAAGCTTTTCAACTGCCACCAGTTCTTCATGCAGAACCCCTCATTATCGGGCCGGGGCACGGCGGCGAAGGATGCGCCGCGGCTGATCGCGGTGAAGGACGACGATGCGGGCGGCGCGGCGGCGGCGGCGCCGTAAGATCGGGCAGATACCTTCGAGCAAATTATCCCGGACGGAACTTGGCGTCTCAGACGCCCGCGCCCGGATCGCGCATCAGCTGCAACCGCCCCGCGGCCGCCCGGGCGAAGGTGCGCAGCACCACCTTGCGCCGCGCGCCGGAGAGCGGCGTCTCGGGCGCCATCCGCACCACCTCGGCGTCATAGCTGTCGGCGAGGATCAGCCCGGTGTCGGGGGGCAGCAGGTCGACCGGGAAATCCGCGTCCACCGCCCAGAAGAACCGGTCGCACCAGTCGAGATAGCCCTGCCACTTGCGGTCCGCCCGATAATCCGCCCGGCCCGACTTGCATTCCACCACCCAGACCTCGCCCCTCGGCCCCAGGGCCATGACGTCGACGCGCAGGCCCGCACAGGGGATCAACTCCTCGACGCAGACGAAATCCAGCTGCCGCAGGCCCCGGCAGACGCCCCTTTGCAGGCGCTGGCCCGGCAGGGCGGGCAAGATCTCGGAAATGTTGACGGGCATGTCCATGGCACCGATCATGAACCAAAGGTGAACATCTGTCCAGCGGCGGCAGGGTTCCAAAAAGTTTCTAGAAATTTTTTGGACAGATCCGATGTTTTGCCAGACGGCTCGACAGCTTGCACCCGCCTGATCCGCGCCCTATCTTGAGCCTTGGCGGGTTCTGCTCCTCGCGTGCTGGGCCAATTTTCCAGTGGCCGATAAGCAAGCGAACGGGGGCTGGCTCTGCCCGGATCCTGGTCCGGGTATCTGGCGCCCACCTGAGACCTCTGGCTCTCGGGAAAACCCCGGCCCTCACGGTTGCTGCGGGCCCGCCACCCTAGCGCCGGGCGGGAACCTTCACCGGCACCGGGATCAGCACCGGCTCGCGCACACCGCGCCCGCCTTTCGGGCCCTCGTCCTTTTCCGCCATGCTCATGATGCGGAAGGCGAACTGGACAGCCGAGAAGATTATGCCGTTGAACACCACCAGCATCACCACCGCGATCCAGCCGATGTTCGACGCCATGACCAGATGGCCCAGCCCCGCCACGTCCAGCCAGAGAAGCCCGGTGGTGAATGCCGCCGAGAGGACGAAGCCGAGTGCGACGCTCTGGATATAAAGGCGGACGAGCTTGGGCATCGGGACCTCCGGTCTGTCACCTTGGAAGCTAGGCGGGCGGAACCGGCTTGCCAAGCCCTGCGTTGGCCTGTTGCGCGAATCCGCCGCAGGGCCGGGCTGCCGGACCGGCGGCACACAGGATGAGGAGGACCGCCGATGAAAGCCGCAGACACGCTTTACTGCATCGCCGATGACCGCAGCTTCCGCCTGCTGCGCGGGAATGGCGGGCGGATGGAGCCGATCCATGCCGCCGGAGCCGATGATTTCGCCAATGTCTCGCACGTGCTGATCGAGCCGGGGCGCAACCGCTCGGGCGGGATCAGCTTCGGGCATGAGACCGGCCGCCCGGCCGAGATCGAGCGGCCGCGGCTGGCAAAGCACATCGTCGCGGCCCTGGAGGCCGAATGGCGGAAAGGCGGCGCGGGGCGCATCGTGCTGGCCGCCGGACCGAAGATGCTGGGCGAGCTGCGCAAGGCGATGCCTAAGGCGATTGCCACAGAGATCGCGCAGGAGATCGACAAGGACCTGTCGGACATTCCCGACCAAGACCTTGCCGCGCATCTGGAGGGCTAGGTCTCCATCGCCTCCAGCTCGTCGATGAAGCCCGCGATCATGCTGAGGCCCTTGTCCCAGAATTTCGGGTCGCTGGCATCGAGGCCGAAGGGGGCGAGCAGTTCCTTGTGGTGCATCGACCCGCCCGCCTTCAGCATGGCGAAGTATTTCTCCTGGAACCCCGGCAGCCCGCCCGCATAGGCGGCATAGAGCGCGTTCACCAGCCCATCGCCGAAGGCATAGGCGTAGACGTAGAACGGCGAGTGGATGAAGTGTGGGATATAGGCCCAGAAGGTCTCATACCCGTCCATGAACTCGAAGGCATCGCCCAGCGACTGCGCCTGCACGGACATCCACAGCGCGTTGATGTCCTCCGGCGTCAACTCGCCCTCGGCGCGGGCGGCATGCAGCTTGCACTCGAAATCGTAGAAGGCGATCTGGCGGACGACGGTGTTGATCATGTCCTCGACCTTGCCGGCCAGCAGGGTCTTCTTCTCTTCCGGCGTCTGCGCCTGGTCGAGCAGTTTGCGGAAGGTCAGCATCTCGCCGAAGACGGAGGCGGTTTCGGCCAGCGTCAGGGGGGTGGAGGAGAGCAGCTCCCCCTGCCCCGCCGCCAGCACCTGATGGACGCCATGGCCCAGCTCATGCGCGAGCGTCATCACGTCGCGCGGTTTGCCGAGGTAGTTCAGCATGACGTAGGGATGCACGGTGGTCACGGTCGGGTGCGCAAAGGCCCCCGGCGCCTTGCCGGGTTTCACGCCGGCGTCGATCCAGCCCTTGTCGAAGAAGGGCGCCGCGAGGTCGGCCATCCGGGGGTCGAAGGCGGCATAGGCTTCGGTCACGGTCTTCCGCGCCTCGGCCCAGTCCACCGTGCGCGGGGTCTCGGTCGGCAAGGGCGCGTTGCGGTCCCAGACCTGCAGCTTGTCGAGGCCCATCCATTTGGCCTTCAGCCGGTAGTAGCGGTGCGAGAGCTTCGGATAGGCCGCGACCACGGCATTGCGCAAAGCCTCGACCACTTCGGGCTCCACATGGTTCGACAGGTGCCGCCCGGTCTGCGGGGTGGGCATCTTGCGCCAGCGGTCGTGGATTTCCTTTTCCTTGGCCAGAGTGTTGTGGATGCGGGTAAAAAGCTTGATGTTGCGGTCGAACACGCCCGCCAGCGCATGAGCCGCCGCCTCGCGCCGCGACCGGACGGGGTCGCTGAGCAGGTTCAGCGTGGCTTCGAGGTTCAGCTCCTCCGGCTCGCCTTCGACGCTGAACATCAGCCCGGCCATGGTCTCGTCAAAGAGCTTGTTCCAGGCGCTGGCGCCGACGACGCTTTCGTCATGCAGGAACTTTTCCAGCTCGTCCGACAGCTGGTGCGGCCGCATCGCGCGCATCCGGTCGAAGACCGGCTTGTAGCGGGCGAGGTCGGCGTTGTCGGCCATCAGACGGGCGAGGTGATCATCGTCCAGCCGGTTGAACTCGAGCGAGAAGAACACCAGCGGCGTGGTGGCATTGGTCACCTTGTCCTGCGCATTGCCCATGAACTGCGCGCGCTCGGGGTCGATGGTGTTCTGGTAATAGCGCAGGCCCGCATAGGACATGAGCCGCCCGGCGATCACCTCGATCCGTTCATATTCCTGCACGCAGGCGAGGAGTCCCGCCGCATCCTGCCGCCCGAGGCGCCCCTCGTAGGTCTTGGCGAAAGCGGCGCAGGCGCGTTCCAGCTCGGCCATATCGGCGGCGAATTCCGGGCCGTCGGCGGAAGGGTAGAGATCGGTCAGGTCCCAGTCCGGCAGGTTGCCGAACCCGCCCCCCGAGGCATTGGCGTCGAAAACGGGCTGGGGCAGGTCAAGGGTCATCGCGATCTCCGGCAAATGGTCAGTGTCATCTATGCTGCGGGCGGCTCCGGGAAAAGCCCCGGACACCTCCTCGTGCGCCTTCGGCTTCTCGTCGTGATGCGCCACCAGCGAGGAGGGCCGAAGGCATCGACGAGCGGCGCGTCAGATCTCGACCGCGACCTCGTAGACCCGGTCCATCATCGCCTGCGTCCCGCGGACGAATTCCAGCGGGCAGGGATAGGGCACCCCTTCGCGCACCGTCCGTCCGAAGGCCTCGACCTGCAGCTTGTACTGGTTCGCCGTCGGGAAGCGTTCCACCGTCACCCGGTTGCCGTTCTGGTGCAGTTCCACCTCGGCCAGGTCGTTGACATTGGCGTTGAACGGGCCGCCCTCGAGCCGGATCATGCCCTTGGTGCCCTGGAAGGTCGCGACCTGCCGGTTGTACATCCGCATCGAGGTCATCGAGCCATAGGTGAAGCGGCCCACATGCGGTTTCTTCGGCGGCCCCTCCATCGTGGCCGCGACCTGGGCGAAGGTATCGACACCGTTGTCGCGGTGGATGCGGGCCGAGATATCCACCGGCTCGGCCCCGGTGACGAAGCGCATCGAGCCGAAGGTGTAGACGCCGATGTCGCGAAGCGAGCCGCCGCCCGCGTCGGGCCGGTTGCGGATGTTGTCGAGGTCGGTGAGGTTGAAGCTGAAGGCCACGTCGGCATGGACCAGATCGCCGATCTCGCCCGCCTCCAGCCATTCCTTCGCGCGCTGCCATTGCGGGTGGTGGACGATCATGTAGGCCTCGGCGGCCAGAAGCCTGGTCCGGTCGCGGGCGGCGATGATCTGGTCGATCTCGCGCGCCTTCAGCGCGATGGGCTTTTCGGTCAGCACATGCTTGCCCGCCGCGAGGCATTTCAGGGTCCATTCCACATGCATGTGGTTTGGGAGCGGGATGTAGACCGCGTCAATGGACGGGTCGGCGAGCAGCGCGTCATAGGTCGAATGCACGGTCAGGGACGGGCAGAAGGCCCGGAACCCCTCGGCCTTGGCCGGGTCCGAGGTCGCCAGCGCGGCAAGCTCGGCCCCTTCGGCGGCATGGATCGCAGGTGCCATGTGCTCGCGTGCGAAGCGGGCCGCGCCCAACACACCCCATCTGACTGGCTTCATGTCATCCTCCGCTGGTGATCGCCGCCACTAGGGCAGGTTTTGCGGCAAGCTTCAACCCGGGTAGACAGCGCGAAGGGTCAACCCAGGCCCGGCTTGCGCAGGCTGCGGATGGCCAGCCACAGCACCCCCGCCAGATAGCCCAGACACAGGATCAGGAGCGTGGTCCAGGGATAGGTGAGAAGCGCCGCCACCACCACCACCGCGCCGACCAGCGCATAGCGGACGAGTTCGGTGGCGATGGTGATCCGCTTCAGGGAGGGCGTGCGCACCCGGCTGATCATCAGCGCGCCGATCGCCACCATCCAGCCCGCGACCAGCACCGGCGGCAGGTGCAGGACATGGTTGGTCGCGTTCGACAGATACAGCGGCGACAGCACCAGAAGCGCCCCGGCAGGCGAGGGCACGCCGATGAAGCTGGTCTTCTCGGCCGCCTCGCCCAGGCTGACCCTGCTGCCGACGTTGAACCGCGCAAGGCGCAACATGCAGCAGACGGCATAGACCAGCACGGCGATCCAGCCGAGGCTCGTCTCGGGGCGCAGGCCCCAGAGGTAGAGGACCAGCGCCGGAGTCACGCCGAAATTGACGAAGTCGCACAGGCTATCGAGTTCCGCCCCGATGGCACTTTCCGATTTCAGCATCCGCGCGAGGCGACCGTCCAGCCCGTCCAGCGCCGCCGCGACGCCGATCAGCAGCACGGCCAGGGTGAAGTTGCCCGCGATGGCATAGCGGATCGCGGTCAGTCCCGCACAAAGCGCCATGATCGAGACCAGGTTCGGAAGAAGCTTCAGGACCAGAAGCTCGCGCGGGGCCTCGTCGGGGCGGCGCGCCATCGGCTATTCCACCCGTGCCGCGCGGGCGGGCGCGTCCTGGCCGATCAGGGCAATCACCGATTCCCCGGCGACCATCGTCTGGCCCAGCGCAACCTGCGGATGCACGCCTTCGGGCAGGTAGACATCGAGCCGCGAGCCGAAGCGGATGAGGCCGAAACGCTCGCCGGTGCGGACCATGTCGCCCGGCTTCTTCCAGCAGAGGATCCGCCGCGCGACCAGCCCGGCGATCTGCACCACCGCGATCCTGCGGCCGTCCGCCATCTCGATGGCCAGTGCGTTGCGCTCGTTCTCCTCGGATGCCTTGTCGAGCGAGGCATTGAAGAATTTCCCCTGCCGATAGGCCACCGCCGTCACCCGTCCCGCAATCGGCGCGCGATTCACATGGCAGTTGAAGACCGACATGAAGACCGAGACGCGGACCAGCGGCTCGGGGCCCAGCCCCAGCTCGGCCGGGGGCACGGCGCGTTCGATCAGGCTGACGACGCCATCGGCGGGGCTGACCAGCAGGCCCGCATTTTCCGGCACCGCACGTTTCGGGTCGCGGAAGAAGTAGTAGCACCAGAGCGTGAGCCCCAGACCTAGCCAGCCCAAAGGATCCCAGATCCAGAACAGGATGGCGGTGACGACAGCGAAGGCCGCCACGAACTTGATGCCCTCGGGGTGCATCGGCTTGATGACGGTGTCGATCATTCTCATGGCGCGGGTTTATCCGGCTGAAGGGCTTTGGGCAAATCAAAAACCCGATTCCGGGACCGCCACGAAGGTCCCGCGGTCAGACTGCCCCGGTGCGGGCGGCAAAGACCTCTTTCGCGGCAAAAAGCCCGTTCAGGGCGGCGGGAAAGCCGGCATAGACCGCCATCTGCATCAGGATCTCGACGATCTCCTCGCGGGCAAGGCCCACGTTCAGCCCACCCTCGATATGCACCTTCAACTGCGCCGGGGCGGTGCCCAGCGCGGCCAGCGCTGCGATGGTGGCGATCTCGCGGTCGCGCAGACCCAGCCCGGGGCGGGCATAGATATCGCCGAAGGGGAACTCGAACAGCAGGTCCGCGAAGTCCGGCGCGATCCCGGCCAGCGCCTCAACCACGCGATGCCCGGCTTCGCCGTCGATGCGATCCAGCAGCGCCTGCCCGCGTGCCCTGCGGTCCGGGATCGAAGTTTCGCTCTTGGTCATTCGGGGGCCTCCGTTGGTTCCGGCCGCGCATAGCCGGCGATCTTGGTATCCAGCGCCTGCAGGGCAGCCTGCATCTCGGCCATCCGCGCCAGCACTCGCGCGCGGTGGGCCTCAAGGAGTGTCCGGCGCTCGACTGCCGTTGCCGGGCCTGCGGCGCGCAGGCGGGCAGCGGCTCATCTCGGCCAAGGGCATCCCGGTCACTTTCAGCCTGCCGAGGAAGGCGAGCCAGACCAGGGCGGCGGCGTCATAATCCCGCCGGCCCCCGGCATCGCGTGGTGTGGGCGGCAAAAGGCCGATCCGTTCATCGTAGCGCAGGGTGTCGACGGCGACGCCCGCGCGGCGGCTCAACTCTCCGATCTTCATCTGCACCCTCCTGCGTTCCTCAAGCGTTACTTGCTGGAGCACGCTTCAGGTCAAGCCAAAAGAAAGGCACCCCGAAGGGCGCCTTTCCACCTGCTGTCGGGCCGGGTTCAGGCCGGGATCGCCATGCCCTTGCCCTTGGCCAGCTCGCGCATCCGGGCCTGCAGCTTTTCGAAGGCGCGGACCTCGATCTGGCGGATACGCTCGCGGCTGACGCCGTAGCTTTCCGACAGCTCCTCCAGCGTCACCGGGTCGTCGGCCAGCCGACGCTGCATCAGCACGTCCTTCTCGCGATCGTTCAGCACGGCCATCGCCTGCACCAGAAGCGCACGGCGGGCGTCCAGCTCGTCCTTTTCCTCATAGGCCTCGGCCTGGTCGGAATCTTCATCCTCCAGCCAGTCCTGCCACTGGGTCGAGCTGTCACCGTCCGACCCGACCGTCGCGTTCAGCGACGCGTCAGAGCCCGAGAGCCGCCGGTTCATGTCGATGACTTCCGCCTCCGTCACCGACAGGTCCTTCGCGATCTGGGCCACGTTCTCGGGCCGCAGGTCGCCCTCTTCCAGCGCGCCGACCTTGGCCTTGGCCTTGCGCAGGTTGAAGAACAGCTTCTTCTGCGCGCTGGTGGTGCCAAGCTTCACCAGCGACCACGACCGCAGGATGTATTCCTGGATGCTCGCGCGGATCCACCACATCGCGTAGGTGGCCAGCCGGAAGCCCTTCTCCGGATCGAAGCGTTTCACCGCCTGCATCAGGCCGACGTTGGCCTCGGAGATCACTTCTGCTTGAGGCAGGCCGTAGCCGCGATAGCCCATGGCGATCTTGGCGGCGAGGCGCAGGTGGCTCGTCACCATCTGGTGCGCGGCGTTGGCGTCCTGATGGTCGACCCAGCGTTTCGCCAGCATGTATTCCTGTTCCGGCTCCAAGAGCGGGAACTTGCGGATTTCCTGAAGATACCGGTTCAAGCCCTGTTCCGGGCTCGGCGCGGGAAGGTTGGTGTAGGTGCTCATCGTGCCCCCTGTTCTGTCCGGTGCGTCAGCGCCCCCGGGAAGGTGATAACCTAAAGTAACCGCAATCCCGATGCAAGCGCCTTCTGCCAGCGAAGCCTTAACGCCAAGTGTAACGCTTCCTGTCGCGCAGAAGGCTTTGCAACAGGCGGGTCACGCGAATGTCAGGGGGAGGGCCCCGCTCGTTTCAGATCGCCACCCTCTCGCCCAGTTCGACCACGCGGTCGCGCGGCAGGTGGTAGAAGTCGGTCGGGTCCGCCGCCATCCGCGACAGGGCGACATAGACGCGGTCCATCAGAAGCTCCAACCCCTGCCCGGTCGCCACCGCCCGCCTGCGGCCGAGGAAGAAGGTCGAGGCCATCACGTCGAACTTCAGCCCCGCCGCCCGGGCATGGGCCATCGCCCGGCTGACGTTCGGCGTCTCCATGAAGCCGAAGCGCAGGATGACCCGGATGAAGCAGCCGCCCAGGGGTTCAACGCTGGCACGCTCGTCGGCGGTGGCATAGGGCACGCGCAGGGTCTCGACCGTCAGAAGCGCGGTCTGTTCGTGCAACACCCGGTTATGCTTGATGTTGTGCAGAAGCGCCGAGGGCACGATCCCCGGATCGCCGGTCAGGAAGAAGGCGGTGCCGGGGATCACGTTGACGCTGGACCCGCGCATCATCCGCACGAAGTTCGGCACCGTGATCGCAAGTTTCAGCACCCGCGACCGCACCGCTTGGGTGCCGCGCCACCAGGCCCACATGATGAAGCCAAGCACGATGGCGATGATCACCGGCACATAGCCGCCGTCATGCAGCTTGGCGAGGTTCGAGGCCAGGAACACCAGCTCCACCGCCAGGAAGGGCGCGACGACCAGCCCGACCATCGGCGCGCGAAGCCGACCGGTCCGCAGCAGGTACAGCCCCGCCAGGATCGTGGTCAGCACCATCGTTCCCGTCACCGCGATGCCATAGGCCGAGGCGAGCGCGCTGGACGATCCGAAGGCCACCACCAGCCACAGCACGCCCACCAGCAGCAGCCAGTTCACCGCGCCGATGTAGATCTGCCCGCTTTGCCCCTCGGCCGTGTGGCGGATGCGCAGGCGCGGCAGGAAGCCCAGCTGGATCGCGCCCCGCGCCATGGAAAACGCCCCGGTGATCACCGCCTGGCTGGCGATGACCGTGGCCGCGGTGGCAAGCAGCACCAGAACGGGCAGCAAGGCCTCCGGCGCAAGGCCGAAGAAGCTCTCGTCGGCCATGGCGGGGTTGCCGAGCACCATCGCCCCCTGTCCCAGATAGTTCAGCAGAAGCGCAGGCAGGACCAGCGCGAACCAGGCCAGCATGATCGGTCGCCGCCCGAAATGGCCAAGGTCGGCATACAGCGCCTCGCCTCCGGTCACGGCCAGGAAGACCGCCCCCAGCACCACGAAGGCCACGCCGGGATGCTGCAGCAGGAACCCCAGGCCCCAGGTCGGACTGAAGGCGCGCAACACCTCGGGCGCGTCGGCGATATGCAAGAGGCCCAGCCCCGCCAGCACCAGGAACCACAGCACGCAGACCGGGCCGAAGAACATCGCCACCCGCGCCGTGCCCGTCCGCTGCACGGCGAAAAGCGCAAGGATGATGCCCAGCGTGACCGGCAGGATCCAGGCGGTCATGCCCGGCAGGATCAGCGCGCTGCCCTCGACCGCCGACAGCACCGAAATCGCCGGGGTGATCGCGGCATCCCCGGCAAAGAGCGCGGCCCCGGACAGCGCCAGGAGCAGGACCGGGATCGACCGCCGCCCCGCCGCCAGCCGCACCAGCGTGTAAAGCGCAAGGATGCCGCCCTCGCCCCGGTTGTCGGCGCGCAAGAGGAAGAAGACGTATTTCACCGTGACGATCAGGATCAGCGTCCAGATCAGCAGCGACAGGATGCCCAGAACCTCGGGCGCCCCCGGCACCGCCGCGCCGGTCGCCCGCAGCGCTTCGCGGAAGGCATAGATCGGCGAGGTGCCGATATCGCCGTACACCACCCCGATCGCGCCCAGAGTCAGCGCGGCGACGCCATGCCGGTGCGTCTCGTCGGTGTGAATGTCATCTGCGCCGATCTCGGATTTGAGATAGTCGGCGATGTCGAGCGCTTCCTCGTCGAAAAGCGGCAAGGGGGGCTGGTCGCCCCGCGCAATCGGGTCGTGAATCATGGCTCACCCTTGGGTGTTGATCCTGATGGGATGTGGGGTTGAGGGTCGGCTTGCCCGGAGCGGGAAGGCCGCAGCGGCGGCAGTTTTCCGATCCGGCTCCCTCCTGGCAGGAGGGGTGCGCTGTGGCTCCGATGCCGAAGCCGACTCACGCGGCTGGCTCTGGCACCACGATACGCCGGTAACATTCTCGTGGCAATATGCCGCACCTGCGAAGGGCGGGAAAGGACCGCGCCGACAGCCGGGACGGCCCCTCCCGGGACCGCCCCGCCCCTCTCAGCCCTGGTTGTCGTGCTGCGCCCGGACCGACAGCCGCCCGAGGCGCGAGATGCGATAGGGGCCGCCGCCCTCCGAGGCGATCAGCCGCTTGCGCCGCAGGCGCTGGAAGATGTCCAGCGTGCAGTCCGACAGGATGAGCCCGTCGCGGGTGACGCAGAGGATGTCGTCGACCTTGTTGCCATGGTTGCGAGTATGATCGATGCGCCCGCCAAGGGCGAGGACGTGCAGCACGCGCTGCTCGTTCCGAGAGATGTTCATTGGAGATTCCGAAGCCAGTCGCCATGCCAGACCGGACGAAGGCCAAAGCGCTTCGTCGGCCGTTCATGTCCCGCAAGGCCCCTGGATCAGGGGCGGGGGACGTCAGCGGGCTGCCACAATTCCTGGCATGAGGCGCACTCCGGGGGCCGACAGGGCCCGTGCGGGGCGGCTTATAGAGCCAGGCCCTTCAGGCCGCAAGCTGTGACTCAGGACGCTGATCACGCGGCACGGTTAGGAAGCGGTTAGTGTCCACAGCCAAGACATTGATTTTGCTCGGGTCGAAAACCTGCCCACCGTGGACAGGCTCGCTCACCCGGTCCGAAGCGCCGCGATCAGCCCGGCCATGTCGGCGGGAAGCGGCGAGGTGAACTCCAGCCTTTCCCCCGTCACCGGATGGTCGAACCCCAGCGTCGCCGCATGCAGCGCCTGCCGGGGGAAGCTGTTCCCGACCACCGCCCCCTGCCCCAGCGCCGCCCCGAGCCGCTTCTTGCCGCCATAGGTCTGGTCCCCCACCAGCCCATGCCCGGCATAGGCCAGGTGGACCCGGATCTGATGCGTCCGCCCCGTCTCCAGCCAGCAGTCGACCAGCGCCGCCTGGTCGGCGAAGGCCTCGACCACCCGGGCGCGGGTAACGGCGTGGCGGCCGCTTTCCCAGACCACCGCCTGCCTTTGCCGGTCGGTCTTGTGGCGGGCCAGATGGGTGGCGATCCGCAGGATGCCCGCCGCTTCGAAGCTGATCCCCTTCAGCCCCCGCAGCCGGGGATCGGTGCCGGACGGCACGCCATGGACCACCGCCAGATAGTGCCGGTTGACCGAGTGATCCTCGAACTGCCGGGCGAGACCGTGATGCGCGCGGTCGGACTTGGCCACGACCAGCAGACCCGAGGTATCCTTGTCGATCCGGTGCACGATCCCCGGCCGCCGCTCGCCCCCGATCCCGGAGAGGGTATCGCCGCAGTGGTGGAGAAGCGCGTTGACCAGCGTCCCCGAGGGCGAGCCGGGGGCGGGGTGGACGACCATGCCCGCGGGCTTGTCGATGACGATGAGGTCGGCATCCTCCCAGACGACCGAAAGAGGAATATCCTCGGGCAGGGTCGCGACCTCGACCGCCGGGTCGAGGCGCAGGATGTAGACCTCGCCCCCGGCCACCTTAGCCTTGGGGTCGGTCACGGCGACCCCCTCACGGAAGACCGCCCCCTCGGCGATCATCCGCATCAGGCGTGAACGCGAGAGCGCGGCTTCTTCTGGCACCGCAGCGGCAAGCGCCTTATCAAGGCGGCCGGGCGCATCCTCGCCGATGGTCACGACCAGCGACCCGTCCCCGTCCTCGAAAGGCTCATCCATGTCCGGTCCCGCCCCGACTGTCCTCACGCCCGATGCCCCCGATGCATCCCTGCCGCCCAGCCTGCGGCTTCTGAAATGGCTGGTCATCCTGCTGACGCTGTCGATGATCGGCGGTGTCATAACCGTGGTCTGGCTGATTGTCACCCGGATGCCCGCAACCTTTGCCCCCCTGGCCCCCGGCGTGCCTGAGGCCATCGCCCTGCCCGAGGGCAGGAAGGCCGCCGCCGTGACCTTCGGCCAGGGCTGGATCGCCGTCGTCACCACCGACGACCACATCCTGATCTTCGGCGCGGATGGCAGCCTGAGGCAGGAGGTCGCGATTTCCCCTGCGCCGGGGCCTTGACCGGCAGCGCAGCCTTGGGGCTACTGTCGGGACGATGGCTCAACTTTCCGGTGCAGACGGCTGATGTTCCCCTTCGCCTCACTCTCGAAAGCCGAAGGGAATCGGCTGCGCGAAGAGCTGGGACGCCAGTACCGGATGCTGCGTGGCGAATTCGCGGTGCGGATGATCTTCGTGGCGCTCGGCTACGCCGTCTGCGCGCTGTATGTCAGCCCGGCGATCATGGCGGCGCTGTTCATGGTCGAACTGGGGGGCGAGCTGATTTCGCAGAGGCTGCTGCGCAGGCTGGACCCGGTGAAATCGCCCGCGCGTTACCGGGCCTTCCTTCTGTCACTGATCCCGATGGAGGCCTCGCTGATCGCGGCGGCGGGGCTGGTCTGGATGCAGGACGACGCCTATGCCAAGTCGATCGCCATCGGCATCGTCATGGGGGCGCTGCTGCATCTCTGCTCGGTGCGGTCGATCCACCTGGCGCTGGGGGCGATCGGCATGGCCACGGTCGCGGCGGTGGTGCTGACCTTCAACACCGTGCATTGGGTGTCTTTGGGCAACTGGACGGGGCTGGCGATTTCCACCGTCACGGCGCTGGTGGCCCTGAGCTATGCGACGATCGCGATGGTGTCGAACAACCGCCTGCACCGGGCGGGCGCCGAGGCGGCGGCGGCGGCGCGGGCGGCAAATGTGGCGAAGGGGCGCTTCCTGGCGCAGATCAGCCATGAGCTGCGCACCCCCCTGAATGCGGTGATCGGCCTGGGCGAGATCGAGGCGGCGGCGGCGACGGGCGCCTCGCGCCAGCGGCTGAGGACGGTCGTGACCTCGGCCCGCGACCTGGCGGTGATGCTGGACGATGCGGTGGACTATTCCGCGCTGACCGAGGGGCGGGTCGCCATCACCCCGCGGCCGGTGGCGGTGCGGGCGGAACTGTCGGCCAATCTGCTGATCTTTGAACTTCAGGCCCGCAAGCAGGGCCGCGACCTCATGGTCACGGTGGAAAAGGACGTGCCGGCGGTGCTGATGATCGACAGCCAGAGGGTGCGGCAGTGCCTGGGCAACCTGATCGGCAATGCGCTGAAGCATTCCACGCGGGGGGCGGTGACGGTCACGCTGCGCCATGCGAAGGGGCGGCTCATGATCGACGTGGCCGACCAGGGCAAGGGCATCGCGCCCGCCCTGCAGGAGAAGGTGTTCGAACCCTTCTTCCGCGGCTCGACCGAGACACCCGGCGTGGGTCTGGGCCTGTCGATCAGCCGGGCGGTGGCGCGGCAGATGGCGGGGGACCTGGTCCTCCTGCCCTCGGCGCAGGGCGCAACCTTCCGGCTGACGGTCCACGCGCCCGAGGCCGAGGCGGTGGTCGAAGCGCCGGGGCCTGCCGATTTCCGCGACACGACCGTCCTTGTCGTCGACGACATCGCGACGAACCGGCTGGTGGCGACGCAACTTCTGCTGGCTTCGGGCGCGCGGGTGGTCGAGGCGTCGAGCGGGCCGGAGGCGCTGGCCCGGCTGGCGGACGGCGGCATCGACGCGGTGCTTCTGGATCTGATGATGCCGGGGATGGACGGGACCGAGACGCTGCGGCTGCTGCGCAAGACGCATGGCCGCAGGGTGGCGGTGGTGGCGATGACGGCGGATGTGCTGGCGATCCACCGCGACGACGGGCTGCGCGAGGCGCTGGACGGGTTCCTGCCGAAGCCGATCCTGCCCGAAGCCCTGCGGGAGACCCTGGCCACGGTGCTGCAGCGGGGCTGACCGATTGCGGCAGGCCGGTGTCGGTTGCAGGCATGACGCGGGGGCGCCCGGCGCGGCAGGCTGGCGGGGCAATACGGGGAGAGACGGAACATGATCGGCGATCTGGGAGCAAGGGACGCGACCGAACTGGCGGAACTGGTGGCGCGGGGCGAGGTCAGCCCGACGGAACTTCTGGATGCCGCGCTTGCCGCGGTAGAGGCGCGCAATCCGGCGATCAACGCGGTGGTGCTGATGCAGGAAGGCGTCGCGCGGAAGTCCATTGCCGAGGGCCTGCCGCAGGGGCCGTTCCGGGGGGTGCCGTTCCTGATCAAGGATCTGGGCTGCGAGGCGAAGGATTTCCCCACGAACAACGGCTCGCGCCTCTTTGCCAACACGGTCTATTCGCAAGATTCCGCGATCTTCGAGCGGATCAGGGCGACGGGGGTCGTGACCTTCGGACGCACGACCTCGCCCGAAGGGGGGGTGGGGACGGTGACGGAAGCGACGGTCTATGGCGGGCCGACGCGGAACCCGTGGAATCTTGACCATACCTCGGGCGGGTCCTCCGGTGGGGCGGGTGCGGCGGTGGCGGCGGGGATCGTGGCCATGGCGCATGGCTCGGACGGGGGCGGGTCGGTGCGGATTCCGGCCTCGTCCTGCGGGCTCTTCGGCTTCAAGCCCACCCGTGCGCGGCTGCCGGACGGGCCCTATGCGGGCGAAGGCTGGGCGGGGATGGCGATCGACGGGTTCCTGACCCGGTCGGTGCGCGACACCGCGGTGATGCTGGACGCCTGCGAGGGGCCGGACCTGGGCGCGCCCTATGTCGCGCCGCCCCTGGGCCGGGGCCATGCGGCGGCGATCTCTCGCCCGCCGGGGCGGCTGCGGGTGGGCATCTGCGACACGACCTTCACCGGCGACCGGATCCACCCCGAGGTGGCCGAGGCGGTGCGGGCAACGGGTCGCCTGCTGGAAAGCCTGGGGCATGTGGTGGAACCGGCGCGGCCCGCTGCGGATGTGCCGGTGATGATGCGGGCCTGGACCGATATCGTCGGCGTCGGCACCGCCCTGTCGATCCGGTCGAAGCTGGGCGACCGCCCGCCGCGCGCCGATGAGGTGGAAGGCGTCAGCCGGGGGGCCTGGGCGCATTCGCAGACCCTGCATCCGACGCGCTATCTTCAGGCGGTGGGCGAAATCCACGCGTTCGGGCGCCAGATGGCGGGGTTCTTCGACCAGGGCCCCGATGTCCTTCTGACCGCCACGCTGGCAGAGCCCCCGGCCAAGGTCGGCCGTTTCGCGCCGACGACCGAGGATTATGTCGCCTATCGCACCGGGCCGCAGGGCATCTTCGCCTATTCGCCGTTCTGCGCGGCCTTCAACGCCAGCGGCCAGCCCGCCGCAAGCCTGCCGCTGGGGTGGTCGGCGGACGGGCTTCCCATCGGGGTGCATCTGGCAGCGGCCTATGGCGAGGACGAGTTGTTGATTTCCCTGTGCGCGGAAATCGAGCGCGCAGCCCCCTGGACGGGGAAAAGAGCACCGATGGCCGGGTGAAGGGAAGGAATCGCTTGTCCGGAAAGAACGTTTCCGACCAGTATGATCAAACGTTCGGGGATGAATGGGGGTATCCGTGGCCGATGAGAGCGTGATCTCGGCCCGGAATGTCGTGAAGGCATTCGGGCAAGGCGTCGGCGCCGTCAGGGCGCTGGACGATGTGTCGGTCGACATCCGGCGGGGCGAGTTCTTTACCCTGCTCGGGCCGTCGGGTTGCGGCAAGACCACCCTTCTGCGCCTGATCGCCGGGTTCGAGATGCCGACCGAGGGCACGATCCTTCTGGACGGAACCGACATCACCACCCTGCCCCCGAACCGGCGGCCGGTGAACACCGTGTTCCAGAGCTATGCGCTTTTCCCCCACCTGACGGTGGCGCAGAACATTGCCTTCGGGCTGGAGATGCTGGGCAAACCCGCGGCAGAGGTGAAGGCGCGGACCTCCGCCATGCTGGCGCTGGTCAAGCTTGACGCGATGGCGGGGCGGAAGACCAGCCAGCTGTCGGGCGGGCAGCAGCAGCGGGTGGCGCTGGCGCGCGCGCTGGCCCCGCAGCCGAAGGTGCTTTTGCTGGACGAACCCCTGTCCGCGCTGGACCTCAAGCTGCGCAAGGAAATGCAGATCGAGCTGAAGCGGCTGCAGACGGAAACCGGGATCACCTTCATCTTCGTGACGCATGATCAGGAAGAGGCGCTGACCATGTCCGACCGCATCGCGGTGATGAGCGCGGGCAAGATCCAGCAGGTCGGTTCGGCGCGCGACATCTACATCCACCCGAAGAACCGCTTCGTCGCCAGCTTCATCGGCGAGACCAACTTCCTGACCGGCGAGGCCGAGGACCGTACCCTGCGGCTGGCCACGGGCGAGCGGATCGACGTGCCCGCCTTGCGCGCGGGCGGCCAGGCCACGGTCAGCGTGCGGCCAGAGCAGCTGCGGCTGGGCGCGCCGGAGGATGGCGGGCTGGCGGCGAAGGTGAAGACGCTGGTCTACTTCGGCACCGACACGCATTGCCATCTGGCGCTGGCCGACGGGACGGAAGTGGTCGCGCGGCTGCAAAGCCCCGCAAGCGGCGAGGCCGGGCTGGCCGAGGGCCAGTCGGTCGGCATCCGCTTCGCCGAGGGCGCCGTACAGAGGGTGGAGGACTGATGAGCCCCGCCGAGGAAAACGCCGTCAGGACCTCGGCCCGCAACGGCTGGCTGCTGTCCGCACCCGCGCTGGTGCTGCTGACGGTGGCGGCGGTCGGGCCGCTGCTGATCGTTCTGGTCTATTCCTTCCTGTCCCCCGGCCAGCACGGCAGCGTGATCTGGGAATTTTCGACCAACGGCTGGCGCGGCATCCTGTGGTCGAAGGACATCTTCTCGGACGAATGGATGCTGGCGGATGCCCATCTGACGATCTTCTGGCGCTCGGTCAGCCTGTCGCTGCTGACCACGATCTTCACCTTCGTCCTGGGCTTCCCCACCGCCTGGTTCATCGCCACGCGGCCAGCGCAGCAGCGGGCGATGTGGCTTTTCCTGATCACCATCCCGTTCTGGACCAACCTATTGATCCGCACCTATGCCATCAACGAGGTGCTGCGGAAGGAAGGTCTGGTCAATCTGGTGCTGCTGAAGCTGGGGGTGATCCAGGCGCCGCTGGACATGCTTTACGGCCCCTTCGCCATATTCGTCGGCATGACCTATGTCTACCTGCCACTGATGGTGCTGCCGCTCTTCGCCGCCATCGACCGCTTCGACATGAAGCTCCTGGAGGCCGGATACGACCTTTACGCCAGCCGCTGGCAGGTGCTGCGCCGGGTGATCCTGCCGATCGTCAAGCCGGGGATCATCGCCGGGTCGATCCTGGTCTTCGTGCCCTCGCTGGGGGCCTATGTCACGCCGCGCATCCTGGGTGGCGGCAAGCAGATGATGCTGGGCAACTTCATCGAGCTGCAGTTCCTGCAGGGCAAGAACTGGCCGCTTGGCGCGGCGCTGTCGATGCTGCTGCTGATCATCGTGACCGTGGCGCTTCTGGTCTATGTCCGCTACGCCAACCGGGATGCGCGCCATGGCTGAGCGGTCCTTCCACGTCGCGCGTCTGCCCGGCTTCGCCACCATGGCGGTTGTCGTCTTCATCGCGCTCTACCTGCCCATCTTCACGCTGGTCGCCTACAGCTTCAACTCGTCGATATCGGTCGCGGTCTGGGGTGGGTTCTCGCTGGACTGGTATGCCAAGGCCTGGGCCAACACCCAGGTGAAGGACGCGACGATACGGTCGCTGATCATCGCCTGCTTCGCCGCCGCCATCTCGACCGTCATCGCCACCATGGCCGCGCTGGGGACGACCCGCAGGCAGCCCTTCCGCGGGCAGACCTTCATCTACGTGATGATCAACCAGCCGCTGATGGTGCCCGAGATCGTCACCGCCGTCGCGCTGATGATCATGTTCGGGGTGATCAAGCAGGCGACCGGCATCCATGGCCTGGGCTATCTGGTGCTGGCGCATTCGGCCTTCTGCATCCCCTTCGCCTATCTGCCGATCCGCGCAAGGCTGGAGGGCATGGACAACGCGCTGGAAACCGCGGCGGCCGATCTTTACGCGACGCCCTGGGCCACCTTCCGCCGGGTGACGCTGCCCCTGCTGGCGCCGGGGATGGTGGCGGGGGCGATGCTGGCCTTCGTGATCAGCCTCGACGACGTGGTGATCACCGAATTCGTCAAATCCGGCGGCGAGGACACCCTGCCCACCTACATGCTGGGCCAGCTGCGCCGCCAGCTGACGCCCGAGATCAACGCGGTCTCCACCATGCTGCTGGCGGTGACCGTGGTGCTCTTGACCGCCTTCTTCCTGCTGACGCGCAAGAAAGACTGAAAACCAACCTGGGAGACGAGAATGAAAAGACTGCTGACCGCAACCGCGCTTCTGATGGCTTCGACCGGGATCGCCTCGGCCGAAGGGGTGCTGCAACTCTACAACTGGGGCAACTACACCAGCCCAGAGCTGCTGGAGAAGTTCAAGGCCGAGACCGGCATCACCGTCACCGTGACCGATTACGACGCCAACGACACCGCGCTGGCCAAGATCCGCGCCGGCGGCCACGGCTTCGACCTGGTGGTGCCCTCGGCCAACTATGTTCCGATCTTCCGCGACGAGGGGCTGATCGTGGAGCTGGATCACTCCCGCCTGCCCCATATCGGCAACATCGACCCGCAATGGGTTGACGTCGCCTGGGATCCGGGCCGCAAGTTCTCGATCCCGTGGCAGTGGGGCTCCACCGGCATCGTCGTCAACACCAAGGTCTATGGCGGGGACATCAACACCTCTTCGGTATTTCTCAACGTGCCGGACGAGTTGAAGGGCAAGATCAACGTTACGCCAGAGATGAACGACATCGTCAACCTCGCCATCTGGTATGTCGGCGGCGAAGCCTGCACCGAGGATACCGAGGTGCTGAAGAAGGCCCGCGACGCGCTGATCGCGGCCAAGCCGGACTGGCTGTCGATGGACTACGGCGCCACCGAGAAGATGTCGAACAACGACTGGGCGGCCTCGGTCTACTGGAACGGCGCGGCGATGCGCATCCGGCTGGCCAACCCCGACGTGGCCTATGGCTACCCGCGCGAGGGCTATCCGCTGTTCATGGATTCGGTCGCCCTGCTGAAGGATGCCCAGAACGTCGACGAAGCCTACAAGTTCCTCGACTTCATCCTGCAGCCCGAAAATGCGGCGATGATCTCCTCCTTCGCGCGCTATGCCAACGGCATCTCCGGGTCCGAGGAGTTCATGCCCGAGGACATGAAGACCGCGCCCGAGGTGATCATCCCGGAAGAGTTCAAGGCGGCCGGGCATTTCCTGCCCACCTGCTCGCCCAAGGCGCAGGAATACATGACCGCGATCTGGACCGAGTTGCAGAAGTGATTTCTGCGGCGTGAGACTGTGCCGGGGCTTTCGCGGCCCCGGCATTTCTATTGGCCGGTCGCCCGGGGGGAACCCCGGGGCCTCCGTGGGATCGTTGTGAACAGATGAAATCGGCAGACCTGCTAGAGCTTTCGGCGACCGGGCTTTCGGCGCTGATCCATGCCCGGAAACTGGCGCCGTCCGAGGTGATGGCCGCTTGGCTGGCGCAGGTCGAGGCCTGGAACGGCGCGGTGAACGCCATCGTGTCCCTGCGCGACCCCGATGCCCTGATGGCCGAGGCGCGGGCGCTGGATGATGTCCCGGCCCAAGGCTGGCTGCATGGTATTCCGTTGCCGGTGAAGGATCTGGTGGCGACGAAGGGCTTGCGCACGACCTGGGGCTCGGCCCTCCATGCGGACCATGTGCCGGTGGCGGACGACATCCTGACAGCACGGATGCGGGCGGCGGGGGCGATCATCGCGGCCAAGACCAACGTGCCGGAATGGGGCCAGGGCTCGCACAGCTTCAACCCGGTCTTCGGGGTGACGCGCAACCCCTATGACCTGACCCGCAGCGCGGGGGGCTCCTCCGGCGGCGCGGCGGCGGCTCTGGCAACCCGGATGGCCTGGGTCGCTGACGGGTCGGACATGATGGGCAGCTTGCGCAACCCGGCGGGGTTCTGCAACGTCTACGGCTTCCGCCCGACCTGGGGGCTGGTGCCCGCGGATGCCGAGGGCGACACCTACCTCTCGACGCTCGCCACCGAAGGCCCGATGGCGCGAACCATCGAGGATCTCGCGCGGCTGCTGCTGGTGCAGGCGGGCGAGAACCCGGAGGTCCCCTTCCCCCGCGCGGTGCCGGACCTGCTGACCGGGCTGGACCGGGGGGTGAAGGGGTTGCGCGTCGGCTGGCTGGCCGACTGGGGCGGCGCCTATGCGATGGAGCCGGGCATCCTCGCCGCCTCCGAGGCGGGCCTGAAGGTGCTGGAGGGCCTGGGCGCGGTGGTGGAGCCCCTGCCCCCGCCCTTCCCGGCGGAAAAGCTGTGGTCCGCCTGGGTCACGCTGCGCGCCATGCTGAACGCAGGCGGCAAGCGCGCCTTGGCCGAGGACCCGGCAAAACGCGCACTGACCAAGCCCGAGACGATCTGGGAGATCGAGCAGGGCATGGGCCTGAGCGCGCAGGCGGTTTACGAGGCGAGCGTGATCCGCAGCCGCTGGCATGCCCATGCCGCACGGCTGTTCCAACGCTACGACGCCGTGATCCTGCCGACCGCGCAGGTCTGGCCCTTCCCCGCCGGTTGGCGCTGGCCGGAAGAGATCGCGGGGCACAGGATGGACACCTATCACCGCTGGATGGAGGTGGTGGTGCCTGCCAGCCTGATCGGCCTGCCCGCGCTGTCGGTGCCGGTGGGCTTTTCTGAAAGCGGATTGCCGACGGGGATGCAGATCATCGGCCGGTCGGGCGACGACGCGGGCGTGCTGGCCGTGGGGCAGGCCTACCACCGCGCGACCGACTGGCCGGGCCAGCGCCCGCCTCTGGTCCCCCCGGCGGTTTCGCGCTAGGGCTTGCCCAAGGGAGGCAGCATGCGTGTTCTGGTCATCGGCTCCGGCTCCATCGGGCGGCGGCATCACGACAATCTGCGGTCGCTGGGGGCCGAGCCCCGGCTGCTTTCCTGGCGCGAGGCGGGGCTGGACGGGGCATTGGCCGCGATGGACGGGGCCGAGGCGGTGGTGATCGCCACGGCAACCGACATTCGCCTGCCGCTGGTCGAGGCCGCCGCTGCCCGCGGCCTGGCCATGTATATCGAGAAGCCGCTCGCCTTCCGGCCCAAGGAGGTGGAGGCCATCGCGCTGGCTGCCGCGCCGGTCGCGGAACGGTCGATGCTCGGCTACATGATGCGCTACCATCCGGCGGTGCGGGCATTGGCGGCGGCGGATCTGTCCGACGTGTTCCAGTTCGCGCTGACCATCGGCCATGACGTGACGCAATGGCGGGCGAACTGGCGGTTTTCGGAAAGCTATGCCGCGAAGGGAGAAGGCGGCGGGGTGCTGCTGGACCTCTGCCACGAGCTTGACCTGGCGGTGTGCCTGGTCCCGGGCCTCACGGTGACGCAGGTCGAAAGCCTGGGCCATGCAGCCTTTCCCGGCGTGGATTTCGCCAGCCGGATTTCGCTGACGGCTGAAGGGCTTGCAGGCGATGTGTCGATGGACTACCTGACCCCCCTCCTCCACCGCCGCACCACCCTGCGGGGGACGGAACGGATGCACGACTTCGACTTCGCGGCACAGATCTACCGGGTGACGGAACCTTCCGGCCCGCGGCTTCTGGACCTGCCACTGGAACGCAATGCGATGTTCCTGGATGCGATGCGCGACTTCCTGGCGCTGGCCTCGGGGGGCGAGACTTCGGGCAACCCGCTGATGCCGCGGCTGGACCGCTGCCTGGGCTCTGCCCGGCTGGTGGCCGACGCCTGGTCGAAGCGGGAATTCATCGGTTCCATCACCAAGGACATCCCATGACGGAGTATCTCAAGTGATTTTGGGCCATATCGGCGCGCGGAAGGGCTCGAAGGGCGTGCCGCGCAAGAACTTCCGACTGATCCACGGCAAGCCGCTAATCGACTGGTCGCTGGATCAGCTGCTGGAGCATCCGCTGGTGGATGCCGTGGTGGTCTCGACAGATGACGAGGAAATCTATGACCATGCGGTTGCGAAAGGCTGCCTGAAGATCGGGCTGCGCCCCTCGCATCTGGCGACGGACAGCGCCGGAAAATGGGGGGTCTGGCAGCACGCGCTGGAGGCGTCCGAGGCCTTGGTCGGCCCGGTGGATGCCTTCCTAGACCTCGACTGCACCTCGCCGCTGCGGCTGCCCGAAGACATCACCGCCGCGCTGCAACTTTACAAAACCGAACATCCAGACATGGTGATGAGCTGCTGCGAGGCGCGAAAGAATCCCTATTTCAACCTTGTGGAGCCTGACGCGAGCGGCGCGCTGCATGTGTCGAAACCGCTTCCCGGCGGCGTGGTCGCCCGCCAGCAGGCGCCGGTGGTCTATGAACATGCGGCCTCGACCTATGTGGTCGATCCCGCCTATCTGAAACGGTCGAAGGGGCTGTGGGAAGGGCGGGTGATCCCCTACCTGATGCCGCCGGAACGCTGCGTCGACATCGACACGCCCTTCGACTTCCGTCTTGTCGAATTTCTGATGCAGGAGGCCCGGAATGGCTGAGCAACTCAAGGGCCGCACGGTCTTCATCACCGGGTCGGGGGGGGTGCTCGGCTCGACCTATGTCCGGCGGATGCTGGCCGAGGGCGCGCGGGTCATCGCCTCCGACCTACCGGGCAAACGGGCGGAGACGCTGGTCGCGGCGCATGGGGGGGACGAGGCGTTCCGCTTCTATCCGCTGGATGTGGCGGATGAGGACCAGGTCACGGCAATCTTCGCCCGCATCCTGAAGGACGGGTGGGAGCCGAACGTGGTGCTGAACAACGCTGCGATCACCGGGGAGCTGCTGATGGGCGCGGGGCAGCCGTTCCCGGACTTCGCGGACCTGAAGGTCAGCGACTGGGAGAAGACCCTGCGGACGAACCTGACGGGTCCGTTCATGGTGGCGCGGCAGATGGACCGGGACATCGTCGGGAAATGGCCCTGCACGCTGATCAACGTCGCCTCGATGTACGCCCTGAACGGGGCGCATCACCGGATCTATGAGGGGATGCCGTTCAAGAATTTCTCGGCCTATGGGGTGACGAAGGCGGGGATCCATGGGCTCACGGTCTGGCTGGCGGGCTACTGGGCGTCGCGGGGGGCGACGGTGAACACGATCGCGCCGGGGGCGGTGTTCAACAACCATTCCGAAGAATTCCAGCGCCGGGTGGGGGAGCTGATCATGCTGGATCGCATGGCGAAGCCGGACGAGATCGCGGATGCGATGCTGTTCCTGGCCTCGGCTCAGGCGGGATATATGACCGGGCAAATGATCAATGTCGACGGCGGGTTCAGCGGCTGGTGAGGTTGGGTGCCCACGCGCGGGCAGTTTATCAGCGCTAGTTGAATCAATAGCTTGCGCGTTCGCGTTTACGCGGGCTTAACCATCGCATCCAGCGCCGCGAGGGTCTTTTTCGTCGCACCGGAATGGGCGGTGAAAAAGGCCTGAATGGCTTCAGGCCCGGGACCGGGCCAGTCGGTCAGGGCTTTGGTCAGCGCCTCCGGCGTTTCGACGCGGAGGCAGACGCCGGCCGCGATGGCCTCGACCGCCGGGTATTCGATGGTGTGGATCTCGGGGCCGACGATCACCGGGCGCTTGAGCGCAAGCGGCTCGATGATGTTGTGCGCGCCGTGCGGGGTGAAACCGCCACCAGTGACGTTGCGGTCGGAGAGGCCGAGGTAGAAATACATCTCGCCGAGGCTATCGCCGAGGAGGAGGTCGGGGGTTTGGCTGGCCGGGTGCCCCCCACCCCCATCCCCTCCCCGAGGGGGGGAGGGGAGGTTCCGGGGTGTCAGCGTGGCGTCGAGAGACCGGCTGCGGCGCAGGAAGTTGAGGCGCCGCGCTGTCAGCATTTCCGCCACTTCATCGAACCTCTCGGGCTTTCGCGGGACGTAGACGACGAAAGGCCGCGAGGGGTGCTTCAGCGCGGCGGCGATGGCGTCGAGGTAGAGGTCGTCCTCGCCCTCCACCGCCGAGGCGAAGGTGACGACCGGGCGGCCGCCTGCCAGAAGCGGACGGAGTGCCCGAGCGGCAGCGATCTGCGCGGGGGGGATCGGCTGGTCGAAACGCAGCTCTCCGGTGATGGCGATGTTAGGGACACCGACCGAGGCGAAGCGCTGTGCTTGCAGGTCGGACTTCACGAAGGCCCCGGCATAGGCCTGCATCACCTTGTGGCGCAAAGTGAATTTCGCGTCGCGGGCCATTGATTTCGTGGGGTATTGCGCATTGCACATGAAAAGCGGGATCCCGGCATTCCGGGCGGCGAAGATCATCCGGGGCCAGATCTCGATTTCCATCACCAGCCCGGCGCGGGGGCGGAAGGCGCGGAAGAAACTGGCATAGGCCCAGCTGGTTTCAACCGGCACCCAGACGGCGGCGAGAGTTCCGGCAGCGATCTCGGCGGCGAAAACCCGTTCCGCCTCGCGCCGTCCCGCCGGGGTGAAATGGGTGGTGACGACACGGTCGCCCCGGTCGAGAAGCGCGCGGATCAGGGGAACGGCGGAGCGCAGTTCGCCAAGGCTGACCGCATGGACCCAGATCGCGCCGGGCAGGCGCTGGCGGTAGCGGCCGAAGCGTTCGGCGAGGTGCTGCGCGTAAAGCGGGTCCTTGCGGCCGCGTTTCCAGAGATAAATCAGGACGATGGGCAGGCCCAGATGCCAAAGAAGCGACCAGAGGCGGAGGAAGAGCCAGAGCCTCATCCGAGGTGCGCCAACTTCAGGAGGTCGGTGGCAAGCGGGGCGAGCGCGCCTTGCGCGGCGTCGGAGAGCGCATTGGCGCGGGCGGCCATGGCGCTGTGGTCGGCGGTCAGCGCGGCGATCACCGCCTCGGGCTGCGCCGGCTGGGCCGCCCCGGCCTGATGCAGGGCGGCGAAATCCCCGGCGAAATTCGCGATGCGGGGACCGTGCAGGATGGCGGAGCCGAGCGCGGCGGGCTCCCAAGGGTTATGGCCTTCGGTCGGTCCGAAGGTGCCGCCGATCAGGCTGGCGGCGCAGAGGCGATACCAGAGGCCCATCTCGCCGAAAGTGTCGGTGATCCAGACATCGGCGGTAGGCCCCTGCCCCAAGCTGCGGCGGGTGGCGGTCAGGCCATGTTCGGCGACGCGGGAGGCGATCTCCTGCCCCCGGTGGGGATCGCGGGGCGCGATGAGGAGGAGGGGGCGGGGGTGGGCGGCGCGCAGGGCAGAGAGGGCGACGAATTCATCCTCGGGGTGGGACGAGGCGAGGAGGACGGGGGTCAGGCCTGTCAGCATCTCGCGTGCCTCCGCCAGTTTCGCGGGATCGGCGGCAAGCGGCGGGGCGGCGGCCTTGAGCGAGCCGGTGACGGAAACACCCTTTGCGCCAAGGGCTTGCAGGTGGCGGGCAGTAACGTCGTCCTGCGCGGTGATCAGGCGGAAGCGGGCGAAGAGATCGGCGTAGAGGCCCGTCCAGCGGCGGCGGCGGGCGTAGGCCTCGGCATTCATCCGGGCGTTGACGAGCGCCAGCGGGATGCCGCGCGCAGCGGTGGCGACAACCGCGCCCGGCCAGAGGTCCTGTTCGGCCCAGATCGATAGCGCGGGGCGCCAGTGGTCAAGAAAGCGGGCCAGGTAGGCGGGCGCGTCCAGCGGCAGGAACTGGTGGCGGGTGCGGGGCGGCAGGTTTTGCGCCATGACCTCGGCGGAGGCGCGGGTGGTGGAGGTGACGAGGAATTCCGCCTGCGGGGCCTGGTCGGCCAGCGCGGCGATCAGGCCGCGCAGCGCGAGGGTTTCGCCGAGGCCGACGGCATGGAGCCAGATCAGCGGGCCTTCGGGACGGGGCAGCGAGGGTTCGCCCAGCTTCTCGCGCCAGCGGCCGGGGAGGTCCTTGCCGCGTGCGAGGCGGCGTTTGAGAAGGGCCGGCGCGAGGAGCGGAATGGCACGGGTCAGCGCCAGGTAGCTGCGCAGTTGCGCGCCGCTGCGGGGGTCAGACGTGGTCACGGAAGGCCTTTTGCAGGCTCACGGCCCAGAAACCGGGCCGGGCCAGCACCTCGACGAAACGCTCAGCCGCCGAGCCCTGACCGAAGCCCTCGTGCCGGTCGGCGGGTCGGCCCCAGTGATGGGTCAGGAAATCGAGGATCGCCGTGCGGTCCGCCGCCTCGCAGGCGACGACCGAGGGGGCGTCGGAGCGGTTGGTCTGGCGGCTGCCGATGTCGAGCGAGGGCAGGCCCAGGAAGGGCGCTTCGCGCACCCCGGCAGAGGAATTGCCAACCATGCAGGCGGCGTTCTTCATCAGCTCGGAGAAATGGGCGAAGCGCATCGAAGGCAGGACGCGAAACCGGTCCTTCGGCAGCCGGTCGAGAGTGGCGAAGATCGCGGCGCTGCCGGGGTCGTTGTTCGGGGCGATGACGACGAAACTGCGGCCCGAGGCTTCGAGCGCGCCGAAAAGGTCTGCGGCCTGCCGGCCGATCGTGTCCTGTTCCGAGGTGACGGGGTGGAAGGTGGCGATGCCGTAGTCAGCGAAGGGAATGGCGTAGCGGGCCTGCACCTCGGCGAGGGTGACGCCGGAGGGGCGGGCGTGGAAATCCAGCTCGGGCGAGCCGATGACGTGGATGGTTTCTTCGGGCTCACCCAGCGCCATGACGCGGCGGGCGGCGGCCTCGGACGAGACGAAATGGTGGGTGCAGAGCTTGGTGTTGCAGTGGCGGAACACCTCGTCGATGGTGCCGGACACTTCGCCGCCCTCGACATGGGCCGAGCGGACATAGTTGGTGGCGGCGACCAGCGCCCCGGCCAAAGCCTCGATCCGGTCGCCGTGGAGGACGACAAGGTCGGGTTTCGTTGCGCGGACGTAAGCCGAGAAGCCGGTGACGGTGCGGGCGAGGACGGCATCCTGCGGGTCGCCCTCGGCCTGGTTGACGAACTCTTCGACGGCGATGCCGGGCAGACGGCGCACCTCGTTCCGGGTGAGGCCGTAGCGGTCCATCATGTGCATTCCGGTGACGAAGAAGGTGACCCGGTGGCCCGCGTCGCGAGCGGCGGCGGCAAGCGGTTCCAGCTTGCCGAAATCGGCCCGGGTGCCGGTGAGGAAGAGGAGATGGCGGGTCATGGGTCAGTCATGACGCGGGACGGGGCGGGTGGCAAGTCGCCAGAAGGCGATCAATCACCGCCCAGCACTGCACGCCTCGTCGCGTCAAGATAGGCAAACCCATATCTCTGGTCCGGCTCCAGATGAGTACCCTCCGCCCATTCGTTCCAAGCGTTAATGAAGACCATCCTCTCACCTGGTGTCCGCCACTTATCGGCCCGCGCGCGCCTGCAAAGCTCAGACAACCAATGATGATAGCTTTCGATTGAAAAGTTCACGTGGATATGCGCTCTATTCACCGATCTTGCAGTATTGTCCCACCCCAGCATCACCGAACGATATCGATTGATATCAAGATCGCTCTGGTCCAGCGCTATCTGAACGGCTGCTTTATAGTCATAAACTTTCCCGCTGAAAGAGCGTGACTTAAGTTCTATCGCAGCAGAGATATCGGTTTGCGATAGCCCATGCGGAACAAACTCCAAGTTTGCGTCGAACCCATCAGGGCGGTGGTCCTCCTCTGGATCCCTTTGTATTCCTATCAAATACAAGTCCCCCAAACCCTGGATCCGGGCCTCCTCTCGCCAGATATCAACGGTAGCGGCCAAGTCAGGAATACTCCTGGGGCGATACACGGAAAAAACCGGACGACCGTCTATCTTTATGTATCGGGGATCATGCATATATTCGGCAATATGCCGCAACATAGACCGTGAGTCCTCCGTCGAGTGGGATTGCTGAATTAGCACGGAACTATCGCGCCCATCCCATCTACGCGTCCAGTTCTCGTTCGCCCAACTCAGGAAGAACGGCATATCAACGTCCGGGTTGGCAAGCATGGATAGCAGCGGCCGCTCCATCAGCGTCTTCCCGCCAAACCAATAGAAATGATACGCGAAACCGCCAATTGCATACTGGCGAGCAATTCTCGCCTGCTCAACCATCACTTCAGATATCCGCAAATCGTAATAGCCAAGGTGTATCGGGCAATGAGGCTGATAGTGATTGGTGAACAGCGGTTGTGCCTTCCCAACATTTGTCCACTCCGTAAAACCTTTTCCCCACCAAAGATCATTCTCGTGGAATGGGTGAAACTGAGGAAGATAGAAGGCTACTGCTCGAACATCGGTTATCGGCACATCCAAATCTGGCTCATATGGGATAAATTCCGGTCGAGTCGATTCCTGATTGCCACTGCTTTTCTGCAACGTCTCAACGTGATCCGTGACAGCGAGAAACCGTTCTGGTGCTCGCTTGGCAATCTGTCGCCTTAACTTCGCTTGCCGCTTTGTCGACAAAAAGTTCAGGCGCTCGATCCCGCGCATCAGGGCGAGTTCAAGGTGAGCAAAGAAGGTTCGGAACGGGAACTTGGCTTGATCGACCAAGGTTTCGGCGAGTGACCGTGAGAGTGCTGTTGCCGAATGCGCCCGCTCTTCTTGATTGTTCTCTGAATTTTCGGTCATTTGCTGCATCATGCTCGTTTCTCGCTCAGAGTGCCATTCATGGAGCAAGTGTGAACCTTTGCTTCGATTTCGGACATTACTACTGCTTCAAAGGGCGGAAGGTAGCCGGACTCGACCCCGTCTAAAACGGCCAGTCTGGCGTACTGAAATCTTATGTCAGACGACTTCTTCAGAAAACCCATTCCACCAAGCTTGATTGCCACATCGGCAAAAGTTGCAGACAGCAAATATCCATCAGGGGTCGTGAGCTGAAGCAACACCCAAGAAAGAAAGTCGTCGCGCCATTCCTTGCCCGTAGCTGCGGAAGAGTTCCAGAGCTTACCATTTCGTCGGTCGCCATCCGATATCATCGGCAATCGGGCAGAAATTCGAAGTAGCTCCTTGTCCTCCAGGCTCCCAAGCAGATTGAGCAGCACGTCTCGATCAAGCAATCCCCGTACAGACAGACCGGAGGCAAGCGCAACTTGGCTAAGTGGTATCTCGCCTCGCCGGATGGTTTGATCTCGTGAGTTCGTCATAATGTATTCTGACCAGAAACGCTCGATTGCCGAGCTAGCCAATGCTCTCGGGCCGAACAGCATGAAATGCGATTCAAGGTGATCGTGAACTTGTGTTTCGGGGTGACAGTTTTTGAAAACATGGCCGGCCAGATCGACGCCGAGCGCTTCCATGCGGAGAATACTGTCGTCTTCCTTCCGCAGGGGGAACCAAGTGCTATCGTTCATCAGAATCAGGCGCTGTGGCTTTTTCCCTTGCCGACCGAGCCAACGCCACCCTTCTCGGTAGCCGCCAAAATCGTAACCAACGTTTGGCCGCTCAATCACATGCGCGCTTTTCAACGCAATCTTCTCTCGGTCTGTTTGTAATAATGGAGTGTTTGACACAACCAAGGTGGACCATCCGGACTCCCGCAAGTGATCGAGGGTAATATAGGTCGATTCGGCAATACCTTTCGGTTGGAACAGAATGAAGACAGCCACCTTGTCGCCAAGTTCCAAGGAACCGCGTGTTTCCCGCAGGGATCGGGACAGCGACCTGTCATGCTTATACTGGCGGACAATATCCTGCATGTAGGTGACGGGGAGACGGTCACTCATCCGCTCCGCTACCCGCCCCACTTCACGGCGGACTTTCCAGAAGGGGGGCAATGCCATCATCTGCCTCCTGCCCGGCCCTGGGCGGGCGAAATGCATGGCAGGATGAGGACGAAAGGCCCCGATCTTTGAGTCGGGATCGCGGGCTGGTTCTCCAGACGACTTGCAACCTGCGTAACCATCGACTGTCACACCCGCACGAGACGATTCACTCACTGGGTCAGCTTCTAGTCCACAAACCGCCGCGCACAAGGGGCGGTCGCAGCATCTGCGCAAAGGCGCCGGGCCGGATACAGCCGCTGCGCGGAAACATGCCAAACGGGAGCATATGCGGGACTGTGGCCGTCAGTCAGGGCGGCTCGCCCAGTGCGGCGGCGCAAGCGTCCGGTCAGCCTGACGCGCCTGAAGCTCGGCCAGGACCGACGCCGCCGGCGAGGGGACAACATGGTCGTCAATCGCCCGCAGCACCTGCTTGCGCCAGTCGGCATTCACCTTTTCGCGGCTTTTCTTGATGAAAGGGTTGCCCATGACCCGAAGCCCCGCGATCGGGAACTGCGCGTTCCAGACGCGCTTGCCGTCCAGCGACACCCCGAGATGGGCGAGGGCCCGGGTCCGCCAGTGCGGTTCCGGGGTCTCCCCCAGAAGCCGCGTCCGGTCTTCGGCCAGCCCGCCGCCGACCGGGGCAGCATAGGCGAGGGCGAGACGCAGGTCTTCGTCGGGTGCCTCGGCCATCCGGACAAGGAACGCCTGATTGTCCCCAAGCCCCCCTACCCGCAGGCCTCCGGCAGAGAGATTGACCGAAAAGTCCCTCTCGCCCTGCCGGATCACCCCGAACTTGCTGCCGACCAGGCGGTAGCCCTGCCAGAAGGCGCGAAAGGCGGGGGCGGTCAGCGCAGCCCTGTTGAAGCGGAAGAAATAGGACTCGATCCACCGCTTCCCCTTCTTCGACCGCAGGACCGAGCCCGTCACCTCGGCCTCCATCGCGCGAAGCCGGTCGAGGAAGGCGGGGAAGGCCGAGGCCACGATCCAGACGCTGTCGTTGAGGATGAGAAGCTCGTCGGGGTCGGCGCCTTCGTCCCACAGATGCATCACCGCCTCGCGGTAGCCGCCGAAGTCGTAGCCGAGGTTCGGGCGTTCCAGCAGGCGCCAGACATGGGGCAGCAGGTCGGCCCTCGCTTG
>Ga0209793_1000567_pt1 | contig 38373 bp, 40 predicted proteins | sample EBPBio122009_DNA_FD_185863 | JGI IMG/M metagenome (GOLD analysis project Ga0209793, IMG submission 185863) | Wastewater treatment Type I Accumulibacter community from EBPR Bioreactor in Madison, WI, USA - Reactor 1_2/2/2009_ DNA (SPAdes) (version 2) | ecosystem: Engineered > Bioreactor > EBPR >... | reverse complement strand
ATCAAATGCCGGGTGGAGGCGGCCGAAAAAGCCGAGCGAAAGCGCCAGCGACAGGCCTGTCGCCAGCACAAGCAGGCCGAGCGAAATCGGTGTCCAGCGCCTCATGTTCCGCACAAAGCCGCCGATTGCGGCCAAGTGTTGACCGGCGCTACTGGAACGCGGTTTCCGAGAACGACCGCAATTTGCGCGAATGCAGCTTTTCGGGCGGCATCGCCGCCAGCTTTTCCATCGCCCTGAGACCGATCGACAGGTGCTGCGCGACCTGGCGCTTGTAGAACTCGGTCGCCATGCCGGGCAGCTTCAGCTCGCCGTGCAGCGGCTTGTCTGAGACGCAAAGCAACGTGCCATAGGGCACCCGGAAGCGGAAACCGTTGGCCGCGATGGTGGCCGATTCCATGTCGAGGCCGATGGCGCGCGATTGCGACAGCCGCTGCACCGGGCCGCGCTGGTCGCGCAGTTCCCAGTTGCGGTTGTCGATGGTGGCGACGGTGCCGGTGCGCATGATGCGCTTCAGTTCAAAGCCCGACAGGCCGGTGACTTCCGCCACCGCTTCCTGAATCGCCACCTGCACCTCGGCGAGCGCCGGGATCGGGATCCAGACCGGCAGGTCGTCGTCCAGCACGTGGTCCTCGCGCACATAGGCGTGCGCCAGCACGTAGTCGCCCAGCGCCTGGGTGTTGCGCAAGCCCGCGCAGTGGCCGAGCATCAGCCAGGCGTGCGGGCGCAGCACCGCGATGTGGTCGGTGATCGTCTTGGCGTTTGATGGTCCGACGCCGATATTGACCATGGTGATGCCGGAATGGTCAGGCTTGGTCAGGTGATAGGCGGGCATCTGCGGCAGGCGCAGCAATTGCGTGCCGTCTTCGGGCGCCGTTTCGCCGGCAAAAGTCACCACATTGCCGGGTTCGACAAAACTTTCGTAGCCGTTGCCGCCGTCCGCCATCAGCGCGCGCGCGTGGGCGCAGAACTCGTCGATGTAGAACTGGTAGTTGGTGAACAGCACGAAATTCTGGAAATGGCCGGGATGGGTCGCGGTGTAGTGGGACAGCCTGTGCAGCGAATAGTCGATGCGCTGCGCGGTGAACGGCGCCAGCGGCATCGGCTCACCGGGCGCCGGCTCATAGGTGCCGTTGGCGATCAGATCGTCGGTGGCGTTCAGGTCCGGCACGTCGAAAATGTCGCGCAGCGGCCGCTTCAGCCGTTCGGCGATCGCGCCGTCGACATGCGTGCCTTCCAGAAAGGCGAAATGCAGCGGGATAGGCGTTTCGGATTCCGACACCGTCACCGGCACGCCGTGATTGCGCATGATCAGCCGGAGCTGGTCGGTCAGATAGGTGTCGAACAGGTCCGGACGGGTGATCGTCGTCGAATAGCTGCCCGGCATGAACATGTGGCCATAGGCGTGGCGCGAGTCGATCTCGGCGAATGACTGGGTGACGATGCTGACTTCGGGGTATAAGGCGCGGAAGCGGGCCGCCGGCGGCTTGTCGCCGATCGAATCGAATGCGTCGCGCAGGAAGGCCGTGTTGCGTTCGTAGAGCCAGCGCAACGCTTTCACCGCTTCGGCAGGGCTGGTGAAGCTCTGCCGCGCATAGGGTTCAGGCGTGATGACGGTTTCGATTGCTTTCGGGTAGATTCGCTTTTCCATGCACCATTATAGTCGCTCGCAGGCGCTGTTTGGAGAGGGGCCGCGCTGCTATTTGCTTGGAAGATTTTCAAACAAAGCCGTGCGGGACGTTTTGACGGGACCGCACCGGATCTCAGCGAAACGCGGCGCCGTGGCGCTGCAACGTCACCGCAAGCACGAAACCGACGCCGCTCGGCCTTGAGATCGAGCCGCCGTCGACGGTCTGCGCGATCGCGGAAGGTTCCGAGACGAGCTGTGACGCGCCGGCGGCGGTCACGCCCGACAGAAGCGCGATCAGGGCCAGCCTCGGCAGCATGCCGAAAATTTCCGCGAACGGGCGGTTGTTGTTACGCATCGTTATGATCCAGTCCTCAAAGCCGCTTGCCGCCGCACACCACGCCCTGGTCGATCCGGCAATCGACCACCCGATCGTTCTGCCAGCGGCGTTCGCGTCCCGCCTCTGCGACAAGCGTCGCGAGCACCAGGCCGAAACAGATTGTTGCAAGGCTGACGATGGCGAAGCGGCGAGCGAACATGTCTTTCCCTCAGTTTCGGGAGGACATTAGCGGCCGGGCGCTGAACTGACCCTGAGGCAGGCGTTCATCCGGCGTTCAAAATGGTTGAGGCCGGTGATGCGCCGGTCGCGCGATGAAATCGGCGGCGCGGTCCCGGTTGGTGACAGCGCAAAAGAAAAGGCCGCCACGAGGCGGCCTCTCCAGGGATCGATGGTGAAGCGGCGAAAGCGTTCGGCCCGGGTCTGGCCGAACCGCTTACTGGCGCGTCAGCTTTTCGGACTTGCAGATCAGTCCGCCGGCGACGCAACCTGCCAGCGACAGGGTGTTGCCGCTGATGCTCGCCTTGCCATTGTAGGTCTTGCCTTCGTCGAGCTTGTTGACCTTGCCCTTGTATTTGCCGTCCTTGCCGGCCATGCAGCCGATCGACTTGCCCTTGTATTCGCCGGTCATCACGGTTCCGCAGAAGTTGCCGCCGCTGCCGGCATACTGGATCAGCGTCCCGTTGGGGCGCTTCCAGGTGCCTTCGATCGGATCGGCGAACGCGCCGGCGGTCATGAACAGCGTCGCTGCGGCGGCGGCGGCGATTTTGAGATACATCAATTCCTCCCTGCGTCGTGTTGGCGGTGGAACCTTGGGCCCGTCGACAAACCGCCTTACGCGAACGTCAACGTAAACCAATTCCTGGCGTAATTAAAGCGGCCGACATCATCGTTGTTGTGTCGCGGCGCGGCTTTCGGCGCGTCGGTCCTGTGCGTCTTGCAGGGCCGCAATTTTCTCGGGCTTGCGGTTCCTTTCCCCTCGCGTAGTTAGCGCATTCTTGCCGGCGTCAAGGGCAATTCGATCGAATTTTTTGCCCAGCGCCAAGCAGCCCAGCGGTTTCGATGCTTAACAATTTCTGCCGTTTACTTATTGTTTTAGCTTTGTTTTCCGCAAATTAAGCACACCCGTTCACCCCGGATTCAAGCCTGCCCGCCATTCTCGGACACATCGAAACAACGCCGGACGGGGACCAACGGACCGGCCCAAACAGGCGAAGACAGGGGTGCGAAAATGGCGCGTTTTGAAGTTCTCGAAGCCGGCGTCGGCGCAATCGGAGCAACCGCTCAGGCCGACATTCTGTTCGAACTGGGCATGATGTATGCGACCGGCCGCGATTGCGACGCCGACATGGTCACCGCCCACAAATGGTTCAACATCGCCGCCATCAAGGGCTCGTCCCGCGCCGCCGAACTGCGCACCGAGATCGCCGCCGGCATGTCCAAGCAGGAACTGGCGCGGGCGCTGCGTGAAGCCCGCGAATGGATGACCGTTCACTGAGATAGCGTGGCGCTCCAATGCCGCGGGAGTGACAGGGTCCCGCCAATCCCGCTGGGTGGGGTGCGTAGGGGATTGGTGTCGAAGGCCGCGACCGGCGGGGTAACATGCCGGCGCGGCTTTTCGTTTCCGGTCAGGCCTCGGCGAACTTCACCAGCACTGCGCCGTCCATCACCTGCGCGCCTTCCGACAGGATTTCGGCGATTTCGCCGTCAAACGGCGCGGCGATGGTGTGCTCCATCTTCATCGCTTCCAGGATCAGCAGCGGCGCGCCTTTCTTGACGCTGTCGCCGGCCGCCGCCCGCACGACCTTGACCAGGCCGGGCATCGGCGCGCGCAGCGTGCCCGAACCGCCGCCGGCGTCGGCCGCCGCCTCAAACGGGTCGGCGATCTTGAAATTGTGCCCGACCGCGCCGTCGAACACCGTGACATGGCCCGGCCACACCGCGATGCGGGCGTCGTCATGGGCCAGCGCCGCCTCTTCTCCCGCAAACGCCACATTGAGGCCGCGCCGGCCGGCCGAGACCCGCACCACCGCCTTGCTCTCGCCGCGCTCCAGCGTCACCTGCCGGGCGACGGGGTGGAAATGCGCGTAGCCGGCCATCGCCGACCACGGGTCGGCGGCCGAAGGCTGCAGTTTCGCGCCGCTGGCCGCCGCGGCCGCCGCCGTCAGGTCGGACAGGCTTGGCGCGGGCAGGGCGGTCAGCGCCTCCTGGTGGCGGGCGATCAGGCCGGTGTCGATGTCGCCGGCGGCGAAATCGGCATCGGCGGCGAGCGCTTTCAGGAAGGCCGTGTTGGTGATCGAACCGGCGATCTCGGTGTCTTCCAGCGCTTCGCCGAGCGCGTTCAGCGCCGATGTCCGGTCGGCGGCGTGAACCACCAGCTTGGCGATCATCGGATCGTAGAAGGGCGAGATGGCGTCGCCCTGGCGAACTCCGGTCTCGATGCGCATCGAGGCTTCGGCCGGCGCGTGGGCGGGAAAGCGCAGGTGATGCAGCGTGCCGATGGCCGGCAGAAAGCCTTTTGTCGCATCCTCGGCGTAGATGCGCGCCTCGAATGCGTGACCGTTGAGGCGGATCTGGTTCTGCTCCAGCGGGATCTTTTCGCCCGCCGCGACGCGCAATTGCCACTCGACCAGATCGACGCCTGTGACCATTTCCGTCACCGGATGTTCCACCTGAAGCCGGGTGTTCATTTCCATGAACCAGAAGCGGTCGGCGCGCAGGCCCTGCGAGGCGTCGACGATGAATTCGATGGTGCCCGCGCCCGAATAGTCGATCGCCCTGGCGGCCTTGACGGCGGCTTGCGTCATCGCCTTGCGCATGTCGGCCGGCATGTCCGGCGCCGGGGCTTCCTCGATCACCTTCTGGTGGCGGCGCTGCGCCGAGCAGTCGCGCTCGAACAGATGCACGGCGTTGCCGTGATTGTCGCCGAACACCTGCACCTCGATGTGGCGCGGCTTCTCGACATATTTCTCCACCAGCACAGCGTCGTCGCCGAACGCCGCCTTCGCCTCGCGTTTGGCGCTCGCCAGCGCATCGGCGAATTCGTCCTGGGTGTCGACCTTGCGCATGCCTTTGCCGCCGCCGCCGGCGCGCGCCTTGATCAGCACCGGAAAGCCGATCTCCGACGCCTTGGTCGCCAGCAGCACCAGCGCCTGGCCGTCGCCGTGATAGCCTGGCACCACCGGCACGCCGGCCTTTTCCATCAGCGCCTTGGCGGCGTCCTTCAGCCCCATGGCGCGGATCGAGGCCGCCGACGGGCCGATGAAAACGAGTCCGGCGTCAACCACTTGCTGGACGAAGTTCGGGTTCTCCGACAGGAAGCCGTAGCCCGGGTGGATGGCCTGCGCGCCGGTCGCCCTGGCCGCCTCGATGATCCTGTCGCCGCGCAGATAGCTGTCGGCGACGGGGGCGGGGCCGATGTTCACCGCCTCGTCCGCCATTTCGACATGCAGCGAGCGCGCATCCGCGTCGGAATAGACCGCCACGGTTGCGATCCCCATGCGCCGTGCGGTGCGGATCACCCGGCAGGCGATCTCGCCACGATTGGCGATCAGGATTTTGGAGAACATCGTCGTCGTTGCGGCCATGCGTAACAGTTCCTCTCCCGGCGTCCGGACTCGTCGATCAACCGATCCGGACCCTGCTTATGGCCTCACTTGGCGTTGCTGAGAAGCCCGAAATAGGCTCCTTGCGGGTCGACGCAATTGGCGATCCACTGTCCGCCCGGCACCTGATGCGGTCCCATCAGCACCTGGCCGCCATTCGACCGCACCCGGTCGGCCGCCGCGTCGATGCCCTCGACGACAAAATAGAAACCCCAGTTTACCGGCACGTTGGGTGGACAGTTCATCATGCCGCCGCCTTGCGTGCCGGTCTGCATGAAGGTCTGATACGTGCCCATCTCGCCCATCTCGACGGCGGCGGCGCGGGTCCAGCCATAGAGGCTGGAATAGAAATCGAATGCCTTCGGCCAGTCCGCCGCCATCAGTTCGCACCATCCGACATGGCCCGGCGTCATCGGCGCGGCGGGCGGCTGGTCGGGGCCGTTGGGCTGCAGCAGCATATACATCGCCCCCTGCGGGTCGGCGACCAGCGAGAACGAGCCGACGCCGGGAATGTCCTGCGGCGGCCGGTGGACCTTGCCGCCGGCCCTGGCGACCGCGTCGGTTTCCTTGCCGATGTCGTTCGCCTTGATATAGCCGATCCAAGCCGGGACCGCTCCCATCGCGGCGGCTTCCTTGGGGATGGTCATCAGCCCGCCGATACCGACGCCGCCGGCATTGACGACGACATAACGCATGTCGGGCTGCGGAAACTCCTGCGTCGTCCATCCCACCACGGCCGGATAGAATTTCTCGGCGGCGGCAAGATCGGTGGTCATCAATTCATACCAGAAGAAACCCGTAGCCATGTGGATTGTCCTTTGTTTGAGTAAGCACGCACTCCGCCACCATCAGGCGATATTTTGGCAATTGATGGAAGGTGGAGAATTAATTTCCGTAAGACGCGTCGTCGCATGCAACCGCCGCAGGCCCATTCCAGGCGGCGGCGCGGCGTGACATAGTTCGCGACGTGATCTGGCGGTCGTTGGCATCGGCGATAGTGGTTTTGCTGCTTCTGCTCGGCGGCGGGGCGGGGTCGTTTGCGCAGCAGTCGACCTCGCTCAAGGGTGTGGCGCTTGTCATCGGCCAGTCCGGCTACCGCCATATCGACGCCTTGCCCAATCCGGCCAATGACGCGCGCGACATGTCGAAACTGCTCACCGACATGGGTTTCGAGGCCCGGTCGGTCACCGACCGCGACGCGACAAAACTGCGCCGCGACCTCGAACGCTTCGAGGAAGACGCCGAAGACGCCGACGTGGCGCTGATCTATTATTCCGGCCATGGCATCGAGGCGGGCGGCGACAACTGGCTGGTGCCGGTGGACGCGGAAGTTTCCTCGCTCGACGACGCCGGCGAGCGGCTGGTGTCGCTGTCGGCGGTGATCGATCGCCTCAAGGCGGTCGCGCCGGTGACGATCGTGCTGCTCGACGCCTGCCGGACCAGTCCGTTTCCGCCGGGCGCGACCGTCAGGACCTCGCCCGACGCGACGCCCGCGCCGGTCGGCGCCGCGGGTCTGGGGCTGGCGCGCGGCATGAAACTGTTCAACCCCGGGCAGAAGCCGGGCGCGGCCAACGACAGTCTCGGCATCGTCATCGGCTTCGCCGCCGAACCGGGCGAACCGGCGCTGGACGGCCAGGCGGGGTCGAACAGCCCTTACGCAACCGCGCTGTTGCGGCACCTGACGGCGCTGAAGGGCGTCGAGTTCGGCCAGGTGATGCGCATGGTCACCGAGGAGGTCTATCTCGCGACCGGAACCAGGCAGCGGCCGTGGACCAACGAAAGCCTGCGCCGGCTGCTCTATTTCGGCCTTGCGCCGCCGGAACCGGTCGGTCCGGAAGGCCGGATCACCGGCGAGCGGCGGCAATTACTCCTGACCATGGCCGACCTGCCGTCGGTCGAGCGCACCCAGGTGGAGCAGGTGGCGCTGCGCGAGGGCGTCAAGCTCGACGCGCTCTACGGCGTGTTGCGGGCGATGGGAACCGAGATTGTCCCCAAAGATCCCGTCCAGCTTGAAAAGCTGCTGCAGGCCCAGGCGGTGCGGCTGCGCGACATGATCCGGCAGCGCGAGGCGCTGCGCACCGACGATCCCGAGATCGTGCAGCTTGCCGCCGCTGCCGACCGGGCGATCGGCGAGGGCGCAATCGCCACGGCGCGCGGGTTTCTCGACCAGGCGGTGGCGCGCATCGAAACCAATGCCGGAACCGTCGATGCGCTCGAGCAGCAGGTGAAGGAAAAACGTCTCGCCGACGCCGCGATCTACGCCAGGCGGGCCGACGCCTCGGCCCTGGCCTTCGCGTTCGCCGCCGCAGCCGCCGATTACGCCACGGCGTTTGAACTCGTCGAGAAATGGGACGACACGCTGGCCTGGAACTACCGCAACCAGCAGGCCGAAGCGCTGCGCGGCCAGGGCGAGGCGCATGGCGACAAGGCCGCCTACGAGCAGTCCATCGCCGCCTACCAGTCGGTGCTGGACATGCTTCCCTCCGGCGACAGGGGCAGGGACTGGGCCACCACCGGCAACAATCTGGCGGTCACGCTCTACGATCTGGGCGAGATCGAGCATGGCACGGCCAGCCTCGACAAGGCGCTGGCGCTGTTTGAGGAGGTGACGACCGTCTTCGCCGGCCTTGGCGACGACCGCAATTGGGCCAGCGCCCGCAATAATATCGGCGGGCTGCTGATGGAACTGGGCGAGCGTCGCGGCGACCCGGCGCTGACCCGCCAGGGGCTAGAGGCGCTGAAGGCGGCGCTGGCCAGGCGGCCGCGCCAGACCGAGCCCACCGACTGGGCCGACACCCAGGGCAATATCGGCATCGCCGAATATTCGCTCGCCAGCGCCGCCGGCGACGTCGACGGATTGCTGCGCGCCGAAACCGCCTACCGCGCCGCGCTCGACGTCAGCACGCTCGCCGCCAATCCGATCGGCTGGGGCACCTTGACCAACAATCTCGGCAACACCCTGACTTCGCTTGGTCTCGCCAGGAACGATCCGGCCTATCACCGGCGGGCGATCGACGCCTTTGAACAGGCGATGACCGTGCGCACCCGCGAAACCTGGCCCTATGACTGGGCTTCGACCCAGCTCAATCTCGGCGTCGCCTACGCCAACCTGTCGCGGCACGAAACCGGGATTGACGCGCTCGACAAGGGAACCGCGGCGTTTCAGGCCGCGCTCGAGGTATTCCAGCGCGACCGCACGCCGCTGCAATGGGCGTCGGCGCAGAACAATCTCGGATCGACCTTGCAGACGACGGGCCAGCGCAACCGGGACATCGAAACGCTGCGCCGTTCGCTCGCCGCCACGGAGGCCGCGCGCGAGGTCTACGACGCCGACGCGTTCCCGATGGACTGGGCGATGACCCAGCTGAACGCCGGCAACACGTTGCACCTGATGGCGCTGATCGGCGGCGACCCGACCTTTGAACGCCGCTCCGCCGACGCCTACCGCAACGCCTTGAAGGAGTATCGCCGCGACCGCGCGCCGATGTTGTGGGCGCAGACCAATCTCGCGCTCGGCCGTGTGCTGCAGACGCTGGCGAATGCCGATGCCGGCGTCGCCACGCTGGAAGAGGCGATCGCCGCGACGCGCGGCGCGCTCGAGGTGATGACGCCGCAGAACGGTCCGGTCGACTGGGCCAATGCGCAGTCGCGGCTCGGCCAGTGCCTGCTCAACCTGTCGGGGCGCACCGGCAAGGCCGAACCTCTGGCCGAGGCGCGCGCGGCGTTCGAGGCGTCGATGCAGGTGTTCACCAGGGAGGCCGATCCGGTGCAGTGGGCGTTCGCCCAGAACAATATCGGCGACGTGCACTGGAACCTGGCGGGTTTTGGCGGCGGCAAGACCGAGGCCGACCAGGCGGTCAGCCGCTTCGAGGCCGCAAGGGCGGTGTTCGCCGAACTGGGGCGGGCGGACATCATCGCCTTGCTCGACGCCAAGACGGCGCTGGTGCGCAACAGTTTCAAGTGACGCGGCGCATTGCCGGTCGCTGCTCGATTGGCGCGCGCCGCCGGCAATGCTAAGGCGGGGCGAATGCTCTGAAAGCCGTCGCCTGTGAAAACACTCGCCGCCACAAGATACATCACACCGCTGCGCGAAGGTGGTTCGCTGCCGGCCATCGTCGAAGCCGACGACGACGGCATGTATGTGCTGAAGTTTCGCGGCGCTGGCCAGGGCCGCAAGGCGCTGATCGCCGAACTTGTCGGTGGCGAACTGGCGCGCGCGCTTGGTCTGCCGATCCCCGAAATCGCGTTTCTGACGCTCGATCCCGACATGGCGCGCACTGAACCCGATCCGGAAATCCAGCACCTGATCCGCGAAAGCGCCGGGCTGAACCTCGGTCTCGACTACCTGCCGGGCTCGGTCAATTACGACCCGCTGGTCGACCGCCCCGACGCCGATCTGGCGGCGCGGATCGTCTGGCTCGACGCATTCATCCAGAATGTCGACCGCACCGCCCGCAACCCCAACATGCTGCTGTGGCACCGAAAACTCTATCTGATCGACAATGGCGCGGCGTTCTATTTCCACCATGACTGGTCGCGCGCCGAGGCAGCCGCCCAGGCTCGCTTTGCCCCGATCAAGGACCATGTGCTGCTGCCTTTCGCCGGCGACGTGATGGCCGCCGACGCCGCGCTCGCGCCGCTCGTCACGCCGCAACTGGTCGAGGCGATCGTCGGGCTTGTCCCCGACGACTGGCTCGACGGCGATCCGGCCTTTGACAATGCGCAAGACCACCGCGCCGCCTATTCCGACTATCTGGCGCGGCGGGCGGCGGGGCCACGCGGATTTGCCGAACAGGCCGAGGCCGCGCGCCGGAGCGCGCCGCCGCCTGGTTATGCGCCGCCACCGCGCAAGGGGGCGAGGCTGTGAGCGGCGCGCCCCACACCTACGACTACGCCATCGTGCGCGTCGTGCCGCGCGTCGAACGCGGCGAGTTCATCAATGCCGGCGTCATCGTCTCTTGCCCGGGGGCAAAGCTGCTCGCCTGCGGTTTCGACCTCGACGAGGTCCGGCTGGCGGCGCTCGACCCGACGGCCGACATCGAGGCGATCCGGAAACATCTCGAGGCGTTCGAGCGTATCTGCAATGGCGGCGCCGACGCCGGGCCGATCGGCGAACTGCCAGCGCGACAGCGTTTCTACTGGCTGACGGCGCCACGCTCCTCGATCATCCAGACGTCGCCCGCCCACACCGGCCGCGCCAGGGAGGCCGGCGATGTGGTCGAACGGCTGCTCGACACGATGGTGCGTGTCAGGCCCCGGTGACGCGCCAGACCACATTGCCGACATCGTCGGCGACCAGCAGTGACTTTTTGTCGGGTCCGACGACGACGCCGACCGGGCGGCCGTAGCTCGCCTTTTCGTCCGCCGACAGGAAGCCGGACAGGATGTCGCGCATTGGCCCGCTCGGCTTGCCCTTGTCGAACGGCACGAAGACGACGCGGTAACCGGACAGTTTCGAGCGGTTCCACGAGCCGTGCTGACCGATCACCATGCCGTCGCCGAAGCCGGGCAGCGTGCCCACCGGCATCCAGCAAAGCCCGAGCGACGCCGTGTGCCCGCCCAGCGCATAGTCGGGCTGGATCTGGCGCGCCACGAGTTCGGGTTTTTGCGGCTGGACGCGATCGTCGACGACGCGGTTCCAGTAGGAATAGGGCCAGCCATAGAAACCGCCGTCCTGAACCGAGGTGAGATAGTCGGGCGGGGTCTCGTCGCCGAGCCCGTCGCGTTCGTTGACGACGGTCCACAGCGCCCCGCTCGCGGGCTCGAAGGCCAGTCCGACCGGATTGCGCAGTCCTTCGGCGAAGATGCGCGTCTCGCCGGTGGCGATGACGTGTTCGTAGATGCAGGCGCGGCCTTGCTCGGCCTCGAACCCTTCATCGGCGATGTTCGACAGCGAGCCGACGCCGATATAGAGCCGCTTGCCGTCCCGAGAGGCGAGGATCGAGCGGGTCCAGTGGCCGGCGGGCTTGAACGAGGCGATCTGGCGGCCTTTTCCCGACAGTTTCGCCGCGCCCGGCTCGAAGGGAAACGCGACCAGTCCGTCGGTATTGCCGACATAGAAGACGTCGCCGACCTGCGCCATGCCGAACGGCTGGTTGAGATTGTCCAGATAGGTTTCTCGGATTTCGGCGACCCCGTCGCCGTCGGCGTCGCGCAACAGCATGACGCGGTTGGCGCTGTGGTCCGCCAGCGCCGCGGCGCGGCGCATTGTCGACTGCATGGCGTAGTCGAAGATCGAGCGGATGCCGCCCGACACTGGCAGCGCCTCGGCCACAAGCACGTCGCCATTGGGCAGCACATGCAGCCAGCGCGGGTGCTCGAAGCCGCCGGCGAACAGGCTGACATCGAGGCCCTTGGCGGGCGTCGGCGTCTGACCTCCGCTCCACCCCTTGGCCGTCGGCATTTTCAGCGTCGGCACGCCCTGCGGCCTGGCCTGCGGAATGGACGGCGCGGGGCCGGCCGCCTGCGGCAGCGGCCCGTCATTGCGGTGACGCAAAAAGATCGCGCCGGCGCCGACCTGCGCGACGAGAAAGGCGAAGAATTTGGAGAAGCTCATGATGACATCCGTCCAACGCGTTTGAGCGGCCATATCATGGCTTTGGATGCGAACGAAACCCGCCGTTCAGCCGCCGAGGAAGTCGCGCTTGCCGAGCTTGACGCCCTTGTTGCGCAGGATGTCGTAGGCGGTGGTGACGTGGAAATAGAAATTGGGCATCGCATAGCCGAGCACATAGGCGACGCCGCTGGGGAAGGGGACCTCGCTTGAGCCGAACTTCAGCGTCACCGGGTCGCCTTCCTTGCCGTCGAAGACATTGGCCGGCACGGACTTCAGATAGTCGATCGACGCGGCAATGCGTGCCTGCAGTTCTTCGAAGGTCTTTTCGGTGTCGGCCATCGGCTTCGGCGCGATCCGCCCGACGCGCACCGCGACCCCGCGGGCGCTGTCTGAGGCGATCTGCACCTGCGACGACAGCGGCAGCATGTCGGGCGCCAGCCGCGCGTCGATCAGTTCGGCATGCGCGACGCCAGCGGCGTCGGCATGCGCCCGCGCCTTGTCGAGGATCTTCGACAGATTGCCGAGCTGGCGGATAAAGACGGGAATGGTGAAATCATAGAGCGAGGGCATGATGGCTCCGGAAGTTGAGGCGAAGCCGATATAGGCCGGGACGAGACGGTTTGGGAGAGGGCGAGGACGCGCAAGCGGACAATATTCGCTCAAGGTTCGCAGCGAATGGCTGGGTGTTTGACGCCGACCGAGGCTACAGGGCGTCCCACAACACCACGTCGACATCAGCGCCGACCGCACTGAAATCGCGGTCATTGGTGATGAAGTCCGTGCAGCCGGATTCGATTGCGGTCGCCAGATGGATCGCGTCCGGCAATTTCTGCCCGGTGTCAGCGCGCAGCCGGGCGGCGCGCAGGAGGATGGGCCGGGCGACCGGGAAGATGCGAAACGTGGGCCGGTCCGATAGGAATGCCAAAAAACGATCCACAGCAATCGGGTTTTGCAATCTGAATGGATAGACAAGGCATTCGGTCAGGCTGAGTTCGCTGGTTGCGGCGGGCGTCTTGCCAGCGTCGATTTCCGCAATCAGTCTTGCCTGGCCTTTCGTCAGGGACAGTTTGGTTTCGATCGCCGAAATGATGACATTGGCATCGAGATAGACAATCAAAACCTATCGTTCCCACTCGTCGCGGAGTTGACGGACATAGGCGACAATCTCCTCGGTCGTGCGGCCGCTCGGCGCGGAGCCTACCAAAGACATCAAGGTCGGAAGGTCCGCAGGTTGGTCAGCAAGCGACTGCTTGAGCAGCACCCGCGCCTCGGCCTCGGCTGATCGGTCGTTTGCCTTGGCGCGAGCTTTCAGCCGCGCGAGCGTTTCATCGTCGAGTTGGCGAACAAGTATCTGGCCCATGACAGCTTCCGTGATATCAGAATGATATCATATATCTAGTCGGCCGGGATTTCCAGCACGTCTTCGATTGGTCATGGGTCGTGCCCTAACGATGCAGGAAGATGCCAAAAAAGCATCCCCCTACATCCTGAACAGTCCAAACCTGGTCTCCTCGACCTCGGCGTTCAGCGCCGCGCTCAATGACAGCGCCAGCACCTCGCGTGTCCTGGCCGGATCGATGATGCCGTCGTCCCATAGCCGCGCCGATGAATAGAGCGGGTGGCCCTCGCGTTCGTACTTTTCCAGGATCGGGCGGCGGAACTCGGCTTCTTCGTCCGCCGACCATTGTCCGCCCTTGCGCTCGATGCCCTCGCGCTTGACCAGCGCCAGCACGGTGGCCGCCTGTTCGCCGCCCATCACCGAGATGCGGGCGTTCGGCCACATCCACAAAAAGCGGGGCGAATAGGCGCGGCCGCACATGCCGTAATTGCCGGCGCCGAACGAGCCGCCGATGATGACGGTGACTTTCGGCACCCGCGCGGTGGCGACCGCCGTGACCAGCTTGGCGCCGTCCTTGGCGATGCCGCCGGCCTCGTATTTGCGCCCGACCATGAAGCCGGTGATGTTTTGCAGGAACACCAGCGGGATCTTTCGCTGACAGCACAGCTCGATGAAATGCGCGCCTTTCAGCGCCGACTCCGAAAACAGCACGCCATTGTTGGCGATGATGCCGACCGGCATGCCGTGGATATGGGCGAAGCCGGTGACCAGCGTCGTGCCGTAATTGGCCTTGAACTCGTCGAACTGCGAACCGTCGACGACGCGGGCGATGATCTCGCGCACGTCGTAGGGGGTGCGGGTGTCCTGCGGCACCACGCCATAAATCTCGTCGGCTGGATGAAGCGGCTGAATCGGTTCGCGAAGCTCAAGCTGCAACTGCTTCCTGCGATTCAGGTTTCCGACGATGCGCCTGGTGATGGCGAGCGCATGCTCGTCGTTTTGCGCATAGTGGTCGGCGACGCCCGACTGGCGGGTGTGCACTTCGGCGCCGCCGAGATCCTCGGCCGACACTTCCTCGCCGGTGGCGGCCTTGACCAGCGGCGGGCCGCCGAGAAAGATTGTCGCCTGGTTCTTCACCATGATCGTCTCGTCGCTCATCGCCGGCACATAGGCGCCGCCCGCAGTGCACGACCCCATGACGCAGGCGATCTGCGCAATGCCTGCCGCGCTCATATTGGCCTGGTTGAAAAAGATGCGGCCAAAATGCTCGCGGTCGGGAAACACCTCGTCCTGGTTGGGCAGGTTGGCGCCGCCGGAATCGACCAGGTAGACGCAGGGCAGATTGTTCTGCATCGCGATTTCCTGGGCGCGCAGATGCTTCTTCACCGTCATCGGATAATAAGTGCCGCCCTTGACGGTGGCGTCGTTGACGACGACGACGCATTCCTTGCCCTCGATGCGGCCGACGCCGGCGATCATGCCCGCGCCCGCGATGTCGCCGCCATACATGTCCCAGGCGGCGAACTGGCCGATCTCGAGAAACGGCGCGGCGGTGTCGAGCAGTTGCGCCAGCCGGTCGCGCGGCAGCAGTTTTCCGCGCGAGGCGTGGCGTTCGCGCGCTTCCTCGGGGCCGCCCAGTTCCACCTGCGCCGCCTTGGCGGCAAGCTCGTCGACCAGGCCGCGCATTTTGGCTGCATTGGCCTTGAACGCGTCGGAGGAGGGGGAAATCTGGGTCTGGATGACGGGCATGCGGACGGAAACCTCTTCGTTGCGCAGTTGCGCGATCATGAGTTCCGATGTATCAGCCCGATCCCCGATGCGGCTAGTCCTTTTGGCCGCCAGCGACAACTCTGAAGTGGAGGCGACGATGTTTTTCTTCATGCGTATGACGCCTCTGGGCCGGAACTTCAATCGCGCCGTCTGACGGCGCAATCCCAAGTTTTCTGAAGATCGGAGGCGCGGACCAGATCCGGCCCGAATGAACGCGCGCGCGTGTTGCCGAAGCGGTTCCGGTCATTTTGCCGATTGCGTCCGACGGGCGCGTGCGGCGGAGGGTTTTGCGCTCTCCGCCGACGATATTCAGTAGCCGAAGGTGTCGGTTGCTCGAATGCAACACACTCATAAGCTATTGTATTACTGATGTTATCTAATGTTGTCCGGCGGTGATGTCCGCTGTAGAGAGCCGCCCTCGATCAAGTCGCTTCAACCGAAAGGATGCTGGGATGAACCCGCAACTGAGACCGACACATCGCGTGCCGACGCTCGATTTGCGCGCGGCCAACAGCACTTTTTTCAGGATGAACGGACATGGCGAAATCCATGCTCAGGCGCAGGCAGGAGGCCAAGCGCGAACAAGATGAGGCGTATGCGGCGACGCTGAAGCGGGTGTCGCAGACGCCGCGGCAGGCGCCTGATTTCGACAAGGCGCTGCGCGATGCGGCGCGGGGGTATCTCGGGATCGCGATCCGCTCTGCCGACGAATGGCGTCCGAAGCTCAAGACACGGGACGAGAGCCGGCTGCGGCTGGCGGCGGCTCGTCATCTTTATGCCCGTTACCCGGTCCCGGCGCATCTGGAGGCGGTCTGGCTCGAGCCCGGTGGTTTGACCGGCGACGAGGAGAGGTTGCGCCGGCGCTGGTATATTGCGGCGGCGCGCGGCGACTCGTTATTCAAGGCAGAGGCCGGCGCGTGGCTGTCGCGAAGGGAGGTGCACACATTCCTTGCCGTCGGAGGCGACATTTCCTTCGAGCAGGCGTTCTGGTTCGCCATCGCGCGATCACATACCGACGATTCCGGGCTGGCCCTGCGCATCGCCAGGACGAGGATCGCATCCCGCCCGCGCGGTGCGATCGCGTTCTGGCGCGACGCGGTGCGCTTCTTCTGCGCCCAGCCGACGACGCGCGAAGAGATCGACGATCTGTGCAATTTCTTCAGCGCCGCAAGGCGACGTGACGCGACCTACAGCCTCAAGGGCCGGACGCTAGCGTCGCTGCGCCGTCAGATGGCGGACTGGCGCCGCGACATCTGCGCGATCGAGCGGATCGAAGCCTTGCGGCGTCGGGTGCTGGGTCGCCGCGCGCCGGGTCTGCCCGCGCCGCCATTGGGTGGGCGCTGGGACGGCATGGCGCTGGAAGACTGGCAATGGAAACCGTCGTCGACGGAAGCTGAAGCGAAGGACGAGCGATATGTCATCCGCCAGCTGACCTCGGCTGAGGATCTCGTCTACGAGAGTCGCGCCATGAGCCATTGCGTGGCGACCTATGCCGCCAGATGCATCGCCGGCAACGCCTCGATCTGGGTGCTGCGCCGTGCGGCGGCTGGCGATATCAAGCGGCTGCTGACGATCGAGGTCGACAGCCGGTACCGCGTGGTGCAGGTGCGCGGCTTCGCCAACCGCACCGCGCTGCCGGCCGAGCGTGCGATCGTCATGCGCTGGGCCAGGGCGCGCGGCCTGGACCTGTTGGCATGAGACCCCACGCTGGCGCGGGGTTCTTCTTTTCGTCAGGCGGCCGCCCGCATGGGGGATGGGCCAAGCGCCAGGGCGATCGCATCGTCCAGCGCCGTTTGCGGTGTCGGGCCGACGAGCTGTTCCAGCCGACCGGAGACAAGCTGGTGTTCTTCGTTCCACAGATAACGCATTTCGAGCACCTCGCGGTTCATGGCGCTGAACGGGGTCGTCAGGCGCAGCGCCCACCAGGGCAGCTGGTTTGCCTTCAACTGGCGGCCGATCGCCAGTTCGATGCCCGTCTTCATCTGGGCCAGGGTGGCGGTGTGGCCGGCATAGTGCAGCGTTTCGAAAGGTTCGAGCCTGTCGGCAACCGTCGGCAGTCGTGCAAACATGGCGGCGAGGTCGGGAAGGTAGGCCCAGGCGTGCGGCACATCCATCGCGCCCGGCGCAACGAACACGCCACGCTTGAGGCGGCTGGTCAACACGAGGTCGAACCAGCTTCCAGGACCGCCGCCATAAAAATCGCCAGCCCTCAGCACGATGGTGCGCGTGCCGTTCGTTTCGGCCTCGGCGCGAAACAGCGCCTCGACTTCGACGCGGATCCTGCCTTTCACGGTCGTTGGACTTGTGGGCGTGTCTTCGCGCAGCAGCGGTGGCATCGGCGACCCGAAATTGTAGACATTGCCGGGAAACAGGTGCAGCGCGCCTGAGCCGCGCATCGCCGCCATAACATTGCGCGCCATCGGCATGGCGGTGGTCTTCCACGCCGGATAGGGCAGGTTGAGCCCGTTGAAGACGACGTCGGCGCCGGCGAGCGCGGCGCGCAGTTGGTCAGCGTTCATCGCGTCGGCCACGACTGGTTCGGCGCCGGAGGGCGCGGCGCGCCCGTCGCGCGTCGCAGCCTTCACCCGAAATCCGGCAACAAGAAACGCCTGCGCCGCCGCCGCGCCAACGCGCCCTGCCGCGCCGAGAATAAGAACCGTGCCTGCCATCGCAACCTCCTGTGTTGCGATCCGGATACGACTTTGCCGTTCAAACGAAAATTGGATAAAGATGAAGGCAAGATATTCAGGAATGAATGGATGGACGCGCTGGACTGGAACCTGATCCGCAGTTTTGTCGCCGTCGGCGAAACCGGTTCGCTGTCGGCCGCAGCGCGGGCGCTTGGCTCCAGCCAGCCGACGCTTGGTCGCCACATCGACGAACTGGAGCGGGCGCTCGGCCAGACTCTGTTTGTGCGCGGGCGGCGCGGATACGAGTTGACGGAGCAGGGGGCCGCGCTGCTGGAGCGGGGCCAGGCGGCGGTCGAGGCGTTTTCAGCCGTGGCGCGCGCCGCTGCCGGTCAGGAGGGCAGGGTTGCCGGAACGGTACGTATCGCCGCCTCGGAAGTGGTGTCGGCGTTCGTGATTCCGCAGATCATGGCGCGTCTGGCGGTCGAGGAACCGGGCATCGAAGTTGAGATCGTTGCGTCCGACCGGGTCGAAAACCTGCTGCGGCGCGACGCAGACATTGCGGTGCGCATGGTCCGGCCGGCGCAGCAGGAGCTTGTGGCGCGCAAGATCGCCGACATCCCGATGCGGCTGTGCGCCGCAAAATCCTATCTCGACCGGCGCGGCCGGCCCGAAACCATCGGGGAACTGCTGGCGCACGATCTGGTCGGTTTCGACCGCAACGATTTGATCCTGCGCGGTTTCGCCGAGGCCGGCATGCCGGTCGCCCGCAACGCCTTCCGCTTTCGCACCGACAACCAGATCGTCTATTGGAACGCGGTGCGGGCCGGCAACGGCGTCGGCTTTTCGATGGCGCCGCTGATCGCGCGTACGCCGGACCTGGAAACGCTGCTGCCGCGGTTTGCCCCGCCCGACTTGCCGATGTGGCTCGCCTTGCACCGCGACGTGCGCTCAAGCGCCCGCATTCGCCGCGTTGCTGATTTTCTGGGCGCTGAACTCGCCAGATTCGCGGCCGGGTCGGACGCGCCTTGACGTCCTATTCGCGATCGCGAAACCGCCGTTCATACGGCATCGACATGATGAAACTGCCGGCGACCGCGCCGCCGAACGTCATCGCGATCGGGGCGATCAGAATGAAGGTCGCCAGCCAGGGCGTGCTCGACCGGGCGATGCGCATGCCAAGTCCGCCGATGTCGAACCACAACAACGCCGCTCCGATGGCGATGCCGAGCCCGACGCCGATCGCCGCATTGATCGCAAGCTGCCGCAGCATCTGCGAATGATCGTGTCGGGCGCTTTCGGGCTTCAGTTCGGGCAGGTCATGCATCGTCGCCGCCTCCAGCGGAATCGTTATGTTCAAAAGGAACCATAAATATGGTGCGCGCGACAGGCGTTTTTGAGGCCGGCGGGCGGTCGGCGTTCACTGCTCCGGGGTTGCGAACGGCCATTGTTCCAGGTCGACCTTGATGATGCCGCCGGGATGCTTGAGATACTGGCTGTCGGGACGCTCATCCAGCGCCAGCGCGCGGATGGCGTCTTCATCGAGTTCGCCCGCGGCGTCGATGGCGGCCTGGAGGCGCTTGAGAGACGCCTCATAGTCCGGCTCGCCGAAGCTGGGGTTTTCAGTTTCCGTCGACAGTTCGACGACGTTGGTGACGCAGACGTCGCCGATCGGGCATTTCCGACCCTTCATCTTGACGATCCACTTGCCCGATCCGATCAGCACGCCGGAAAACAGCATCGCCGCCTTTTTCGTCGAGACGCCGGAATCGAGCAGGGCTTCGTAGAACATCCTCTGCGTCTCGTACCAGCCCCGCACCGGCCTGACCGATTTCGAATAGTGGTCGTGCAGCACCGCCGCCTTGAGATAGTCCGGCGTCCAGGGATCGCCCGCAAACATCTGCGCCCATTTCGGGATCGAGGCGCCGTCGGTCTTGTCGTCCTTTTTCGCCTGCCATCCGACGCCGCGCTTGTCGAGATAGCCGAAATCCTGCCCGAGCATGCATTCGTCTAAACTCTCGCAGCCCGCCGGCGTCAGCACGACGGAGCCTATGAATTGTCCGCCGGCGGCTGCCGGCGACACGCCGAAGGCGCAGGCGAGGGCGAGGGGAAGGACGAGGATCGGCTTCATGGTGCAACCCTTCATGACTAGACAGGCAAATCATGCGCCCAATGATTGCAAAGGTAAATTGCATTTAGGCCTGGGTTGCGATGGCCGCCTTCACCCCTCCGCCATCATTTCGCGGCCGATCAGCCAGCGGCGGATTTCGCTGGTGCCCGCGCCGATCTCGTAAAGCTTGGCGTCGCGCAGCAGCCGGCCGGTCGGATAGTCATTGATATAGCCGTTGCCGCCGAGCAGTTGTATCGCGTCGAGCGCCATCAGCGTCGCCTTTTCGGCCGCGTAGAGGATACAGCCGGCGGCGTCCTTTCTCGCTGTTTCGCCGCGGTCGCAAGCCGCCGCCACCGCGTAGACATAGGCTCTGGCCGCATTCATCGTCGTGTACATGTCGGCCAGCTTGCCCTGCACCAGCTGGAACTCGCCGATCGACTGGCCGAACTGCTTGCGTTCGTGCACATAGGGCATGACGACGTCCAGGCAGGCGGCCATTATGCCGAGCGGCCCGCCGGCCAGCACCGTGCGTTCATAGTCCAGCCCGCTCATCAGCACTTCGACGCCGCGGCCTTCCTCGCCCAGAATGTTCTCGAACGGGATTTCGACATTCTCGAACACCAGTTCGCCGGTGTTGGAGCCGCGCATGCCGAGCTTGTCGAGCTTTTGCGCCACCGAAAAGCCGGGCGTCGAGGTCTCCATCACGAAGGCGGTGATGCCGCGCGATTTCTTCTCCGGATCGGTCTTGGCGTAGACCACCAGCGTGTCGGCGTCCGGACCGTTGGTGATCCACATTTTTGTGCCGTTGAGGATGAAGCGGTCGTTGCGCTTTTCGGCCCCGAGCCGCATCGACACGACGTCGGAGCCGGAGCCCGGCTCCGACATGGCGAGCGCGCCGACCCGTTCGCCCGAGCAGACGCCCGGCAGGAATTTCTGCTTCTGTTCGTCCGTGCCCCAGCGGTTGATCTGGTTGACGCACAGGTTCGAATGCGCCCCGTAGGACAGGCCGACCGAGGCGGAGGCGCGCGAGATTTCCTCCATAGCCACGACATGGGCGACATAACCCATGCCCGAGCCGCCGAAATTCGGGTCAGCGGTGATGCCGAGCAGGCCAAGCTCGCCCATTTCCGCCCAAAGATGCGCCGGAAACTCGTTCGACCGGTCGGTTTCGGCCGCAATCGGCGCGATGCGCTCCTGGGCGAAACGGCGCACCGTCTCGCGCAGCGCCTCGACCTCGTCTCCGAGCGGAAAATTCATCCCGTTAGTGTACATCGGTTCGCTCCGGCAGTGCTTCTGGTTCAGTTTTGGCGAAGTTGCGGCCAAGACCGACCAGCCGGGCGGTCATGGCGAGATAGGTGTCCGTCACTTCGGCGACCGACAGCCGGTCGCCGGGACGGAACCAGACGATGACGCCGGTGATCATCTGGATGATCGCCATGGCGGTGAGCCGGGCGTCGTCGATGTCGAACCGGCCGGCTTCGGCGCCCTCGCGCAGGATCTGGCGCAGTTCCTTCTCATAGGCGTTGCGCAGCCGCAGGATCGCCGACAGCCGGTCGGGCGACAGGCTGCGCAGTTCGAGGTTCGAGACATGGGTGGAATGTCTGCGCGCGACGTGAAAGGCGATGTGGTTGCGCACGAATGCGGCAAGCCGCGCCGCCGGATCGGCGGCGCCGGGATTGGCGGCCGTCCACGATGCGTGCAGCCCCTCCATGTGATCGCGCATCAGCGAGAACAGCAAGTCTTCCTTGGTCGGGAAATAGCGGTAGAGGGCAGCCGCCTGGACGCCGACTTCGTCGCCGAGCCGGCGCATCGACATCGCCTCATAGCCCAGCCGCGCGATCAGCGTCAGCGCCGCATCGCGGATCGCCGCCTCGGTCCGTTCGCCGTCTGAGCCGGTTGTTCTGGCCATCTCTCCTCCTTGTTCAAGAATAAAACGACCGTTCATTTAATTCAAGTGGAATCGGACTTGTCGCCGGTCGGCGCAACCTTGCTCGTCGACCCGAAAAATAAGGTGTTCGCCTGATGGGGAAGTCTTGGGGTTTCCGTAGCCTGAAAGGGCGCAACGCATTTCCTGGAGGAACCAATCATGTGCAACTTTACACAATACTCGCTGGCGCTTTCGCTGCTGATGGCCGGTGGCGCCTATGCAAATGAATTCAAGAGCAGTTTGACCGTGGTCACCAGCGGCAACGTCGAAGGTTCCGGGACGGACTCCAATATCTACGTGAGGCTCTACGGACCCGGCGGCGTCTCGCCTCGTCTTCGTCTCCAGGACTTCGCAGATCCGAATGGACCGACGGATATCCTGGAGAATGGCACCAGTCAGACTTTCAATCTGGGGGTAGATGTTGGACCCGTTGTCACCAGGATCGAGGTCGAGTCTGATGGCAAGCACCCTGGCTCTGACTGGCATCTTGATCGAGTCATTGCGACGACGACCAATGTGGACTTGGCGAACAAGAATGTTGCTGACCTGAGCCAGGCCCTGGCAAAGCAGAACTGGGAGAAAGCCAACGAGGTCGTGGCGAGATCCCAGGTCAAGTCGACATTCATCTACGAGAACTGGTTGAAGGGCGACGAAACGCACGAAAACGTCGACGACCCTACGAAACGTGACAATGGCATCCTGATGACCAGAAAGGAGCCGATCGCGAGGGAAGTTGGCAGTCCCGTCACCGCGCCGATGACGATCGTCGTTATCTCCTCGGCAAACGCGCTGGGCAGCAAGACGGAAGCAAGTCGGAAATTGGAGATGTCGACGACCAGCAGCAAAAGCCTGACGTTGAGCGAAGGCACGTCGAACAGCGTAGGTCTCGGGGCCGAGGCGACCTACTCCTACGAAGCAGGCGACGGTGGCGGCGCAGGCTTCAGCGCAACGCTGAGCGCCGAATACAACTACGTGAAAGATTCGCTGAAAGAGGAGTCGTCGTCTGTTGAAACGAGCGTGTCGACAGATGACTCGTTTACCGCCCAGCCGGGCTCGATCCAGTTCCGGATCGGCAGGTCGGAAGGCATCGTGGCCAAGCAGACCTTTGAATCGCTGGTCCAGGACAAGACGTTCACCGGCCGGTATGTGCAGCAAGCCTCGCCCTTCAATTGGACGGAGATCACCTTGACCGCCGGCGAGCCGGAAGACGACAAGTGGAACCTCGACGTGGCGCCTGACTATGCCGCCGCTGTGGGCAAGCCTGCCTACGACAGACTGGTCAAATTGCTGCTGCGGTACAACGCCGTGACCAATCCGATGACCTTTGAACAGGTGATGGCCCGGTGATCAATTCCGCTGGCCCCGCGCCAACTACGCGGGGCCGGCGCGTTTCTGCAGAAAGGTGAGGGCCATGAACCGGATTGTCGTCCTGACGACCGCAACGGTCGCCGTGCTTTTGGCGGGGCCAGTCTCGGCCCGCATCGACCGCTGGTCGGCCGACCGCGGCGAAGACACGGTTGCGGTGACCGATTGCAGCGACTGCGGCGACGACGTCGGCGTTCTCGTGGCGTGTCGGCGACCGGGCGCGGTCGCAAAATTGTCGGTTCCGTTCCTGGCGCTTGAAGCGCAGTCGGACCCGGCAGACGATCCCGTTTCGCTCGCTTTCCGCATTGACGGCGAGACCTTCAGGCTTCCTGCCGCCTTTGAGCAGTGGAGCATGGTGGGCGCCGTTCCCGTTGTCGCCCTTCCAAGGTCGTCCCGGCTCGCGCTCGCGATCAGGCGCGGTCATCTGATGGAGATCGAACTCGCCGCCAGGACGATCCAGATTGGATTGAAAGGCTCCGCGGCCGCGATGGCGATTTTCGATGTCTATTGCGACTGGGGCGACGATGATGGGCGCGCAGTCGACAAGCCGGGCTGAGGCCGGCGTCTTCGACCTGTCCGCGGCCCTGCTTGTCCTCGACGCAAATCCGGGCCGGGTGTAGTCTGCTGGCCGTAATGGGCCGCAATGGGCGGCATTGAGAGGGAAAGACATGTCGAGCGATGCTATGAACCTGAGACCGCGCATTTTGTTGCATGCGCTGGCGAAGAACTGGTGGCTGATCCTGCTGCGCGGCCTCGCGGCGATCGCCTTTGGCGTCATCGCCTTCATGATGCCCGGGATCGGCATCGCCAGCCTGGTGATCCTCTACGGCGCCTACGCGATGGTCGACGGCATTGTCGCGCTGGTCGCCGCATTCAGTGGCGAAGCCAAGGACCAGCGCTGGTGGCTGGCGGCCATCGGCCTGCTGGGGCTTGCGGTCGGCGTCATGACGCTGATGTGGCCCGGCGTCACTGCGCTGGCGCTGCTCTACTTCATCGCGTTCTGGGCGATCGCCATCGGCGTGATGCAGATCGTCGGCGCCATCCGCATGCGCAAGGAGATCGACAATGAATGGTGGCTGGGGCTGGGCGGCCTTTTGTCGGTGCTGCTCGGTGTCGTCATGATCTTGATGCCCGGCGCCGGTGCGCTTGGCCTGATCTGGGCGATCGCGTCCTTCGCCATCGTCTATGGCGTGACGCTGGTGATGCTGTCGCTGAGGCTGAGGAAGCACAATCATTGATCGCCAGGGGGGAGGCGGCGGTCGACAACCGCCGCTTTCCGGCCTTGAGCATCAGCTTGGGGCGTCAGGCGACAATCGCAGCAGATTTCAGACAAGTGTTTGAAATTGCGTCGATTGTGGCATTCTCGGCCAGGCCGAAGATTATTTTTTCTTAATTTGAGCCGCAAATCCGGCGGCGCTATCACAGCTCTCGAAGCCGGGAAACGCCGGCGGCCGGAAAGGGCCGCGACCCGACGCAACCGGACGGCTTCATCTTTCCGCCCGCCCCAAGACGGACGGACTTCAGAGGATAGCAACATCATGCGTGCAATTCTTGTCCCGGCGACGCTCGCCGCCCTCCTTGCAGCCGCGCCGCTGGCGATGGCCGCCCAGACATCGACCGGACACGTCAAGTCGTTCGACGCGAAATCGAACGTCCTGACGCTGAGGAACGGCGTCGTCTACAATCTGCCGGCCGACTTCAAGAACCCGGGAATCAAGTCCGGAAGCAAGGTGCAGATCAGTTGGGATATGCGCGACGGCAAGCACGAAGCTTCCAAGGTGATGGTCGTCAAATAGCCGGCGCATCATTGAGGCGGGCGCGGCCCAGGACGCGCTCGCCTCAGTTTCCCCGCGCCGCCGCCAGTGCGCCGGGCAATTCCTCGGCAAAAATATCCATCAGCCGGTCCGGCCCGCAACTGACGCGGATGCAACGGTCGAGCACTGGCGCCATCGGCTTCCTGACGAACACCTCGCGCGCCACCAGCGACTGCAGCACTTTCAGCGCAAACGCACCGTCGCCGCCGCAGTCGATGGCGACGAAATTGGACGCCGAGGGCAGGGGGCTGAGCCCGCTTTCCGCCGCGACCTGGGCAATGCGGTCGCGCGACCGGGCGATCCGCGTCACCACGCTGTCCAGCCAGTCCTGATCGGCAAGCGCCGCAATTGCGGCGGCCTGCGTCAGCCGCGCCATGCCGAAATGGTCGCGCACCTTGTCGAACGCCTGGATGTTGTCCTTGTCGCCGATCAGGTAGCCGCAGCGCATGCCGGCCATGCCATAGGCCTTGGAGAAGGTGCGCATGCGCAAGATGTTCGGCCGACCGGCGTCAAGCACCGGCAGGGCGGACGCCGGCGCCGTCTCGCAATAGGCTTCGTCCAGGATGAGCATTGTCGTCTCGGGAAGCGCCTCGATGAAACGCTGCACCTCGGCGGCCGGCCACCAGGTGCCCATCGGGTTGTCCGGATTGGCGAGATAGGCCATGGCCGGCCGTTCGCGGCGGATCGCGTCGAGCAGACCGTCGAGATCTTCGCGGTCGTCGCGGTAGGCGACGGTTGTCAGCCGCGCGCCATAGCCGGCGACATGGAAGTTGAAGGTCGGATAGCCGCCAAGCGACGACACCACGGTCTGACCCGGCTCGACGAACAGCCGCACCGCCAGGCCGAGCAAGCCGTCGATTCCGGGGCCGATCATGATGTTGGCCGGCGCAACGCCGTGATGCCGCGCGATCGCCGCCCGCAGCTCGAAATTTTCCGGGTCGGCATATTTCCACACGTCGGCCGCGCCCGCCGCGATCGCCTCGATCACTCGCGGCGACGGCCCGAACCCGTTTTCATTGGCGCCGATGCGCGCCCGAAACGGCCGGCCGAGCTGGCGCTCCTGCGTCTCGGGCCCGACGAAGGGCACCGTGGACGGCAGCGACGCGGCGAGCGGCGTAAGACTTGGTCTCTTCATCAAAATGGCCCTGACCCGATTGCCGAAACCGTAGATCATGTCCGGCCGGCTTCGCCAACAAAAAACCCGGCGGTCGCCCGCCGGGTTTTGATGATGCGGTCGTTGGACCGATCAGAAGAAACGCGTGAAGCGCAGGTAGCCCGAAACCGTTCCGTCGAGGGTCTCGACCTTGTCGTAGTTGACCTCGGTGCGGACCTCGAAATTGGTGATCGGGGTCCAGACCAGGCCAAGGTCCGCGCTCCAGCCGTCGAGGCCGGTGCCGACATCGGTGCCGGCATTGTAGAAGTCGTTGAAATACTGCACGCCGACCGAGGCGCCGAACTTCTCGTTGAACTGGTGGTAGTAGGAGGCCAGAACCGACCATTCCGAATTGCCCATCGTGGCGTAGCGGGTAAAGTTGGAGCCAGCGCCATACTGATGGTCGCCGTCGGCATAGTAGCCGATCAGGCGGAAGGAGGAGCCGGGCGCATTCGGGACGTTGATCTGGGTGCCGATCGAAGCCGCGAAGCCGCCATTGTTGTTGCCGATGAACGGCGCACCGCGCGGCGTGCCGTCGAAGCTCTCGTCGTAGCCGACGCGGGCCCACACCGCGCCCCAGCCGCCTTCATAGCCGAGCAGCGCGACGATGTCGGGCATGTAGCCGTCGCCCGCCAGGGCGTCGTCTTCCAGCGACAGGGTGCCGAACAGGCCGTTCGACGAGAAGTTGTACTGGATCAGGGCGCGCTGCTGGTAGCCGTAATAGAGGCCGCCCCAGGTGTGCGAGCCGTAGCTCGAGATCGAGTTGACCGTCTCGGCCCAGGCCGATTCGGTGTAGCCCATGCGCAGGCCGCCGAGTTCAATATAGGCCTGGTCGACCGCAACCGGGCCGTCGCCGGCGCCGTTCCAGTCGGCCTGCAGGCGGATGTAGGAGCGCAGCGTGCCCCATTCGGTTTCCGAACGGGCGTCGAAATTGACGCGGGCGCGCACCGACTTGTTCCAGCCGTCCGCTGCAAAAGCCCAGTAATTGCCGGTCTTGGTCACGGCGCCGTCATCGTCGGTCGCGCCGATCTGGTACCAGACATAGCCGGAAATCTGCAGGCAGGTCTCGGTGCCGGGGATGTAGAAGAAGCCTGCGCCGTATGCGTCGCAGACGCGGACATATTCGACCGGCTCAGGCTCGGGAGCCATCACGGCGTCTGCCGCGCGGGCGCTCGACACGGCGACCAGCGCCGCTGCGGTGCCGAGGAGGAGGCCACGAATGTTCATGAGAATTCTCCAGATGGATAGTTCGACAATTTTGCCGATTCGGAGCGTCCCGGCCCGGCTGTTGAATATTTCATGGCGAAAGCCGATTCGTTGCGCAAGCGGCGCGAGCAGCGATTGCAGCGTTGCGGCGACGGTCGTCATCGCCGTGTTGCGGAAATGTGACGCTCGCATGACCAGAAAATGGGCGGCCGGCCCAAGGATGTGGCGTTTGCCTCACGCCGGGCGAATATTTGCCTTCTTATGAGGCGAATTAACCTATTGTAAACCAATCAAGTTTGCGGCCGATCTTGGCGGCTTCTTCATCTGATTTGGCGGGGCCTGCTCCGCCGCGGGTTTCGTTGACCGGCCGCCGCCGACTTGCTACGACAAATCCGTCCAAGGTTTTCGCGCGCGAGCGCGGATGAAAAGGGAATGCGGAACGGGCCAGGCCCGAAACCGCAGCTGCCCCCGCAACTGTGAGCGGTGAGGCGTGTTCACAAAGCCACTGGGAGAACCCGGGAAGGCGAACGCGCCGTCGAACCGCAAGCCAGGAGACCTGCCTTGAACGTCACCTTCCGGTTGCGGGGAGCTTCCGGGGCTGTGTCAACAGCGGTGGCATAGGTCATCGCTGGCAGGACATGAACATCCCTCCAGCGTCAGTTGAGGCAATGGACCGGCGCAGCCGGGGGGATACTATGGGAAATTCGAATGCATTCATCCACGGACTGGCCGTCTCGGCGCTGGCGCTGACGGTCGCCGCGCCAGCATCGGCGCAGGAAATCGACATCGGCGAAGTGGTGGTGACGCCCAACCGCATCCCGACCGACAAGGCCAAGGTCGGCTCCAAGGTCGAGAAGGTAACCAAGGAGGAGATCGACAGGCAGTCGAAACCGACCGCACTCGATTATCTCGCCGCCGTGCCCGGCATCCATGTCGCCTCGCCGGGCGGAATGGGGCAGGAGGCCAGCATCTCGATGCGCGGCGCCGACAAGAAATACATCAAGACCCTGTTCAACGGCATCGACATTTCCGATCCGACCTCGACCCAGGTGCAGACTTCGTTCCAGCACCTGATGGCCGGCGGCATCCGTTCGATCGAGGTGCTGAAGGGGTCGCAGTCGACCCTCTATGGGTCTGACGCGGTGGCCGGTGTCATCGGCATTTCAACGATTGAAGGCATCGAACCCGGCGTCGAGCACGAGGTCACCGCCGAATACGGTTCGCGCAATACCGCGCGCGGCGGCTACGCGCTGACTGCCGCCGGCGAAAACGGCAAGGCGGCGTTCACACTCAACGGCCTGACGACGGACGGCATTTCGGCGGCAAGAACCAATGGCGCCGCCCCGCTCGATCTCAATCCGGCGCGCCTTGAAGCCGACGGATACCGCAACATCTCCGGGACGTTTGCTGGCGAATACCGCTTCAACGACATGTTTTCGGTGTTCGGATCGGCGTTGATGATCAATTCGAGCGGCGATTTCGACGACAGCGGCAACCCGCCGAAAGACAACAATCTCAATCACGGAAAATCGAGGCAGCTTGCCGGCCGCGCCGGCTTCAACCTCGATCTTCTGGACGGCCGCTTCCGCAATACGTTTTCGGCGCAGATGTTCAACATCGACCGCGACCTGACCATCGTCAGCGGTTTCGGGCCGTTTACCGCCAACTATGTCGGCACGCGCCAAAAGGCCGACTATCAAGGCGCGTTCGATTTCACCGACTGGGCGACGCTTCAATTCGGCGCCGACTACGAGCGCCAGCAGGCCGATGTCACCGACAATTACGGCACCAACACATCGGACGATTTCTCGATCGCCGGCGTCTGGAGCCAGCTGTCGCTCAAACCGGTCGAGAACCTGACGCTCACCGGCGCGTACCGCCATGACGAGCACAGCGTCTTTGGCGGCTACGGAACCTACCGGTTCAGCGGCGCCTATGTCGTGCCCGACTGGGACACGCGCTTCCACGCGTCGTTTGGCACCGGTTTCCGTGCGCCGAGCCTCTATGAACTCTATGCTCCGTTCGGCACCGGCAATCCCACGTTGCTGCCGGAAGAAAGCATCGGCTTCGACGTCGGCGTCGAACGGAAATGGTTCGACGGCCGGCTGACGACCGATCTGACCTATTTCCAGCTCGATACGCAGAACCTGATCGACTACAGCTACGCCAGTTCGTCCTATGAACAGACAACCGGTGTGACGCGCCGGCGCGGCATCGAGGCGTCAGCGAACTGGGCCGCGACCGAGTGGCTCGATCTGGTGGCGTCTTACACCTACACCCATACCGAACAGCCGGACGGCAAGCCGCGTCCGCGCATTCCAGAGCACGAGTTCCTTCTGTCGGCGACGGTGCGTCCGGCCGAAAAATGGTCTGTCACCGCGACCGGACACGCCGTGGTCGGCGTTACCGACAGGATCAGCCCGACCTATGGCGCGTTTAAGGACGTGCCCTTGAAGGACTACTTCCTGCTCGATGCGAAGGTTGCCTACCAGCCGACTGAAAAGACGGAGATTTACCTGCGCGGCGAGAACCTTCTCAATCAGAAATACGAGCTGGTGAAAGGCTATGGCGCCAAGGGCGCTTCTGTCTACGCCGGCTTCAAGGCAAAGTTCTGATGCGCCCGGCGGCCGCGGCGAAAGGGTTCCGCCTCGCGGCGGTCCTTTCGGTTGCGGCCGCGTTCCATGCTCCCGCGCTGGCCGCCGGGCCGGCGCGGGTGATGTCGCTCAACGTGTGCACCGACCAGCTGGCCATGCTGCTGGCGAAGCCCGGACAGTTGATTTCGGTGTCGGCGCTGGCCGACGATCCGCATCTGTCGTTTCACAAGAACCTCGCCGGCGACCTGCCGCGCAATCGCGGTCTGGCCGAAGAGGTGATCGCGGCGACGCCCGACCTGGTGGTGACCGGGCAATTCTCATTGCACAACACGACCCAAGTCCTGCGCCGCCTCGGCTACCGGGTCGAGGAATTCACCTATGTCCAGAGCGTAATATCGGTTCCCGCCGAGATCCGCCGCATGGGCGCATTGCTGGGGGCCGGGGCCAAAGCTGCGCAACTTGCGTCCGGCATGGAGACTGCTCTTGCTGGCGTCGCACCGCCGCAATGCGCAAGACCCGTGCGGGCGCTCGCCTATGAGCAGAACGGCATTGCGCTGGGAACCGGCACGCTGATGGATTCGGCGATGCAGGCGGCCGGGCTGGTCAACATCGCCGCCGAGCAGGGTTTTGCCGGCATGACGCCGTTTCCGCTCGAGCTTCTGGTCAAGGACGCGCCCGACATCGTCGTGCTGCCGGACATCATGGCCGATGCGCCGTCGCTCGCCGACCAGATCGCCAGCCATCCGGCGCTGCGCGCTCTGCCGGCGTCGACCCTGAAAATCCGCGTGCCGGCCGGTTCGCTCGCCTGCGGCGGGCCGTTCGTGGTCGAGGCGGTGAAGGCGCTGGCGGCGGCGCGCGCCGGGACGCTCCCCTGCAAAGGGAGTGCGGTCCAATGAGCCGCGCGGCGCTGATCCTTCTGCTTGGCGCTGCGGCGCTGCTGTTCTTTGTGCTGTCGCTGCTGACCGGCCCGGCGGGCTACGGCCCGGCCGAGAGCCTTCGTGCGCTGTTTTCAGGCGGCGACGGCGCCGCCGCGATCATTTTGCGCGAGATCCGCCTGCCGCGGGCGCTGCTCGGCCTGGCCATCGGCCTGGCGCTGGGCGCCGGCGGCGCGGCGCTGCAGGGATTTTTGCGCAATCCGCTGGCCGAGCCCGGCCTGATCGGCGTCTCGGCCAGCGCTTCGCTCGGCGCGGTGGCGGTGTTTTACAGCGGCCTCGCCGGGGCCTCGATCTACGTCCTGCCGGCCGGCGCGCTGTTTGGCGCGGCCTGTTCGGTCATCGTGCTCCTGGCGATCGCGGCGCGCTCCGGCTCCACCCTGACGCTGATCCTGGCGGGCGTGGCTTTGTCCAGCCTCGCCGGCGCGCTGACCTCGCTGGCGCTCAACCTGTCGCCCAATCCGTTCGCCAGCTACGAGATCATTTTCTGGCTGCTCGGCTCGCTGAAAGACCGGTCGATGACCCATGTCTGGATCGCGCTGCCGCTGATCGCCGCCGGTCTGCTCCTCATGTTCATGTCGCTGCGCGCGCTCGACGCGTTGACGCTGGGCGAGGAGGCGGCGGCGAGCCTTGGCGTTGATCTGCGCCTCACCCGGCTGCTGGTCGTCGCCGGCGTGGCGCTGAGCGTCGGCGCGGCGACGGCGGTGGCCGGCGCGATCGGCTTTGTCGGCCTGGTGGTGCCGCATCTGGTGCGGCCGCTGACCGACCGCATGCCGGGCTCGGTGTTTTTGCCCTCGGCGCTCGGCGGCTCGGCGCTGCTGCTGGCCGCCGACGTCGCGTCGCGCATCGTCATCCCGTCGCGCGAGATCAATGTCGGCGTGCTGACCGCGCTGATCGGCGCGCCGTTCTTCCTGTGGCTGGTGATGCGCACCCGGCGGGAGGCGTTGTGACCCGACTGCTGGCGCGCGACCTGACTGTCAGCCTCGGCGGTTCGCCGGTCGTCGGGCCGCTGTCGCTGCGGCTTGAACCCGGCGAGGTCGTCGGCCTGCTCGGGCCCAACGGCGCCGGCAAGTCGACGCTGCTGCGGGCGCTGGCCGGGCTTGCGCCGCATGGCGGATCGGCGACGCTCGACGGCACGCCGCTTGCGCAGATGAGCGACGCGGCGCGCGCCCTGCGCATCGCCTACCTGCCGCAAGCGCGCACCGTCGGCTGGGCGGTCGCCGTCGAGCGCCTGGTCGAACTTGGCCGCATCCCTTGGCGGCGCTTCGGATCGGCGCTGAGCGAAACCGACCGCGCGATCGTCGCCGAGGCGATGCGGCTGATGGACGTAGGCCCGCTGGCGCGCCGTCTGGCGACCGAAATTTCCGGCGGCGAGCAGGCGAGGGCGCTGGCGGCCCGCGTCATTGCGCAGGACACGCCGGTGCTGCTCGCCGACGAACCCGCCGCCGGGCTCGATCCGGCCCACCAGATCGCGATGATGGCGGCGTTCCGGTCGCTGGCGGCGAAAGGCAGGTCGGTGATCGTGTCGCTGCACGACCTGACGCTTGCGGCGCGCTGGTGCGACCGGCTGGTGATGCTCGACGCCGGCAAGGTGGCGGCCGAAGGCGCGCCGGCCGAGGTGGTGACGCCGGCGCTGCTTGGCCAGGTGTTCGGCGTCGAGGCGGTGGTGTCGACGGTGGGCGGCGCGCTGGCGGTCGCCCCGATCGGCCTGAGCGGAGGGCCGCGATGATCGTCTGGCCGCGCCTGGGCGTGTCGCCCGCCTTCGCCGACGCCGAACCGGTGGCCGCGCCGGCAGGCGAGGCATTTGCCGCCTGGTCGCCCGCGCCGCCGCTCGGTCCGGCGCTCGACGCGTCCGGTCCGGGCGCGCTTTGCCTGGACGTCGATCCGCCCGTCGCCGGTCGCGCGCTTTCTCCCCAACCGCGCCGCCTGCGCCGGCGCTGGCTGCTTGCGGCGGCGCTGTTGTCCGGCGCGGCGCATGCGGCGGCGATCTTTGCGCTGGTGAGCTGGCTGGACCTGCGCTCGGTCGAGGCCGAAACCGACGAAGTGTCGGTCGAGATCGTGATCGAGCCGCCGCAGACCGAAGGCGTCGCGGCCGGCCAGCCCGACGGCGAGACCCAGGCGACCGAAACTGCCGCGCCGTCCGGCTTCCTGCCGCCCGATCCGTTTGCGCCTCGATTGGCGCAAGCGCCGGCATTTCCCGAACCGGTCGAACCGCCGCTCGTCGCGCCCGACCTGCCGCCGGCGCTCGACGGCCCGCCCAAAATGCCGCCGGTCGAGCAGGTGGACGCGCCGGCGCCCGAGACGCTGGCGGTGCTTGCCGCGCCGCCTGTGTTCGAACCGGTTTCGCCGCCCGTCGCCAGGCCCGAGCCGCGACCCGGCCGCGAGACGGCGAAAAAGCCGTTGGAGCAGCCGCAGGCAAAGCCCGAACGCGCCGCAAAACCCGAGGCGAAGCGCCAGCAGGCCGAGCCGCAACGCCGGCAGGCCAAAAACAACGCCGAAACGCCGGCAAAAGCGACGCGCAAGGCCGATGCCGGCGAGAAGCCTGAAACGAGGCGCGGCGCCGATGGCGGCCGCGAGGCCGCCGGCGTTTCGGGAAAAGGCGCCGGCGACGGCAATCGCAAGGCGGGCGAGATCGGCAAGGTCGCCAGCGCCGCGTCGGGCGGCGTCGCGCAATATGGCGCGCAGGTCAACCGCCAGGTCCAGCGCAACAGGCGCTATCCGGCCGAAGCCCAGCGGGCGGGGATCAGCGGCGTGGTGCGCGTCTCGATCCGCATCGATTCGTCGGGCCGCCTGACGGCGGCGAGCATCCGCGCCAGTTCCGGCCACGACCTGCTCGACCGCGAGGCGCTTGCCACCGTCAGGCGCGCATCACCCTTTCCGAAGCCGCCGGCGGGGGTTGCGCCGGCCTCGTTTTCGCTGAGTTTGCGTTTCTCGCGCTGAGTTTGGTCGCCGGTGTTGATTGTGCGCGGCGTTTTCTTTATCGGAGGCGGCGACGGAGAGGTGGCCGAGAGGTCGAAGGCGCTCCCCTGCTAAGGGAGTAGACGGGAAACTGTCTCGTGGGTTCGAATCCCATCCTCTCCGCCATCCCGCTTCGACCCAGCGAGAAATCCCCTAACACCTTGAATGGTAAGCTGGTTTTTGGGGTTCGAAATCCCGAATTCCGGCAGTATTCCAGACGCTCTACAAAGGCCAGTTTCAGCACGGTTTTCTTGGCCGTGGGGTTCTCGCTTCTCCAAAGATTACAAGGGTTTGAGAGGAATCCGCAGGCGAGTTCGAACATTTCGTCGAAGGTGCGTTTCGGGCCGGGCTTGTCCGCAAGCTTTTCAGCCGCCATCAGCTTTTCCTTTTCCAGCTTGGCGATTCTGCGCTCATAGGCGCTGACCGTTGACGTGCTCGCCGCATTGACGACGAGATCAAGCAATTGCTCAATCTGGCGGTCGAGGCGTGTGACTTCGGATTTCAGCGTCGCCGCAATTTGCTTGGCCTGTGCCAACCGTGTTTCCCATGTGTGCTTGAACATCGCGCGGACCATCCCGAACGTTTCGGCGCTCGGCGTCATATGTGTCAGCAGCGTCTCAAACTCCGACTCGATCCTGTCGCGCGGAATCGACTTGCGGTAGCTCTCGCAGCCCTTGGTGAAGCAAAAATAGTACGGGTGCTTCTTTCCGGTCTTGCTCGTGGACCAGCACGCGGTCATCGACTTCCCGCAATGGGCGCAGGCCAGCGCGCCGCGCAGAATGAAATCGGTCCCGCTGTTCTTGCGGCTCATCACCCTGGCATTACCGTTGATGCGCTCCTGAATGCGTTCGTACTGCTCAAGGCTTATCAGCCCTTCATGGTGTCCCTTGCGCAGGGTCACACCCCATGCGGGGAATTCAATGTATCCGGCATAGTGAGGACGGGTGAGGAAACGATACACATCTTCATAGCGCAGTTCCGGGCGCTTGCGGCCCGCCATGAATTCCGGGCGCGATTCCAGAAAGCGTTTCACCTCGCCCTGCGAGGCGAGGCTTCCATTGGCGAACCCCTCAAGGGCTTCCTGCATGACTGAGGCCATAGGTTCGTCGCGCACGAGCAGGTTGCCATGTCCGGCGACCTTCTTAATCTTGTAGCCCGGCACCGCATGGAACGGCCAATAGCCGCCCATGGCGCGGGCGCGCATCCGGGCCTTGGTCTGTTCGGCGTTCTTCAAACGGTGGTGCTGCGCATTGAGTGCCTGCATGCCCTCGAAATACAGCCCATCGGAATCCTCACGGAATTCCATCGTCGGGCAATCCATCTGCGCGCCGGTCGCATAGATCGCATCACGCAAATCCATGTGGGTGCGGATGTCGCGGGCAAGGCGACTGATATCATCGAAGACGACGACATATTGGTCGGCGTGCTTCTCACGCTTGAGGAATTGCATCACTTCCTTGATGCCGGGGCGGGCGAGCAACTTGCCGGATATGGCGCGGTCATAAACGACCTTCACCACCGGATAGCCCTTGAAGCCCGCGTATTCGCGGCATCGGGTTTCCTGCGATTGAAGGCCGTCCCCCTTCTTGGTCTGCGCCACGCTGGACACGCGGCAATAGATGATGGCCTTCAACGGCTCGGCATCGTCCTGTCGGATGCGTCTATAGTGGTCATTCATCGCTTCGGCCCCCTCATTCCTTCCGGCATAAAGACGGCTTGCGCGCGCCACTGGACACATTCTGGACCGATTCCCGCGTCCGGGTAGGCCAATCCTGCGCCTGCCTTTGCGAGCGCCCTTAGAAATGCCTCACGCGCTTCAATGTTACGGCCGATCCGAGCCATATCGTCAACGACAACGACGTACCGGCCGGAGGCTTTCTCGCGAGCAAGATACTGCACCAGTTCCCTTGTGCCGGGTCGGTCGAACTTCGTGCCGGACGCCGGGCAATCGTAGATGACCTTCTCGACAGAGTAACCTTTGTCGGCGGCATAGGTCCGGCAACGAATCTCTTGGGCGAGCATCGCGGCATCCAAATCGGACGCGGCGGCGCTGGCGGCGCGGCAATATATAATAGCCTTGAAACGCGCGGCCTTCATGCCGGGGCGCGCGCCTGCATCAAACTCTTTCATTGTTCCTCCTTTGTCGCAGCGCCGCCGGTCGTCCCGACAAGCAGGGCATGCGCTTCTTCTTTTTGTGTGTTGCGCTGAATGGCTAGCAGGCGGTCCGCATCGGTTCCGCTGTTCTCATCCAATGGCTCGCTGGCACCGGCCTGCAATGCCTGCTGCACGGGATGGATGCCGAAGCCGAGATCGACAAATCCGACAACGATGATCCACAGCGCTTCGATGAATTCGCGCTTCTGGTCGTCCGTCATGTTGCTGCCTGCCAGAAATTCCTCGTAGAGAGACACATCGAGCGTCAGGACCGGGTATTTCGCCGGAGCCGCAGGCGGGCCGGCATCATCGCCGGCCCGCCCGGTAGTTCGGTCAAAATCACTCTTCATGGTCGCGGCCCTCATTCTCTACTGCGGGCCGGAGCGGCCGCGAAAACGCGGGCGGGCCTGCTGCCGGGTGTTTTCCGGCTGAGGGCGCTCGGCCTCGCGCTCGGCCTTTTCCTCCTCGATCTGCGGGCGATAGAACTGTTCGTCCAGTTCCTTGCCCCAATCGTGCAGTTCGGCGTTTTCCGCGCTGGCGAATTCCTCGCGCATCAGACGCTTGGCGCAAGCATCGGTGATGCCGAATTCTTGCCCGAGCTGCTGCGCCTGATGCGCGAAGGCGCGGTGGAAGGAGAGCTTCACGCCATTCTCCATCAGATCGCCGATTTCACACGCCCGCGCATATGCCTGTGCGCGGTGATCGTCGGTAATCGACTCCTCCCGCTTGGCCAGGTCTTCACGCATCTGGTTCATGGTTTGCCCGGTGCGCTCCTTGAACAGATCGCGCAGGACCGTCTCGGCCTTCACCGCATCGAACTTCTCCGAGCGGGAGAAGGCATAGGCATAGTCGCCCAGCTTGTCCTTGAATGTGCCAGATTGGTTGATTTCCCGCTCGATGATGCCCGTGATGGTCATGGCATCGTCAAACTGGCGGTCGGTCAGCAGACGCCCCGAGAAGCTTTCTCTGGCGCTGGCTACCCGCTGGTTTTCTTTGGGATTGTATTGATTATTCATAGTATGTTCTCCATTTGTTTCACTTTCTTTTACAATGAAGGATTTTATTCCTACAATTCAAGCAAAACCCGGCGCAATATTCTTTCGTTCTATTTTCCGTATCGCCTGATTATCGCGCCGGGCCGCGTCTACGCTCCTGACCGCTTCGTCGGTCCGTGGCTCGCGCGAAGTCCTGTTTGAATCGCTCTCCCGCGTCCCTGCGCCTTTCCACCACATCCAGAAGGGCATTAATTTCAGCGCGGCGATCCTGCTCCAGTTGCGCCAACAGAGCCGAATGTTCATGGCGAACCACGCGATCTGCCTGTCGGTCGATGGCAGCGGCATCGAAGTTGTCGGACCCGAACCAGCGGTGGACGAGCTTCAAATCCTTGCTGCCGCCTTCATCGATGATGCGCTTGCGCGCGACCTCGAACCGAGTCTGATATTCAAGCTCGAAGCTATGCTCCTCGAAACGCACCTGCGCCGAGTGTTCTTGCTGTATCTTCAAGTAAACCGCGCGTTCGTCTGCGTTAAGATGGCGGGCTGCGTCATGCTCCAGAAGGGCCTTTCCGAACACGCCGCGGATTTCCTTGCCGGGATCGTCGGTCATGGCCGCCCCCGGCCGTTCGAAGTTTGCAATTCGCCCACCGGATTTGAGAGAATCCGGTCATCACAATGTTCGAGACGAGCAATGATGTGGAAGAATGGCTGGCACCGATGAACTACGAGCAGTTCTGGAGAGAGATAAAGCCGTGGTGTCTGGTGATGCCGTTCACGCGCGAAGATTGCGATGCGGGCCTTGCCGCTGGTGAAGACATCGAGGACATGAAAGCGGTCCTCAAGATGATCGCGGAGCATCTGCTCGTCACACGCCATCGACTCACGCACAGGCCGGTCGGTCCCGTGCTCAGGGTTGTTTCTTCGCAAAGATGACAGGCACCTCATAGCCGCTCTCCCGCATTGGGTACGAAGCGCAGCCAGCCGCATTTGCCGTTGGTCGGATATTCGGTAACCGCGCCGTGGCGACCAATGAAGGTGCAGCGCGTGTAATGACGCTGTGACCAGTCCGAGCCGCTATTGTTACCGAGCGGTTGCCAGTCATACGACCAGATGACATGAATATCGGTGGGCAATCCGCCGAACGCGAACAGCGCTAGCGGAACCGCGACCCAGGCAAAATACCGCGCGCGCAAAAAACGGGCCTTCTTCATGGCGTGCTCCTTCCGGTTGTCAGGGTGATTTTGGGATTGGGTGGCAGCACCCCGTCTTCGAGCGGGTTGCGCGCGAGGTCGTGGCAATAAGGAGCG
>Ga0209793_1000565_pt1 | contig 38669 bp, 29 predicted proteins | sample EBPBio122009_DNA_FD_185863 | JGI IMG/M metagenome (GOLD analysis project Ga0209793, IMG submission 185863) | Wastewater treatment Type I Accumulibacter community from EBPR Bioreactor in Madison, WI, USA - Reactor 1_2/2/2009_ DNA (SPAdes) (version 2) | ecosystem: Engineered > Bioreactor > EBPR >... | reverse complement strand
GGAGACCATCTGACGACGCTTCCCGTGCTGAGGGCGATCGCCAAGGACGCTCCCGTTGGCCTTATCCAGTTCGACGCCCATTCCGATACGAACGACACCTATTTCGGTAACAACCCCTATACCCACGGTACGCCCTTCCGTCGCGCAATCGAGGAAGGACTGGTCGATCCGAAACGGATGATTCAACTCGGCATTCGTGGATCGGTCTATGACCCGGCCGAGCATGCCTGGGCCAAGACCCAGGGGGTCCGTGTCGTCTACATGGAAGAAATTCTGCGGCGCGGCATTTCGGACGTCATGTCCGAAGTCCGCGAAATCGTCGGCGCGCAGCGAACCTACGTGACCTTCGACATCGACAGCATCGATCCATCCATGGCGCCGGGAACCGGAACGCCAGAAATCGGCGGCCTTAGTACGCGCGAAGCGCAGCAGATGGTGCGCATGCTGGAAGGGCTTAACGTCATCGGCGCAGATGTCGTTGAAGTATCCCCACCATTCGACTTCGCCGGCCTCACCGCACTCGCTGGCGCAACCATTCTTTTCGAACTTCTGTGCGTCGTGACTGCCAACATGAAAGCCGGGTAATCGGGTCGGCATTAACTTCGCTCAGCGTGAGCGCAGTGAACTAAACAATACAAGAGAGGGACGAACCATGACAAAAAAAAACAGTCTGTTTACAACGATTCTGGCAACGCTGGCCTTCGCCGCTGCGAGCGATGCCGCCTTCGCTGCGGATAGTGACCCGATCCGGGTAGCTCACTCGACGTGGATCGGTTACGGCCCGCTGTATATTGCCAAGGAAAAAGGCTTCTTCAAAGACGCAGGCGTGGAGGTCGATCTGAAGATCGTCGAATCCTCGTCGGACTCGATCACAGCGCTCGCCGCGCAGCGGCTGGACGCGGTGGCTTCGACCATGGACAGCTTTACGCTGTTCGTCGGCAACGGAGCTGACCTGAAGGTCGTGATTGGCATGGACGATTCCAACGGTGGGGACGGCATCGTTGCCAAGAAGGAACTGAAGTCGCCTGCGGATCTGAAGGGCCACACAGTTGCCGTTCAGAAGGGTTCCGCGTCACAATTCCTGCTGTCGCAAGTGTTGGCGAAGGACAATCTCACGCTTAGCGATGTCAAGGTCGTCGACATGAAGGCCGGCGACGCGGGCGCCGCCTTTGTGACGGGTCGCGTCGACGCGGCGGTGACATGGCAGCCTTGGCTGGGACGCGCAAAGGAGACGGATTTCGGACACGTTCTCGCATCGACTGCGGAGCTGCCGGGACTGATTGTCGACGCGATCGCATTCAGAAGCGCTTATGTGAAGGAGCACCCCAAATCCGTTCAAGGATTTGTGGACGGCTACGGCAAGGCTATCGAATTTCTGCATGCCAATCCCGCTGAGGCTAAGGAAATCATCGGTCGCAATCTGAGTATGACGCCCGAATCCGTCGAGGCGTCCCTTGGTGACGTCCAGTTCCTCGGGACCAAGGAAAACGCCGTCTTCTTCGGAGGGGACAACTCTCCGGCTCACCAGCTCGCCGCCAATGCCGGGAAATTCTATCAGACTATCGGCATCCTGAGTCAGGCTCCGGATCCGAAGAGCTTCCTGGACGCATCCTTCGTTACACCGCGTTGAACCAGAGCATCATGAACAAGGCCAGTGTGGATCATATGCATCCTACCAAACCATCCTCGTCGCCAAAATCGACGAACGGTCTTCTCTCTCGGGCATTTCGCCCTAGAGAGAAGATAACCTTTACCGAGAAAAACGTCCTGTCGGTCGCCGGCGTTGTCGTCTTCTTCGCCGTCTGGATTACCGTGTCGGCAACCGGCCTTGTACCGGCCTTCTTTCTGCCCGCTCCCATCGATGTTGCCACTAAGCTTTTCCGCATCATCGCGGAGGATGGCTTCTTGTTCGACATCTGGGCTAGTACCGCTCGCATCATGGGTGGCTTCTTCTTGGCAGCGGCGCTTGCGATACCGATCGGCGTCGTGATGGGGAATTTTCCCTTCTTCCGCGCGTTTCTCGAGCCATTGTTCGGCGCGGCGCGCTATCTGCCGGCGTCCGCCTTCATCCCGCTTCTTATCATTTGGCTCGGCATCGGCGAAGATCAGAAATGGGCGGTCATCTTCATCGGAGTCTTCTTCCCGTTGACATTGATGATCGCAGACACCGCCGCGACGGTCTCCAAGGATCTGGTCAACAGTGCCTATACGCTGGGCGCGAAGTCCCGTCAGGTGTTCGCCAAAATCCTCATTCCCGCCTGCCTGCCTGCCGTCGTCGACAATCTGCGCATTACCATGGGCATCGCGTGGACCTATGTCATCGTCGCCGAGTTGGTCGGTGCCGAGCGCGGTATCGGCATCGCCATTCTCCAGGCGCAGCGGTTTTTGCAAACGGATCAGGTCATCGCCGGTATTGTCACGGTAGGAATCATGGGCGTGATCACGGACATCGCGTTCCGCGTCCTGCACCGTAAACTTTTCGCCTATCTTTATTAGGAACTTGATCTATGGCCAGCATAGCAATCAACGGCGTGTCCGTTGCCTTTCCGGTTGCCGGGGCCGACCGGCTTGCGCTCTCGGATGTCAACACGGTTATCAAGGATGGGGAATTTGTCTGCCTGCTCGGGCCTTCCGGTTGTGGTAAGTCGACCCTTCTCAACGTTATCGGCGGCCTCGTGGATGCCACCGCAGGCAGCGTGAAGGTCGGCGACCACCATGTCTCCAAGCCTGGCCCTGATCGCGGTATGGTGTTTCAGAACTACTCGCTCTATCAATGGATGACCGTGCTGGAGAATATTGAGTTTGGTCCTCGCCTCAACCGCTGGCCGGAGGAGAAGTGCCGGGACGTGGCGGATCGTCTGGTAGAGCTCGTCAATCTGTCCGACTTTGCGCACGAATATCCCAAAGCCCTATCGGGAGGCATGCGACAGCGCGTAGCGATTGCGCGAGCGCTGGCCATGGAACCCGAGGTTCTGTTGATGGACGAGCCATTTGGCGCCCTCGACGCGCAGACACGCACGCGGATGCAGGAACTCCTCCTCGAAATCTGGACGCGAGCGAAGCGAACAGTTGTTTTCGTCACCCACGACATTGAGGAAGCCGTTTTTCTCGCTGACCGCATTCTCGTCATGGGCACGCGACCCGGCCGGATCGTCGAAGAAATCGTCGTGGATCTGCCGCGACCGAGGACCATCGAGTGCGTAGCGAGTGCCGAGTTTGCCGAATACAGGCGAAACATCATCGATATGCTGCGTCATTGAAATATTGATCGTTTCGAGCCACGCAAAGCCGAGCCTTGCCGATATCAATACCTGCTTTTGATCGCAGTCGCTACCGTTTGACGAAGGGTGCCGCATGAGTGGACGGCAGAAAATACTCTAAAAAACAACCGCATCACTCCATCGGGGAGTGCCGATCCGCGAGGCCAAATGAGTATGCAATGACAGTCGAAATACGACCGAACACCTGGTATCAACGCGAATCTCTGGAGGGGGGCGTCACTCGGCTTTGGGAGCCGGGCGTACACCTGTTTTTCAGGGCGAACGTCTTCCACATCAAGGGCAAGCATAGCGATTTGGTCATCGACGCGGGCATGGGTTTGTCGCCCTTGCGCCAGCAATTGTCGATTGAGGATGGCAAGCCGGTGCTCGCTGTCGCCACCCACATCCATGTCGACCACGTCGGGGGGCTGTTCGAATTTGAAGACCGTGCGGCCCATTATCTGGAAGCCCCCGCCTTTGCCTCGATGCTGGATGGGGATACCCTCGCCGACGCGTTTCGGACTCTTTCAGAGCCGGTGACCAATGAACCAAGCCCCGGTTGGGACGTCAAAGGATACGTCGTGCGACCCGCGCCGATCGGTCAGGTGCTCTGTGAGGGCGATGTTATCGATCTGGGCGACAGGCAACTGGAAGTCATTCACCTGCCTGGCCACTCTCCGGGATCGATCGGTCTGCTCGACCATGATGCCCGAATTCTGTTCAGCGGCGACGCCATATACCACGGACAATTGGTCGATGATCTGCCGGGAGGCAATCGTTTCGATTATCGCAAGACGATGGAGCGCTTGATGCTGCTTGAGGTCACGACGGTTTTCGGTGGCCATCGTGCCCCGATGACGAAAGACGAAATGCGGACTGTCGCGGCGGAATACATATCACTATCGGAAGAAAAGTAGCGCAGTGATCGCGAAGCCGCGACGGTGGTGGATTCCCGGGTGAATTCGTCGCTCACGTTGAGGATGCGGATTTTCCTGCCATTGTGCGTGCGATCCTCGGCGAAGTCGTAGGACCAGACATGATTGGGGTATTCCGGTCGAAGCCGGACGCACGAGCTGTCGTTTAACCTCAGCCGACCGCGCTTGGGCTGCTTGTGCGGCACTTTCAGGCCCTCCCGTCGCCAGATGCGTTCGACCCGCTAGACGTTCACGATCCAGCCAGCCTGTGCGGTAAGAGTTGCAACACCCGTCACCACACCCGCACTGCTTTGCGGCGCCCTGCATAGGATCGGCCTCGCGGTACTGCCGGATTTTCTCGTGGACGGACCCTTACGCGATGGCGGCCCGAACAGGACGTTCCGGCTGCTGTGATCGATCGTCGTCGTGAAGTTTCCGGCTCGTCAAGTTCTACCCTTCCCCGATCCCCGACCGTGGTGCCTGGAGCGATGAACAGATCGAGGCAGAACGTCGCCGTGACCGTGGCGCGAAGCAGAGATACTATGGTCCGGTCAATACCGCGCCACCTGCCACTTCTTCCGCACCCCCCAAGGTGCCGGAAAAGAGGAAGGGTTTCATCGATCGCTTTAAGGATTGGCTCGGCCTTTGATCTGCGTGGTGCAGAATGCATCTCCAACTCAGCCGGATCATCCGGCATGGGACGGTGCGGCTGTCCACTTGCTGCTAGATATTTTATGGGCGGAATTAATTGCCGCCAATGCGGGAGCTATCTAGCTGAATTTACAAGTCTCTGTGTTCTCAGGCCCCCGCAACCAAACAACAAAAGCCCCCGTTGCACAAATGCACGGGGGCTTTTGGCGTTCTAAGCCTATCGTCAGAATACCAACGACGAGAGGACGTCACGCAGACGGTCGGGTGCGCATGCCTTGCCGAAGTGCCAGCCCTGCAAATGATCGCAGCCCATCGCGCATAGGAGATCCACCTGCTCGAGGGTCTCAACCCCTTCCGCCGTCACAAGCTTGCCGAGGCTGTGCGCGATGTCGACGATGCCGCGGACGATGGCCCGGTCCTCCCGTGAGGTGGCCATGTTCGACACGAAGCTGCGGTCGATCTTCAGCCGGTCCAGCGGCAATTGCCGCAGATGCGTCAATGATGCGTATCCCGTCCCGAAATCGTCCAGCGCGATCTCGACGCCAGCGTCGTGCAGGCGCTGCAGGCCGTCCTCCACGCGTTTCTGATGCGACCCGAGGAACATGCCCTCGGTTACCTCGACACTGAATCGCTGCGGGCTGATCCCTGTTTCCGTGCAAAGTGCAAAGAACCGGTCGACGAAGGCGTCCGAGCGGAAGTCGGAATTGGTGAGGTTCATCGCAATGCGGCCCAACGGTAGATCTCGCGCTGGAGAGCGTGAGAAGTCCTGGAAGACCCGTTCAAGCATGAATAGCCCAAGCGCGGCGTGAACCGCGGGATCCGAAAAGCCCTCCTCAAAGGCCCCGGGGGTAAGCAGGCCGCGTTGCGGGTGCCGCCAGCGCATCAGCGCCTCGAGCGAGATCTGTCCGCCGTTTCGCGCGACGATCGGCTGATAGTGCAGCAGGAAGCTGTCGCGCCGCAAGCCGTCCTCGATTTCCACCAGCAATTCCGAACGTCGTTCGGCGGCCTCGCGAAGGGTAGGCTGGAACAGTTCGTAACGGTCGCGGCCGAGCGATTTGGCATGGTAGAGCGCAAGGTCCGCAGCCTTCATCAGCGCCTCGGAATTCCGTCCGTCGCGGGGGAAGACGGCGACGCCCAGGCTGGCGGAAGAGCGGCGCGTGTTTACGCCGATCTCTATCGGTTGACGCAGGCTCTGGAGAATGCCTTCGAGGATGGTGGCTGCGGCGGCGGGGGAGGCGTCGCTGAGGATGATGCCGAACTCGTCCCCACCGAGCCTCGCGATGAAACCGTCCCGCGGGCAATGCGCGGTGAGGCGCGCGGCCACCGTCTGCAGCAGTTGGTCGCCCGCATGGTGGCCGAAGGAATCGTTGATCTCCTTGAACGTGTCGACATCCAGCAAGGCGAGATGGAAGCTGCGGCCAGCGCCGGCATGGCGCGCCACGGTCGCCTCGACAAACTCCTGGAAGCACCGCCGGTTCGGCAGGTCCGTCAGCGGATCGTGGTTGGCGAGGTGCTTCAAATGCTCCTTGCTCGCCCGCAACTCGACTTCGAGCTGCTTTCGGGCCGTGATGTCGAAGCGGATGGAGGTGTAGCTGTCGGCCTTCCCCTTTTCCGAGATATGGGGCACGATCGTCGTATCGACCCAGTAGAGCGAGCCGTCCTTGCGCCGGTTGCAAATCTCGCCGTGCCAGATGCGCCCCTGCGCGATCTCGCGATACATGGCGCGGAAAAAGTCCGTGTCGTGCAGGCCGGACTTCAGCATCCGATGGTTGGAGCCGATCAGTTCGCTCTGCGTATAGCCGCTGATCTCGCAGAACGTGCCGTTGACATAGGTGATCGTTCCGCGCACGTCCGTCACCGCCACGATGGCGGAATTATCGAGCGCATAGCGGATGAAATCCTCTTCCGGCCGAAAGCGTGTGACGGCGCGCAGCATCGAGGCCGTGCCCTCCAGGAGGGTCGACAGGCCGTTCGCGCCTTCTTCTGCTGGCGTGGTGCTTTCAAGTGTCAGCATGGACGTGCTTCGCCTCGTTGCCATTAAAAGTGCTTCGACCGGCCGGTCTGCGGCCGCCGCCTCCATGCCTCGGGTGGCGGGACCGAAGCCCCGCCAGCCGTTGTTTCAGGCACCCGCCCTGGCAGGCGCTCTCCCGACGCCTAGAATTCCTCCCATTCGTCCTGCTTGACGGCCGCATTGCCGGCGAAGGCGCCGGCCAGCCTGCGGCCGAGCGCGCGCACCGGCGAGACGGCCGCGGGACCGGCTCCGTGGCGGACCGGCGGGGCCGCGCGCGGCGCGCCGGAAAGCTTGAACTGGGCCAGCAACTCGTTGAGCGAGACCACTTCGCGCGACAGGCTATGGGTGGCTGCGGTGGTCTCCTCCACCATCGCGGCGTTCTTCTGGGTGTCCTGGTCCATCTGGTTGACGGCGGTGTTGATCTGCTGGAGTCCGGAGGACTGTTCCTGCGCCGCCTCGACGATGGCGCTTACATGGCGATTGATCTCCTGCACCTCGGTGACGATCGTCTCCAGCGCACGGCCGGTGTCGCCGACAAGCTGCACGCCTTCCTGAACCTGGGTCTTCGAGGCGACGATCAGCGTCTTGATTTCCCGGGCGGCATTGGCCGAGCGCTGGGCGAGCTCGCGCACTTCCTGGGCGACGACCGCAAAGCCCTTGCCGGCCTCGCCGGCCCGCGCGGCCTCGACGCCGGCATTGAGCGCAAGCAGGTTCGTCTGGAAGGCGATCTCGTCGATGACGCCGATGATGTTGGAGATCTCGTTGGAGGATTTCTCGATCTGCTCCATCGCGCCGACGGCACGGTGGACCACGGCGCCGGAGGCCTCGGCGTGGCTGCGCGCGCCGGCGACCAGTTGGCCCGCCTCGTGGGCGCGCTTGGCGGTGTCCTTCACGACGGTGGTGATTTCCTCGAGCGCGGCGGCTGTTTCCTCGACGGCGGCGGCCTGCTGCTCGGTGCGCTTGGCGAGATCGTCGGCGGCGGAGCGGATCTCGTTCGAGCCGGCTTCGATCCCGCGGGCGTTTTCGGCAACCCGGCCGAGCGCCGTTTGCAGCTTCTCGGCCGAACCGTTGAAATCGCTTCGCACGGCGTCGAGCGTCGCGGTGAACGGCTGGCTGATACGGTAGGAGACATCGCCGTTGGAGAGCCTGGAAAGGCCGTCGGCCAGGCTGTCGACGGCGAATTTCACGTCGGCGGCTTCCCGTGCCTTCTGCGCCTCGCGCTCCAGGCGTTCCTGTTCGCTGAGGCTGCGGCTGGCTTCGGCCTCCTGCTCCAGGCGCAGGCGCTCGATGGCGTTTTCGCGGAAGACCTGCACGGCGCCCGCCATCGCGCCGATTTCATCGAGCCGGCCGGTGAAGGGAATTGCATCCGCGACATTGCCGCCCGCCAGCTCGCGCATGGCGCCGGTGATGCGCTGGATCGGATTGGCGACGCGCGCGACGATGACATAGATGCCGGCAAGGCTGATCAGGACCGCGACGGCGGCGATGGAGAGCGAGAGCGTGAAAGCGTCGCTCGCAGCCTTGTCGGCGGCGGTGACCTCGCCTTCGGTCTGCGTCATGATGAAGGCGACAAGCTCGGAAATCTTGTCGTTCGTCCGGATGGCGAGCGGCTTCATGTCCATGGTGAAGGCCGTGCGCGCAGCTTCGAGGTCATGGTTCCTGACGTGAGCGATATAGGGGGCGCTGTCGGCGAGGTAGTTTGCGGCAAGCGTGCGGATTTCGGTGATGAGCGCCCGTCCGGTCGGGGAGAAGACGCCTGCCTCGTATTTGACGATCGAGGCCTCGAGCTTTGTCTTGGCCGCGTCGAGCGCCTGCATCTCCGCCTTGAACTCCGCCTCGTCGTTGACCATGGCCAGGCGCGCGAGCGTGAGGCGCATATCGGCGAAGTCGCTCTTCACCTCCCGCGAGGACAGCAGGCGCTCGATCCAGAAATTCCCGACCTTCTCGGCCGAGGCCGTTATGGAATGGATGCTCTGCAGGGCGATGGCGGACGAGATCGCTACGACGACGATGATGGCGCTCATCAGCGCGACGAGCGAGGCTTTGATGGAGAGGTTTTTCATGCTGGTCTCTTGGTATGGGATGCGGAAAAGAGCGTTCGGCGAGGCGCGCTGGCGCTGCCGGTCGGCGTGGTTGCCTGGGTTTGCATCACGCCCGGAGGGCGCCGCCGCTGCGATCCATGCGGCGAATGCATGCAACCTGATGCTGCATGTTCCGTATCTGCGTGGGGAGGGCGGTTCCTTGCCGCCGCCCGCTCCGGGCGCGGCCATTGACACCCGATCTTCCCCCGTCAGTCCTTGACATAAGTCAAATATTGCTTGTCATTCAGTCACGTAGTGGTGGCTTTGACCTTCGGCGTCGGCCATGTTCACTGAGAGGAGTGTGCTCCCGGGGTGGTTAATATTCTCATCATCGATGCAACTTTTGCTTGGATATTCGCGCCGCGGCAAATGCGCGCGTGTCCTGCGTGAGGATGACGTCGGCGGTGCTGCTGATGAGCTGGAAACCTAGCCCAGACGCACCCAGTCCGCCGCCTCCAGCACATAGGGAGCGAACAGGAAGTCGCGGATTGCGGCGATCCGGCCGTCCGACCATTCCACCAGCACGAAATGCGCCGGGCCGTCCATGGGGCCGTCGCCGTCGAAGACCAGCATGGCCGGCAGGCCCTCGACCGCGCCGAGGGCGAAGCGCCATTTCGACACTTCGGCATAGCGCGTGAAATAGGGCGTGGTCTTCTCGCGGCCCTGCCACTGGAGCCGGTTCACTAGGTCGAGCTTGACGTCGGCGGCGAGCATGGCCCGGATCGTGTCGAAATCGCCGCTGCGGAAAAGATCGACATAGGCGGCGATCTTCCGTCGGTCCGCGTCGGATATCAGCGGCAGCCGCGCGTCCTCGGGCGCGCGGGAAAGCTGCTGCAACGCCGCGCGCCCGCGCTGAAGGGCGGACTTGGCGGCCGCCGGCGAACAATCGGCGATGGCGGCGATCTCTTCGACCGAATGGCCCAGCACGTCCTTCAGGATCACCGCGCAGCGTTGCAGCTCCGACAATCGCAGGAAGGTCCGGAAGCTGACGGTGACGATCTCCGTCTGAGGCATGGTGGCGGCTTCGATATCCTCGGTGAGGGGAACGACGGCGTTGCGCGACCGGCTGCGCAGGAAATCGAGGCTGGTATTGTGGGCGATGCGGAACAGCCAGCCTTCGAGATTGCCTACCTCCGCTCCCTGGTGTCGTGCATGGAGCGCCTTGACGAGGGCGTCCTGCAGGACGTCCTCGCCGTGGATCGCTGAACCGGTCATGCGCGCGCAGTAGCGATGCAGGCGTGGCCGCAGCGCTTTCAGCCGTTCCTCGAAGGCATCCATGTCCATCGCTGCCGTCCTCCATGTCGTGTTCTGCCGGGATCAGGCGGCGCTGTCGATGGGGATCGATGGATCCGCTGGTAGGCTCATGGGACGATATTCGCCACTTCCGAGCCGAGCAGGGAATTGAAGCGCGCCAGCGCAGCGATCTTCGGGAAATAGGCCTTCATGCGCGGATCGTCGCGCATCGCCGCGACGGCCGCGGGTGTCTCCCATTCGGAATAGATGACCACGCCGGCGCCGTCCGCCGCCGCGATCAGCCGCGTCGTTCTCCAGCCGGGCAGGGTGCGGATCACGGTTTGCGTGTTCTCGCATAGCAGCGCGATCAGCGCATCCTGCTTGCCGGGATCGACTGCGAGGTGATTGACCAGGATCACGGGCTTCTCGGACATGGCATGTCTCCTTCTGTTGCGGACAGGCCAAGGACGATCCGGAAACGGCAAACGGATCGCAGCGGGGAAGATTTTTTGCGGGCGGCGGCCGGTTCCGGAGCTTCTTGCGTTTGCGGCAATAAATGTCGCGGTATCATGACGCCTTTGATATGCAACGATATCGATTGATGATTTGACTGTTATGGGGCTTCCGCGCTTCCCTGTCAGTCATGGGGAGGATGGCGATTTGCGTCTGCAGACGCGCGCTCATTGCCCGCAGGCACCAGAGACAAGGCACGACAATGACATTCAAACCCTCCCCCTGGCCGCGCAAACTGCGTTCGCAGGAGTGGTACGGCGGCACCTCGCGCGACAACATCTACCATCGCGGCTGGCTGAAGAACCAGGGTTACCCGCACGACCTGTTCGACGGGCGCCCGGTGATCGGCATTCTCAACACCTGGTCGGACCTCACCCCCTGCAACGGCCACCTGCGCGAGCTTGCCGAGAAGGTGAAGGCCGGCGTCTGGGAGGCGGGCGGTTTCCCGCTGGAAGTTCCCGTCTTCTCCGCCTCGGAGAATACCTACCGGCCGACGGCCATGATGTATCGCAACCTCGCCGCGCTCGCGGTGGAGGAGACCATGCGCGCCCAGCCGATCGACGGTGCGGTGCTGCTGGTCGGCTGCGACAAGACCACGCCCTCGCTGCTGATGGGCGCGGCCTCCACCGATATTCCCTCCATCGTCGTTACCGGCGGGCCGATGCTGAACGGCTGGTTCCGCGGCGAGCGCGTCGGCTCGGGCACGGCGCTCTGGCAGATGTCGGAGGCGATCAAGGCCGGTACGATGAGCAAGGAGGACTTCCTCGACGCCGAACAGGCGATGAGCCGTTCCTCCGGCACCTGCAACACGATGGGCACCGCCTCGACCATGGCCTCCATGGCCGAGGCGCTCGGCATGGCGCTTTCCGGCAATGCCGCGATCCCCGCCGTCGACAGCCGCCGCCGCGTGATGGCGCAGCTCACCGGCCGCCGCATCGTCCAGATGGTCAAGGACGACCTGAAGCCCTCCGACATCCTCACCCGCGAGGCCTTCGAGAACGCCATCCGCGCCAATGGCGCCATCGGCGGCTCGACCAATGCGGTCGTCCATCTCCTGGCGCTCGCCGGCCGCGTCGGCATCGACCTGACGCTGGACGACTGGGACCGTCTCGGACGCAACGTGCCGACCATCGTCAACCTCATGCCGTCCGGCAAATACCTGATGGAAGAGTTCTTCTATGCCGGCGGCCTGCCGGTCGTGCTGAAGCGCCTCGGCGAGGCGGGTCTTCTCCACAAGGAGGCGCTGACCGTCTCGGGCGAGAGGATCTGGGACGAGGTCAAGGACGTCGCCAACTGGAACGAGGACGTCATCCTGCCGACGGAGAAGGCGCTGGCGCAGCAGGGCGGTATCGCGGTGCTCAAGGGTAACCTGGCGCCCAGGGGTGCGGTTCTGAAGCCGTCCGCCGCCACGGCCTCGTTGATGGTGCACCGTGGCCGCGCCGTCGTCTTCGAGGATATCGACGACTACAAACGCAAGATCGACGATCCCGATCTCGACATCGACGAGACCTGCGTCATGGTGCTGAAGAACTGTGGTCCGCGCGGCTATCCCGGCATGGCGGAGGTGGGCAATATGGGCCTGCCGCCAAAAGTGCTGAAGAAGGGCATCACGGACATGGTGCGCATTTCCGATGCCCGCATGTCCGGCACGGCCTATGGCACCGTCGTGCTCCACACCAGCCCCGAAGCCGCTGCCGGCGGGCCGCTCGCCATCGTGCGCGACGGTGATTTCATCGAGCTGGACGTGCCAAACCGGCGCCTGCATCTCGACGTGCCCGAGGGCGAGATCGAGCGCCGCCTTGCCGAATGGAAAAGCCCGGTCGAGCGGCCGGCAAGCGGCTACGGCATGCTCTATCACGATCACGTCACGGGCGCGGACACCGGCGCCGATTTCGACTTCCTGCGCGGCGCGCGCGGCAACGATGTGCCGAAGGATTCGCACTGACGATCCTGAGGGCCTTGTGCCCCGGAAATAAAGAACCCGCCTGCGAGGCCGCAGGCGGGTTTTTCGTTTGAGCGGGGCTGCGTTCTCAGAACTCTTCCCACTCGCCCTTCGTGTCGAGCGCGGCATTGCCGCTGAAGGCGGCGCTTACCTTGCGGCCGAGCGCCCGGGCGGGGGAGGCGTGGGCGGTATCGCTCGCCCGCGCGCCGCGCATGCCGCCGGCCGGCGCCGAGGATGCGCCTTCCAGCCGGAACTGGCTGACGAGGTCCCGCAGCCGCACGGCTTCGTTGGCGAGCGTGTTGGAGGCGGCGTTCGACTGCTCCACCATGGCGGCGTTCTGCTGCGTCGTCTGGTCCATCTGGTTGACGGCGGTGTTGACCTCGGCAAGGCCGACCGACTGCTCCTTGGCGGAGGTAGCGATCGATTCCATATGCGCGTTGATCTCGACGATGAACTCGCTGATGGTTTTCAGCGCCGTGCCGGCATCGCGCACCAGCTTCACGCCGCTTTCGACCTCGGTGGAGGAGTTGTGGATCAGCCCCTTGATCTCCTTTGCCGCCTGGGCGGAGCGCTGGGCAAGCTCGCGCACTTCCTGCGCCACGACCGCGAAGCCCTTGCCGGCTTCACCGGCGCGTGCCGCTTCCACGCCCGCATTGAGGGCAAGCAGGTTGGTCTGGAAGGCGATCTCGTCGATGACGCCGATGATGTTGGAAATCTGCTGCGAGCTTTCCTCGATCTTGCGCATCGCCTCTTCCGCATGGGAGACGACCTGGGCGGATTCGGCGGCCGAGCGGTTGGCGCGGCCCGCGACGTCCTTGGCCTCCTCCGTGCGCCTGGAGGAATTGGCGACGTTGACGGTGATCTCGTCGAGCGCCGCGGCGGTCTGTTCGAGCGAGGCGGCCTGCTGCTCGGTGCGCTTCGACAGGTCGTCCGTGCCGGAGGCGATTTCACGGGTGCCGGTGTCGAGCGTCGAGATCGAGCCGGAAATCTCCGCCAGCGTCGTGCCGAGCTGGGAGACGGAGCGGTTGAAGTCGTGGCGCAGCGCCTCGAAATCCTGCGCGAAGGCCTCGTTGAGCTGGAAGGCGAGGTCGCCGCCGGCAAGGCGCTTCAGGCCCGCCGCAAGGCCGGAAGTGGCGATGCGCAGCCGCTCGGCGGCATCGGCTTCGGCCTTTTCCTGCAGGGCGATGCGTTCGGCCTCGGCGCGCTTGCGGTTTTCCGCCGCTTCCTGCTCCAGGCGCCGGTTGGCGATGGCGCCCTGGCGGAAGACTTCCAGCGCTTTGCCCATGTCGCCGATTTCGTCGTTGTTCCTGGCAAGGGCGATCTCGTTGTCGAGATGGCCGTCGGCCACCTCGCCCATCGAGTGACGGATCTTGTCCATGCCGCCGATGATGCGCTTGAAGGTGACGAAGCCGACGATGGCGAGCATCAGGGCGAGCGTCGACATGGCGACGATGATCAGCGTCCAGTAGAAGGATGCGCGTACATTCGCCTCATCGACGGCGCCCTGGGTGCGGTTCTCGAGCTTCACGAAGAAGGCGTCGACCGGCTTCATGATCTCGGCCTTGAACTTGTGGTATTCCGGCGAGTTCACCATGGCGGTCGCCTTTTCCTTGGCGTCCGGGGCACCCGCGTCCACGAGGGTCATCGCCTCGGTCTCGATCGTGACCAGCGCGTCGGAGCGCTCGTTCGCCTGGCCGAGCAGGGCGAATTCCTCGTCGGTGAATCCGGCCTGCTTCATCAGGTCGTGCATGGAGACGGCCGTGCCGTCCGGGCGAGGCTTGGCTTCGCCGCCCGCCACGAAGTCCCAGTAGATGCGGTGATAGTCCTCGGGGCGCGCGCGGGTGCCGTTCCGGATCTCGACGACGGCGTTGTACTGTTCCTTGAACGAGGGGTCGCCGGTTTCGGCATAGGTGCGCACGAGGCGGGTCAGGTCGTCGGACGACTGACGGAAATTGTCGGCGAGCAGGTAGGATTTATACTTTTGGTCGTAGGCGCCGGTGACGTCGTCGGCCGCGCCGGCATAGCCCCAGAGGCTGCCGATCAGGCCTGCGATCGCCACGCCCGTTGCCGAGGCGAGGACAATGAATTGTGTCTTGATTCTCATGTCGGACATTTCCTGGCGTGGACATGTCTCTTCCGGAGCGCCGAATTCATTTCCGCTGTCATGAAGTCATGTCGCACATGAGTGCTCAGCCCGGCCGCATCGCCGGAGTGATGGAAGGCTTGCTCATATTGGTTAGGAAATTGATAATGCGGCCTTTTCCCCGCCCTGTTTACTGCGGAAACGCAGGTATTCTTGATCGAAGGCAACTCTCGGAAAGCCTTCCCTAGCGTGAGTTACGTATAGTGCGGGAGGAATACGGCAGGCGCGTCGACCTCCGAAGCGGTGTCTCGATTTTCCCCGCCTTTCACGGCGCTCCTATACTGGTTCGGACATTCGCACAGGAGCCGGACGAAATGGACGCGACCGATAATCTGAACCTTCCCTATATCCTGCCCGCACAGGCGCAGAAGCACGTCACCCACAACGAAGCCCTCAAGGTGCTGGATGCCCTTCTCCATCTCTCCGTCCTGAGCAGGGCCGTTACCGCGCCGCCGGCAAGTCCGGCCGCCGGGGACCGCTATATCGTCCCGGCGGGCGCGACGGATGCCTGGACCGGCCAGACGAAGGCGGTGGCCGCCTGGCAGGACGGCGCATGGACCTTCCATGCGCCGCGCGAGGGCTGGCTTGCCCAGGTGGCCGATGAGAACCGCCTTCTCGTTTTCAGGGCGGACGATTGGCTGTCGGCGGCCTTCGATATCGCCGTCGCCGACCGGATCGGCATCAACGCCACGGCGGACGCGACGAACCGGCTTGCTGTCGCCGCGCCCGCCTCGCTCTTCAACAACGAGGGCGCGGGACACCAGATCAAGGTCAACAAGGCCGGTGCCGGCGACACCGCCTCTCTGCTGTTCCAGACCAACTGGTCCGGCCGCGCCGAGATGGGGCTTGCCGGCAGCGACGCCTTCCGTATCAAGGTGAGCGCGGATGGCTCCGCCTTCAACGACGCCATGGTGGCCGATCCGGCAACGGGGCGCGTCGCCTTCCCGGCGGGCGTGCAGGGCATGCGGCCGCAGTTGACGGCGGGCCGGACCTACTATGTCTCGACCGGTGGCGACGACGGCAATAGCGGCCTGGCGGCGGGCGCGCCCTTCGCGACGCTCCAGAAGGCGATCAACGAGGCCCACAAGCTGGATACCGCAGGCTATGACATCACCATCGAGCTTGCCAATGGCAGCTATGCCGGGGCGACGGTTCCCCGCGCCCTTCCCGGAGGCGGAACGCTGATCGTCAAGGGCAACGAGACGACGCCCGCCTCGGTCGTCCTGTCCTCGGGCCTCGTCTTCGGTAGCGGAGCGCAGGCGCGCGTTTCGGGCATCCGTATCGCCATCGCCACGGACCTCATCCACGGGCTTTCCGTCGGCAACGGCGTCTCTCTGCGCCTCGGCAGGATGGAATACGGCGCGGTCGGCGCGAATGCCGACCATATCTTCTGCGACAATCCCTGCAAGATCGTGCTGGAGGACAATGTCGCCATCACCGGCGGCGCGCGCCGGCACATGAATATCGGCGCGGGCGTGCTGCTTGCCGAGGGGCGCACCTTCACGCTGACCGGTACGCCGGCCTTCACCCAGTTCGCCGCCGCCCGCAATTCCGGCACGGTCTCGCTGTCCAGCCCTACGATTTCGGGCAGCGCCACCGGCAGCCGCTACATCGCCGAGACCAATGGCGTCATCAACACCTTCGGCAAGGCGGCGACCTTCCTGCCCGGCTCCGCCGCCGGCACAACGCCCTCGGGCGGCATCTACGCCTGACGCATTGCGCTTCGCGGTCCGGCGGCCTCTTGCATCGGGGCCGTCGGACTGGCTATGAAATGCCATGTCGCTCGAATCCGTCCGTTCCTTCTTCACCGAACACGCCCCCGATATCGACGTGCTCGTCACCGAGCAAAGCTCGGCCACCGTGGCGCTTGCCGCCGAGGCGCATGGCGTCGCCCCCGAACAGATCGCCAAAACGATCTGCCTGCGCATCGGCGAGGAGATCGTACTCCTGGTCGCCGCCGGCACGGCGCGGCTCAGCAATCGCAAATTCAAGGACCGCTTTTCGGCAAAGCCCCGCATGCTGGATGCCGGAGAGGTGGTAGCCGCCACCTCGCACCCGGTCGGCGGCGTCTGCCCCTTCGGCCTGCCTTCGCCGCTGCCGGTCTATTGCGACGTCTCGCTGCGTGCTTTCGGGGAGGTCGTCCCGGCCGCCGGCGCGACCAATGCGGCGGTGCGCATCGCGCCGGAGCGCATGGCGGGGCTGGTCGGCGGCGCGTGGGTCGACGTGTGCGAATGACGCCCCGGCGATCCCGGCAAGTCGTGAAAGAGTTTCGCTAAAATCCGGGGAAATCCCCCGCTGGCGCGGACCTCGCGGAAGAAGCAATATAACGAAACTGTGATCACGGTGGCCTGTCCTTTGGAAGCCGCCGCGCACAGGCGCGGAACGATCCGCGACGGGCCGCTGGAGGAGCTATGGCCCGCATCTATCGCACGGCGGCGCATATCCGCGTCCGCCAGGGGGAGAAAACATGTTTGAACGGCTTTTCAAGCTGAGTGAGCACGGCACCACCGTGCGCACCGAGGTGATCGCGGGTCTCACGACCTTCCTCACCATGTCCTATATCATCTTCGTCAACCCGGATATCCTGTCCACGACGGGCATGGACCGGGATGCCGTCTTCGTCGCGACCTGTCTGGCTGCCGCGCTCGGCTCCATGGTCATGGCGACCATGGCCAACTGGCCGATCGGCATGGCGCCCGGCATGGGCCTCAACGCCTTCTTCGCCTTCACCGTCGTCGCCGCCCTCGGCTTCACCTGGCAGCAGGCGCTCGGCGCGGTCTTCATCTCCGGCATGATCTTCGTCCTCCTTACGGTGACGGGCATTCGCAGCTGGCTGATCGAAGGCATTCCGCATTCGTTGAGAAGCGCCATCGCCGCCGGTATCGGTCTCTTCCTCGGCATCATCGCCCTGAAGAGCGCCGGCATCGTCGTTGACAATCCGGCGACCCTCGTAGGCCTCGGCGACCTGAAGCAGACCGGCCCGCTCCTGGCGATCCTCGGCTTCTTCGTCATCGCCGTGCTCGATGCGCTGCGCGTCAAGGGCTCGATCCTGATCGGCATTCTCGTCGTCACGGTCCTGTCCTGGATCCTCGGCGTCAGCGAGTTCCGCGGCGTCGTCTCCATGCCGCCGTCGATCCTGCCGACCTTCCTGCAACTCGACATCATGGGCGCCCTGCATGGCGGCCTGCTGCACGTCATCCTCGTCTTCGTGCTCGTCGAAGTCTTCGACGCCACGGGCACGCTGATCGGCGTCGCCAAGCGCGCGGGCCTCATCCAGGAAGGCCAGAAGAGCCGCCTCGGCCGCGCCCTTCTTGCAGACAGCACGGCCATCGTCGCCGGCTCGCTGATGGGCACGAGCAGCACCACCGCCTATGTCGAAAGCGCCTCCGGCGTTCAGGCCGGCGGCCGGACGGGCCTCACCGCCTTCACCGTCGCCATCCTGTTCCTGGCCGCCCTCTTCATCTCGCCGCTCGCTGGCTCCGTTCCGAGCTATGCCACGGCTCCGGCCCTGCTCTATGTCGCAGGCCTGATGATGCGCGAACTGACGGAAGTCGAATGGGAAGACCTGACGGAAGCGGCCCCGGCTGCGCTTACCGCGCTCGCCATGCCCTTCACCTACTCGATCGCCAACGGTCTTGCCTTCGGCTTCATCAGCTACGTGGTGCTGAAGCTCTTCACCGGCAAGTGGAAGGACATCCATCCGGCAACGGCGGTCGTCGCGGCCCTCTTCGTCATCCGCTTCGCCTTCTTCGCGGAATAGGCGGGAACCCATCGATCCAAAAGGAACGGGCCGCGCTCATCGCGCGGCCCGTTTTCGTTTGTGCGGTTAAGGCAAATGGCGGCTACGAAAATGCCGGCCCGTGGAGGCGGGCCGGCGGATCCGTGAAACCGATGGGTGGCTTCAGCGGACCAGGAAGGTTTCGCTGTAGAAGTGCTCCTCGAGGTTGACGCCTTCGCCGCCGCGGTCGACCACGGCGAAATCGGAGACCGCATCGAGCGGCGTCAGAATGCCGTGCCAGACATTGCGGCCGATATTGACGCCCTGGCCCGGTGCCGTGCGAAAGGCGATCGGCTCGGCCGGGCCGTTCTCCGTCTCCTCGGCGACGACGACGAGGAAGGAGGCCTCGCCGAGCGGGATGAAGGCCTGGCTGCCGAGCGGATGGCGCTCGACCATGTTCAGTTCCAGCGGCAGCGGATAGGGTTCGCCGCGCAGCAGGCTGATCATCGGCCGCGCCTTCTCGCCGGTCGTCTCGATATTGGCGAGGTCGTGGAAGCGGGTGCACTTGCCCGCATTGATCGGGAAATTGTGCGCGCCGTCGCGCTCGATGACCTGGCCGAAGGGCGCGAAGGCCTCACGGGTCAGCGGTTTGATCTCGATGGTCTTCATGGTTTTCCTCCCTCGGCCACATGGCCAGAAACATGCAGACGGCCAATGCCGCCGTCCGGATGAATGGTCCGGCGGATTGCGCAGGGCACCCGCCTTCTTCACGCGATGACCGCCTGACGCATGAATGCGGCTGGCGGAAACTGACTGTCCGGGCAGGATCGCCTGCCAGGACATCGACGGGCTTCGACAAGGGTGGGGAGGTCCCCCATCGTGCCCGTCCGGTCTTTCAACCGTCACTTATATTGACGCCATGGCCGGACGCAGGCAAGCGCCGACGGCGGGCGGCGGATCGGCCGCTTCCGGCTCAGGCCGGCAGCAGCGCCTTGAGCCGGAGGAACCCGATTCGCTCCACCTGCTTGCAGGCGGTGGCGAATTCGGTGTCACGGTCGTTGGCGATGCGCTTCTCGAAGGCGGCGAGGATGCTTGCCTTCGTGTTGTCGCGCACGGCGATGATGAAGGGGAAGCCGAATTTCTCCACATAGGCGTCGTTGAGTTCGGTGAAGCGGCTGCGCTCCTCGTCCGTCAGCGCGTCGAGGCCGGCGGACGCCTGCTCCTCGGTCGAGCTTGCCGTCAGACGCTTGGCCTGCGCCAGCTTGCCGGCAAGGTCGGGGTGCGCGACGAGCACGCCGAGCCGCTCCTCCGCGCTTGCGGCGCGGAATTGGAAAGCGAGCGCGGCGGCAAGGCCGAGGGCGGTGTCGTGCGCCGGTGAAAGCTCGTCGGCCCAGGCGCGCTGCGCCACCCACGGCGAGTGCTCGAAGATGCCGCCGAAGCGTTCGACGAAGACCTCTTCCGACATCTGCGAGGGACGCTCGGAAAGCGGCTGCGGCGGATGGGTCTTCGCCCAGTGCTCGGCGATGTCGACGCGCCGTGCGATCCAGACCTTCTCGTGGCTCTGCACGTAGTCGATGAAGCGGGCGAGCGCCATGACGCGGCCGGGACGGCCGAGCAGTCGGCAGTGCAGGCCGATGCTCATCATCTTCGGGCTGCCGGCCTTGCCTTCGGCATAGAGCGCGTCGAACGAATCCTTCAGATAGGTGAAGAACTGGTCGCCGCTGTTGAAGCCCTGGGGCGTGGCGAAGCGCATGTCGTTGGCGTCGAGCGTATAGGGAATGATGAGCTGCTGCCTGCCGCCATGCTCGTACCAGTAGGGCAGGTCGTCCGCATAGGTGTCGGAAATGTAGTCGAAGCCGCCGGCCTCCGCCACGAGATCGACCGTGTTGACGGAACAGCGGCCCGTATACCAGCCGCGCGGCCGCTCGCCGGTGACGAGCGTGTGCAGACGGATCGCCTCGGCGATGGCCGCGCGCTCGTCGTCCGCCGACATGTCCTTGTGTTCGACCCATTTGAGGCCGTGCGAGGCGATTTCCCAGCCGGCCTCGATCATTGCCGCGACCTGGGCGGGCGAGCGCTTGAGGGCGGTGGCGACGCCGTAGACCGTGACGGGCACGTTCTTTTCCGTCAGCAGCCGGTGCAGGCGCCAGAAGCCGGCGCGTGCGCCGTATTCGTAGATGGACTCCATGTTCCAGTGGCGTTGGCCCGGCCACTGCGCGGCGCCGACGATCTCCGACAGGAAGGCTTCCGAGGCCGCGTCACCGTGCAGCACGCAGTTCTCGCCGCCTTCCTCGTAGTTCAGGACGAATTGCACGGCGACGCGCGCATCGCCCGGCCACGCAGCGGCCGGCGGGGTCTGCCCATATCCGTGCATGTCACGGCAGTATCGCATGGAACGCTCCTCCAAACGTTTTTGATGACGAATGTCTAACTCAAGAATCGCCCGGGCCATTCCCCAGGAAAATTTGAAAGTCTCGAACGATCTTTCTGCTTTTCAGTGGAAAGAGGCTGGCCGATAGTGATTGCAGGCGCATTGTGCTCGGGAGGAAAACATGCAGTCTCATTCGCACGGAGCCGGCCGGCTCACGACCCACGTTCTGGACACCGCCCTCGGCAAGCCGGCGGAAGGCCTGCGCATCGACCTCTTCCGTGTCGAAGGCGACGCGTTCCACCTCATCAAGACGGTCGCGACGAACGACGACGGCCGCTGCGATGCGCCGCTGCTTTCGGGTGACGACATGAAGGCCGGCACTTACGAGTTGCGTTTCCATGCCGGCGACTATCTCGGCCGCTCCGGCGACGGCCCGATGTTCCTCGATATCATCCCCATCCGCTTCGGCCTTTCCGACGAAGGCGCGCATTACCATGTGCCGCTCCTCGTCTCGCCGTTCAGCTATTCCACCTACCGCGGGAGCTAAGCCCATGGCGGCCGCCAAGATCCGCTCCGAACTGCGCTTCATCCTCAACGGCCGGGACGTCGCCCTTCGCGATGTCGCGCCCGACCATACGCTGCTCGACTGGCTGCGCCTTTCCCGCTCGCTCAAGGGCACCAAGGAAGGCTGCGCCGAGGGCGACTGCGGCGCCTGCACCGTGCTCGTCGGCCGCCTCACCCCGCAGGGCGGGCTGGTCTATGAAGGCGTCAATGCCTGCATCCGCTTCATGGGCTCGCTGGACGGCTGTCATGTCGTGACGGTCGAGCACCTCGCCGGCACCGGCGACAAGCTGCATCCCGTGCAGCAAGCGATGGTCGACTATCACGGTTCGCAATGCGGCTTCTGCACGCCGGGCTTCGTCATGTCGCTCTATGCGCTTTGGATGCAGACGCCCAATCCTTCCGACGAGCAGATCGAGGTCGCGCTGCAGGGCAATCTCTGTCGTTGCACCGGCTACGAGCCGATCCTGCGCGCCGCCCGGGCCATCTCCGAATATGGCGGCACCGACAAGGATCCGCTGCTCGCCGAGCGCGCCGCGATGATCGCGCGCCTGAAGGCGCTGCGCGACGGCGCCCGCGTCGAGATCGGCGAAGGCAAGGCGCGGTTCGTCGTTCCGGCGGATCTCGACGATTTCGCCGCCGTGCTGGAAGCTTCGCCCACCGCAACGGTCGTCGCGGGCTCCACCGACGTCGGCCTCTGGGTGACGAAGCACATGCGCGACATCTCCCCGGTCGTCTTCATCGCCGGGCTGGACGAGCTGAAGTCGCTTTCCGTCAAGGACGGCGTGGTCTCCATCGGCGCCGGCGTCACCTATACCGAGGCCTTCGCCACGCTGGCACAGCACATTCCGGCGCTCGGCCCGCTCATCAACCGCATCGGCGGCCAGCAGGTGCGCAATATGGGCACGATCGGCGGCAACATCGCCAACGGCTCGCCCATCGGCGATACGCCCCCGGCGCTGATCGCCCTCGACAGCAGGCTGACCTTGCGCAAGGGCGCGGAACGGCGCACCATTTCCCTGCAGGACTTCTTCATCGCCTATGGCAAGCAGGACCGCCAGCCGGGCGAATTCGTCGAAGCCGTGCATGTGCCGGTGCCGCCGGCGGCGGAAAAGTTCGCCGTCTACAAGGTCACCAAGCGCCGCGACGAGGACATCACGGCAACGCTCGGCGCCTTCCGTCTGGCGCTCGCCGCGGACGGTACGGTGGCGGCCATCACCATCGCCTATGGCGGCATGGCGGCGACGCCGAAGCGCGCCTTCGCCGTGGAAAAGGCCCTGGTCGGCCAGCCGTGGACCGAGGTGACCGTCGAGGCCGCCATGGAGAAATACGCGGAAGACTACGCTCCGCTGACCGACATGCGCGCCACGGCCGAATACCGTGCGCTGGTCGCGAAGAACCTTCTCCTGCGGTTCTATATGGAAACCACATCCAGCGAGACGCCCGCACAGGTGTCCAGATATGAGGCTGCGTGAGCCATGAACAAGCACCACACACCCGACCTCAAGGCTGAGAAGATCGACGGCGGCGTCCATTCGAGCGTCCGTCACGATTCCGCGCACAAGCACGTCGCGGGAACCGCCATCTATATCGACGATATCGCCGAGCCTGCAGGCACCCTGCATGCCGGCCTCGGCCTCTCCACTGTCGCGCACGGCGTCCTGAAATCCGTCGATCTCTCGGCGGTGCGCGCCGCTCCAGGCGTCGTCGACGTGCTGACCTATGAGGACGTGCCCGGCGTCAACGACGTTTCGCCCTCGGGCATGAACGACGATCCGGTCTTCGCGGCCGGCAAAGTCGAGTTCCACGGCCAGCCAATCTTCTGCGTCATCGCGGAAACCCGCGAGGAGGCCCGCCGCGCCGCGCGCCTTGCCAAGATCGAATACGAGGAACTGCCGGCGGACATCGACATCTGGGATCTCGACGTCAATACGCACCGCCAGGTCGTTACCCCGCTGACGCTGAAGCGCGGCGATCCCGAAGCGGCGCTGAAGAACGCGCCGCGCCGCGTGAAGGGCCGCATGCGGCTCGGCGGCCAGGACCATTTCTACCTGGAAGGCCAGATTTCCTTCGCCGTTCCCGGCGAGGACGATGAAGTCATCGTCTATTGCTCGACCCAGGGGCCGAGCGAGACGCAGCACATGATCGCCCATGCGCTCGGCGTGCCGAGCCATGCCGTGACGGTCGAGGTACGCCGCATGGGCGGCGGTTTCGGCGGCAAGGAAACCCAGGCGAACCAGTGCGCCGCCATCGCGGCCATCGCCGCCAAGAAACTGAACCGCGCCGTCAAGGTCCGGCTCGACCGTGACGAGGACATGGTCGCGACCGGCAAGCGGCACGATTTCGCCATCGACTACGAGGTCGGCTTCGACGAGGAAGGCCGTATCCAGGCAGTCGATTACACGTTCGCCCTCCGGGCCGGTTTCTCGGCGGACCTTTCCGGCCCGGTGGGCGACCGTGCCCTCTTCCACTGCGACAACAGCTACTTCTTCCCGCATGTGCACGCCAAGTCGGCGCCGCTCTACACCAACACCGTGTCGAACACCGCCTTCCGCGGCTTCGGCGGCCCGCAGGGCATGGTGGGTGCCGAGCGCGTCATCGACGAGGTGGCGTTTGCCGTCGGCAAGGACCCGCTCGAGATTCGCAAGCTGAACTTTTACGACGAGATGGGCGTCGAGGGTGATCGTAACCTCACCCCCTATCACCAGAAGGTCGAGGACTGCATCATCCAGCGCCTCGTCGCGGAGCTTGAGGAAAGCGCTGATTATGCTGGCCGCCGCAAGGCCATCGCCGAGTTCAACGCGAAGAGCCGTGTCGTCAAGCGCGGCCTCGCGCTGACGCCGGTGAAGTTCGGCATCTCCTTCACCAAGACGGAGTCCAACCAGGCCGGCGCGCTGGTGCATGTCTACACGGACGGTTCCGTGCACATGAACCACGGCGGCACGGAAATGGGCCAGGGCCTGCACCTGAAGGTGGCGCAGGTGGTGGCGGAAGAGTTCCAGATCGATCTCGACCGCGTGAAGATCACCGCCACGACAACCGCCAAGGTGCCGAACACCTCGCCGACCGCCGCCTCCTCGGGCGCCGACCTCAACGGCATGGCCGCGCAGGACGCCGCCCGCCAGATCAAGGACCGGCTCATCGATTTCGCGGCGGAAAGCCATCAGGTGCCGCGCGACCAGGTCGTGTTCCTGCCCAACCGCGTGCGCATCGGCAATGCCGAGATTTCCTTCAACGAACTGGTGCGGCAGGCCTATATGTCGCGTGTCCAGCTCTCGGCGGCCGGCTTCTACAAGACGCCGAAGATCCACTGGGACCGTTCCAAGGGCCGCGGCCACGCCTTCTACTACTTCGCCTATGGCGCGGCCTGCTCGGAAGTCTCCGTCGATACGCTCACCGGCGAATATGTCGTCGAGCGCACCGACATCCTGCACGATACCGGCCGCTCGCTGAACAAGATCATCGATATCGGCCAGATCGAGGGCGGCTTCATCCAGGGCATGGGCTGGCTGACGACGGAGGAACTGTGGTGGGACGGCAAGGGGCGGCTTCGCACCCACGCGCCCTCCACCTACAAGATTCCGCTCGCCTCGGACCGGCCGAAGATCTTCAACGTGGCGCTCACCGACTGGTCGGAAGCCTACGAGCCGACGATCCACCGCTCCAAGGCGGTCGGCGAGCCACCGCTGCCGCTCGGCCTTGCCGTGCTGCACGCCCTTTCGGACGCTATCGCAAGCGTGGCCGATCACAAGATCTGCCCGCGCCTCGACGCACCGGCGACGCCCGAATGCGTTTTGATGGCCATCGAGCGGCTGAAAGCCGCAAAGAAGGGATGAGACAATGCCCGCTGCGCGCGAAGATATCAGGGATTTCCTTCGCCGCGAGCGGGCGGTCGTCCTTGTCGAGGTCACGGGCGCGGCAGGGTCCACGCCACGCGACACCGATGCCTGGATGCTGGTCTCCGAACGGGCGATCTTCGCGACGATCGGTGGCGGTCAGCTCGAATATATGGCGATCGACCATGCGCGGCGGGCCTTGCGCATGGGCGCAGACGCCGAGCCGATGAGCGTGCCGCTCGGCCCGGAGATCGGCCAGTGCTGCGGCGGCCGCGTCGGCCTCTCCTTCGCGGCGGTCACCCCGGCGCTGGCGAGCGACCTCATTGCCCGCAGCGACAAGGAAATGGCCTCGCGCCCGCATGTCTATGTCTTCGGCGCCGGCCATGTCGGCGATGCGCTCGCCATGGCGCTGTCGCTCGCGCCGCTGCGCGTCGTTCTCGTCGATACGCGCGAGGACGAACTGACCGCCTCCACGGTGCCGGGCATCGAGACCTGCCTTACCGCCATGCCTGAAGCCGTGGTGCGCGATGCGCCCGCCGGCAGCAGCTTCGTCATCCTGACCCACGACCACGCGCTCGACTTCCTCATCGCCGCCGAGGCGCTGAAGCGCCCGGACGCCGCCTATGTCGGCATGATCGGCTCCAAGACGAAGCGCGCGACATTCAAGAGCTGGCTGCTGCGCGAGATCGGCAATCCGGACCTTTTCGAAAACCTCGTCTGCCCCATCGGTGGCACGGCCATCAAGGACAAGCGCCCGACGGTCATCGCCGCATTGGCGACCGCCGAGATCATGACGGCGGCGTTGATCTGGTCCACGAGTCCGGCAAATGCCGCGAAGGAAGTCAGTCGCTAGCGTCTTCCGCCACTAACTCCTCGCCCAGCAGCTTGCCGATGAGCCGTTGACAGCGCTCCGCCATGAAATCGATCATCAGGCGGACCTTCGGGTCCTGGAAACGCTTGTGCGGGTAGATCGCGGCGAGCTGGACGGTGGCGGGCGGGCTGTCTTTCAGGATTTCCACCAGCCGGCCGTCGGCGAGGTGGGCCTTCACCTCGAAGAGCGGCTTGTTGATGATGCCGCGGCCTTCCAGCGCCCATTGGGTGAGCACGTCGCCGTCGTCGCTGTCGTAGGGGCCGCCGACCTCGAACTTGCGCGGGCCTTCGGCGGTCACCAGCGTCCAGTAATATTCCTTGGAGCCGGGATAGCGCAGCAGGAGACAGTCGTGCTTGTCAGCGATCAGCGCGTCCGCCGTCTTGGGCGTGCCGCGGCGGGCGAGGTATTCCGGCGAGGCGCAGAGCACCCGTTCGCATTTGAGGATGCCGCGCATGCGCAGGTTGGAGTCTTCCAGCACGCCGAGCTTGAAGGCCACGTCGACGCCTTCGGCAAGGATATCGACATTGTGGTCCGACAGGCGCACGCGCACCTCGATGTCGGGATACTTGTCGTGGAATTCGGGAATGCCAGAGGCGATGAGGCGTCGGCCGATGCCGAGCGGGGCGGTGATGCGCAGCGATCCCTTAGGGTTGCGCGAAAGGTCGGCGATCGCCGCCTCCGCCTCGTTCACCGCCTCGATGATCTTCACCGCGCCCTCGTAGAAGACACGGCCGTGTTCCGTCGGCGAGAGCTTGCGCGTCGTGCGGTTGAACAGCCGCACGCCGAGGTGACGCTCCAGCTCCTTGATGCGATTGCTGGCGACCGCGGGCGTGACGCGCTGGTCGCGGCCCGCCGCCGAAAGGGTACCGAGTTCGACCACGCGAACGAAGACGCGTACATTATCGAGATAGGACATGATTCTTTCTACCACATTGGCGTGCGGAGCAAAGTGGGCGGCCATCTTTTAGATTTTTTTGAAAGACTTGGGGATTCCCCGGGATTTCCGGGTAAATAACTTGATGGCAAACAAGCTTATGGAAAATGGGTGGAGGACCCTATGTACGAATATGCCATAGCCTGGGATTGGGTAATGTTCGCAGTCCGCTGGCTGCACGTGGTCACGGCCATCGCCTGGATCGGCTCATCCTTTTACTTTGTCGCCCTCGACCTGGGCCTGAAGAAGCACCCCGGCCTGCCGCCGGGCGCCTATGGCGAGGAGTGGCAGGTTCACGGCGGCGGCTTCTATCACATCCAGAAGTACCTCGTGGCGCCGGCCAAGATGCCCGAGCACCTCGTCTGGTTCAAATGGGAAAGCTACGCCACCTGGCTCTCGGGCTTCGGCATGCTCTGTCTCGTCTATTATGCGGGCGCGGACCTTTACCTCATCGATCCGAATGTGCTGAACGTCTCCAAGCCGGTGGCCATCGCCATCTCGCTCGGCTCGCTCGCCTTCGGCTGGATCATGTACGACCTCATCTGCAAGTCGCCCTTCGGCAACGACAACACGCGGCTGATGGTGGCGCTGTACTTCATCCTGGTCGTCGTCGCCTGGGGTTACACGCAGCTCTTCACGGGGCGCGCCGCCTTCCTGCATCTCGGCGCCTTCACGGCAACGATCATGTCGGCGAACGTGTTCTTCATCATCATGCCGAACCAGCGCATCGTCGTCGCCGACCTCATCGCCGGCCGCACGCCCGATCCGAAATACGGCAGGATCGCCAAGCAGCGCTCAACGCACAATAACTACCTGACGCTGCCCGTCCTGTTCCTCATGCTGTCGAACCACTATCCGCTGGCCTTCGGCACGGAGTTCAACTGGATCATCGCCTCGCTGGTCTTCCTGATGGGCGTCACGATCCGCCACTACTTCAACACGACCCATGCCGGCACGGGCAACCCGACCTGGACGTGGCTCGCCACCGCGCTGCTTTTCGTCATCATCATGTGGCTTTCCACGGTGCCGAAGGTGCTGACGGGTGAGGCCGACGACGCCAAGGTCTCGGCCGCTCAGCAGCCCTTCGTAACGGCGGAAGCCTTCCCGAAGGTACGCGACACCGTCGCCGGCCGCTGCGCCATGTGCCATGCTAAGGAGCCGGGCTGGGAAGGCATCGTCACGCCGCCGAAAGGCGTGATGCTGGAAACCGACGCGCAGATCGCGGCCCATGCCCGTGAGATCTACCTGCAGGCCGGCCGCTCGCACGCCATGCCGCCGGCAAACGTCACCCAGGTCTCGGACGAGGAGCGCAAGCTCTTCGTCGCCTGGTACGAAAGCGCCGTCAGCGGGGAGAAGACCCAGTGAGCGAGATCCTGATCCGCGGACGGGTGCTTACCTTCGTCGCCGAGCCGCAGGGCATCGACGACACGGCCTCCTACCGCTACCACGAGGACGGTGCCGTCCTCGTGCGTGACGGCAAGGTGGTGGACACAGGCGACTATGCTGTCATCAGCAAACTCGCCGGCGCGGATGTCGAGGTGGCCGATCATCGGCCGAGCCTCGTTCTGCCGGGCCTTATCGATACGCATTTGCACTTCCCGCAGACCCAGGCCATCGCCTCCTATGGTGCGCAGCTCCTCGAATGGCTGAACACCTATATCTTCGTCGAGGAACAGAAATTCGCCGATGCCGTCCATGCGGCGGCCGTGGCGGACAGGTTCTTCGACGAGCTTCTGTCGAACGGCACCACCACCGCCGTCGCCTATTGCTCGGTGCATCCCGAAAGTGTCGACGCCTATTTCACGGCGGCCGAGGCACGCGGCATGCGCATGGTCGGCGGCAAGGTGATGATGGACCGCAACGCGCCCGATGCGCTGCGCGACACGCCGCAGAAGGGCTATGACGAGACGAAGGCGCTGATCGGGAAGTGGCACGGCCGCGGCCGCGCGCATTACGCGATCAGCCCACGCTTCGCCATCACTTCGACACCGGAGCAGATGGAGATGAGCCAGGCGCTCGTCGCGGAAAACCCCACCTGCTACGTCCAGACCCACCTTTCGGAAAACCACGACGAGATCGCCTTCGCGACCTCGCTCTATCCGGAAGCCAAGGATTATACGGACATCTATGCCCGTTACGGCCTGCTGAACGAGCGTATGCTGCTCGGTCACTGCATCCACCTGAGCGACCGGGAAGTCGGCGTTCTCGCCGAGACCGGCAGCGTCGCCGTCTTCTGCCCGACGTCGAACCTCTTCCTGGGGTCCGGCCTCTTCGACCGTGACCGCTTCGACAAGGCCGGCGCGCGCTGGTCGGTGGCGACGGATGTCGGCGCGGGCACCAGCTTCTCCATGCTGGAGACGATGGACGAGGCCTACAAGGTGCTGCATCTGCGCGGCCAGAAGCTGACGCCGTTCAACTCCTTCTACCGCATGACGCTCGGCAATGCCCGGGCGCTCGGCCTCGAAAAGCATATCGGCTCGCTCCATGCCGGGGCGGATGCGGATATCGTCGTGCTCGATTCCAGCGCCAAGCCGGCGATGGAATACCGCATGCGCACGGCGAAATCGCTGATGGAGGAACTGTTCATCCTCCAGACCATGGGCGACGACCGCTGTGTCGCCGAGGTCTATGTCGCCGGCAAGGCGATGAAGACGAAGGCGCAGCGTGCGCGGGCGTAACCCGCCGCCTCGCATCTGACGGTAAACACCATCGCGCCGCCGTGTCCCTCCGGATACGGCGGCGTTTCATTTGCCCTTGAGTCGTCCGCCCATCGCCTTGGTCAGCCCTTCCGCCGCGGCCTGCACCACCGGGCCGAGCGCATCCACCTTGGCATCGGGCAGGCGCACCGCCGGCCCCGAAACGGAAATGCCGGCAACCGCCTCGCCATATTCGTCGAAGATCGGCGCGGCGACGCAGCGCATGCCGAGCGTGTGTTCCTCGTCGTCGATGGAAAAGCCGCGGGCGCGGATTTTTGCGATATCGCCGAGCAGCAGGGGTAGGCTGTCGCGGGTCTTGTCGGTGAAATGTTGCAGCGTCCGGCCTGCCAGCAGTGCCTCGATACGCGCATCCGGCCAGGTCGAGAGGATCGCCTTGCCGATGCCGGAGGCATGGATCGGCCCGCGCCGGCCGGGGCGGAAGAAGGCGCGCATCGGCGCATGGCTTTCGACCTGCGAGATGAACACCACGTCGCCGTCGTCCTCGATGGCGATGTTCGCGGTCTCGCCGCAGCCTTCCATGAGCTGCTTCAGGAAGGGCCGGCTGATCGTACCGAGCTTGCGGAAGCGCAGATAGGCGGTGCCGATCTCGAAGGCCTTGACGCCGATGGTCCAGGCGCCCGTCTCCCCGTCATGCGTCACCATGCCGTGCTGGGCGAGCGACGTCAGAAGGCGGTGCACCGTCGAGGGCGCCATGCCGGACTGGTCGGCAAGGTCGGTCAGCGCCGCACCGTCCGCCCGTGCCACCAGATCGAGGAGCTTCAGGCTCCTGTCCAGCACCTGCACGGAAGAGGGTACCGCATTCTCCGCCGGTTTGCGGCCGGGCCGCCCCCGCGTCTTTTCCTGATGCTCCGCCATGGCCTTGTCTCCTCGTCGCCGCATCATGCCATAGCCCGCTTGCGGCGATTGTTCCAGATTCGTTGAAAATGTTTATTTCCATCTGATGGGATGAATTTCCATTTTTCCATTGCGTGAAAAACGGAATGCGGTACCTTCCGTTGCGAGAGACGGAGGAAAATCCCATGGCTAAAATGCGTGCTGTCGATGCAGCGGTGCTTGTTCTGGAGAAGGAAGGCATCGATTGTGCCTTCGGTGTACCGGGCGCAGCGATCAATCCCTTCTATTCGGCGCTGAAGGCGCGCGGCTCGGTCCGCCACGTCCTCGCCCGCCATGTCGAAGGCGCAAGCCACATGGCCGAAGGCTATACCCGTGCCCGCTCCGGCAATATCGGCCTTTGCATCGGCACCTCCGGCCCGGCCGGCACCGACATGATCACCGGCCTCTATTCGGCATCCGCCGACTCGATCCCGATCCTGTGCATCACCGGCCAGGCGCCGCGCGCGCGCCTCGACAAGGAAGATTTCCAGGCTGTCGACATCGCGAAGATCGCGGCACCCGTCACCAAGTGGGCCGTCACGGTCATGGAACCGGGCCTGGTCCCCTATGTCTTCCAGAAGGCGTTCCACACGATGCGCTCCGGCCGTCCCGGCCCGGTCCTCATCGACCTGCCGATCGACGTCCAGCTCGCCGAGATCGAGTTCGACATCGACGCTTACGAGCCCCTGACGCCCTACAAGCCGGCCGCGACCCGCGCCCAGGCCGAGAAGGCGCTCACCATGCTCAATGAATCCGAGCGCCCGCTGCTCGTCGCCGGCGGCGGCATCATCAATGCGGATGCCTCGGACCTGCTCGTCGAATTCGCCGAAATCATCGGCGTCCCGGTCATCCCGACCCTGATGGGCTGGGGTACGATCCCGGACGACCATCCGCTGATGGCCGGCATGTGCGGCCTGCAGACCTCGCACCGTTACGGCAATGCCACGCTGCTCGCCTCGGACTTCGTCTTCGGCATCGGCAACCGCTGGGCAAACCGCCATACCGGCAACATCCCGACCTATACCGAAGGCCGCAAGTTCATCCACGTCGACATCGAGCCGACGCAGATCGGCCGCGTCTTCACGCCCGATTTCGGCATCGTCTCCGACGCCGGCGCCGCCCTCCAGGTCTTCCTGGAGGTCGCGACGGAATGGAAGGCCGCCGGCAAGCTACGCGACTGGTCGGACTGGGCCAACGAGTGCCGTGAGCGCAAGCGCACCATGCTGCGCAAGACGCATTTCGACCAGATGCCGCTCAAGCCGCAGCGCGTCTACGAGGAAATGAACAAGGCCTTCGACCGCGACACCTGCTATGTCTCGACCATCGGCCTCAGCCAGATCGCCGGCGCGCAGTTCCTGCACGTCTACAAGCCGCGCAACTGGATCAACTGCGGCCAGGCCGGCCCGCTCGGCTGGACGCTGCCAGCAGCGCTCGGCGTTCGCGCCGCGGACCCGGATCGTCCGATCGTCGCCCTGTCGGGTGACTACGACTTCCAGTTCCTCATCGAGGAGCTTGCGGTCGGCGCCCAGCACAAGCTGCCTTATCTGCATGTCGTCGTGAACAACTCGTATCTCGGCCTCATCCGCCAGGCACAGCGCGGCTTCAACATGGACTTCGAAGTCTCGCTCGCCTTCGACAACATCAACGCGAATGCCGACTCGGAAGCCGGCTACGGCGTCGATCACGTCGCGGTCGCCGAAGGCCTCGGCTGCAAGGCCATCCGTGTCCGCAGCGCCAACGAGTTCCAGGAAGCCTTCAACACGGCGCAGAAGCTGATGAAGGAACACCAGGTTCCCGTCGTCATCGAGTTCATCCTCGAGCGCGTCACGAACATCGCCATGGGTGCCGACATCAACGCTGTCGTCGAGTTCGAAGAACTGGCAGAACGCGGCGAAGATGCACCGACGGCGACGCTCGCCGCCCTGCTGGATTGAGTTAGAGGGAGAACGAAATGCCGAAATTTGCGGCCAACCTGACCATGCTCTTCAACGAGGCGCCCTTCATGGAGCGCTTCGCCCTGGCCGCCAAGGCCGGCTTCGAAGGGGTCGAGTATCTCTTCCCCTACGATTTCGACAAGGACGCGATCCGCGCCGAACTCGACAAGCACGGCCTGACGCAGGTCCTGCACAACCTGCCGGCCGGCAACTGGGCCGGCGGGGAGCGCGGCATCGCGGTCCTGCCGGACCGCGTGGACGAGTTCCGCGAAGGCGTGGCGAAGGCCATCGACTACGCAACGAAGCTCGGCTGCAAGCAGATCAACTGCCTGTCGGGCATCGCGCCGGCCGGCGTGCCGGACAGCGTGCTGCGCGCCACCTTCGTCGCCAACCTGAAGCTGGCGGCCTCCGAACTGGGCAAGCACGGCATCAAGCTGCTGATCGAGCCGATCAACCACTTCGACATCCCGGGCTTCTACCTGAACACCCCGGACCAGGCGGCCTCGATCATCGCGGAAGTCGGCTCGGACAACCTCTATATCCAGTACGACCTCTACCACCAGCAGCGCACCGAAGGCGAGCTGATCGGCACCTTCAAGAAGCACCAGGCGCAGATCGTCCACGTGCAGCTTGCCGACAATCCGGGCCGCAATGAACCGGGCACGGGCGAGATCGCCTATCCCTTCGTGTTCAAGACGCTCGACGCGCTCGGCTACGACGGCTGGATCGGCTGCGAATACAAGCCGCGCACGACCACCGAGGAAGGCCTCGGCTGGCTGGCCGAAGTCGGTCGCTGAACGAGAAACAGTTTCAAGTTAGGGAGTTTAGATCATGGCAAATATCGGTTTCATCGGCCTCGGCATCATGGGCACCCCCATGGCGCGCCACCTGCAGAATGCAGGCCACACCGTCATCACCTCGAAGTTCTTCATCCCGCCGCACAAGGATCTGGTCGATAACGGCCTGCAGATCGTCGAAAGCCCGAAGGCGTTGGCCGAAACGGTCGACACGATCATCCTGATGCTGCCCGACACCCCGGAAGTCGAAGACGTGCTCTTCGGCGAGAACGGCGTCTCCTACGGTCTTTCGGCCGGCAAGCTCGTCATCGACATGAGCTCAATCTCGCCGATCGCCACCAAGGAATTCGCCAAGAAGGTCCGCGCGACGGGCGCGGAATATGTCGACGGCCCGGTTTCGGGCGGCGAAGTCGGCGCCAAGAACGCTTCGCTCTCCATCATGGCCGGCGGTTCGCAGGAAAGCTTCGACCGCGCCCTGCCGCTCTTCCAGCTCATGGGCAAGAACATCACGCTCGTCGGCGATTGCGGTGACGGCCAGGTGACCAAGGTCGCCAACCAGATTATCGTGGCCCTCACCATCGAAGCTGTTGCCGAAGCACTCGTCTTCGCATCCAAGGCCGGCGCCGATCCGGCCCGCGTCCGCGCGGCTCTGATGGGCGGCTTTGCCTCCTCGCGCATTCTCGAAGTGCACGGCGAGCGCATGGTCAAGCGTACTTTCGATCCGGGCTTCCGCATCTCGCTGCACCAGAAGGACCTCAACCTGGCTCTCCAGGGCGCCAAGGCGCTGGGCGTTTCGCTGCCCAACACCGCCTCGACGCAGGAACTCTTCAACCAGTGCGCCGCCCATGGCGATGCAGGCCTCGATCACTCAGGTCTCGTCACGGCGCTGGAGCGCATGGCGAACCACGCCGTCGCATGACGGCCTGACCGGGCGGGGAGGGGAGCCCCGCCCGGTCACCCTTTCTGGAGGAGGAGATACAGCCCCTCGCCCCGCTGCGCCGTTTCCGACTGGAGGCGGTTCTGGCGCGCGGGCGGGGGGCTGTTTATATGAGTTATTCGCATGCACCGGAGGAACACCATGCCGACCATCGCCGATCCGCGCGCCTTTCTCGAAAACCTCTTCTCTGTCGCGGTTTCCGCCGCTGACCCGGAGAAGGTGCTGGCCGCCAACCTGCCGGAAAAGCCGAAGGGCCGCACGGTGGTGATCGGCGCCGGCAAGGGCGCCGCGCAGATGGCCCGCGCCTTCGAGCGCCTGTGGGACGCCCCGCTGACCGGCGTCATCGTCACGCGCTACGGCTATGCCGTTCCCTGCGAGCGCATCGAGGTTCTGGAAGCGGCCCATCCGGTGCCCGACGATAGCGGCCTTCTTGCCTCCGGCCACCTGATGGCCGCCGTGCGTGGCCTCACCGAAGACGATCTCGTCGTTGCCCTCGTCTGTGGCGGCGGCTCGGCTCTGCTGCCCGCGCCCGCCGGCGACCTGACACTTGCCGACGAGATCGCCGTCAACAAGGCGCTGCTGGCCTCCGGCGCGCCGATCAGCGCCATGAACGCCGTGCGCAAGCAGGTCTCGCGCATCAAGGGCGGCCGGCTTGCCGCGCTCGCCCATCCGGCCCGCGTCGTCTCGCTGGTCGTCTCCGATATTCCCGGCGACAATCCCGCCCTCGTCGCCTCCGGCCCGACCATTGCCGACGAGACGACCCGCGCCGATGCGCTCCGCCTTATCGAGCGCTATCGCCTCGATCTGCCCGAAGCCGTCATGCGCCATATCCGGGACGGCAAGGACGAGCCGCCGCTGCCGTCCGATCCGCGTTATGCCCGCAACGAAGTGAAGCTGGTCGCCTCCGCCGCCGTCTCGCTGGAAGCCGCCGCCGCCGCCGCGAAGAGGGCTGGCGTCGAGGCGGTCATCCTCTCCGATGCCATCGAGGGCGAAGCCTCCGAGGTCGGCCGCGTGCATGCCGCCATCGCGGCGGAAGTCGTGCGCCGCAACCGGCCGTTCCAAAAGCCCGTCGTCATCCTCTCGGGCGGCGAAACCACCGTCACGATCAAGGGCAAGGGCAAGGGTGGCCGCAACGGCGAATTCCTGCTGTCCTTCGCCTGCGCCACGGACGGACTTGCGGGCCTGTCTGCGCTCGCCGCCGATACGGACGGCATCGACGGCTCGGAGGACAATGCCGGCGCCTTCGCCGACGGCACCACCGTCGCGCGTCTCGCCGACAAGGGCAAGGACGCCGCCGAATTCCTGTCGCGCAATGACAGCTGGACCGCCTTCGACGCCCTCGGCGACCTCTTCGTGCCCGGCCCGACCGGCACGAACGTCAACGATTTCCGGGCGATCCTCATCCAGTAGTAAGAAGCTCGGATCGCCTCCGCTCACCGTCGTCATCCTCGGGCTCGACCCGAGGATCCACAATCGCCGCCGTGCGCGTGGACGAATGGCCGCGTCAAGCTCGACCATGACGGCGAGACATTGCAGCCAACAAAAAAGCCCCGGCAACGCCAGGGCTTTTCGTTTGTGCCTTCAAGGCGATCAGCCTTCGAAGAATTCCTTCATCCGGGCGAAGAAGCCCGCGGATTCCGGATTGTTCTCCTTCGAGGAAATCTCGTCGAATTCCTTCAGCAGCTCGCGCTGGCGCTTGGTCAGCTTCTGCGGGGTCTCGATCTGGATCTGGATATAGAGATCGCCGACCTGGCTGGAGCGCAGCACCGGCATGCCCTTGCCCTTCAGGCGGAACTGTTTTCCTGCCTGCGTGCCCTCGGGCACCGAGACGCGCGATTTGGTGCCGTCGAGCGTCGCGACGTCGAAGGTGCCGCCAAGGGCCGCCGTCGTCATCGAGATCGGCACGGCGCAGTAGAGGTCCGCCCCGTCGCGCTGGAAGAATTCGTGCGGCTTCACCGACAGGAAGATATAGAGGTCGCCCGCCGGTCCGCCGCGAACGCCCGCTTCACCTTCGCCGGAAAGGCGGATGCGCGTGCCGTCCTCGATACCTGCCGGGATGTTGACCGACAGCGAGCGCTCTTCCGTGACGCGGCCGTTGCCGTGGCACTTGGTGCAGGGGTCGCTGATCGTCTGGCCGCGGCCGTGGCAGGTCGGGCAGGTGCGTTCGACGGAGAAGAAGCCCTGGGCGGCGCGTACGCGGCCGGAGCCCTGACAGGTGGCGCAGGTCTTCGGGCTGGTGCCGGGCTTTGCGCCCGTGCCGGTGCAGACGTCGCAGGTGATCGAGGTCGGCACGCGGATCTGCGCATTCTTGCCGGCATAGGCTTCTTCCAGCGAGATTTCCATGTTGTAGCGCAGGTCACCGCCGCGCTCGCGCCCACTGGCCGAGCGCCGCTGGCGCCCGCCGCCCATCATCTCGCCGAAGATGTCCTCGAAGATGTCGGAGAAGCCGCCGCCCTGGAAGCCGCCGCCGCCGAAGCCGCCGCCACCCATGCCGCCCTGCTCGAAGGCGGCGTGGCCGTAGCGGTCATAGGCCGCGCGCTTCTGCGGGTCCTTGAGCGTTTCATAGGCCTCGTTGACGTCCTTGAACTTCTGTTCGGAAGAGGCATCGCCCGGATTCTTGTCGGGGTGATACTTCATCGCCATCTTGCGGAAGGCGCTCTTCAGCTCCTTCTCGTCGGCGGTCTTGGAGACACCCAGCGTCTCGTAAAAATCAGCTTTTGCCATTCGGGTTCACGTCCGTTTCGCGGGAACGGTCTTGTTATTGTGTATCGGGAAGCTTGCCTTGGCCTCACGCATGCGAAAGGCGGAAGCCCGGCGAAGGGAAGGCCATGACGTCGTCGCCGCGATAAACGGGAGTGATCATGGTGCCTTGTTTCCCTTCGCGCTGACTTCCGCCTTTTCGCTATCCGTTGCACCGGCCGCGTTTGGCGCGGCCGGCATGTCGGGAGGCTTAGGCCGACTTCTTGTCGTCCTTGACTTCCTCATAGTCGGCATCGACGACGTTGTCGCCGTCATCGCCCGAGGAGGCGCCCTCTTCGGCCTGCTGGGCCTCGTAGATCGCCTGGCCGAGCTTCATGGAAACTTCCATGAGCGTGTTGGTCTTGGCCTTGATGTCCTCGGCGTCCGGCTCGGAGGCTTCGACGGAGGCCTTGAGGTCGGCAATCGCGTCCTCGATGGCCTTGCGATCAGCTTCCGTGACCTTGTCGCCATATTCCTTGACCGACTTTTCCGAGGAGTGAATCAGGCTTTCGGCCTGGTTCTTCGCCTCTACGCCCTCACGGCGCTTCTTGTCGGCCTCGGCATTGGCTTCGGCATCCTTGACCATCTTCTCGATGTCGGCGTCGGACAAACCGCCCGAAGCCTGGATGCGGATCTGGTGCTCCTTGCCGGTGCCCTTGTCCTTGGCCGAAACCTGCACGATGCCGTTGGCGTCGATGTCGAAGGTGACTTCGATCTGCGGCATGCCGCGCGGTGCCGGCGGGATGCCGACGAGGTCGAACTGGCCGAGCAGCTTGTTGTCCGCAGCCATTTCACGCTCGCCTTGGCTGACGCGGATGGTCACGGCCGACTGGTTGTCCTCGGCAGTCGAGAAGGTCTGGCTCTTCTTCGTCGGGATCGTCGTGTTGCGCTCGATCAGACGGGTGAAGACGCCGCCCAGCGTTTCGATGCCGAGAGACAGCGGGGTCACGTCGAGGAGGAGAACGTCCTTGACGTCGCCCTGCAGAACACCGGCCTGGATGGCGGCGCCCATGGCGACCACTTCATCCGGGTTCACGCCCTTGTGCGGCTCCTTGCCGAACAGCTGCTTGACGGTTTCCTGCACCTTCGGCATGCGGCTCATGCCGCCGACGAGAACGACTTCGTCGATCTCGGCCGCCGTGACGCCGGCATCCTTGAGGGCTGCCTTGCACGGAGCGACGGTGCGCTGGATGAGGTCGTCGACGAGCGCTTCGAACTTGGCGCGGGTCAGCTTCATCGTCAGGTGCTTCGGGCCGGAAGCATCCGCCGTGATGAACGGCAGGTTGATTTCGGTCTGCTGCGAGGACGAAAGCTCGATCTTGGCCTTTTCGGCAGCTTCCTTGAGGCGCTGCAGGGCGAGCTTGTCGTTCTTCAGGTCGATGCCCTGGTCCTTCTTGAACTCGGCTGCGAGATATTCGACGAGACGCATGTCGAAGTCTTCACCGCCGAGGAAGGTGTCGCCGTTCGTCGACTTCACTTCGAAGACGCCGTCGCCGATTTCCAGGACCGAGATGTCGAACGTGCCGCCGCCAAGGTCGTAGACGGCGATGGTCTTGCCGTCCTTCTTGTCGAGGCCGTAGGCGAGCGCGGCAGCCGTCGGCTCGTTGATGATGCGCAGCACTTCAAGGCCGGC
>Ga0209793_1000563_pt1 | contig 38712 bp, 33 predicted proteins | sample EBPBio122009_DNA_FD_185863 | JGI IMG/M metagenome (GOLD analysis project Ga0209793, IMG submission 185863) | Wastewater treatment Type I Accumulibacter community from EBPR Bioreactor in Madison, WI, USA - Reactor 1_2/2/2009_ DNA (SPAdes) (version 2) | ecosystem: Engineered > Bioreactor > EBPR >... | reverse complement strand
GAAGCCGCCCGTCCGCGTCGCCCAGTCGCCGCTGACCGCGCCCGCCGGCAGGCCGGCTTGCGCCGCGATCCGGCTCGCCTCGACGCCGAACCAGTAGAGGCCAAGCCCAAGCGCCAGCAGCGCCGGAATGACCAGGCAGGCCCCGGCGACGATCGCGCTGGCGCGGTGCAGCCGCCGCACGGCGCGCATCCTTGCCGGGTCCTTTTCGAAGCTGGTCGACGACATGGCCGGTTCCCCTCGCGCTTTTCATCTTGAAAAACAGAAATAAATTATCGTTGGGCAATCGTCCCGTCAAACCCGGAGATCGCCGCACGGCTGCTCCAGCCGGACCTTCACCGGCTCGATTGCAGGCCGGGGCAATAATGTCTATGCAATCGACGATCCGGTCGACCTCCGCCGCGCGCTGGAAACCCGCGCGTCCGGACAGGATCGTCGACATGGCGGCCGGGGCGTTGCAGGCCCTCTCAAACGAAAGAACCCGACATGACGCAATTCACCCCGCTCGCCTCGCTGATCGGCGGCGCAATGATCGGCCTGTCGGCCGTGCTGCTGATGCTGTGGGAGGGCCGCATCGCCGGCATCAGCACGATCGCCGGGCGGCTGTTGCCGCCCTATCTCGACGGCGCCTTCGTTTCGCGGCTGGGCTTTGTCGCCGGCCTTGTCGCCGCGCCGTTCCTGGTCATGGCCGTCACCGGCTCGCCGGTGCAGCAGACGGTGTCCGGCAATCTGCCGCTGATGCTCGCCGCCGGCCTGCTGGTCGGGTTCGGTTCGGAGTGGGGCAATGGCTGCACCTCCGGCCATGGCGTGTGCGGCCTGTCGCGGCTGTCGGCCCGTTCGATCGTGGCGACCGCCGTGTTCATGACGGTCGCCATCGTCACCGTCTTTGTCACCCGCCACGTCATCGGAGGCTGATCGATGTCCTTCCTCGTCAATCTCGCGCTCGGCCTGCTGTTCGGCGTCGGGCTGGTGGTGTCGGGCATGTCTGACCCAGCCAAGGTGCTGAACTTCCTCGATCTCGCCGGCGCCTGGGACCCGTCGCTCGCCTTCGTCATGGGCGGCGCGGTGCTGGTCGCCTTTTTCGGCTACCGCGTCGTGCTGAAGCGCGACCGGCCGCTGGCCTCGCCGACTTTCCATGTGCCCGCCCGCAAGGACATCGACGCGCGCATCTTTGTCGGTCCGGCGATCTTTGGCCTCGGCTGGGGATTGGGCGGCTTCTGCCCCGGGCCGGCGCTGACGGCGCTCGGCCTTGGCCAAAGCGGCACGCTGGTGTTCGTGCCGGCGATGTTTGCCGGCATGTGGGGCGCGAGGCGGCTCGCCGACGGCGGCTATGCGGCGAGGACGGCGTAGCCTGCCATGGTTCAGTCTGCCGATTGGATAGACCGGTTCGAGGCGCTGCAACGCCTGCCGCCCGCCCTGCAGCGGGAACTTGTCGCCGGCAGCGCCATCGTCTCGGTTCGCGCCGGCACGGTGATTTTCGCGCCCGGCCAGTCGGCCGACAACCTGCTGCTGCTGCTCGACGGAACGGTGCGGGTGCAGCAGAAATCGGCGACCGGACGCGAGATTTTCCTCTATCGCGTCCACGCCGGCGAAAGCTGCGTGCTGACCACCGCCTGCATGCTGGCCTTGGAGGAATATTCGGCGGAGGGAACCGCCGAGTCCGACGTGCGCGCGGTCGCCATTCCGCGCGCCACTTTCGACGCGCTCGCCGGAAAATCGCCGGTGTTCCGCGAATTCATCTTCAAGGCCTATGCGCGCCGCATCACCGATCTGTTCATGCTGATCGACGACATCGTCTTCCAGAAGATGGACGTGCGGCTGGCCGCCCGGCTGCTGGAACTGGCCGGCGACGGCGCCACGGTGCACGCCACCCACCAGTTCCTGGCGACCGAACTCGGCACCGCCCGCGAGGTGATTTCGCGCACCCTGGCCGAATTCCAGCGCCGCAACTGGATCGAACAGTCGCGCGGCGAGATTCATCTCACCGGCAAGGCCGGTCTCGGCCGTCTGGCGCGCGCCGCCGGACAAGTGTGACGAAGTCACCGTCGGTTCGGGCCGACCTGTGCGAAAAACCTGCATCGCAACTCGATGGAGGTTCTGATGGCCAAGAATATGGGTAATGTTGATCGCATCGTCCGGCTCGTTGTCGCAGCCGTACTGCTCTACGCCGCATTCGGCGGCGCGGCCTTCGCCGCGGCGGGCCTGTGGCACTGGCTGGCGATCGCGGTCGCCGCGATCTTCATCGTCACCTCGATTGTCGGCACCTGCCCGCTCTATTCGGCGCTCGGCATCCGCACCTGCAAGGCGAGCTGATGCCGGGGTTCGATGTCATGACGTATCAGACGCAGATGGATGTCCACCCACAGGTGACCGCGTTTTTCGACCAGGCGACCAACACGATCTCCTATGTCGTGAAGGACCCGGCGTCGAACGCCTGCGCCGTCGTCGATTCAGTGATGGACATCGACTACGCCGCCGGCCGCATCAGCTATGAACACGCCGACGAGATCATCGCCCATGTCGAGGCCAATGGGCTCGCCGTCGAGTGGCTGATCGAAAGCCACGTCCATGCCGATCATCTCTCGGCGGCGCCCTATATCCAGCAGAAGCTCGGCGGCCGGCTCGGCATCGGCAAGAACATCACCATCATCCAGGACACGTTCGGCAAGGTCTTCAACGAAGGCACCGAATTCAGGCGAGACGGGTCGCAGTTCGACCGGCTGTTTGAGGACGGCGACGAATATGCGGTCGGCCGGATGCGCTGCCTGGCGATGCATACGCCGGGCCACACGCCCGCCTGCATGACCCATGTGATGGGCGACGCCGCCTTTGTCGGCGACACGCTGTTCATGCCCGACGGCGGCTCGGCGCGGGCGGACTTTCCCGGCGGCGACGCCGGCGTGCTCTACGATTCGATCCAGAAGGTGCTGGCGCTGCCCGACGAGATGCGGCTGTTCATGTGCCACGACTACGGGCCAAACGGCCGCGAGATCCAGTGGGAGACCACCGTCGCCGCCGAGAAGGCGCACAATATCCATGTCGGCGGGGGAAAAGGCCGCGACGAGTTCGTCGCCTTCCGCCAGGCGCGCGACGCCACGCTCTCCATGCCGAGGCTGATCATCCCGTCGCTGCAGGTCAACATGCGCGCCGGCGAACTGCCGCCCGCCGACGCGCAGGGACGGCGCTACCTCAAGGTGCCGGTCAACCTGCTGTGACCGGCCCGCTTTCTTGAATCAGACAGTCTGCCCACGGGGAATGACAGGACATGGAACGCAAACAATTGACCGAAGCCCTGTCGGTGGGGCCGCAGATCGGGCCCGCGGACTTCGCCGAACTGAAGGCGGCGGGGTTCCGGTCCGTCATCTGCAACCGGCCCGACGGCGAATCGGCCGACCAGCCGCGCCAGTCGGACATGGCGCGCGCCGCGGGCAAGGCCGGTCTGGAGTTCCGCTACATTCCGGTGACGCCAAGCAGCGTCAACGACAAGACCGCGGCCGAGTTCGCCGCCGCCATGGCGGAACTGCCGGGCCCGGTCTTCGCCTATTGCCGCTCGGGCATGCGCTCGGCGACGCTGTGGTCGCTGAGCGAAGCCCGCAACCGCCCCTCGCAGGGCATTCTTGGCCGGTTGAAGTCGCGCTTTTCAAGCTGACCGCGTCGGCGCGCCGCCGGCGTCGGACCTGAAGACCAGCCGAAAACGCGTTCCCTTGCCTGTCGCCGATTGCAGCTCGACGCCGCTGGCGCTGGCGTCAGCGATCGCCGCTGTCGAGGTCGATGACGCTGCCAAGCAGCTTGCGCAGCGTCGCCGAGCCTTTCTGGCCGAGATGTTCCTCGAGGATCGAGTTCTGGTCCTCGACATGGTCGCGCACCCGTTCGACCAGTTCGAGGCCGAAATCGGTGACATAGACCAGCACCCGGCGCTGGTCCTCGGGATCGGGCGCCCGGTGCACCAGGCCGCGCGCCACCATGCGGTCGGTCATCTTGGTCAGCGCCGGATGGTTCATCAGCACGAGGTCGGCGATCTCGCCCATCGAGCGGCCCTGCCGGTCGTTCAGCACTTCCAGCATCCGCCATTGCTCGACGCTGACGCCCTCGGACTGCAGGTTGCGCTCGAGGTCGCCATGCAGCTTGCGGTGCGTTTGCGCCACCAGATAGGCCAGATAGTCTCGGATCGTTCGTTCGGTCACTTGTCCTCTCCCGAGGGAGCTTGCGGCGGGGGCCGCGCGAATCGCAGCGGCGGCGGGCCGTTGCCATCGTCGTAACAGTCAGATACTTAATTCGGAAAACAAAAACAACAATTGGGGAACGGTCGGGAGAAAACCTCCGGATGGCACTGTATTCGGCACTGCACCACCAGTCCGGGGGGCGCCTGCGCCTGTCGCCCGCAATGCCGTCCCGTTTGCCCGAGCGGGGCTTTCGCGACCCCAGGCGCACCCGTATCGCCGTAACCGTGCCGATGAGCGGCTCCGCCGGCATCTGGGGCCCGTCCTGCATTTCCTGCGCCCAGCTCGCCATCGAGGAGATCAACCGGTATCGCGGCATCGGCGACCGCGAGGTCGAGCCGATCTATGTCGATTCCGACGATTCGGTCGCCGACGAGGCGGCGGAGATGCTGGCCGAGCTCGTCGATGCGGGCGACATCAGCGCCGTGGTCGGCATGCATGTCAGTTCGGTGCGGCAGAAGTTCAACGCCGCGCTCAACGGGCGGGCGCCCTATGTCTACACGCCGCTCTACGAGGGCGACGAGACCGCGCCGGCCTGCTTCACCGTCGGCGAGACGCCGCGCGAGCAGCTGGCGCCGGCGATCCGTTATCTGGCCGAGACGCTGAAGGTCAGGCGCTGGGCGCTGGTCGGCAACGACTATGTCTGGCCGCGCGCCTCGCACAGCTTCGCCAGGCAGTGCATCGCCCAAAGCGGCGGTCAGGTGGTGCATGACAGCTACGTCCCGTTCGGGCTCGAGGAGCCGGTGGAACTGGTCGAGGAGATCGCCGCGACGCGGCCCGACATCGTGCTGGTGTCGCTGATCGGTCAGGACGCGGTGGAGTTCAACCGGGTTTTCGGCGCGATGAATCTCGACCGCAGGATCATCCGCTTCTCGACCGCCATCGAGGAGAACATCCTGCTGGCGACCGGGGCCGAGCACACGCGGCGGCTCTATTGCGCCTCGTCCTATTTCGCCTCGCTGAGAACCGACGCCAACCTGTCCTTCATCGAGCGTTACCGGTCGCTGCACGGCGAGCGCGCGCCGATGCTCAATGCGCTGGGCCAGTCGCTCTACGAGGGCATGCAGTTCTATGCATCGCTCAGCGCCCGCAAGGAGCACGACCGGTCGCCGGTTTCGTTCCTGAGCGCGCGCGGCGGTTCGTTCGTCAACAATGAGCGCAAGGACAATTCGATCTACCTGGCGCGCGCCGACGGCCACCTCTTCTCCGTCGTCGAAAAACTGGCCTGAACCTTTACGCCGGGCTGCCTGCCGGTCTCGGCCGGACGATCGAAGCCGCGCCTGGACGCGTTTCCGAAAACTCGCCGTCAAATAAATTGCTTGAAATGGAAAGCAATCTGGTTCTAGGTTGTTTTCCAATTCAAACAATCGGCGGCCGCCCGCCGGTGTGCAAGACCGTGAACCCGGAGGCTTGAGTGACCTGGTTTCTCGCGCTCGTCGCAGCGCTCGTCATCGTTGTCCTTGTGGTGCTTTTCCTCAATCGTTTCTATGCCAAGTCGACGCGCGAAACGGCGCTGATGCGCACCGGCCTCGGCGGCCGTCGGGTGCTGATGGACGGCGGCGCGCTGGCGTTGCCGATCCTGCACCGCATCGAACGCGTCAACATGCGCACCGCGCGCATGCGGGTGGAGCGGTCGGGTCCCCAGGCGCTGATCTCGAAGGACAGGCTGCGTGTCGACGTAGCGATGGAGATCTATGTCCGCGTCGACCCCACTGAAACCGGCATCGCCACGGCGGCGCAGGCGTTCGGGGCGAAGACGTTCCGCGAGGAGGAGATGCAGGCGCTGATCGAGGGCCGGCTGGTCGATGCGATCCAGGCCGCCGTCGCCGGCCGCACCATGGACGACCTGCACGAACACCGCGACGCCTTTGTCGACGCCGTGGCGGCTCGGCTGCAGCCCAATCTCGACCGCACCGGACTGATGCTGGATTCGGTGTCGCTGACCCGGCTCGACCAGACCCCGTTCAACGCGCTCGACGAGAACAATGCATTCAACGCGGTCGGCATGCGCAAGCTGGCCGAACTGGTCAGCAGCAACAGGAAGGCGCGGGTGCAGGTCGAGACCGAAACCGATATCGAGATCCGCCGCCGCCATCTCGAGCAGACCAAGGAGCGCCTGGCGATCGAGCAGGAGCAGGAGCGGGCCGAACTGGCCAAGCGGCTCGACGTCGAGAAGCAGCGCATCGACCTCGACACCGAAATCCAGAACGCCCGCACCGAGGCCGAGCGCATCGCCGAGGAAGCGCGGATCGCGCGCGCCCGCGACGTCAAGCTCGCCGAGATCGAGCGCGACCTGACGCTGCGCCGGCAGGAGATCGAGGCGCTGCTGGCGGTCGAGACCGCCAAGATCGACAACGCCATCCGGATTTCGGCCAAGCGCGGCGAGGAGCAGATCGCCGAGGCCGGCGTCGAGACCGCCAGGACAAAACTGATCAAGGCCCAGGAGGCGGTGCAGACCGAGCGCGACATGCTGGCCGCCGACCGGGCGCGCCAGCTGGCGTTGCTCAAGGCGCGCGAGGCCGCCGAGGTCGAGGACCACAAGATCAAGTCGCAGGTCGACACGATCCTGTCGCTGGCCAAGGCCGAGGGCGACGCCACCCAGGTCAAGGCCGAGGCGGAGCGTCATCGCATGATCGCCGAATCGGAAGGCAAGGCGGCGCTGATCGACGCCGAGAACGCCCAGAGCGAACAGATCCTGCGGCTGCGGCTCGAACTGCACAAGCTCGACAAGCTGCCCGAGATCGCCGCCCAGATGGTCAAGCCGGCGGAGAAGATCGACTCGATCCGCATCAACCACATCTCCGGCATCGGCCCGGTCGGCGGCGGAGGCGGCGACGGATCGGGTTCGCCCGGCGGCTTCCAGTCGGCGCTCGACTCGATCATGGGCATGGCGATCGGTTTCCCGGCGATCAAGAAGCTTGGCGAGGAGATCGGCGTTGAGATCGACGCCAATCTCGGCGCCCGCGCGCTCGACGCCATCAACCGCACGCCCGTGCGCAAGAAGGAATAGCCAGTCTCATCCACCCGACCTGCCAGTTTGCGAACGCACCACTCAAGGGGAACCGACATGACAATCAGCAGACGCACAGTGATCAAGGGCGCGGCCGCGACCGCGGCGCTCGCCAGCCCTGCCTTCATCCGCAACGCTTTCGCCGAGGATCCGATCAAGCTCGGCACGGTGTTCGACATTTCCGGCATCTTCGACGCCTATGGCAAGCCGATCGATATGGCGGTGCGGCTGGCGATCAAGCAGATCAACGACGCCGGCGGCCTGCTCGGCCGGCAGGTGCAGCACATCGGCTATGATACCCAGTCCGACATGGCGCTCTACACCCAGTATGCGCAGAAGCTGACACGCGAGGACAAGGTCGACGTCGTCCATGGCGGCATCCTCTCCGCCTCGCGCGAGGCGATCCGCCAGACGCTGCGGCGCGCCAACACGCTGTATTTCTACAACATCCAGTACGAAGGCGGCGTCTGCGACATGAACTGCTTCGTCACCGGCGTGACGCCGGCGCAGACGACGGAAGTGCTGATCCCCTACACGATGGAGAAATGGGGCAAGAAGGTCTACATCCTCGCCGCCGACTACAATTACGGCCAGTTGATGGCCCGCTGGATCCAGAAATATTTCAAGGACGGCGGCGGCGAGGCAGTGGCGGTGGAATTCTTCCCGCTCGACGTGTCGGACTTCGGCTCGACCATCACCAAGATCCAGGCGGCTGCGCCCGACATGGTCTATTCGGCGCTGGTCGGCGGCGCGCATCTGTCCTTCTACCGCCAATGGGCGGCGGCGGGCATGAAGAGCCGCATTCCGATGGCCTCGACGACGATCGGCGTCGGCTCCGAGCAGCTGGTGCTGACGCCCGAGGAAGGCGACGGCATCGTCGTCTGCTACAACTATTCGCCCGAACTCGATACGCTGGCGAACATCGCCTTCAAGAAGGCGTGGGGCGACATGCACGGCGCCGACACGGTGCGCACCATCCACGAACTGGCGGTGTCCAACTACCAGGGCGTGATGCTGTGGGCCGAGGCGGTGAAGGCGGCCAACACGGTCGAGCACGACGCGGTGGTCAAGGCGCTCGACAGCGGTCTGTCGATCGACGGACCGGCGGGCAAGGTGACGATCGATCCAAAAACCCATCACGCCACGCTCGACGTGCACCTGATGGAGATGAAGGACCAGAAGCTCAACGTCATCAAGAGCTTCGGCGCGCGCCAGCCGATCGACACCCAGATGGTCTGCAACCTCGTCGAGCACCCCGACGACAACCAGCAATACGAGATCAAGATCTGACCGCGACCGGGCGGCCGCCGCAACCGCGGCCGCCCCGGCAGCCGGTCTTGATTTCGCCCGCGCCGCCCGCCTTGCGCCCCGCACCGGCAGGCTAACGGTCAGGACAATCTTTCACCTGGGACAAGCATGGACTTCGCGGTCGTTCTAACGCTCGACATTCTCTATTCGATCGCCGTGCTTGTGCTGATCAGCGCCGGACTGGCGGTGGTGTTCGGCATGATGCGGGTGATCAATCTCGCCCATGGCGAGTTCATGATGATGGGCGGCTATGCGACCATCGTCGCCACCAAGGCCGGCGTGAACATTTACGTCTCGATGCTGATCGTCGCGCCGATCGTGGTCGGCCTGATCGGACTGGTGATCGAGCGGCTGGTGATCCGTTTTCTCTACGGCCGGCTTGTCGACACCATGCTGGCGACCTGGGGGCTGAGCCTGGCGCTGACCGGGATCGCAGTGATGATCTTCGGCAACACGACGACCGGCGTCTCGACGCCGATCGCCGGCTTCACGCTCGGCGCCTTCCAGGTCAACGGCTACAACTTCTTCATCATCATCGTCTCGATCCTGATCATGATCGGCGGTTATCTGGCGCTGCGCTACACCCGCCTCGGCCTGGTGGCGCGCGGCACGATGCAAAGCTCCGACATGGCGGCGGCGCTCGGCTACAGCCCCGGCCGGGTCTACATGGCGACCTTCGTCGTCGGCTCGGCGCTCGCCGGCCTCGCCGGCGGGGTGCTCGCCCCGCTTGTCGGCCTGGTGCCGACCTGGGGCTCGGCCTACATCGCCAAGGCGTTCATCACCGTCATTTCCGGCGGCGCGTCGATCGTCACCGGCATGATGTCGAGCGCGGTGATTTTCGGCCTGGTGTCGCAGGTCTTCACCCTGCTGTCGGGTCCGGTGATCGGCGAGGTGGCGCTGCTGGTGACCGCCATCGTGCTGCTGCGGCTGCTGCCGCAGGGCATTACCGGGCGCTTCTTCAAGGGGCGGCTGTGATGGCGGGCTCAGGCATGCGCGACGTGCTCTGGGTGTTGGCGGCGGGCGTCGTGGTGATGCTGGTCGCGCCGTTCGTCCTCAACTACTACACGCTGACCCTGCTGCTGATCTACGGCATGCTGGCGATGAGCCTCGGCCTGATCTGGGGCTTCGGGGGCATCCTGTGTTTCGGCCAGGCGGCCTTCTACGGCCTCGGCGCCTACGCCTACGCCATTTCCGCCGCCAATATCGGCGAAAGCACCATCCCGATGCTGCTGGCGGTGGCGCTGCCGTTCGTCTTCGCCGGACTGCTCGGCGCGATGATGTTCTACGGCCGGCTGAGCGACGTCTATCTCGGCGTCATCACGCTTGTGGTGACGCTGATCTTCTTCCGCTTCATGAACACCACCGCCGGGCCGGAATACACCATCGGCAAGGCGCGGCTGGGCGGCTTCAACGGCATTCCCGGCTACCAGACGCTGAACGTGCCGGGCGACCCCGGCGCCTATATCTACGATTCCAGCCTCTATTACGTCACCTTCGTCATCCTGCTCGTCGTCTATGTTCTGGTCAGGCTGCTGCTGGCCAGCCCCTTCGGCCGCATCGCGGTGGCGATCCGCGAGAACGAATCCCGCGTCGAGCTGATGGGATACGACGCGCGGCTGCGAAAGACGGTCCTGTTCGCCATCGGCGGCGGCATCGCCGGCCTTGCCGGGGCGCTGTTCGCCTCCTGGGCCGAAATCGTCACGCCGGGCATGTTCTCGCTCGGCCAGTCGGCCGAGATCATCATCTGGTGCATCGTCGGGGGGTTGGGAACGCTGGTCGGACCGGTGCTCGGCGCGGCGGCGCTCGGCTATCTGAAATTTGCGCTCGGCCAGCAGACGGCGGTCGACAACCAGCTGGTGATGGGCGCCATCCTGGTCGTCGTGGTGCTGGTGCTGCCGCGCGGCGTGGTTCCCTCGCTGATGACCGTGTTCGCACGGCTGCGGCGCGGCCGGCCGGCGAGACGGCGGCGCGGCCGCAGCGGAGGTCGCGCCGATGGCTGACGTGATCCTCGAAACCCGGCGCCTGACCATGCGCTTCGGCGGCGTCACCGCCGTCGACAATGTCGATTTCAAGCTGCGCCGCAAGGAACTGCGCTGCCTGATCGGGCCGAACGGCGCCGGCAAGACCACTTTCTTCCGCTGCCTGACCGGCATCCTCAAGCCGACCTCGGGCGAGGTGATGATCGACGATGTCGAAACCACCGGCTGGGAACCGCAGGCGGTGGCGAGGCTGGGCATCGGCATCAAGACGCAGGTGCCCTCGGTCATGGACGGGCTGAGCGTGCGCGAGAACATCTGGCTTTCGGCCTACCGCGTTTCCGGCGCGCGCGAAGCGGCCCGCACGGCGGGCGAAGTCATCGAGCGGCTCGGTCTTGGCGACATCTCGCGCGCCATCGTCGGCCGGCTGGCGCATGGCGAGCGGCAGCGCGTCGAACTCGGCATCGTCATCGCCGCGCGGCCCTGGCTGGTGCTGCTCGACGAACCGGCGGCCGGCATGACCGGCGAGGAGGTCGAGCGCATGGCCGGGCTGATCCGCGAGATCAACCGCGACGCGGCGCTGATCATCGTCGAGCACGACATGCAGTTCATCCGCTCGATCGCCGGCAAGGTCACAGTGTTCTCGCAGGGCGCGGTGCTGATGGAAGACCATGTCGACGCCGTCATGGCCGACGCCAGGGTGCGCGACGTCTATCTCGGGAAGAAGGCATGATGAGCGACGCGCGGCCCGCACTCGAAGTCCGCGGACTGGCCTCTGGCTACGGCCGCATCCCGGTGCTGCACGGCATCGACCTGGCGGTGCAGCAGGACGAGATCGTCGGCATTCTCGGCCACAACGGCATGGGCAAGTCGACGCTGTTGAAGACGATCATGGGCTATCTGCCGGCGACCGGAGGCCGCGTGACGCTCGACGGCGAGGACATCACCCGCCTGCCGACCAATGAGCGGTCGCGCCGCGGTCTCGGCTATGTGCCGCAAGGACGCGGCATCTTTCCCAATCTGAGCGTGCTCGACAATCTGCGCATGGCCTGGCACGCCGACACCGGCCTGCAGGACCAGGAGGCGGTCGACCGGGTGCTCGACGATTTCCCGCGCATCCGCCGGCTGCTCGACCGCCAGGGCGGCGCGCTGTCGGGCGGCGAGCAGCAATTGCTGGCGCTGGCGCGCTGCCTGATGGCCGAGCCCTGGCTGCTGCTGCTGGACGAGCCGACGGAGGGCATCCAGCCGTCGATCATCGAGGAAATCGAGGAAACGCTGGGGCGGCTGCGCAAGTCGCGCGGGCTGACCATCCTGCTGGTGGAACAGAATTTCGAGTTCATCGCCACGCTGTCGGACCGGGTCGTGGTGCTGGAGCGCGGCCGGGTGGTCGGCGAGGTCGACGCCGCCGGCCTGAAGGACACACGCCGGGTGGAGGAATTTCTCGGCTTCGGCACGGTGCGCCGCACCGGCCGCGCCGGCGCGGCCGACATGGCGGGCGCGCCGCAGCCGATGGCGCACCGGCCGGTTCGAGAGCCGGACTTCGCGCCGGCGGCCCGGGCCGCCGCGCCCGCGCCAGTTTCGCGCCGTGACGCGCCTGAATCGGTTGCGGCGGAGCCACAATCTTATCCGAGGGAGAACTACATGAATGTCCGGCGACCGACGCTCGAGCAGATGCGCAACATCGTCGGCGGCTTCGGCATGTCGATGGGCGACCGCGAGCTGCTCGACTACATGACGCTGATGGAAGGCACGTTCGAGGCCTATGACGTCGTGGCGCGCATGCCCGACAACCTGCCGCAGGTAAAATATCCGCGCACCCCGGGCTACCGGCCGTCGCCGGCCGACAACCCGCTCAACGCCTGGTATGTGAAGTCGGAGGTGCGCGGCGCCCATACCGGCCCGCTGGCCGGGCGCACCATCGTGCTGAAAGACAATGTCTGCCTCGCCGGGGTGCCGATGATGAACGGCGCATCGACGCTGGAAGGTTATACGCCCGACGTCGACGCCACCGTCGTCACCCGCATCCTCGACGCCGGCGGCACCATCGTCGGCAAGGCGCATTGCGAATATTTCTGCCTGTCGGGCGGCAGCCACACCAACGCCACCGGCCCGGTGCACAATCCATGGAAGATGGGCTACATCGCCGGCGGTTCCTCGTCGGGCTGCGGCGCGCTGGTTTCCGCCGGCGAGGTCGACATGGCGGTCGGCGGCGACCAGGGCGGCTCGATCCGCATGCCGTCGTCGTTCGTCGGCATCTACGGAATGAAGCCGACCCACGGGCTGGTGCCCTATACCGGCATCATGCCGATCGAGCCGACCATCGACCATGCCGGCCCGATGACCGCCAATGTTCGCGACAATGCGCTGCTGCTGGAGGTGATCGCCGGCGAGGACGGTCTCGATCCGCGCCAGTATGCGCCGCGGCTCGACCGCTACACCGACGCGCTGGGGCGCGGCGTCTCGGGCATGCGCATCGGCGTGGTGCGCGAGGGCTTTGCGCTGCCCAATTCGGAGACCGACGTCAACGCCAAGGTGCGCGCCGGCGCCGAGCGTTTCCGCCAGCTGGGCGCAACCGTGGAGGAGGTGTCGATCCCGATGCACCTCCAGGGTCAGGCGATCTGGACGCCGATCGCGCTGGAAGGGCTGACCGACATCATGATGAACGGCAACGGCTTCGCCACCGGCTGGCGCGGCCTCTACGTCACCAGCCTGCTCGACTACCACGCCAACTGGCGCGCCCGCTCCGACGAGCTGTCCAAGAGCCTCAAGATCTCGATGTTCGTCGGCGAATACATGCTCAAGCACCATCGCGGCCATTATTACGCCAAGGCGCAGAACCTGAGCCGCCGCCTGCGCGCCGCCTATGACGCCGAACTCGCCCGCTACGACCTGCTGCTGATGCCAACCATGCCGATCAAGGCGCAGCAGATCCCGCCGCCCGACGCGACGCTGGCGCTCTACATCCAGCGCGCCTTCGAGATGATCGGCAACACCTCGCCCTTCGACACCACCGGCCATCCTGCGATGACGGTGCCGTGCGGCCTGTCGGAAGGCCTGCCGATCGGGCTTATGCTGATTGGCAAACACTACGAGGAGAGTACAATCTACCGCGCTGCGGCCGCATTCGAGCGAATCGGCGACTGGCGGACGATGTAGAGGCCGAAGGGCCCGGAGAGCGGCATGAGCGAACTTTCGCAATCCCTGGCGGCCGGCCTGTCGACAAGCCTGATCGGCGGCGCGCCCGCCGCCGCCGCCGATCCGGCGGCGCTGAAGCCCAAAGACGGCCGGTCCTACGTCTCGGGCGACCGGTCGATCCCGCTGCTGCGCAAGACCATCCCGCAGGTCTTCGCCGAGACGGTGGCCCGGCGGGGGCCGCACCCGGCCGCGATCTTTCGCCAGGCGGGCAAGAGCTATTCCTGGCGCGAGCTGGCGCGCGAGGTCGACGCGGTCGCCGCCGGCCTGCTGGCGCTCGGCCTGGAGAAAGGCGACCGGGTCGGCATCTGGTCGCCCAACCGGCCGGAATGGCTGATCACCCAGTTCGCCACCGCGCGCGTCGGCATCGTGCTGGTCACCATCAACCCCGCCTACCGGGTGACGGAACTGGAATATGTGCTGAACAAGGTGGGCTGCAAGGCGCTGGTGACGGCGGCGAGCTTCAAGTCCAGCGACTATCTGGAAATGATCGTCTCGCTGGCGCCGGAACTGGCGACGGCGCAGCCGGGCCAGCTCAGGGCGGCGAAGCTGCCGGCGCTCAGGACCATCATCCGCACCGGCGACGACAAGACGCCCGGCATGATGAATTTCGCCGAACTGTCGCGGCTGGCGGGGCCCTCGCAACTGCGCCGGCTCGATCTGGTGACGCAGTCACTCGATCCCGACGACGCGATCAACATCCAGTTCACCAGCGGCACCACCGGGGCGCCGAAGGGCGCGACGCTGACCCATTACAACATCCTCAACAATGCCGATCTGGTGACGCGCACGATCGCGTTCGGCGAGAACGACCGGCTGTGCATTCCGGTGCCGCTCTATCATTGCTTCGGCATGGTGATGGGGACGCTTGGCTGCGTCACCAAGGGCGCGACGATGGTGTTCCCTTCCGAAGGTTTCGAGCCGCTGGCCGCGCTCGACGCGGTGTCGCGCGAGCGTTGCACCGGCTTCTACGGCGTGCCGACGATGTTTGTCGCCATGCTCGACCATGCCGATTTCAAGACCTACGACGTGTCGTCGCTGCGCACCGGCATCATGGCGGGCGCGCCGTGCCCGATCGAGGTGATGAAGCGCGTCGTCGCCGACCTGCACATGCCGCAGGTGACGATCGCCTACGGCATGACCGAGACCAGCCCGGTCTCGTTCCAGAGCCATGTCGACGACCCGCTCGAAAAGCGCGTCTCCACCGTTGGCCGCATCCATCCCCATGTCGAGGTCAAGATCGTCGACGACAGCGGCCGGATCGTCCCGGTCGGCGCGTCGGGCGAACTGTGCACCCGCGGCTATTCGGTGATGAAGGGCTACTGGGACGAACCGCAGCGCACGGCGGAAGCCATCGACGACGCCGGCTGGATGCACACCGGCGATCTCGCCACCATCGACGAGGCCGGCTACTGCAACATTGTCGGCCGGGTGAAGGACATGGTCATTCGCGGCGGCGAGAACGTCTATCCGCGCGAGATCGAGGAATTCCTCTATCGCCACCCCAAGGTTTCCGAGGTGCAGGTGTTCGGCGTGCCGGACGAAAAATTCGGCGAGGAGATCGCTGCGTGGATCGTGCTGCAACCGGGCCAGAGCGCGACCGAGGACGAGATCAAGGCGTTCTGCAAGGGCCAGATCGCGCACTACAAGGCGCCGCGCTATGTCCGCTTCAAGCAGGCGCTGCCGATGACCGTCACCGGCAAGGCGCAGAAATTCGTCATGCGCGACGAGATGATCGCCGAACTGGGACTGCGGCAGGCAAAGACGGCCTGAAACGGTCTACCGCATGACGGCCGAGGCCAGCAGCTTCGGGCCGGCGGCCACTTTTCGCACCAGCGCGAAAAAGGCCGTCCGTTCCTCGGCGGTCAGCGGCGACAGCAGTTCCTCCTGCCTGCGCTTCGAAGCCGCCGTCATCTCCGCGAGCAGGACGCGTCCCGCATCGGTGACATGCAGCCGCTTCTCGCGGCCGTCGGATTCAGACGTTTCCTGCAAGATCAGCCCGCGGTTCTCCAGCAGCGCCACCGCCCGGCTGATCGTGTTTTGCGGGCGGGGGAAGAGCAGGCGGATTTCCTTGGCCCGAAGACCGGGGAAACGATTGATCGCATACAGCGCCGACCAGGCCTGCACCGGCATGCGGAACCGCCGCTCGATGAACCGGTTGGTCACGGCATTGTTGCCCAGCACGATATAGCTGATGACCATAAGCTCTTTCAGCTCCTCGGAAAAAATCGTTCCGAGCAGGTTGTCGTCGTTCATCGTTCAACTCCTATCGCGTGCATTTTTGTCTACCCCTTAAATCCACATGGATTCAACTTGCAAAATTGATCCAAATGGAACTAAGCTCGCTCAGGCAGTGTCGGAGGAGCGGATGATTGCGTTGGGCGTTGACGTCGGAGGGACGTTCACGGATTTGATTTTGACTGACCTGTCGAAGGGCAGCGTCACCATCCACAAGACGCCGTCGACGCCGGGAAATTCGGCCGAAGGCGTGGTGACCGGCATTCGCGGGATCTGCGAGATCGCCGGCGTCGAGCCGTCCCGGATCGATGCGATCTTCCACGGAACCACCGTCGGCACCAACGCGATGCTGGTGCATGACGGCGCGGTCACCGGGATGATCACCAATGAGGGTTTTCGCGACGTGCTGCATATCGGCCGTCACCAGAGGCCCTCGCACTATTCGATCATGCAGGACCTGCCGTGGCAGAGCCGCCCGCTGATCCGCAGGCGTTTTCGCAAGACGGTGGCCGGCCGCCTCGACGCGAGGGGCCTGGAACTGACGCCGCTTGACGAGAAGGCCGTCGCGGCGGCCGCGCGCGAGCTGGGCGCGGCCGGCGTCGAGGCGATCCTGATCGGCTTTCTGTTCTCCTATGTGAACCCGGTCCACGAGCAGCGCGCCGCCGAGATCGTGCGCGCCGAACTGCCTGACGTGTTCGTCACCACCTCGGCCGACGTATCGCCGCAGTTCCGCGAATTCGAGCGGTTCACCACCGCCGCGATGTCCGCCTTCATCGGACCCAAGGTGCGCCGCTATATCGCCGATCTGAGCCGCGAACTGCGCAACATGGGCGTCAACGGCGAACTGCGCGTCATGACCTCGAGCGGCGGTCTCGCGACGCCGGAAATGATCGCCGAACGCCCGGCCTCGACGCTGTTGTCGGGTCTCGTCGCCGGCGTGCGCGGCGGCGCCTGGGTCGGCGTTCATGCCGGCACGGATCGCCTGGTCACGCTCGACATCGGCGGCACCAGCGCCGACATCGGCATCATTCGCGACGGCGTGCTCGCCGAAGCCGACGCCCGCAGCGCTTCCATCGCCGGCTTTCCGGTGATGCTGCCGATGATCGACATCCACACGATCGGCGCGGGCGGCGGCTCGATCGCCCATATCGATCGCGGCAAGGCGTTCCGCGTCGGCCCCCAGAGCGCCGGCGCGGTTCCTGGTCCCGCCGCCTATCGCCGCGGCGGAACCGTTCCGACCGTCACCGACGCGAATCTGGTGCTGGGCCGTCTCGTCGCCGACAATTTCCTCGGCGGCCAGATGTCGCTCGACGAGAAAGCCGCGGAGAAGGTGATCGACGAACTTGCGCAGTCGCTTGGCCGCACCCGCGAGGAAACGGCCGAGGGCGCGCTGACCGTGCTCAACAGCAACATGGCCAACGCCATCCGCTCGCGCACCGTGCAGAAGGGCATCGACCCGCGCGACTTCACGCTGTGCGGATTCGGTGGCGCCGGACCGCTGCATGCGGCCGAAGTGGCGGCGATGCTGGACATGAGGAACGTGCTGATCCCGCCGCATCCGGGCATCACTTCGGCGGTCGGCCTGTTGACCGCCGACCTGGAATATCACGCGCTTCGCACCGCCTTCGCGGTGAAAGGGGCGATCGATCTCGATCGGCTGCAGGCGCTCTACGCCGACATGGAGGACGAGCTCGGCGCGATCTTCGCGCGCGACCGCGTCCCCGCGTCCAGGGTGCGCATGCTGCGCCAGGCCGATCTGCGCTATGTCGGCCAGGGCTACGAGCTCAAGGTCGACGTGCCCGACGGCCCGCTGACCGACGAAGCGCTGGAGACGGTGTGGGCGGCGTTCCACGAACGCCACCGCGGCGAATACGGGCACGACTTCAAGCAGAGCCCCATCGAAATCGTAACCGTGAAGGTGCGCGGCCTCGGCATGGTCGACAAGCTGACCCGGCCGCCGGCCTATTCCGGCCGCGCCGAGCCGAGGCAGGTCGGCTCCGGCAGATGCGTCTTTCGCGTCGACGACGTGTTGCGGACCTTCGACACGCCGCACATCGAGCGGGCCTCGCTGGCCGTCGACCGCAGGTTCGAGGGCCCGGCCATCCTGCTCCAGACCGACACCACCACCGTCGTCCCGCCCGGCTGGACCTACTGGGCCGACGGCTACGGCAATCTGCGCATGACGCGCGGCGAATCCGCGTGAGAGGTGAGGCCATGAACACACGCATCGACCCCTTCCTGGCCGCGGTGATCCACGGCGCGCTGGAGAACATCGCCATCGAAATGGGCCACAAGCTCATGCGCATGAGCTATTCGAGCATCATCCGCGAGAGCGAGGATTTTGGCGCGGCGCTGACCGACGCCACCGGCCGCCAGTTATGCGAATGCACGATGAGCACGCCGCTGCAGTCCGGCCCGATTCCCGGATACATCGCCGGCATCCTGCGCGAACTCGAAAAGCGCGGCGACAAGGTGAGCCCCGGCGACGTGTTCATGCACAACGATCCCTATGGCGGGGCGTCGCACGGGCCCGACGTCGGCTTCGTGGTGCCGATCTTCCACCGCGGCGAGCTGGCCGGCTTTTCCGTCACCACCGCCCACCACCTCGATATCGGTGCGCTGACGCCGGGAAGCTGCGGCATCGTCGACGCGGTCGACACCTATGCCGAAGGGCTGCAGTTCAAGGCGATCAGGGTCTATGAGGGCGGCCGCAAGGTCGAACCGGTGTGGCAGATCCTGCGCGCCAACATCCGCATCGCCGATCTCGTCGTCGGCGACATGGAGGCGCAGGTGGCGGCCGCGCGCATCGGCGCGCAGCGTTATGCCGATCTGCTGGACCAGTACGGCATCGACACCGTCACCGGCGCCTATGAGGATCTGCTCGACTATTCCGAACGGCTGATGCGCGACGCGATTTCCCGCATTCCCGACGGACGATACAACGCCCGCACCTATATCGACGGCTATCTCGACAGCCCCGATCCGTCGCTGAAGGAGCTGCCGATCGAGGCGACGCTGACGGTGTCGGGATCGGAAATCCATGTCGACCTGACCGGCACCGCCCCGCAGACGCCCCACAAGCCGATCAACATGCCGCTGGTCGGCACCGTCGACTGCGCCGTCTGGCTGACCCTGCGCTCGATCCTGCTGGACAGCGAAACCTATGGCGCGATTCCGCAAAACAGCGGCCTGACCCGCCCGATCACCATCTTTGCGCCCAAGGGTTGTCTGGCCAATCCGATCTTTCCCGCGCCGGTGATCGCGCGTTTTTGCCCCGGCAACGCCGTCGCCGACACGATCATGAAGGCGATCGCGCCGGCGGCGCCGCGGCAGGTCAGCGCCGGTATCGGCAATCTGCGCGTCATGGCCTTTTCCGGCGTCTCGCACGGCGCGCCCTGGGTGCATATGGAGATCATGGAGGGCGCCTATGGCGGCCGTTACGGCAAGGACGGCATGGACGCGGTCGACACGCTGTTCGCCAATACCCGCAACAATCCGGTCGAGGACATCGAGTCCCATTTGCCGCTGCGGGTGCTGAACTACGAACTGCGCGAGAACCTGGCCGGCGTCGGCGCCTCGCGTGGCGGCATCGGCTCGATCCGCTCGTTCGAATTGCTCGAGGACGGCGCGGTGTCGATCGAAGGCGATGGCCAGCGCTTCAGGCCCTGGGGTTTCCTTGGCGGGGCCGACGGTTCGCCCGCCAGGGTCGAGCTTGCGATGGCGGCGGGCGGGACGGCGGAACTGCCGTCGAAACTGCCCTATCGGCAGCTGTCCAAGGGCGACCGCATCACCGCCAACGGACCCTGCGGCGGCGGCTACGGCGATCCGATGGAGCGCGATCCGCAGGCCGTCCTGGACGATGTCCTGGACGAACTGCTCGACGTTGAAGCCGCGCGCGAAAGCTATGGCGTGGCGATCAAGGCCGGACGCCTGGACCTGGCGGCGACGCAGGAATTGCGCCGCCGCGCGGGCCGGAGCAACTGAACAAGTCACAATGGGAGAGTGAAATGAAACGTCTGAAATTTGGATTGGGTTTCGCATGCGCCTTCACCTTGGCCGCGATGCTGCCGGCGTCGGCGCAGGAAGGTGTCGACAAGGCGCGCGCCAATATCGCCGCCTATTCCGGAATTCCGGAATTCATCGCTCCCGGCGAGCCGTTCGACGCCAAGCAGTGCATGGCGGGCAAGAAGATATTCACCATTCCCGCCGCCAGCTCCATTCCGTTCATCAAGACCATCGCCGACCACAAGGGCAAGCTGGCCAAGGAACTCGGCTTCGAACACATGGAATGGGAAAACCAGGGCAACCCCGCGCAGTGGATCCAGGGTATCGAGCATGCGGTGAACAACAAGTTCGACCTCGTCAGCCTGCTGGCCGGCGCCGATCCCCGCTTCTTCGAACCGCAGGTGGCCCAGGCCCAGGCGGCCGGCGTCAAGGTCGTCACCTCGCACCTGACCGGCCTCGAACAGGACGCGCCGGCCGGCGTCGATGGCGCCACCGCCATCGACTACCGCAAGGCCGGCGAACTGATGGCCGACTGGACGATCGCCCAGACCGGCGGCAAGACCAACGCGTTGGTGGTCGTTTCCAACGAGGCGCTGTCGACCGACTCGATCGTCAGCGGCCTCAAGGAAGCGTTCGACACCCGTTGCCCGGACTGCAAATACGAGATCGTCAACGTGCCGATCACCGACTGGGCGACGAAGATCCAGCCGACGGTCGCGGGCGCGCTGCAGTCCAACGCCGAACTGAACTACGTCATCCCGATCTATGACAGCATGTCGACCTTCGTCACGCCGGCGATCGCCATCGCGGGGCGCGGCGACAAGGTGAAGGTGGCGACCTTCAACGGCACGCCGTTCGTGCTCGACCTGATCCGTCAGGGCGATGTCGAAATGGATGTCGGCGAAAACCTCGACTGGATCGCGCACGCCATGCTTGACGCCGAGATGCGGCTGTTGTGCGGCCAGAAGCCGATCCGCGATTCCAAGGTTCCGCTGCGCGTCTTCAGCGCCGCCAACATCGCCGAAACCGGCGAACCGGCCGACGCCGCCAAGGGGTATGGCGACGCCTATGTCGAGGGCTTCCGCAAGCTGTGGATGGTCTCCAAGTGACGCAATCGGGCCATCCCCGACTGGCGATCAAGGGACTGACGAAGTCCTTCGGCGGGGTCCGGGCGCTGTCGCGCGCGGACCTCACCGTCATGCCGGGCGAGATTCATGGCCTGCTTGGAAAGAACGGCTCGGGAAAGTCGACGCTGATCAAGGTCCTGTCGGGCTTCCACAAGCCCGACGAGGGAACGCTGGAGGTCGACGGGCGGCCGGTGGCGTTGCCGATCCCGCTTGGCCGCAGCGAGACGATCGGCCTGTCCTTCGTGCACCAGAACCTCGGCCTGCTGCCGGAGGCGACGGTGCTGGAAAACCTGATCGCGGGCGATCATGAGCGCGTCAGGTCCTGGCTCATCAACTGGGGCGCGGAAGCCGCCCGGGCGCGCCGCCTGCTGGCCGAGCACAGGCTGGACGTCGACCCGTCTTGGCCCGTCGAGAACCTGTCGCCGGTCAAGCGCGCCCAGCTCGCCATCGTGCGCGCCGCGGACCGGGTGAGCGCCCACAACGCCCATGGTTCTCCGGGTCTGCTGGTGCTTGACGAGCCGACCCCCTTTTTGCCGATCGAGGACGTGCGGGAGCTGTTTTCGCTGATGCGCCGGCTCAGGCAGAGCGGCGTTTCGATTGTCTTCGTGTCGCACGACATCGACGAGGTGATGGAGATCACCGACCGCGCAACGGTGCTGCGCGACGGCGAAGTGATCGGCGCTTTCGACACGGCCGCGACCGACCGCGCCAGCATCGTGGAGGCGATTGTCGGCCGCTCGCTGACCCAGGAGCGGCTGGTCGGCGACGCGGCGCCGCAGGCGGCCGCAGCGATTTCGGTGCGCCGGCTCGGCGGCGGACTGTTGACAGATCTCGATATTGATGTGGCGCCTGGCGAAATTCTCGGCCTGACGGGGCTGATCGGCTCCGGCTACGACGACGTGTCATACCTGATTTCGGGCGCGAGACCGGCGATGTCGGGCGAACTCGCCATCGGTGGCGACAGGTTCGACCTGACCGATTTTTCCCCGGTGGCGGCGATCGCCGCCGGCGTCGCCTTCATACCCGCCGACCGGCAAAGACAGGGGCTGGCGCTGGAGCTGACGCTTGCCGAGAACGCGATGCTGCCGGATGCGGTCAGCGGCCGGGGGCGATGGCGCCTGGATCACAAGGGCCGCGGCGCGGCGACCGCGCAACTGATCGAGCGATACGTCGTCAAGGCGCGGTCGCCGGATCAGGCGGCGTCGGAACTGTCGGGCGGCAACCAGCAGAAATTGCTGCTGGGCAAATGGCTGCGGCTGGCCCCCAGGCTGATCCTGCTCGACGAGCCGACGCAGGGCATCGATGTCGGCGCCCGGCGCGAGATCTACGACCGGCTGCTCGAAGCCTGCGCCAGCGGCGCGGCGATCATCTGCGCAACCTCGGAATTCGAACAGCTCGAAATGATCGCGCACCGGGTGCTGGTGTTCGAGCGCGGCCGTATCAAGGCCGAACTGCGCGGCGGCGACGTCCGGAAATCGATGATCGAACAAGCCTGTTATGGAGAAGCGAGGGACCATGCGTTCGTCTAGCCTGGGCGTCCAACTCGAACGGTTCGGCCTTGTCATCGTCTGGCTGGCGGTGATCGCGCTGTTTGGCGCGCTGCGTCCCGACACGTTCCTGACCTGGTCGAATTTCTCCTCCATCTTCGGCTCGGAGGCGGTGCTGGTCATCGTCACGCTCGGCCTGATCATTCCGCTGACCGCCGGCGATTTCGACCTGTCGATCGCCCAGACGCTGACCTTCGTGTCGATGCTGACCGCCATCCTCAACGCCCGCCTCGGCGTGCCGATCGAATACGTCATCCCCATCGGCCTGCTCGCCGGCGCGCTGGTCGGGGTCGTCAACGGCGCGATCACCCTGTTCTTCCGCGTGCATTCGCTGATCGTGACGCTGGGTGTCGGAACCTTCCTGCACGGCATCACCTTGTGGATGAGCGACAGCCAGACGATCAGCGGCGTCGAGCGCGCGCTGATGAACTATGTCATCATCTACCGCATCTTCGGCATACCGGTGAGCTTCTACTATGCGATCGCGCTGGCGGCGCTGGTTTGGTACGTGCTGTCCTACACCGCTTTTGGCCAGCAATTGCTGTTCACCGGACGCGGGCGCGAGATCGGCCGGCTGACCGGCGTGGCGGTCGGCCGCGTCCGGCTGGCCGCTTTCGTGGCATCCGGCGTGATGGGCGCCATCGCCGGCGTCATCTACACAGGCACGACCGGCTCGGCCAATCCGACGTCGGGAACCACGCTGCTGCTACCGGCCTTCGCCGCCGCCTTCCTCGGCGCGACCTGCATCAAGCCCGGCCGTTTCAACGCCTGGGGTTCGGTCGTCGCCGTCTACTTCCTCGTCACCGGCATCAACGGCCTATCGGTGCTGGGTTTCCGGACCTTCGTGCACGACCTCTTCTACGGCGGCGCGCTGGTCGTCGCCGTGATGGTGTCGCAGCTGGTGAGCGGCCGCAAGGAGAGAGCGTTGTGACCTATCCCGCCAACGAGGCGTTTCCGCCGCTCGAGATCAACCGCGACCGGTTGTGGGCGCGGCACATGGAGATGGCCCGCATCGGCGCGATCGCCGGCGACGGCTGCTGCCGGCTGGCGATGACGCAGGAAGACAGCGAGGCGCGCGCGCTGCTGGCGCAATGGTGCCGCGAGGCCGGCCTGACCATGCATGTCGACCGGGCCGGCAACATGATGGCGGTCAGACGCGGCCGCGACGCAGGCCGCGCCGCGATCGCGTCGGGCAGCCATCTCGACACCCAGCCGCATGGCGGCCGCTTCGACGGCATTTCGGGTGTGCTGGCGGCGCTGGAGGCGATCGAGACGCTGAACGATGCGGGGGTCGAGACCGATGCGCCGCTCGCCGTCATCAACTGGACCAATGAGGAAGGGGTCCGCTACGCGCCGGGCCTGCTCGGGTCGGCATGGTATTCGGGCCTGTTCGACGACGCCGATCTGGCTGCGGCGCGCGCGCCGGACGGCATGCTGTTCGACGAGGAGGCGAGGCTGCGCGGCTGGCTCGGCGACGCCGGCCCGAAACTGCCGATCGGCGCCTTCATCGAACTCCATATCGAGCAGGGCCCCGTGTTGGAGCGCGAGGCCAGGCAGGTCGGGGTCGTCACCTCGGTCCAGGGCCTGTCATGGCTCAACGTCGAGGTGACGGGCACCGACGCGCATGCCGGCACCACGCCGCTGGACCACCGCCAGGATGCGCTTCTGGCGGCGGCGCGCATGGTCGCCGCGCTCAACGATATCGGGCGCAGCTACGGACCGGCCGCGCGGGTCAGCGTCGGCCGGCTGACGACGGCGACCGACGGCGCCAGCACGATCGTTGGCCAGGCCAGCTTTATCATCGACATCCGCCATCCCGACCAGCCGACGCTGGTCAGGTTGAAGCAGCACTGCGCCGACGTCTGCAAGGCGGTCGGCGCGGCTTCGCGTTGCGGCGTCGAAATGCAGGAGCGCATCTTCGTTTCGCCGACGGAGTTCGACGCCCGCTGCATCGACGCGATCGAAAGCAGCGCGATCCGTCGCGGCTACAGCCATCGCCGCATCGCCAGCGGCGCGCTGCACGATGCCGCCAATGTGGCGAAGGTCGCGCCGACGGCGATGATCTTCATCCCCTGCAAGGACGGGGTCAGCCACAATGTCGATGAATACGCGTCGCCGCAGGACCTGGAGGCCGGCGCCAACGTGCTGCTCGACGCGCTGCTCCAGCTTGCCGGCCGCGCCGACGCCGCCTGACCGGCCAGCGCCGCCGCCGCGAAGGCGGTTCCGCGCAATTTCGTTTTCAACCGGATCATGACGTTCCGCCTCCCTGCAGGCAGATCATCCATAAAGCGGCGCGTCGTCCGCGCCGCCCCGCTGTTGGGTTCAATCGAGCTTCACCGTGCGCAGCCTCAGCGCATTGGCGATCACCGAGACCGACGACAGGCTCATCGCGGCGGCCGCCAGCATCGGCGACAGCAGCAGCCCGAAGATCGGGTAGAGCACGCCGGCCGCCACCGGTACGCCGACCGAATTGTAGATGAAGGCGAAGAACAGGTTCTGCTTGATGTTGGCGATGGTCGCCTGGGCCAGCGTGCGGGCGCGCACGATGCCGTTCAGGTCGCCCTTGACCAGGGTGATGCCGGCGCTCTCTACCGCGACGTCGGCGCCGGCGCCCATGGCGATGCCGACATCGGCGGCGGCGAGCGCCGGCGCGTCGTTGACCCCGTCGCCGGCCATCGCCACCCTGGCGCCGGCAGCCTGCAATTCGCCGATCAGCTTCATCTTGCCGTCGGGCAGCATGTCGGCGCGGACCTCGTCGATGCCGAGCTTCGCCGCGACGGCGCGGGCGGTGCGTTCATTGTCGCCGGTCGCCATGATGATGCGCAGGCCCTTGTCGCGCAGCGTCCTGATGGCCCGCGCCGTCGTCGCCTTGATCGGGTCGGCGACGGCGATGAAGCCGGCCGCCTTGCCGTCGACGGCGACGAACATCGCCGTCTTGCCGTCGCCGCGCATCGCGTCGGCCCAGTCGCCCAGACCGTCGAAGCCGACGCCGAGGTCGGCCATCATCGCCGCATTGCCGAGCGAGACCTTGCGGCCGTCGACGACGCCGGAGACGCCCTTGCCGGTGACGGCTTCAAAGTCCGACGTCGCAGCCAGCGCCGCGCCGCGTTCGCCGGCGCCCTCGACGATGGCCTCGGCCAGCGGGTGTTCCGAGCCGCGCTCCAGCGACGCCGCCAGCGACAGAAGCAGGTTCTCGTCGAAGCCGGCGGCGGCGACCACGTCGGTCAGCTTCGGTCGGCCCTCGGTCAGCGTACCGGTCTTGTCGACGATCAGCGTGTCGACGGCGGCGAAACGTTCCAGCGCCTCGGCGTCCTTGATCAGCACGCCCGCCTGCGCGCCGCGCCCGGTGGCGGTCATGATCGACATCGGCGTCGCCAGACCGAGCGCGCAGGGGCAGGCGATGATGAGCACCGACACGGCGGCGACGATCGCCGAGGCCATGCTCGGCTCGGGTCCGAACAGGGCCCAGGCGACAAAGGCGAGGATGGCGACCGCCACCACTGTGGGCACGAACCACGCCGAGACGCGGTCTGCCAGCGCCTGGATCGGTGCGCGCGAGCGCTGCGCCCTGGCGACCATGTCGACGATGCGCGACAGCATGGTGTCGGCGCCGACGCGTTCGGCGCGCATCACCAGCGAGCCGTTGCGGTTGAGCGTGCCGCCGGTGACGGCGTCGCCTTCGGTCTTTTCGACCGGCACCGGCTCGCCGGTGATCATCGATTCGTCGATCGAGGAACGGCCTTGCGTGACGACGCCGTCGACCGGAAGGCTGTCGCCGGGCCTGACCCTCAGCAGGTCGCCCTTGACGACCTGGTCGAGCGGTACGTCGGTCTCGGACCCGTCGGCGCCGATGCGCCGCGCGGTCTTGGGCGCGAGGTCGAGCAGCGCCCGGATGGCCGAGCCGGTGCGTTCGCGGGCGCGAAGCTCCAGCACCTGGCCCAGAAACACCAGCGCCACGATGACGGCGGCGGCCTCGAAATAGACCGGGACGCCGCCGCCATGACCGCGGAACTGGTGCGGGAAAATGCCCGGGAACAGCGTCGCGACGACGGAATAGGAATAGGCCGCGCCGACGCCGATGGCGATCAGCGTCCACATATTGGGGCTGCGGTTGACGATCGAGGCCCAGCCGCGCTTGAAGAACGGCTTCGCCGCCCACAGCACGACCGGCGTCGCCAGCGCGAATTCCAGCCACACGGCGGTTCGCTCGCCGATCCAGTCACGGATCGGCAGGTCGACCATCGGCGCCATCGCGATGATGAACAGCGGCAGCGCCAGCGCGGCGCTGACCCGGAAGCGGCGGGTGAAGTCGACCAGTTCCGGATTGGGGCCGTCGTCGAGGCTGGGCGTCATCGGCTCCAGCGCCATGCCGCACAGAGGGCAGTCGCCGGGGCCTTCCTGGACGATTTCGGGATGCATCGGGCAGGTGTAGAGCGTGCCCTTCGGCATCGGTTCGGGCTCGGGACGGCCGGCGAGATATTTGGCCGGGTCGGCCTCGAACTTCGCCTTGCAGCCGGCGGAGCAGAAATAGAATTTCTGGCCCTCATGCTTGAGGAAATGCCTGGCGCTCGACCGGTCGACGTTCATGCCGCAGACCGGATCCTTGGCGGTCTTGTAGGCTTGCGGGTCGGCCAGGAACTTTGTGCGGCAGCCTTCGCTGCAGAAATGATAGGTATGGCCGTCGAGTTCGGCGGTCGGCTTGCCGGCGCTGGGATCGACGGTCATGCCGCACACCGGGTCGCGGATCACCGCGTCGGCCGCGCCGCCGGACTGGGCCATCCTGGCGTGGCCGCCGCAGCATGCGCCGCCGGCGGCGTGATCGTGGTTTTTGTGATGGTCGTGAGTGGACATGGCGGCGCCTCTGGAATCTCTATTCCTGCCATAGGTAGGGCTTCCAGTCACTGGAAGGTCAAGAGGCGAATTGTCGATTTGCGCCGCGCCGCCGATCATTGGGACGGCGCGAAAAATTTTCGGCGATTCGGCATTTGCGCCCAAGTCTGCCACTGTCGCCTGTTCGCGCCGCATGCAATGTTCGCCACGCGGTCGTGGACCGTTTGTTTCAGGGGGATCAGATGAAGTTTTCCGGATTGGCCGGCCTGGCCGTATCGCGCGTCGCGCTGGCGGCGCAAATCGCGGTTGTGGCGCTGGCCTGGACAGGCAGCGGCGCGCGCGCCGACGACGTGACCTTTGTGATGAAGAATTCGCATCCCTACGCGGTCGAGGTCGAACTCTACAGCCAAGACCGCGATCATGTGTGGCCGGGCAATGGCGAGGTCTATCTGCTCGACGACGGCGAGACCAAGCAGGCGCCATTGTCCTGCAACACCGGCGAGACGATCTGCTACGGCGCCTGGACGTCGGGCGACAAGGGCACCTATTGGGGCGTCGGTCCGGACAACAAGGAGCAGTGCGAGGACTGCTGCTACACCTGCGAAGGCGGCGAAACCGAAGAGATCGAACTGGTCGAGTAGACCGGTCGCCGGTCGCCGGTTTCGCCTGGCGGGCGGCGACGCCCGCCAAACGCGGTCGCGTCAGTTGCCGTTGCGCTTCAGCCAGTCCTGCAGGAAAGCGATTTCCGTTTCCTGCGCCGCGACGATCTCGTTCGACAGTTTGGTCAGTTCGGGATCGTTGTCGCCGCTGGCGAGATAGGCCCTGGCCATGTCGATGGCGCTCTGGTGGTGCGGGATCATCATCAGCGCGAAATCGGCGCCGGGCTTGCCGGTCATCGCCATCGCGCCCATGTCCGCGTCCATTTTTGTCATCGCATCCATATAGGCCTGCGACGCCGGGCTCATCTCGCCATGGCCGGAATGGTTCGTCTGGGCGAGCGCCACCGCCCCGGACAGTGCGACGGCTGCGATTGCGGCTGCGATCAGCTTGTTCATGGTGTGCTCCTTTCGGGTTGCCGCGCCGGTTCTAGGGCTTCCAGCAACTGGAAGGTCAAGCGATCATTGCCGCGCTTGTTCCTTGGCTGCAAAAATCTGGCGCGGCAAACTTCACCGCTTCGCCAAAACCTCGTAAGCGGGGGCGACGGCAGCAGCGGCGGCGATCCATGACAGCTCCCCTTTTTCTCGGCATCGACACCGGCGGCACCTATACCGACGCGGTGCTGTGGTCGCAGGCGACCGGCGACCGGGGGCAGGTCGTCGCCAAGGCGAAATCGCTGACCACGCGCCATGACCTGGCGGTCGGCATCGCCGGCGCCGCCGACAAGGTGATCGCCGCCGCCGGCGTCGAGGCGTCGGCGATCAAGCTTGTCTCGATGTCGACGACGCTCGCCACCAATGCGCTGGTGGAGGGCCAGGGCGGCCGCGTGGCGCTGGCGATGATCGGCTTTTCGCAGGCCGATCTGGAGCGCGACGGCCTGCGCGAGGCGCTGGGGTCGGACCCGGTGGTGTTTTGCGGCGGCGGCCATGACGTGCACGGCAATGCGCGGCCGCTCGACCTGTCGGCGCTCGAGAGCGCCCTGCCGGCGCTTGGCCCCACCGTCTCGGGTTTTGCGGTCTGCGCCTATTTCGCCACCCGCAATCCCGCCCACGAGATCGCGGCGCGCGACATGATCCGCGCCGCGACCGGCCTGCCGGTCACCGCCTCGCACGAACTGACCTCGAAACTCGGCGGTCCTCGCCGGGCGCTGACGACGCTGCTCAACGCGCGGCTGATCTCGATGATCGACCGACTGTTGACGGCGACCTCGGATTTTCTCGCCAGCCGCGGCATCGAGGCGCCGCTGATGGTGGTGCGCGGCGACGGCGCGCTGGTGTCCGCCGCCTTTGCCCGCGCCCGGCCGATCGAGACGATCCTGTCGGGCCCGGCCGCCAGCCTGGTCGGCGCGCATCACATGACCGGGCTCGACAATGCCGTGGTGTCCGACATCGGCGGCACCACCACCGACGTCGCCGTGCTCGACGCGGGCCGCCCGCGGCTCGACCCGGAAGGCGCGACCGTCGGCGGTTTCCGCACCATGGTCGAGGCGGTGGCGATGCGCACCTTCGGCCTTGGCGGCGATTCGGAGATCGCCATCGAGGATGGCGGGCTTGGCCCCCGCATCCAGCTCGGACCGCGCCGGCTTGCGCCGCTGTCGCTGGTCGGGGTCGGTTTCGGCGATGTCCTGCGGCCGCATCTGGAGCGGCAGCTGCGCGCCCCCAATCCCGGCCGCCTCGACGGCCGCTTTGCGTTGAGAACTGGCGTGCCAGACCGGCTGGCCGCCGGCCTGACGGCGCAGGAACAGAAACTGTTCGACCTGGTGGCGGCCGAACCGAAGCCGCTCGACCAGTTGCTGTCGAACAACGCCCAGGTCGCGACGCTCAACCGGCTGGTGTCGCGCGGCCTGGTCCACATCTGCGGCTTCACGCCGTCGGACGCGGCGCATTGCCTGGGCGTGCAGTCGAACTGGGATGGCGAATGCGCCGCGATGGGCGCGGAACTGCTGGCCCGCCGCCGCGACGGGCGCGGCCAGCCGGTCGCCGCCGATCCGCGGGCGATGTCGCGCCGGGTGCTCGATGCGCTGACGCGGCGTTCGGCCGAGGTGATCCTCGAGACCGCTTTTGTCGAGGACGGCCTCGACGGCGCGGCGATCGTGTCGCAGGCGCTGGTGCAGCGCGCGCTCGACGGCGCGTCCGGCATCGCCCGGCCCGCCGTGGCGCTCGACCGCCCGGTCATCGGCCTCGGCGCATCGGCGCCGCTGCATTATGCCGGCCTGCCCGGTCTCGTCGGCAATGACTGCATCGTGCCGCCCGACACCGATGTCGCCAATGCGCTCGGTTCGGTGGTGGGCCAGGTGCGGGTGTCGGTGGAGGCGCGCGTCAGCCAGCCGGCGGAAGGCCTGTTCCGCGTCGCCGTCGGCGAAACCATCCGCGATTTTACGACCGAGGAGGAGGCGGTGGCCGCCGCCACCGCCGAGATCCGCCGCCGCGTCGCCGACAGGGCGCGCGAGGCCGGCGCAGGCGAGGCGGAAATCGAGATCGCGTCCGACGTCAGGGCGGCGACGGTGGAAGGGCAGCGCAGCTTTATCGAGGCGACCCTGATGGCGACCGCCGCCGGACGCCCGCGCATCGCCAGCTGACCGGGCGGTCGCGCCGCCCGAGACCAAGGTATCGGCCGCCGTCGGTTGACTGCTTGCGCTGCTTGTCTTAGCGCACTTGAGCCGAATAGTTGAGGAGCTGCACAATGGTCGAGCGGATTGAAGCCAGCGGATTGAAGGTGGCGAAGCCGCTTTACGATTTTGTCGCAACCGCGGCGAAGGGCACCGGCGTCAAGCCGAAGGACTTCTGGGCCGGTTTCGCCGACATCGTCCACGATCTCGCGCCCCGGAACCGGGCGCTGCTGAAAAAGCGCGACGAGCTTCAGGCGAAGATCGACCAGTGGCACCGCGACAATCCCGGTCCCGTCGATCTGCCCGCCTACAAGAAGTTCCTGAAAAAGATCGGCTACATCACGCCCGAAGGCGAGGCCTTCAAGGTGTCGACCAGGAATGTCGATCCCGAAATCGCCAAGCTGGCGGGGCCGCAGCTGGTCGTGCCGGTGATGAATGCGCGCTATGCGCTGAACGCCGCCAACGCCCGCTGGGGCTCGCTCTACGACGCGCTCTACGGCACCGACGCCATTGCCGAGACCGACGGCGCGGAGAAGGGCAAGGGTTACAATCCCAGGCGCGGCGCCAAGGTCATCGCCTGGGCGCGCAAATTCCTCGACGGTTCGACGCCGCTCAAGGGCGCGTCGTGGAGCGACGCCAAATCCTTTGCCGTCAAGGACGGAAAGCTGGTGGTGACGCTGCTCAACGGCAAGACGACAGGCGTCGCCAAGGCGAAGTTTTTTGCCGGCTATCTCGGCAAGAAGAGCGCGCCTGAATCAATCATGCTGCGCCATAACGGCCTCGGAATCGAAATCCTGATCGACGCCGCCTCTGCGATCGGCAAGACCGATCCGGCCCACATTTCCGACGTCTGGCTGGAATCGGCGCTGACCACCATCCAGGACTGCGAGGATTCCGTCGCCGCCGTCGACGCCGAGGACAAGGTCGTCGCCTATTCCAACTGGCTCGGCCTGATGAAGGGCGATCTGTCGGAAGAGGTCTCAAAGGGCGGCAAGACGTTTACCCGCAAGCTCAACCCGGACCTCAAATACAATGCGCCCGACGGGTCGAAGTTCGAGGTCGTCTGCCGCTCGCTGATGCTGGTGCGCAATGTCGGCCACCTGATGACCAATCCGGCGATCCTCGACAAGGACGGCCATGAAGTGCCCGAAGGCATCATGGACGCTGCGGTCACGGCGCTGATCGCGCTGCACGACATCGGTCCCAAGGGGCGGCGCAAGAATTCCCGCGCCGGCTCGATGTATGTCGTCAAGCCGAAAATGCATGGGCCCGAGGAAGTGGCGTTTGCGGTGGAACTGTTCGGCCGCGTCGAGAAGCTGCTCGGCATGCCCAAGAACACCATCAAGATGGGCATCATGGACGAGGAGCGCCGCACCACGGTCAACCTCAAAGAGTGCATCCGCGCCGCCAAGGACCGGGTCGTGTTCATCAATACCGGCTTCCTCGACCGCACCGGCGACGAGATGCACACCTCGATGGAAGCCGGCCCGATGATGCGCAAGGGCGACATGAAGTCGTCGACCTGGATCCAGGCCTATGAGAACTGGAACGTCGACACCGGTCTGGAATGCGGGCTCGAAGGCCGCGCCCAGATCGGCAAGGGCATGTGGGCGATGCCGGACCTGATGGCGGCGATGCTGGAGCAGAAGATCGCGCATCCGAAGGCCGGCGCCAACACCGCCTGGGTGCCGTCGCCGACTGCGGCGACGCTGCACGCCACGCATTATCACAAGGTCGACGTTCACGAGGTCCAGGACCAGTTGAAGTCGCGCAAGAAGGCAAAGCTGGACGACATCCTGTCGATCCCGGTCGTCGCCCGCCCGAACTGGACGCCGGAAGACATCCAGCGCGAGCTCGACAACAACGCCCAGGGCATTCTCGGCTATGTGGTGCGCTGGGTCGACCAGGGCGTCGGCTGCTCCAAGGTGCCCGACATCAACAATGTCGGCCTGATGGAGGACCGCGCCACGCTGCGCATTTCCTCGCAGCACATCGCCAACTGGCTGCGCCACAAGGTGGCGACCGAGGCCCAGGTGACGGAGACGATGAAGCGCATGGCCGGCGTGGTCGACAGGCAGAACGCCGGCGACCCGCTCTACCGCAACATGGCGCCCGACTTCGACAAGTCGATCGCCTTTCAGGCGGCGTGCGACCTTGTGTTCAAGGGGCTGGAGCAGCCCAACGGCTACACCGAGCCGGTGCTGCACGCGCGCAGGCTGGAGCTGAAGGCGAAAGCTTGAATCTGGTGAATGCGCCGGGCCTGAGATTTACCCCCACCCCGTACTCCTCCCCACAAGGGGGAGGGGGGCTTCGGCGTCGCGCATTTTCCCTCCCCCTTATGGGGAGGGGTACGAACGACGGGTGGGGGTGTCTTGCATCTGAACAAACCCGCAATCCGACGGCCCGATGATCCTCGCCATCGACACATCGTCGGCGCTGTGCGCCGCAGGCGTCTTCGACGCCGCCACAGGCGATGAGCTTGGCCGCTCGGTCGAAGACATCGGCAAGGGTCACGCCGAGCGGCTGATGGCGGTGATCGAAGCGGCGCTGTCGCGGGCCGGCAAATCCTACGCCGACATCGGCAAGGTCGCGGTTTCGGTCGGGCCGGGCTCGTTCACCGGCATACGCGTCGGCGTGTCGGCGGCGCGCGGTCTGGCGCTGGCGCTGGGCGTCGAGGCCGTCGGCGTGTCGACGCTGGCCGCTATCGCCGAAGCCGCCCGCCGGGGCGGCGAGGCGCGGGTGATCGCGGCGATCGACGCCAGGCGCGACGAACTTTATGTGCTGGACGACCGGGCCGGCGGCGGGCCGGCGGTCATGACCGTCGATGCGCTGCCAAGCCTGACCGGCGGCGCGCCGCCGCTGATCGCAGGCTCCGGCGCAAAAATCGTCGCCGACGCCTTCGCCGCCGCCGGGGCGCCGGTCGCCGGCGTCGCCGACATAGCGGCCACGACCGCCGACATCGCGATCTACGCCTGGCTCGCGGCGCAGGGCAGGACCGCCAGCGCGCCGCCGAAGCCGCTTTATCTGCGCGGACCGGACGCCCGGCCGCAGCAGGGATTTGCCCTGCCAAGGGCCGGCGCGCCATGAAGCTGCCCTTCGCCAGGCGCGACTATATTGTCGAGCGGCTGCTGCGCGCCGACGCGCCGGCGGTGGCGCTGCTGCACCGCGAGGATTTTGTCAGGCCCTGGTCGGCGGCCGAATTCGCCGACCTGATCGACCAGACGCCGGTGTTCGGTTTCGCCGCCCGCCAGGTCGGCCAGAAGGGCCTGCTGGCCGGCTTCGTGCTGGCCAGACTCGCCGCCGGCGAGGCCGAAATCCTGTCGGTGGCGGTCTCTCGCGCCAACCGCCGCGAGGGGCTGGGCCGCGAACTGATGGAAGCGGTGATGCGCGAATTGCACGCCGAGCGCGCCAGCCATCTGCTGCTCGAGGTCGACGAGACCAATCTGGCGGCGGTCGGCCTCTACCGCAAGCTCGGCTTTGGCCAGGTCGGCCGCCGGCCCGGATACTATGCCGGCCGGGACGGCGCCCCGGCGACCGGCGCGCTTGTCATGCGCCGCGATCTTCGCTAGCCAGCAAGGCGTGGAGGGGCTGAACAGGGCATGATCGGGACGTTGCGGATCGCGTTCGGCCTGACCGTCGCGGCCGTGGTCACGCCGGCGCTGCTGCTGTGGCAGATGCTGATGGTGGCGACCGGCGGCAACGAGGCTGTCGCGCCGCGCCTGTGGCACAAGATGGTGACCTGGGTGCTGGGCTACCGCATCCATGTGGTCGGCGCCATGTCCGACAAGCGGCCGTTGCTGATCGCCTCCAACCATGTATCGTGGACCGACATCATGGTGCTGGGCTCGATCGCCGATGTCTTCTTCATCTCGAAGTCGGAACTCGCGAAATGGCCGGTCATCGGCTACCTGTCGCGCTGGCAGCGCACTGTGTTCGTCGACCGCGAACGCAAGCACAAATCCGGCGAACAGGCCGGCGAGATCGGCCAGCGGCTGGCGCAGGGCCATCCGATGGTGCTGTTCGCCGAAGGGTCGACGCATGACGGCAACCGCATCGAGCCGTTCAAGAGTTCGCTGTTCGGGGCCGCCTCGATGACGATTTCCTCGGGCGCGGCCGATCATGTCCATGTCCAGCCGGTGGCGATCGCCTACACCCGGCTGCAAGGCATGCCGATGGGCCGCCAGCACCGCCGGCACGCCGCCTGGATCGGCGACCGCATCCTCGTGCCGCACATCAAGGAACTGCTCGCCGAGGGCGGCCTCGACGTCGAGGTCCACTTCGGCGAGCCGATCGAGTTCGCCCGGGGCGACGACCGCAAGACGATCGCCGCGAAGGCGGAGGCTGAAACGCGCCGGATGATGAGCGCGGCGCTGTCGCATCCGAGGAAATGAGGCGCAAGGCGTCCGGGTCGCTGACACTCGCATATCCGGTCAAAACGGTTTAAAGAGCGCGCCATGAACGAGATGACCAGCATCGAGGCGAAAGAGAACGCCGGGCCGCAGCCGGCGAAACGCTATTTCGTCAAGACCTATGGCTGCCAGATGAACGTCTATGACAGCCAGCGCATGGCCGATGCGCTGGCTGCCGACGGCTATCTGGAAACCGGCGAAGCCGCAGAGGCCGATCTGATCCTGCTCAACACCTGCCATATCCGCGAAAAAGCCGCCGAAAAAGTCTATTCCGAGGTCGGCCGGTTGCGCGCGGTGAAGTCGGCGCGCGCCGGCCAAGGCAAGCAGACCACCATCGCCGTCGCCGGCTGCGTGGCGCAGGCCGAGGGCGCGGAAATCCTGCGCCGCGCCAAGGCGGTCGATCTGGTGATCGGGCCGCAGACCTATCACCGGCTGCCCGACGCGGTGCGCCGCGCCCGCGCCGGCGAAAAGGTCGTCGAGACCGACTATGCGGTGGAGGACAAGTTCGATCACCTGCCGCAGCCCAGGGCGGCGATCACCCGTTCGCGTGGCGTCACCGCGTTTTTGACGGTGCAGGAAGGCTGCGACAAGTTCTGCACCTTCTGCGTCGTGCCCTATACCCGCGGCTCGGAAGTGTCGCGGCCGGTGTCGCGCATCGTGGCGGAAGCGGAACGGCTGGCGGCGGCGGGCGTTCGCGAGATCACGCTGCTTGGCCAGAACGTCAACGCCTGGCACGGCGAAGGCCCGGACGGCGGTGAATGGGGGCTCGGGCGGCTGCTGCGCCGCCTGGCCGAGATCCCCGGCGTCGCCCGGCTGCGCTACACCACCAGCCATCCGCGCGACATGGACGACGCGCTGATCGAGGCGCATCGCGACCTGTCGCAACTGATGCCCTATCTGCATCTGCCGGTGCAGGCGGGTTCGGACCGCATTCTGAAGGCGATGAACCGCAGGCACACCGGCGCCGACTATCTGCGCCTGGTCGAGCGCATTCGCGCCGCCAATCCCGACATCGCGCTGTCGGGCGACTTCATCGTCGGTTTTCCCGGCGAGAGCGACGCCGATTTCGAGGCGACGCTGCAACTGGTGCGCGATGTTCGTTACGCGGCGGCCTATTCGTTCAAATATTCGCCGCGCCCGGGCACGCCCGGCGCCGACATGGCCGACCAGGTGGCGGAAGCGGTGAAGGACGAGCGGCTGCAACGGCTGCAGGACCTGCTCGACGAACAGCAGGCGAATTTCGTCAAGGCGCTGGTCGGCAAGCCGGTCGATATCCTGATCGAGCGCGCCGGCAAGGAACCGGGACAGGTGGTCGGGCGTTCGCCATGGCTCCAGCCGGTGATTGTTGATGAAAAGGCGGGGGAAATCGGTGACATTGTTCCTGTGCGAATCACCGGCACGGGATACACATTGCGGGCACAGCCGCTTTGAGCGGCAGGCGCTGAACTGGAGATAGGTTTGAACGCTGCAGCCGAGCTGAAGAATGTCCCGTCCGGGGCGTCCGACATGGCGCACATCGTCCTGACTTTCGACAACAACAAGCACGCCAGCGCCGTCTACGGCCAGTTCGACCAGAACCTCGCAATCATAGAGCAGAAGCTTGGCGTCGACCTGCGTTCGAAGGGCAACCAGTTGTCGGTGCGGGGTCCCGCGACAGCCGCCGAACAGGCCAGGCGCGCCCTCGACTATCTCTACGAGCGCGCCCAGAAGGGCGCCGACATCGTCGCCTCGGAAGTCGACGGCGCGATCCGAATGGCGATCGCCGCCGACGACCAGCTGACGCTGCCGACGCTGGAGAAGAAGGGCAAGCTGGCCGCCGCTCAGATCGCGACGCGCAAGCGCACGATCTTTGCCCGCACTCCCAACCAGGACGCCTATATGCGGGCGCTGGACCGGTCCGAACTGGTGTTCGGCATCGGCCCCGCCGGCACCGGCAAGACCTATCTGGCGGTGGCGCACGCCGCCATGCTGCTGGAGCGCGGCCTGGTCGAGCGCATCATCCTGTCGCGCCCAGCCGTCGAGGCCGGCGAGCGCCTCGGCTTCCTGCCCGGCGACATGAAGGAAAAGGTCGATCCCTATCTGCGCCCGCTCTATGACGCGCTCTACGACATGATGCCCGCCGACAAGGTCGAGCGGGCGCTGACCGCCGGCGTCATCGAGATCGCGCCGCTGGCCTTCATGCGCGGCCGCACGCTGGCGCATTCGGCGGTGATCCTCGACGAGGCCCAGAACACCACCTCGATGCAGATGAAGATGTTCCTGACCCGGCTCGGCGAGGGCGCGCGGATGATCGTCACCGGCGATCCGACCCAGGTCGACCTGCCGCCCAACACCAAGTCCGGGCTGGTCGAGGCGCTGCGCATTCTCGACGGCGTGCCGGGCATCGTCACGGTCAGGTTCAACGACGCCGACGTGGTGCGCCACCCGCTGGTGGCCGAGATCGTCCGCGCCTATGACCGCGACGGCTCCAAGGGCGCGCCGCAGGTCTGATGACCAAACCCCCGAAAACGGCGCCGGGCCCGTTGCGGGTCTCGCTCGACATCTCGGTCGAGGCCGGCGACTGGGGTCCTGAGCGCGCGCTCGGCGCGCTCGCCCGCAAGGCGGTCGCGGCGGCGACAGCCGAATTGGGGCTCAAGGGTCAGAGCGAACTCGGCCTGCTGTTCACCGACGACGCCTCGATCCGCGCGCTCAACGCCGAGTGGCGCGGCAAGGACAAGCCGACCAATGTACTGTCGTTTCCAGCCTTTGCGGTCAAGCCGGGCGGCGTCGTGCCGCCGATGCTGGGCGACATTGTGATCGCCCGCGAGACGATCGTGGCGGAGGCTGCCGCAGAGGCGAAGCCGCTCGACCATCATCTGACCCACCTCGTGGTGCACGGGTTCCTGCACCTGCTCGGCCACGACCACGAGGACGACGGCGAGGCCGAGGCGATGGAGGCGGCCGAACGGCGCATTCTCGCAAGGCTTGCCATCCCGGACCCCTATGCGGTATCGGATCATCCAGAATGAGCGATCGATCGACCCCCGCCGCCTCCACGCCTGAGCGGAGCGCGGCGCCAGACGCGGACGGCGATCCGCAAAGTACCGCCGCGCGGCCGCAGACGCCCCGCGTCTCTTTGTTTGACAACATAGCACAACTGTTCCGGCGCGGCGGCACCACGTTGCGCGAGGATCTGGCCGACGCGCTGTCGGAAACCACGACCGAGGCCGAATCCTTCACGCCGGCCGAGCGGGCGATGCTCAACAACATCCTGCGGCTGCGCGAGGTGCGCGTCGAGGATGTGATGATCCCGCGTCCCGACATCCGCGCCATCGAGATCGCGACGCCGCTGGCCGACGTGCTGGAAGCGTTCGAGGAGTCGGGCCATTCGCGCATGCCGCTCTATGCCGAGACGCTGGACGATCCGCGCGGCATGATCCACATCCGCGACGTGATGGGCTTCGTCACCCGCACCGCCAAGCAGAAGAAGGGCAAGGCTCGCCGCGCCGCGCCCGCCGCCGGGCTCGACCTCGCCAATGTCGACCTGAAGCGTCCGATCGGCGAACTCGGCATCACCCGCCCGGTGCTGTTCGTGCCGGCCTCCATGCT
>Ga0209793_1000555_pt1 | contig 39099 bp, 35 predicted proteins | sample EBPBio122009_DNA_FD_185863 | JGI IMG/M metagenome (GOLD analysis project Ga0209793, IMG submission 185863) | Wastewater treatment Type I Accumulibacter community from EBPR Bioreactor in Madison, WI, USA - Reactor 1_2/2/2009_ DNA (SPAdes) (version 2) | ecosystem: Engineered > Bioreactor > EBPR >... | reverse complement strand
GGGGGGGGGGGCTGGGCTCTCCGGTGCTCCTCTACCTCGCGGCGGCGGGGGTGGGCACGATCGGGGTGATCGACGACGACGTAGTCGAGGGGTCGAACCTGCAGCGGCAGGTGATCCATGCCGATGGGCGGATCGGGATGCCGAAGGTCTTTTCGGCCGAGGTGGCGATGCGGGCCTTGAACCCGTTCATCGAGGTCAGGCCCTATCATCGGCGGCTGACCGCGGAGATCGCGGTCGATCTGGTCCGGGAGTATGACCTCGTGCTGGACGGGACCGACGATTTCGACACCCGATACCTGGTCAACCGGGCCTGCGTCGGGGCGGGGGTGCCGCTGATTTCCGGGGCGATCACGCAATGGGAGGGGCAGGTTTCCCTGTTCCATCCCGCGAAAGGCGCCCCGTGCTATGCCTGCGTCTTCCCGGTGAAGCCGGCGCCGGGGCTGGTGCCGACCTGTGCCGAGGCGGGGGTGGCGGCGCCGCTGCCGGGGGTCATCGGCGGGGTGATGGCGATGGAGGCGGTGAAATGGATCACCGGGGCGGGGGAGGGGCTGGCGGGGCGGCTGATGATCCACGACGCGCTTTATGGAGAGACGCGGATGATCGGGGTGAAGCGGCGGGTGGATTGCGAGATCTGCCGGGGGCAGGGCTGAGGGCTGCCCACGCGTGGGCAGGATTTCGAGGTCTTGGAATCAATGGGTTGGCTGTGGGCATTAACCGGAGGTTAGGGCTGTTTGCCGGGGACCCCCACCCCCGCCCCCTCCCCACCGAGGGGGAGGGGGGCGCCTGGCATCGGCGGGGCGAGAAGGGAGCGGTTGTGCCTTGCCCTGCGGTGGGATGCCTCCGGCGGGGATATTTGGGCCGGTATGAAATGCGAGGTCAGTGTGCGGGGGAAAGCGGGTGCTGCCTCCGGCGGGAGTATTTTGAAAGGAGCAACTGTCTGGAGGGGCTCAGGTCACGGGGTCACTGCCGGGATGTCGGGCGCGAGGAGGTCGGCGAGGTCGAGCAGGATGTGCTCGCGGCCGCGGTCGGCGAGGGCCTGGATGCCGATCGGGTGGCTGGGGGTGCGGCCCGTTGTGACGGTCAGGCCGGGGAGACCCATGAAGGGGGGCGCGATCTGGGGCATCTGGGCCTCGATCACGTCGGCGAAGGCCTCGGGCGAGCTGGTATCGTAGTGGTCGGGGAAGGGCAGCCGGGCGGAGACCGGGGTCAGCAGGACCGGCCAGTCGGCGAAGAAGCCGCGCCAGAGCCGGGCGAGGCGGGCGCGGGATTGCAATGCGCGCATGAAGCTTTCCAGCGTGGGCGGCGGGGCGAGCCGGGTCAGTTCGCGGTGGACGAAGCTGGCATCGGGGTCGGCTTCGCGGGCGACGGCCTCGGCCCCGCCCAGGCCGAATTCGGAGAGCCAGAGGGTGAGTTGCAGCTCCATCGCCTCGCGGAAGGGGGGAAGGGCCGGTTCGCCGATCTCCCAGCCGAGGGTTTCCAGCTTGCGGGCGGCGGCGGTGAGGGCATCGCGGATCGCGGGGTCGGTCTGCAAGCCGTCGGGGGCGAGGGCCAAAGCCGCGCGCTTGCGATAGGGCGCGGCGGTGGCGGCGATCCACCATGGGTCGCGCTTGTCGGGTTGCGAGAAGGCGGCAAGGCCGAGCCGCAAGTCGGCGGCAGAGCGGGCGAGGGGACCGGAGACGGCCATCAGCTGGCCGCCGATCAGCCGGTCGCCTGCGGTGGCGTTGAAGGCGGGGACAGCGCCGAGGCCGGGGCGCAGGCCATGGATACCGCAGGCATAGGCGGGGTAGCGGATCGACCCGGCGATATCGGTGCCGTGGGCGAGGGGGGCGAGACCGGCAGCCACCGCCGACGCGGCCCCACCGGAGGAACCACCGGGCGTGAGGGCCGGGAAGGCGGGGTTTTTCGTCGCGCCGTGGAGTGCGTTGCGGGTGAACCAGCGGAGGGAGAAGGCAGGCGTATTGGTGCGGCCGACGATGATCGCTCCGGCACGGCGGAGGTTGGCGACGGGCGGGCTGTCTTCCTGCGCGATGAGCTCCTGCTGGATGCGCAGGCCGTTGGTGGTGGCGAAGCCCGCCTGGTCGATGTTGACCTTGACCGTGACGGGGACGCCCGCGAGGGGCCCCGGGTCCTCGCCCCCGGCGATCCGGGCGTCAAGGGTGCGGGCCTCGGCGAGGGCTTGGTCATCCATCCGCTGGACGATGGCGTTGAGGGAGGGGTTCAGCCGGTCGATCCGGGCAAGCGTGGCGCGGGTTGCCTCCTCGGCCGAGATCTGGCGGCTGCGGATGAGGGCGGCGAGGGTAGAGGCGGTGAGGGTGGCGGGGTCCATCGGGGGCTCCTTTTGGGGAGAAGGTGGACCGGATTGGGACGGCGGGAAAGGGGCATGGCGCCGGGGTGCAAGATGCCAGCAGAACGGATCCTGAGATGAGGCTATCCGCGCGGTTCGGCGCGGTTCGCCCGCGTCTTCTGCAGCAGGACCAGCGTCTGCGGGCAGGGACCGTCGCAGAACGCCGACAGCACCTGGCCGAAGACGGGATCGGCGCCCGGCTGGGCGGCGAAGAGCGTCATGGAGCTGCGCAGTTTCAGCGCGTCGACCGGACCGAAGATGGCTTCTGCGCTGCGCGGCCCGGCATGGATCATCAGCGCATGGGCGATCTGCACCAGGCGCGGGCCGAGGATCGGGTCGGCGAGGAAGGGCGCGGCCTCTTCCGGGTCCAGCCCGTAGTGCAGCGCGGTGGGCGAGCGCCCGAGGCCGCGCAGTTGCGGGAAGACGAACCACATCCAGTGGCTGTCCTTGCGGCCCCGTTCGATCTCTTCCAGTGCCCGCAGATGAATCGCGGCTTCGACGGCGTGGAACCGCGCGAGGTCCGTCACCGCCCCTTCCAGACCGGATCGCGCTTTTCGGCGAAGGCGCGGGCGCCTTCCAGTTGGTCCTCGCTGGAATAGAGCTTGTCCACCGTCGGCAAGAGGCGCTTCGAGACGCGGTTCAGCGCGTCCTGGAAGCGCATGTTCTCGGCCTCGCGCACGACTTCCTTGATCGCGGCATAGACCAGCGGCGGGCCGGATTCGAGGAGGCGGGCGAGGTCCCAGGCCTTGGCGAGAAGCTCTTCCGGCGCGCAGACCTCCTTGACCAGGCCCCAGCGGAAGGCCTCGTCGGCGTCGAACCAACGGCCCGTCAGGAGAAGGTCCATCGCGACATGGTAGGGGATGCGTTTCGGCAGCTTGATCGAGGCGGCATCGGCCACGGTGCCGGAACGGATTTCGGGCAGCGCGAAGGTGGCATTGGTGGAGCAGAGGATCAGGTCGGCGGAAAGCGCCAGTTCCAGCCCGCCGCCGCAGCAGATGCCCTGGACGGCGGCGATCACCGGCTTGTTGAGGTTCGGCAGTTCCTGCAGGCCCCCGAAGCCGCCGACGCCATAGTCGCCGTCCACGGCATCGCCCTCGGCAGCGGCCTTCAGGTCCCAGCCGGGGCAGAAGAATTTCTCGCCCGCGGCGCGGAGGATGCAGACGCGGAGCGTCTCGTCGTCGCGGAAGTCGCGGAAGACGAGGCCCATGACGCGGCTGGTCTTCAGGCTGATGGCGTTGGCCTTGGGGGCGTCGAGCGTGACTTCGAGGATCGCGCCCTCGCGGCGGGTCTTGACCGGGCCTTCGGTCCGCATTTCCATTGCCATCATATCCTCCTGATCAGGGCATCGACCGCCACGGCACCCTGGGTGCGCACGAGGACGGGGTTGATTTCGATTTCGTCGAGGCTGTCGTCGGCAAGCATCAGCTGGCCAATACGAACCGCGATGTCGGCCACTGCCTGCATGTCGGCCTTCGGGCGCCCGCGGTAGCCGTCTAGGAGAGGCCAGAGGCGGAGGCTCCTGGCGGCGTCCAGAACCTGTGCTGTCGTCACCGGCAGGACCAGCGTCACCGTGTCGGCCAGCACCTCGGCCGTGACCCCGCCCATCCCGAGCGTCAGCGTCACGCCATAGACCGGGTCGCGGCGCAGGCCGAGAAGCACTTCGCCGACGGTTCCCGTCACCATCTCCTCGACCAGATAGCCGGTGGCGCCGGGCATCTCCGCCTGGCCCTCCAGCGAGGCCAGCCCCAGCCGCACCGCGCCCGCCTCGGTCTTGTGCGCGAAGCCGAGGCCCTTCAAGGCGTAGGGTGGGTGCAAACCCGCAGCGTCACGCGCCACCTCGGCCAGGGTTTCCCCTGTTACTGCCTTCGGCACCGGGACCCCGGCTTCGGCCAGGAGCGCCTTGCCCTCCGCCTCGGACAGCATCCGCGTTTCGCGCGGGGGAAGCGCCGGGGCGGGGCGCCAGCCGGGGATGCCGGGCGGGGTCTGTGCCGCCTTCACCGCTGCCAGTGCCGTCTCGATCCCGAGAAGCGCGCAGACGCCCTCCGCCATCATCGCCTGCACCCGGCCCTCGCCGAAGTTCTCGGCCATCGAAGCGACCGGAAAGGCGGGCTTGCGGGCGGCCTGCTGCGCCGCGACGATGGCGTCGACCGCGGGCTGGTACCAGTCGTCGCGGCAGCGGTCGGTGCGCGGGGTGTCGATGATGTAGAGACCGGCGTCATAGGCCTCGAGCATGGCGGTGAAGACCTCGGTCGTCTTCGGCCCGTCGCCCCAGATGAAAGTGTGGTAGTCCAGCGGGTTGGAGATCGTGGGGATTTCCCTCAGCACGGCAAACAGCCGGTCGTGGGTGGCTTGCGGGACGGGGGGGAAGTCGATCCCGAACGGCGCGGCGAGGTCGGCGACCAGCCCTGCCTCACCCCCCGAGCAGGAAAGCGAGCAGATGCGGGTGCCGATCTGCGGGCCGTGGGTGTGGAAGATCTTCAGCGTCTCGATCAGCTCGCTGGGCGTGTTTACCTCGGCCACGCCGATCTGGCGCAGGAAGGAGCTGGAGGCGGCGCCGCCTCCGGCCAGCGAGGCGGTGTGGCTGGCGGCGGCGGTGCGGCTGAGCTCGGTCTTGCCGGACTTGATGGCGACGACGCCCTTGCCCATCGCCCGCGCCTTTTCGGCCAGGGCGGCGAAGGCGGGGGCGTCGTCGATCCCCTCGATGTAGAGACCCACCGCCGTCACCCGCGGATCGTCCAGCAGAGCCCCGGTCAGTTCGGCCAGCCCCACCACGGCGGCATTGCCGAGGCAGGCGACATAGGCCACCGGCAGGCCGCGCTGCTGCATCCCGAGGTTGATCACGATGTTCGAGGACTGGCTGACCAGCGCCACCCCTTTCTCCACCCGGATGCCGCCATGCTGGTCGGGCCAGAGGAGCGCGCCGTCGAGATAGTTGATCACGCCGTAGCAGTTGGGGCCGAGGATCGGCATGTCTCCCGCCGCCGCGACCAGTTTGTCCTGCAGATCCGGCTCGCCGGCCTCGGTCCAGCCGGAGGCGAAGCAGATCGCTCCTCCCGCACCCATCGCGCTGAGCTCTGCCACCACGTCAAGCGTCGCGAAGCGGTTGACACCGACGAAGGTGGCATCCGGCGGCTCCGGCAGGTCGGCGAGGCTGGCATAGGCCTTCAGGCCCCCGATCTCGGCCTTGGTCGGATGCACCGGCCAGACCGGGCCGTCGAAACCCATCTTGCGGCATTGTTCGATGACGTTCAGCGCCCATGCCGCGCCCAGAACGGCGATGTGGCGCGGGCGAAGCAGGCGGTCGAGGCGGCTCATGCGCGGCCTCCCGATGCTGCATCGGCCCCGGGGGTTTTCCACCCCCGGACCCCCGAGGATACTTGTGGACAGAAAATCGGAACACCCCGCCCCGGAGACCGAAGCGAGGTGCCATTTCCCGTCACGGTCATCGGCGTCCCCGCCTGTACCGCTCGGGCAGAATCGCCGATTAACCTTAACGCGCGGTTACCAAAGACGAAGAAAGCCTGCATTTTCTGTCCCTAAATATCCTCTGGGGGTCCGGGGGGCGAAGCGCCCCCGGCGGCTGGCCCAAGGTGATTCACTCCGGCGGCTTGCGGTCCGCGTGGCCCAGGTCCCGGTCCGGCCAGGCATGGTCGCGCAGGCGTTGCTTCAGGACCTTCGCCTCGGGGAAGCCGCCGTCGGCCTTGCGTTCCCAGAGCTGCACCCCGTCCGCCGTGATCAGGAACACCCCGCCGGTCCCCGGCACCAGCGTGACCGAGGCGAGGTCCTCGCCGAAGCTCGACAGCAGTTCCTGCGCCAACCAAGCGGCGCGCAGCAGCCAGTTGCACTGGGTGCAATAGGTGATGCTGACGGCGGGGCGCATCAGCCGCCGACCGCGCGCAAGAGCTCGCGGCTGATGATGTGGCGCTGGATCTCGCTGGTGCCTTCCCAGATCCGCTCCACCCGGCTGTCGCGCCAGATGCGTTCCAAGGGCAGCTCGTCCATCAGCCCCATGCCGCCGTGGATCTGGATCGCCTCGTCGGCGACATGCGCCAGCACCTCGGTCGCCTTCAGCTTGGCCATCGACATGTCGGCTTCGGTGACGGTGCCTTGGTCGTATTTCCAGGCGGCTTCGCGGGTGAGAAGCTCCGCCGCCTTCAGTTCCATCGCCATGTCCGCGAGCTTGAAGCTGATTCCCTGGAACTTGCCGATCTGCTGGCCGAACTGCTTGCGCTCGGCGGCATACTGGATCGCATGGCCAAGCGCGCGTTCGGCCCGGCCGAGACAGGTGGAGGCGACTTGCAGCCGGGTCGCGCCCAGCCAGGAATTCGCCACCTCAAAGCCCTTGTGGACCTCGCCCAGCACGTTCGCGGCGGGGACGCGGCAATCGTCGAATTCCAGCACCGCATTGGTGTAGCCGCGGTGGGAAACGTTGCGATAGCCTTCGCGCACCGTGAAGCCCGGCGTGCCCTTGTCGACGAAGAAGGCGGTGATCAGCTTCTTCGGGCCGCGCGGGGTCTGTTCCTCGCCGGAGGCCATGAAGCAGATCGCAAAACCGGCGAGGTCGGCGTGGCTGATGAAGTGCTTGGTGCCGTTCAGCACCCAGTCGGTGCCGTCCTGCCGGGCGCTGGCCTTCATGCCGCGCAGGTCGGACCCGGCGCCGGGTTCGGTCATCGCCAGGCAATCCCAGGTCTCGCCCCTTATGCAGGGCATCAGGTAGCGTTCGCGCTGGTCGGCGTTTCCGGCCAGGAGGATGTTCGAGGGCCGCGCCACGGTGGTCCAGTGCAGGGCATAGTTCGCCCGGCCCAGTTCTTTCTCATAGAGAAGCCAGGACAGGGTATCGAGCCCCGCGCCGCCCAGTTCCACCGGCATGTTGGCGGCGTAAAGCCCCGCGGCCATGGCCTTTTTCTGGATTTCCCGGATCAGCTCCAGGGGCAGGTGGCCGGTGCGTTCCACCATCTGCTCATGCGGGTAAAGCTCGGTTTCGACGAAGGCGCGGGTCGTCTCGACGATCATCGCCTGTTCTTCGGTCAGTCCGAAATCCATCGCCTCATTCCTTCTTCTGGCCGACCGCACGGCCTACGCCGTCCGGCAGGGGCAGGCCGGCCTGGGCCTCGGCAATCGCCTTCAGCTTCGCCCAGACCTCAGGCGCGGCGGGGATGGTCTTGCCCGCCTTCATGTCGACATGCAGGCAGAGCTGCTCGACCGTCGCCACGCAATCATCGCCCCGCAGGATGCGGACGAAGCTGCGGAAGCGCTTCTCGTCGGCGGAAAGGATCTGGATCGTGCCCGTCAGGCGATCCCCGAGCTTCGCCTCGCCCAGGTGGCGGATGTGCGTCTCGGCGGTGTAGAAGGAATGGCCCGCAGCCACATAGTCCATTCCCGCCCCGATCAGGCGCAGGAAGTTGTCGACGGTTTCCGAACAGGCGAAGAGATAGCGGCTTTCGGTCATATGGCCGTTGTAGTCGATCCAGCCGGGCAGCACCTGCATCTGCGCCATGACCAGGGGCGCCGCCTTCGGGCCGGTGTCGAGCGTCGCGTGGAAGGCGGCCGCGCGGCGCGCGTCATGCTCGCGCAGCACCTTGCCCGCGCCCCAGTTCCTCTCTTTCAAGGCGCGCAGGAAGCCGACGAGGTTCTGGTCGCGGATACGCTCCAGCTCGCGGATGCCATACTGGCCGGACTGTGCGTCGGACTGGCTGGCGACCAGATCGACCAGCTCTTCGTTGAACTCGGGCACGTCCATCAGCTTGGTCCAGGGCCATTTCAGCGCCGGGCCGAACTGGGCCATGAAATGCCGCATCCCGGCTTCGCCGCCCGCGATGCGGTAGGTCTCGAAGAGGCCCATCTGCCCCCAGCGCAGGCCGAAGCCCATGCGGATCGCCTCGTCGATCTCCTCGGTCGTGGCGATGCCGTCCTTCAGCATCCAGAGCGCCTCGCGCCACACGGCTTCCAGGAAGCGGTTGCCGATGAAGGCGTCGATCTCATGCCGGATCACCAGCGGGAACATCCCGATGTCCTTCATGATCTGGACGGTCTTTTCAACCACGGCGGGCGGGTTGGCCGGGGAGCCGGAGACCTCGGACAGGGGCAGCAGATAGACCGGGTTGAACGGATGCGCGACGATGATGTTTTCCGGCGCGGGCGAGCCCTTCTGCAGGTCGGAGGCCTTGAAGCCCGAAGTGGAGGAGCCGATCAGCACGCCGGGATTGGCCTGCTGCAGCTGGGCATAGACCTTGTGCTTCAGTTCGATCCGCTCGCTGACCGATTCCTGCACATATTCCGCGCCCTCGACCGCCTCGCCGATGGTGCCGTGGAAGGTGAGTTTGCCCTCTATCGGCATCGGCACGTCGCTGAGCGCGGGCAGAGCGGCGCGGGCGTTCGCCATCACCTCGGCGATCTTGCGTTCCGCCTGCGGATCGGGGTCGAAGACGCCCACGTCCCAGCCGTTGAGAAGGAACCGCGCGGCCCAGCCACCGCCGATGACGCCCCCGCCGATGATTGCTGCTTTCCGTGCCATGATCTTCCCCTCAATCAATGCAGATGCCGACCTTCCGGCCGGTCTCGTCCAAGAATTCGAAGCAGCCGAACATCGGCGTGACCGGAGAGCAGGTTCGCGTGTCCGCCAGACACAGGCCCGCGCAGTCGGTCTTCTTCGTGCAGGCCTTGCCTGCGTCCGGTTCCGGCAGGAAGCAGACCTCGTCCGGCAGAAGGCCTCCGCGACCGACCGTGCCGCCCTTCATCAGACATTCGGTTCGTTCGGCCTTGCTCAGCGGCTTGCCGCCGGGGCCGGTTGGCGGCTCTTCGACACAGGATGCCAGCAACAAGACCGGGAAGAGCCAGCCCAACCGCCGCATCGTGCTCACTTCGCCACCGGCGCCCGCTTCTCCAGCTTCAGCCTCGCGCGCACCTCGGCCGGGGTGATCACCCGAGCGCCCATGTTCTCGATGATGGTCGTGGCGCGTTCCACCAGTTGGGCGTTGGTCGCGAGGACGCCTTTCTCCAGCCAGAGGTTGTCCTCCAGCCCGACCCGCACGTTGCCGCCCGCCAGCGTTGCCGCCGCGACATAGGCCATCTCGTTTCGCCCCAGCCCGAAGGCCGAGAAATGCCAGCCGGCGGGGACGTTGTTCACCATCGCCATGAAGGTGTTCAGGTCATCCGGCGCGCCCCACGGCACGCCCATGCACAGTTGCACCAGCACAGGTTCCGGGATCACGCCTTCCTTCACCAGCTCCTTCGCCAGCCACAGGTGGCCGGTGTCGAAGGCCTCGATCTCGATCCGGACCCCCGCCGCCGTCATCCGGCGGCCCATGTCGCGCAGCATGCCGGGGGTGTTGACCATCACATAATCGGCTTCGTTGAAGTTCATCGTGCCGCAGTCGAGCGTGCAGATCTCCGGCCGACATTCGATGATATGCGCCACGCGATCCGCTGCGCCGCACATGTCGGAATGGTCGGCCATCCGGTCCATCGCCTCGGTGCCGTCGAACATCATATCGCCGCCCATCCCGGCGGTCAGGTTCAGCACCACGTCGGTATCGCTGTCGCGGATGCGGTCGGTGACTTCGCGGTAGTATTCCAGCTTGCGGCTGGGCTTGCCGGTTTCGGGGTCGCGGACGTGGCAATGCACCACCGCCGCCCCCGCCTTGGCCGCCGCGATGGCGCTTTCGGCGATCTGCTTCGGGGAGCGCGGCACATGCGGCGAGCGGTCCTGCGTGCCGCCCGAGCCGGTGACGGCGCAGGTGATGAAGACTTCCTTGTTCATGTTCAGCGGCATGGGTTTCCTCCCCGGTTTCGATCCCCACCATAGCCCGCTTGCCAGCCTGCGCTTTGCAGATTACGAAATTCGCATGACGGAAAATGCCATCTTCCAACCCGCGCGCGACCCACTGACCATTGCGCTTCTGGTCTTGCCGCAGGCTTCCATCCTGGAAGTCGCCTCCGCGCTCGATCCGTTGCGCAACGCCAACCGTCAGCTGGGGCACGAGGCCTACCGCTGGCGCGTGGTTTCCCCCGACGGCGCCCCTGTTCCGCTGACCTGCGGCATCGAGCTGCCGTCCTCCGGCCCGATCGCCCATGCCGTGGGCGCAGAGGCGCTGATCGTCGCGGCGGGGTACCGGCTGGCCGATGTCGCCACCCGGCCGCTGATCCATGATCTGCGCCGCATCGCGCCGCGCTTCAAGCTTGTGGGCGGCATCGACGCCGCGCCCTGGGTGCTCGCGCGGGCTGGCCTGCTGGACGGCTATCGCGCCACCGTCCACTGGGAGGACCTGGAAGACCTCGCCGCCGCGCACCCTCATATCGACGTCGTGCCTGACCGCTTCGTGATCGACCGCAACCGCGCGACCATCTCGGGTGCCGCCCCCGCCGCGGATTTCATGCTGCACCTGATCCGCGCCCGGCATGGCGCGGCCTTGGCCCGGCAGGTGGCCTCCAGCTTCCTCGCCACCGTCCGCAAGGGCCACGAGCCGCAGATCGCCGAGGCGCGAGACCCGACGCTCGACCCCCGCGTGGCGCAGGCGCTGGCCCGGATGGAGGCGCGGATCGACGCCCCCGAACCCGCTGCCGCCACGGCGAAGGCTGTCGGCCTTTCCCCCCGCCGCCTGGAAACCCTGTTTCGCAGTGCGCTGGGAACCACGCCCGCCGCCCATGCGCTGGACCTGCGCCTCGCCGCCGCCCGGCGGATGCTGACCGATACCCGCCACCCGCTGGCCGAGGTCGCGCTGCGCACCGGCTTTTCCAGCCCCTCGACCCTGTCCCGCGCCTTCCGCGCCCGCTTCGGCCAGCCGCCGGGTTCGTTGCGCTAGACGTCGTCTTCGTCGAGGTCGGTGTGCTCCTGCACCACCCGGCGCAGGGGCGTCATCGCGATCAGCGTGAGCACCGTGACGAGACTGAGGATCACCGCGATGTCCAACTGGCCATAGCCCACGGCCACGCCGACGGCGCCGGTTCCCCACAGGCTTGCGGCCGTGGCAGTGCCCTTTGCCCGATTGCCCTGTTTCAGGATCGCGCCGCCGCCGATGAAGCCCATGCCGGTGATCAGGCCCTCCATGATCCGCGCCTGCGCCTCGGGATTTTCGCGGCCGACCACTTCGATCGCGATCATCACGAAGCCGCAGGCGGCCATCGACACCAGGGGGAAAGTCCGCAGGCCCGCGCTCCGCTCCTCCCGCTCGCGGTTCCAGCCGATGGGCAGCGCCAGCAGATAGGCGACCACCAGATAGATCAGATGCGACAGCGCCTCGCTGGAATTCCAGGTCTCGAAAAGGTCCACTCGCGCCTCCGCAGGATTACGCCGGTTCCAGCAAACCCCGGCCCTTCAGCAGCGGTTCCACGCCGGGCATCCGGCCGCGGAACTTCAGATACAGCGCCTCGGCATCCTCGGACCCGCCTGCGGACAGGATGAACCGCTCCAGCCGCGCCGCCGTCGCCGGGTCGAACGGATCGCCTGTCTCTTCGAAGGCCGCGAAGGCGTCGGCGTCCATCACTTCCGACCACATATAGCTGTAGTACCCCGCCGAATACCCATCGCCCGAGAAGACATGGGCGAAATGCGGCGTGGCGTGGCGCATCCTGATGGAGCGGGGCATCCCCAGGGATTCCAGCACCTCGGCCTGTTTCTGCATCGGGTCCGCGGGCGGGGCGCCGGTGTGGAATTCAAGGTCGACCATCGCGCTCGACACGAATTCCACGGTGGCAAAGCCCTGGTCGTAGGTTCCGGCGTCCAGAAGCCGCTGCAGCATGTCCGGTGGCATTGGCTCTCCGGTCTGGAAATGATTCGCATGGGCTTCCAGCACCTGCGGCACCTCCAGCCAGTGTTCGTAAAGCTGGCTGGGCAGTTCCACGAAATCGCGCGCCACCGAGGTGCCGCTGATGAAGCCGTAGGTCACGTCCGACAGCATCTGGTGCAGCGCATGGCCGAATTCGTGGAACAGCGTGCGCGCATCGTCATAGGAAAGGAGGCAGGGATCGCCCTTGGCGAAGTTGCAGACGTTGACGACCACGGGCCGCTGGTCGCCGCCCAGCTTGCGCTGCGAGCGGATGGCCGAACACCAGGCGCCCGAGCGTTTCGAGCCGCGCGCGAAATAGTCGCCGAGAAAGACCGCGACATGGGCGCCGTTCCGCGTCACCTCCCAGCCCCGGACGTCGGGGTGGTAGAAGGGGCCGTCGATCTCGCGGAACTCCAGCCCGAAGAGACGTGTGGCGCAGCCGAACATCGCGCCCAGCATGGCGTCGAGCGAGAGGTAGGGCTTCAGCGCCGCCTCGTCCAGGTCATGCTCTGCCTTGCGCCGCTTCTCGGAATAGTAGCGCCAGTCCCAGGGCTCCAGCGGGCCGGGGTAGCCGTCGGCCTTCAGCATCGCCTCCAGCACGGCCCCGTCCGCCAGCGCCTTGGCCCGCGCCGGTTGCCAGACCTGCATCAGAAGGTCGCGCACCGCGTCCGGCGTCTTCGCCATTTCCGGTTCCAGCTTGAAGGCGGCAAAGTCCCTGTAGCCCAGGAGATGCGCGCGTTCCGACCGCAGGGCGAGGATTTCCGCCGCAATCGCCCGGTTGTCGGTCGCGCCGCCATTGGCCCCGCGCGCGACCCAGGCCTCATAGGCCTTTTCGCGCAAGGTGCGGTTCGGCGAGAATTGCAGGAAGGGGACGATCAGGCTGCGGTTCAGCGTGACGACCGGTCCGGTGCCCTTCTCTGCCCCCGCAGCCTTCGCGGCATCCTGCACGAAGCCCGGAAGCGCCGCCAGATCGGCCTCGGACAGTTCCATGACCCACGACCGCTCGTCGGCCAGGAGGTTCTGCCCGAACTGGGTGCCCAGCACCGCCAGCCGCGCTTTCACCGCCGTCAGCCGCTCCGCCTTGGCCCCCTCCAGCGCCGCGCCGGACCGGACGAACATCTGCCGGTAAAGCTCCAGCACCCGAGCCTGTTCCGGGGTCAGGCCCAGGCTTTCGCGTGCCTGCCACAGGGCCTCGATCTTCGCCCACAGCACCTTGTTGTTGGTGACCTCGCTGGAAAAGGCCGACATCTTCGGCGCAAGGTCCCGCATCAGCGCCTCGCGCGCATCGGTGCTATCGGCGCCCGCGAGGTTGTAGAACACCCCCGACACCCGGTCGAGATCGCCCTCGGCCAGTTCCAGCGCCTCGATCACCTCGGCGAAGGAGGTGCCGGGTCCCTCGGCAATGGCTGTAATCGCCGCCCGCGCGCGCGCCAGCGCCTCGTCGAAGGCCGGGCCGAAATCCTCATCCCGGATGGCGGCAAAGGGCGGCAGGCCGAAGGGGGTATCCCATTTCTCCAGAAGCACGTTCATCGCAGGTCTCCTTTGTCGCGAAGCTAGGCTCCGGCCCTGCCAAGGTCCACCCACGGCCTTTCACATTTGCCCAAATATCCTCGGGGGTTTGGGGGGGCGAAGCGCCCCCGGCGCCGAGGAGGAGGCGAAGGCCGACGACGAGAGGAAGAGTCTTCGCGCGTCAGCGCTCCGTTTACGGGGCGTCCCGCCCGCGCGAGCGCATCCGTGCCTCGAACCGGCGCAGCAGCAGCGACAGGCCGATGGTCATCACCAGATACAGGAAGGCTGCGACGTTATAGGTCTCGAAATAGCGGAAGTTTCCCGCCGCCGTGACCTTGGCCAGTTGCGCGACATCGGAAATCCCCAGCACGGCGACAAGGCTGGAGTCTTTCACCATTGCTACAAAATCATTGCCCAAAGGCGGCAGGATCAGCCGAAAGGCTTGAGGAAATCGAACATGGCGGAATCTTTGCCAGCCATTCAGGCCCAAGGCCATCGCCGCCTCGATCTGGCCCTTGTCCACCGCCTGAAGGCCCGCGCGGAATATCTCGGCCAGGAAGGCGGAATAGGCCAGCATCAGCGCCAGCACCGCCCGGTACAGCAGCGGCACGTCACGGGTGCGCAGCAGATCGGTGCCCGCCAGCCAGTTCAGCGCCGCAACCACGCCCGGCACCAGCACGAAGGCCACATAGAGCAGGAGGACGATGATCGGGATCCCCCGCATCACCTCGATGTAAAGCCGTGCCGCCTGGCGCAACAGGATGTGCTTCGACATGCCCATCACCGCCAGCCCCAGACCGATGGCGCAGGCCCCCAGATAGGCGACCACCGCCACCGCCAGCGTGACCACCAGCCCCTTGGACAGCACCCTCAGCGCGCCCTTGTAGACCTCGTCCGACAGCATCTCGTACAAAAGCCAGAGGCCGGTGACCGCAAGGATCACCAGCCACCAGGGAAAGTCCTTTTCGGGTTCGGCGTTGGGGGTCATCAGGGTGCCCCCGGCGTGACCCGGGGGCCGCCTTTCACTCGCCCATCTTGTAGTCGACGAACCATTTCTGGTTCAGCGCGTCCAGCGTACCGTCGGTCTTCATGCTGGCGATGGCCGCATTGACCGGGGCCACCAGGTCAGACCCTTTCGGGAAGATGAAGCCGAAATCCTCGGACGCCAGCGGCTCGCCGATGATCTTCAGAGCGCCGTTCGAGGCCGCGACATAGCCGTTCGCCGCCGTCGAATCCGACAGCGTCAGGTCCACGTCCCCGGCCTTCAGCGCCTCCAGCCCCGCGCCGAAGGTCTCGAACTTGATCACCCTCGGGTTTTCCTCGTTGCCGTCGAGGATTTCGTAGATCGCGGCATAGAAGGGCGAAGTGCCCGGCTGGGCGCTGACCAGAAGCTCCGGGATCGCCGCGAAGGATTTCGCATCGGTGAAGCGGCTTTCGTCCCCGCGGACGATCATCAGCATTTCCGACCGCATGTAGGGATCGGAGAAATCGACCTTCTCCTTGCGCTCGTCCTTGATGGTGATCCCGGTCATGCCGATGTCGTACTGGCCTTCCGACACCGCGGGGATCATCGCGTCCCAGCTGGTGTTCTCGTATTTCACCGTCATGTTCAGCCGCTTGGCGATTTCCGCCATCGCGTCGTATTCCCAGCCCACAGCCGCGCCGGACTTGTCCAGGAACTGCAGCGGCGGATAGGCGTTTTCGGTGACGACCACGACTTCCTTGCCCCCGAGGTCGGGCAGGTCCTGCGCCAAAGCGGGCGCGGCAAACGTGGCAAGGCCCAGAAGGGCGGCAGCAGTCAGTTTCATGGGTCAGGCTCCCGTTGATTTCGCCCGACTATGCCGGGAGGCCCGCCCGCTTGCAACCCGGGCAGCCCGGTCTCTGTGCGGTCCCGCACCGCCGCGCCGTCACCGCTTCCAGTTCCCGGATCGGCTGGCTAGGCTGGGGCACTCCCCCCAGACCTTCCGAGGTGATCCATGCCCAATCACGACTATACCACCCGCATCCTCTGGACCGGCAACCGCGGGGAGGGGACGGCGCTTTACAAGGCCTATGACCGGACCTGGGACATCGCAGTGCCGGGGAAGGTGGTGGTGCATTGTTCCAACGATCCGCTTCTGGGCGGTGATCCGGGCAAGATGAACCCGGAGGATTTGCTCCTCAGCGCGCTCTCGGCCTGCCATATGCTGTGGTACCTGCACTATGCCAGCGATGCGGGGATCGTGGTGGGCGGCTATTCCGACGCGCCGCTTGGCGTCGGCGAGGTCGGGCGCGGCGGTGCGGGGCGGTTCGTGAAGGTGACACTGCGTCCGCATGTGGTGGTTGGGCCGGGAACCGATCTGGCGGCGGCGGAAGCCATCCACCACCGTATCCACGAAGTCTGCTTCATCGCCCGGTCGGTGAGCTTTCCGGTAGACTACGCGCCGACCTTCGAGGTTGAGGCCTGAGGCTCGTCGTCGAACGAGGGGCGATCCCGGCGCGACATCGGGTGTCGCAAACCGGACGGTTCCGCGCCGGACCGACCGCTAGGGTCGCCGCTATTTCCCGGGGGGCGCATGGACGAGACCGATTACATCATCGTGGGCGCGGGTTCGGCGGGCTGCGTGCTGGCCGACCGGCTGACGGCGAACGGGCGCCACAAGGTGACGCTGCTCGAGGCGGGGGGCACCGACCGGCGGTTCTATGTGCAGCTGCCCCTGGGCTACGGCAAGCTCTTCTACGATCCGGCGGTCAACTGGCTGTACCGGACCGAGCCCGACCCGGGGCTCGCCGGTGCGCGGGACCATTGGCCGCGGGGCAAGCTGCTGGGGGGATCCTCCAGCATCAACGCGATGGTCTGGATCCGCGGGCACCGGGCCGACTACGACGACTGGGGGCGCGACAATCCCGGCTGGGGCTGGGAGGATTGCCTGGCGGCCTACAGGGCGATCGAGGACAACGAGGCGGGCGGGGACGCGTGGCGGGGGTCTGGCGGGCCCCTGTTCATTTCCGCGAACCGTTCGGGGTTGCACCCGCTTGTGCAAAGCTATGTCGCCGCCTGCGGCGAGGCCGGGCTGCCGGAGAACCCGGACTTCAATGGCGCGGTGCAGGAGGGTGCCGGGGTCTACCAGATGACGATCAAGGGCGCGCGGCGGAACTCGGCGGCGCGGGCCTTCCTGCGCCCGGCGATGAAGCGGGCCAACCTGCGGGTGGTGACGGATGCGCCGGTCAGCCGGGTGGTGATCGAGGGTGGCCGGGCGGTGGGCGTGGAATACCGCCGGGGTGGCGAGACCCATGTGCTGCGGGCGAAGGCCGAGGTGATCCTGGCCGGGGGGGCGATCAACTCGCCGCAGCTCTTGCAGCTGTCGGGGATCGGGCCGGGGGCCTTGTTGCAGTCGCTGGGCATTCCGGTGGCGCTGGACAACCCGAATGTGGGCGACCATCTGAGCGACCATCAGGGGATCAACTACACCTGGTCGATGACGGTGCCGACCTACAATGACGAGCTGCGCCCCTGGTGGGGCAAGCTGCGCGCGGGGTTGCAGTATTTCATCGGCGGCGGGGGGCCGCTGGCGAAGTCGATCAACCACGGCGGCGGGTTCTTCCGGACGCGGGCGGACCTCGACCGGCCGAACATGCAGCTGTATTTCCAGGCTTTCTCCACCCTGATCCCACGCGAGGGCGAGCGGCCCCTGCTGACGCCGGACCCCTGGTCGGGGATGTCGATCGGCCTGTCGAACTGCCGTCCGACCAGCCGGGGCCATATCCGGCTGCGCACCGCGCGGGCGGAGGATCATCCGGTGATCACGGCGAATGCGTTTTCCACCGATCATGATGTCGAGGAGATGCTGGCGGCGGTGAAATTCCTGCGCCGGATCGCCGCGCAACCGGCCATGGCGCGGCTGATCCGGGAAGAGTTGCGTCCGGGCCCGGAGGTGGTGACGGACGAGGCGCTCATCGCCGATTTCCGCGCGCGGTCCGGGACGGTCTATCACCCGAGCTGCACCTGCCGGATGGGGCGGGATCTGGGGTCATCGGTGGTGGACGCGGGGCTTCGCGTGCATGGGGTGGGGGGGCTGCGGGTGATCGACGCCTCGGCCTTCCCGAACATCATCGCCGGGAACACCAATGCGCCCGCGATATTGATGGGCTGGAAGGGCGCGGAAGCGGTCTTGCGCGACGCGCGGTGATCCTGGCCGGGGGCCGTCCTCGGGGCATCGAACCCCTCGGACGGCGCTGCCGCGGATCGGGGCCGGGCCGGTCGACCTGGGCAGGCGGTGGAGCCTCCGGCGGGAGTATTTTGAAAAGAGCAGGTGCCGGGGCTGGAAGGGGCGGCGCTGCTTCCGCCGCACTATTCCCCTCGCGGAAAGCGCTTGTTCTCCTCCAGCACGTTCAGGTCCATGTGGTTGCGCATGTAGCGCTCAGACGCGGCGCGGAGAGGCTGGTGGTCCCAGGGGAAGTAGGCGCCGTTCCGAAGTGCTTCGTAGACCACCCAGCGGCGGGCCTGGCTTTCGCGAACCTGCGAGTCGTAGTCGGAGAGGTCCCATCGGGCGTCGGCGAGTTTGCGGAAATGCTGCAGGACCGTAGCCGCGCGGGGATCGCGGGCGAGGTTTTCGCGCTCGCCGGGGTCGTTCGCCACGTCGAACAGCAGTTCGGGGTCTGCCGGGCAACGGATGTATTTCCAGGCGCCTTCGCGCAAGCTGACCATCGGGGTGATCGTGCCTTCGGCGGCGTACTCCATCGCCACCGGGCCGCGAGGGGCGCCGTTCGCGACCGGGATCAGGTCGACGCCTTCGGTCCAGGGGGCGACCTCGTCCATCGAGATGCCCGCCAGCGCGGCGAGGGTGGGGGCGAGGTCGATAGAGGAGACCGACGTGTCGATCCGGCCGGGCGGCATCTCCGGCGCGGTGATCATCAGCGGCACGCGGGACGAGCCTTCGTAGAAGCTCATCTTGAACCAGAGGCCATGCTCGCCCAGAAGTTCGCCGTGGTCGGAGAGGAAGACGATGTCGGCCTCCTGCCGCGTGGCTTCCAGCACCGCGAGGATCTCGCCGATCTTGTCGTCGATGTAGCTGATATTGGCGAAATAGGCGCGTTTCGCGCGGCGGATGTGGTCGGGGGTGATCTCCAGCGACCGCCAGTCGCAGGCGTCCATCAGGCGCCTGGAGTGGGGGTCCATGTCTTCATAGGCCAGCCCCTCGGGCGGCTCGCATTCCGCGGTGCCTTCGTAGAGGTCCCAGTATTTGCGGCGGGCGACGAAAGGGTCGTGCGGATGGGTGAAGCTGACGGTCAGGCACCAGGGGCGGGGGTCCTGCCCACGCGACAGATCGTACAGCTTCTGCACCGCCTGGAAGGCCACATCGTCATCATATTCATACTGGTTGGTGATCTCGGCCACCCCCGCCCCGGTGACGGAGCCGAGGTTGTGATACCACCAGTCGATCCGCTCTCCCGGTTTGCGGTAGTCCGGGGTCCAGCCGAAATCGGCGGGGTAGATATCGGTGGTCAACCGCTCCTCGAAGCCGTGGAGCTGGTCGGGGCCGACGAAATGCATCTTGCCGGTAAGCGCGGTCTGATAACCCGCCCGGCGCAGGTGGTGGGCATAGGTGGGAATGTCCGAGGCGAATTCGGCGGCATTGTCGTAGACGCGGGTGCGGGAGGGAAGCTGCCCGGACATGAAGCTTGCCCGCGCGGGGGCGCAGAGGGGCGAGGCGGTGTAGCAGTTGGCGAAGCGGGTGGAGCGGGCGGCGAGGCGCTTCAGGTTCGGGGCGTGCAGGAAATCCGCCGGGCCGTCGGGGAAGAGCGTGCCGTTCAGCTGGTCGACCATCAGGATCAGAAGGTTGGGCTTCGGCATCTGGTCGGTCCCCGCGGCGGTTTCCATGCCTCTCTAGCCGGTCGGCGGCTGTCGTCTGGCCCCCGACCGACCGGCCCATGTCGAAACCGTCATTCGGGTTGGCTGCCGCCCGTCGCCTCTGTCACCTGATCCGCCGCCGCCCGGACCAGCGCGCCGATCCGGGTCGCATCCGAAAGCCCCATGCGGAAGGCGGGGCCGGAGACGGACAGGCCCGCCACCGGCTCGCCATGGGTGTTGAAGATCGGCGCGGCGACGCAGCGCATCCCCTCGGCGCGTTCCTGGTCGTCGATGGAAAAACCCCGGTCCCGCGTGCGGTTGAGGTCGCGCAGAAGGGCGCTGTCGCCGGTCAGGGTCAGCGAGGTGAACTTCTCGAGCCCGCGCCGGGCGATGATGCCGCGTGTCTTTTCCTCGGGATACCAGGCGAGCAGCGCCTTGCCGATGCCGGAGGAATGCATCGGCGCCCGGGTGCCGGGCGGGAAGAAGGCGCGGATCGCCTCGTAGGTTTCGACCTGGGCGACGAAGAAGACCTCGTCCTTGACCTCGATGCCGAGGTTCGCGGTTTCCCCGGTTTCGCGCATGAGCTGGTCCATCGGCTGCCGCGCGCGTTCCACCACCTTCGTCCGGCGCAGGAAGGCCGAGCCGACGCGGAAGGCACCGGGGCCGATGTGCCAGAACTGGCCCGGCTCCTCGACCTCGACCATGCCATGGCCTTGCAGGGTGACAAGGGCGCGGAAGACGGTGGCGATGGCTTCGCCGGTCTCCTCGGCGATCTCGGACAGGGTGTGGCCGGGGTTCAGGGCGACATGGGTCAGGATGTCGAGCCCCCGGTCCAGCGCCTGAACGGTGTTCTGGTCGGTCTTGTCGTGAAAGGCCTTCGGGCGGCCGCGGGGTTTCTGTGCCATGTCATTTGCCTCCAAAGGCGTGAAAAAGCGCAAGGTATTGACTGGACTGGGGATTAGCATGGCTTTGCGATAGTGAAAAATCTTTTCGAAAAAATTGCGCGGATTGGCCGCGGGGCGTAGCTTTTCCGGGCAGTCTTTCAGGGAGTTGCCCGATGTCCATGCAGAACCCCGTTTTCATTCCGGGCCCCACCAACATGCCGGAGTCGGTGCGCAAGGCCTGCGACATGCCGACGCTCGACCACCGCTCGCCCGCTTTCGCGCGGCTGTTCAAGCCGGCGGTGGAAGGCGTGCGGCGGGTGCTGAAGATGGATCAGGGCGAGATCATCGTGATCCCCTCCACCGGCACCGGCGGCTGGGAGGCGGCGATCAGCAACACGCTTTCGCCCGGCGACACGGTGCTGGCGGCGCGGTTCGGCATGTTCAGCCACCGCTGGATCGACCTGTGCCAGCGGCACAAGCTGGATGTCGAGATCATCGAGACCCCCTGGGGCGAAGGCGCGCCGCTGGCCGCGATCGAGAAAGTCCTCCGCGCCGACAAGACGCATCACATCAAGGCGGTGCTGGCGACGCATAACGAGACGGCGACGGGGGTGAAGTCCGATATCGCGGGCATCCGCCGGGCGCTGGACGCGGCGGGCCATCCGGCGATGCTGTTCGTCGACGGGGTGTCCTCGATTGCGTCCATGCCGTTCGACTTCGCGGGCTGGGGCGTGGATATCGCGGTGGCGGGCAGCCAGAAGGGCTTCATGCTGCCGGCGGGCCTTGCGATCCTTGGCGTCTCGCCGAAAGCGCTTGCCGCGATGGAGACGGCGCGGCTGCCGCGGACCTTCTTCGATTTCAAGGACATGCTGGCCGCCTATGCCCGCGGCGGCTATCCCTATACCCCCGCCGTGGGCCTGATCGCGGGTCTGGCCCATTCCATCGACCTCCTGGAAGGCGAGGGGCTGGACAATGTCTACGCCCGCCACCACCGGCTGGCCGAGGGCGTGCGCCGCGCGGTCTTCGCCTGGGGCATGGCGCCCTATGCGGCCTCGCCCGACCTCTATTCCGACACGGTGACCGCGGTGCGGGTGCCCGAGGGCTGCGACGGCACGGCGCTGGTGCAACTGGCGGCCTCGAAATACGGCATGGCCTTCGGCGTGGGGCTGGGTGAAGTCGCTGGCAAGGTCTTCCGCATCGGCCATCTGGGGATGCTGACCGAGGCGCTGGTGCTGTCCGGCCTCGCCGTCGCCGAGATGTGCATGGCCGACCTCGGCTGGCCGGTGAAGCTGGGCTCGGGCGTGGCGGCGGCGCAGGACTATTATCGCGGGACGGTCCCGGCCATGGCGCTGGCGGCGGAGTGAGGACGTCAGATGCAGATCCCTACCTACAACGACATGCTGGCCGCGCATGAGCGCATCCGCCCCCATATCCGCCGCACGCCGGTCAGGACCTCGGACTATCTGAACGACCTCAGCGGCGCGCAGCTGTTCTTCAAATGCGAGAACTTCCAGGAACCCGGCGCCTTCAAGGTGCGGGGGGCGACCAATGCGGTCTTCGGGCTGACCGAGGATCAGGCGAGGAAGGGCGTGGCCACCCATTCCAGCGGCAACCATGCCTCGTGCCTCAGCTATGCCGCCATGCTTCGGGGCATTCCCTGCAACGTGGTGATGCCGCGCACCGCGCCGCAGGCCAAGAAGGACACCGTGCGCCGCTATGGCGGGGTGATCACCGAATGCGAACCCTCGACCTCCAGCCGCGAGGCGACCTTTGCGCAGGTGCAGGCGGCGACGGGCGGCGATTTCGTGCATCCCTACAACGATCCGCGGGTGATCGCCGGGCAGGGCACCTGCTCGCGCGAGTTCATCGAAGACACCGATGGTCTCGACATGGTGGTCGCCCCCATCGGTGGCGGGGGCATGATCTCGGGCACCTGCCTGACGCTTTCGACGCTGGCGCCGGAGACCAGGGTGATCGCGGCCGAGCCGGAACAGGCCGATGACGCCTATCGCAGCTTCAAGGCCGGGCATATCATCGCCGACGACGCGCCGAAGACCATCGCCGACGGGCTTCTGGTGCCGCTGAAGGACCTGACCTGGCATTTCGTGTCGAACCACGTCAGCGAAATCTACACCGCCTCGGAAGACGAGATCGTCGAGGCGATGAAGCTGACCTGGAAGCACCTGCGGGTGGTGATGGAACCCTCCAGCGCCGTGCCGCTGGCGGTGGTCCTGAAGAACGCGCAGGCCTTCCGCGGCAAGCGCGTGGGCATCATCATCACCGGCGGCAACGTCGATCTGGACAAACTCCCCTGGATGAAAGGGTAAAACCATGAACAAGCAGACGAATTTCGAAGGGTTCGAAGTGGGCTACGACATTCCGGCCCTGCCGGGAATGGCCGAGGCCGATATCCAGACGCCCTGCCTGGTGCTGGATCTGGACGCGCTGGAACGCAACATCGTCAAGATGGGCGACTATGCGAAGGCGCACGGGATGCGGCACCGGGTGCATGGCAAGATGCACAAATCGGTCGACGTGGCCAAGCTGCAGGAGCGGCTGGGCGGGTCGGTCGGGGTCTGCTGCCAGAAGGTCAGCGAGGCCGAGGTCTTCGCGCGGGGTGGAATCAAGGACATCCTCGTCTCCAACCAGGTGCGCGATCCGGCCAAGATCGACCGGCTGGCGCGGCTGCCGAAACTGGGCGCGCGGACCATCGTCTGCGTGGATGACGTGGCGAACGTGGCCGACCTGTCGGCGGCGGCGGTTCGCCATGGCACCGAACTGGAGGTCTTCGTCGAGATCGACTGCGGTGCGGGCCGCTGCGGGGTGAAGACGCCCGAAGAGGTGGTCGCCATCGCCAAGGCCGCCGCGGCGGCGCCGGGCCTGAAGTTCACCGGCATCCAGGCCTATCAGGGTGCGATGCAGCACATGGACAAGTATGAGGATCGCAAGGCCAAGCTGGATGCCGCCATCGCCCAGGTGAAAGCCTGCGTCGCTGCGCTGGAAGCGGCGGGGCTGAAGCCGGAGCTCGTTTCGGGCGGCGGCACGGGATCGTACTATTTCGAAAGCGGTTCCGGCGTCTACAACGAGCTGCAATGCGGCTCCTACGCCTTCATGGATGCCGATTACGGCCGCATTCTCGACCAGGACGGTAACCGGATCGACCGGGGCGAATGGGAGAATGCGCTCTTCATCCTGACCAGTGTCATGTCCCATGTGAAGGCCGACAAGGCGATCTGCGATGCGGGCCTGAAGGCGCAGTCGGTGGACTCGGGCCTGCCGGTGATCTTCGGGCGCGACGACGTCAAGTACATCAAGTGCAGTGATGAACACGGGGTGATCGACGATCCGGCGGGCGTGCTGAAGGTCGGCGACAAGCTGAAGCTGATCCCAGGCCACTGCGACCCGACCTGCAACGTGCATGACTGGTATGTCGGCGTCAGGAACGGCAAGGTGGAAACCGTCTGGCCGGTCTCGGCCCGCGGCAAGGCCTACTGACCATTTTCTGTCCGGAAATATCCCACGGGGGTGCGGGGGTGTGAAACCCCCGCTCCCTTCGCCTGCCACGAAGGACCGCCAGATGCTCATCGTCCCCGAGGCCCTGATCGCCTCTCTCGTCACCCCCGAAGACGCCTTCCGCGCGGTGGAGGCCTGTTTCGCCGCCATGGCGCGGGGGGAAGCCTACAATTTCCCCGTGGTGCGCGAGGCGCTGGGCGAGGGGCGGCAGTATGGCTTCAAGTCTGGTCTCGACCGGGCGGGCGGCCAGCTGGGTGTCAAGGCCGGGGGGTATTTTCCCGGCAATGCCGCAAAGGGCATGATCAATCACCAGTCCTCGGTCTTCCTCTTCGACCCCGACACCGGGCGGCCCGTCGCGATGGTCGGGGGCAACCTCCTGACCGCGCTGCGCACGGCGGCGGCCAGCGCCATCGCCATCGACCGCCTAGCGCGGAAAGAGGCGCATGTGCTGGGCATCGTCGGCGCGGGCCATCAGGCAGGGTTCCAGCTGCGCGCGGCAGCGCGGGTGCGCCGGTTCGAGCGGGTGATCGCCTGGAACCTGCACCCTGACATGCTGCCGAAGCTCGGGGCCGTCGCCGCCGAACTGGGCCTGCCCTTCGAGGCGGTGGACCTGCCCCGGATGCGCGAGGCCGAGGTGATCGTGACCATCACCTCCTCGCCCTCCGCCAGCCTGCTGGCCGATCATGTCTCGCCCGGCACGCATCTGTCCTGCATGGGGACGGACACCGTCGGCAAGCAGGAGGTGGACCCAGGCCTCGTCGCGGGGGCCTCGGTCTTCACCGACGAGGTGGCGCAGTCGATCAGCATCGGCGAGGCGCAGCACGCGGTGGGGGCGGGGATGCTGGATGCCTCGGCCATCGTGCCTATTGGCGACGTGCTCATCGGCAGACATCCGGGGCGGCGGTCCGAGGGGGAGATCACGCTTTTCGACGGGACCGGAGTCGGGTTGCAGGATCTGGCGGTGGCAGCCGTCGCGGTGCAGCGGGCACGCGAGCGGGGGCTGGGGATCGAGGTCGGGGTCTAGGGACGATTTCTTCGAAGAAATCGCACCGGAGCCTTTGAAGGCTCCGCCCCGAAGTTTTCGAAAATTCCGACGAGCCTGCCGGATTGTGACGGGCACAAGTTTTGATCAAATGCCTGTTGAACTGCCCGCAAACCCGTGGTGAGACTGGATAATCGCGGCGCGCGGGAGGGCAGGCCGATGCGGGTCTTCATCAACGGCTTCGGGCGGATCGGGCGGTCGGTGCTGAGGGCCTTCCTGCTGGCGCCGGAGCGCTGGCCGGGGCTGGAGATCGTCGGGATCAACGACATCGCCGCGCCGGAGATGTGCGGCTATCTTTTCGAATATGACAGCGTTTTCGGGCCCTGGAAGGGAAGCGTCGCGCTGGAGGGCGGGGCGCTGGTGGTGGATGGGCGGCGGGTGCCGTTGCATCGCGCGCCGGACCTGTCGGCGCTGGATCTGACGGGTGTCGACCTGGTGATGGAATGCACCGGGCGGGCCGAAGCGCGGGAGGTGGCGGAGCGGGGACTTCGTGCGGGGGCGGCGCGGGTGCTGGTCTCGGGGCCGTCCTCGGCGGCGGAGGCGACGGTGGTGCTGGGGGCGAACGACGGGGTGCTGGGGTCCCAGAAGGTCGTCTCGAACGCCTCCTGCACGACCAATGCCCTGGCCCCGCTGGCGCGGTTGATCGATGAGAACTGGGGGATCGTGACCGGGTCGATGACCACGGTGCACTGCTACACCGGCAGCCAGCCCACCGTGGATGCCCCGGCGGCGGACTATCCGAGGAGCCGGGCGGCGGCCTTGTCGATGGTGCCGACCACGACCTCCGCCGCGCGGCTTCTGGACGGGGTGCTGCCGGAGCTGGCGGGGCGGATCGTGGCGCAGGCGGTGCGGGTGCCGGTCGCCAGCGTCTCTTGCGTGGACTTCCATCTGGTGACGGAGCGGCGGCCCTCGGTGGAGGAGGTCAACGCGGCCTTCCGGGCGGCGGGAGGGGTGATCGGGGCGACGGACCGGCCGCTGGTCTCGACCGACCTGCGCGCCCGGCCCGAGTCGGTGGTGATGGCCTGCCCGGAGACGAAGCTCTCGGCCGGGGGGATGCTGCGGGTCTTTGGCTGGTACGACAATGAATGGGGTTTCTCCAACCGGATGCTGGACATGGCAGTCCGGATGGGCTGAGCTGCCCGCGCGCGGGCAGGTTTTGCGTATCAATGGTATCAAGGACTTGCCTGCGGGCGTTCACCAATTGGAAAGGTTTGGCAACATCCGTTTCCGTCGCTTCGATCAGGCCTTGCGGAAGAGGATGAGGCAGGCACCGAGGATGAGAAGCGCGACACCGAACATCGGTGCCAGCGCAATCCTTGGTGGGTCGGTCCGGTAGAGATCGACCACGAGACCGACGACCAGCTGGCTGGCGACGAGGAGCGCGATGGTCGGCGCGGCGCCGAGGGTGCGGTAGCCCGTGAGGCTGGCGAAGACGAAGAAGGTGCCGAGCACGCCCGGAACCAGCGTCACCGGCCGTATCGTCGCGATCAGCTCGCGCAGGCCCGAGGTCCCGCCCTGCCAGAGGAGGAGCAGCGACAGGAGCAGAAGCCCGACGGCGGAGTTGAGGAGGAGCGGGATCAGCAGGGTGGAGACCCGCGTGCTGGCGCTGGCCATGATCAGGTTTTGCGCGATCAGCGCGGCGCCTGCGACGACCAGCAGCAGGGAGACGAGCGCCGGCATCATCGCAGGCCCGGCGGGGTTGGCGCGTCATCCAAGGGCAGCTGAAGGAAAGTGAGGTCGAGCCAGCGACCGAATTTCATCCCGACCTGATGCAGAACCCCCGCGGGCCGGAAGCCGAGCCGTTCATGCAGGCGGATCGATCCGGTGTTGCCGGATTCGATCCCCGCCACCATCACGTGCTTGCCGATGCCCTTCGCCCGGTCGATCAGCGGCATCATCAGCGCCTTGCCGATGCCGTCGCCGCGCCGGTCGGAACGGACATAGACCGAATGTTCCACCGTGTGCCGATAGCCATCGAAGGCGCGCCAGTCGCCGAAGGAAGCATAGCCGATCACCAGGTCAGCCGCGTCGACCGCGATCAGCACCGGATAGCCAAGACGCTGCCGGTCGGCGCGCCAGGCCTTGCGGTTGGCCTCATCCACCACTTTGTCGTTCCAGATGGCGGTCGTGTTCAGCACGGCATCGTTGTAGATTTCCGCGATCCCGGCGCAGTCCCGGTCTTCTGCTTCCCTGATGCGCATGGCGAGTCGCCCCATCGTAATATTGTGGAGCATAAATCCACTATAGTGGACATTCTGTCAAGATCAGCCGCGCAGCACCAGCACCACATAGCGGCAGGGCAGCGCGGAGAGGTTGCGGAACACGCAATCGACCGGAGGGCCGAGTTCGAGGCAGTCTCCGGCCTGCATGTCATGCCGGGCCGGGCCTTCGATGAAGACGAGCGCACCTTCCAGCACCCAGATCAACTGGCGCTGGAAGGCATAGGCCGAGGCAGGCATCGCCACCTCGGTCCCTGCCAGAAGCGTGACCTCGACGAGGTCCAGCGGCAGGTCCGTGCGGGGCGAGACATGCCGCCGCAGATAGCCGGTTTCCGGGTCGGTCCAGATCGGCTGGTCGGCATGGCGCGACAGGCGGCCCTGCTGAAGTTCCGCCCGCGCCATCAACGTCGACATGCTGAGGCCGAATGCGCCGGACAGCTTGCCGAGAAGCTGGGCCGTCGGGCTGCTTTCGCCGCGTTCGACCTTGTGGATCATGGCGCGGGAGACGGCGGCACGCTCGGCCAGGTCGGTCAGGGACCAGCCGCGGCTTTCGCGTTCCGCCCGGATCCGCATGCCGATCCGCTTGTCGAGGCTGTCATCCATCGTGCTACTATAGTGGACAGAACGTCAGCTTTCAACGACTGCCGCTGCGACAGTCTTCCGCATTTGACGCGGGGGCGCCCGGCGGGCCATGCTTCACCCAGACCAGCGACCGGCGAACCGCCCGGAGGCGGCACCGGATCAGCACATCAGGAGGGGGACAGACATGCGCCTATTCACCATCCTCGGGCCGTCGGGTGCCGGAAAGACCACGCTCGTCCAGGCGCTGGCCAGCCTTGACGACAAGCGCGGCAAGGCGCTGACCGTCCCCGGCGTCGCCACGGTCAGTTCGTTCGATTTCATGGGCGAGGACTGGGCGGCGGTGGATGTGGCGGGCGGGGCGGAGAATCTGGCCTCGGTCGGCGCGGCGCTGGCGGCGTCCGACATCGCGGTGATCTGCGTGCCGGCGGATGCCGAGAGCGCGGTCCTCGCCGCCCCCTTCCTGCGGCGCGTCGAGGAGATGGGGGTGCCCGCGATCATCTTCATCAACCGGATCGACAGCGCGCAGCACCGGATCGCCGAGATCGTCAGCGCATTGCAGGCCTATTCGCGCCACCACATCGTGCTGCGCGAGGTGCCGATCCGTGAAGGCGGCACGATCACCGGCTTTGTCGATCTGGTGTCGGAGCGGGCCTGGAAGTTCGAGGAGGGCAAGCATTCCAAGCTGATCGAGATGCCGGACAGCGTGAAGGACCGCGAGGCGGCGGCGCGGGCGGAGCTTTTGGAAAGCTATGCCGATCTGGACGATCACCTGATGGAAGAGCTGATCGAGGACCAGAAACCGCTGGCCGAGGAGGTCTATGCCATCGCGGCCAAGGCCTTGCGCGACAATGCGGTGATCGAATGCTTTATCGGATCGGCCAGCAAGGGGCATGGCATCACCCGACTGATGAAATCGCTGCGCCATGACGCGCCGGGGGTCGAGGAGACGCGGGCGCGGTTCGGGGCCGGGACCGTGGCGGTGGGGGCATTGGCGGACCAGCTGAAGCATCTGGGCAAGGTGGTCCTGCTGCGCGCGCTTGAGGGGCCGGTCGGCGGCGGGGCGCGGCTGGGCGGCGGCGATGTGGGCTCGATCACCGATCTGGATGCCAAGTCGCCGGTCGGGCAGCTTCAGGCGGGGCAGATCGGGCTTGCGGTGAAGTCGGACCATCTGGCGGCGGGGCAGGCCTTCAGCCGCGACAAATGCGAGCGGCTGGCCGAGGCCGCGGCTTCGCCCTTCCGCCGGATCATCGCGCCGGGGCATGACAAGGACGACAGCCGGTTGCTGGCAGCGCTGGGCAGGCTGGCCGAGATCGACCCCGCGCTGGGGCTGGCTGCGGATGAGGGCACGGGGCGGCCGGTGCTGGCAACGCAGGGACCCCTGCACCTGCGCCGGGTGCTGGCGAAGATCGGCGGCGATTTCGCGGTGCCGGTCGGGGAAAGCCCGGTGCCGACCGCGCTGCGCGAGACGATCCTGCGCGGGACGGAGGTGCATCATCGCCACCGCAAGCAGACCGGGGGCGCGGGTCAGTTCGCCGATGTGGTGGTGGCGATCCGCCCCGAGGCGCGGGGCGCGGGCTTTGCCTTTAGCGAAACCGTGAAGGGAGGGACGGTGCCGCGCAACTACATCCCTTCCGTCGAGGAGGGCGCGCGCGACGGGCTGGCGAAGGGGCCGCTGGGGCACCCGGTCGTCGATGTCTCGGTCGAGTTGAAGGACGGCAAGTCCCATGCGGTGGACAGTTCCGACCATGCCTTCCGCACGGCGGGCAAATCGGCGATCCGCGAGGCTTTGGCCGAGGTGGGCACGGTCCTGTTGCAGCCGGTGATGAAGGTGGAGATCCAGGTGCCCTCGGTCTTCTCGGGGGCGCTGGTGCCGCTGGTGTCGGGGCTGAAGGGGCAGGTGCTGGGCTTCGAGGCGCATGAGAGCGCGGCGGGCTGGGACGTGTTCCAGCTTCTGTTGCCGATGGCGGCGGAGGATTCGCTGTTCGTGGCGCTGGCGGCGGCGACGCGGGGGACGGCCTGGTTCACCAGCACGTTCGACCATTACGAGGTAAAGAAGGACGAGGGCGGCGAGGGGGCTGGCTGATCTTCCGGATCGTCGGCCCTTCTTGCCGGATTTGGCTCGCGCCAAATCCGGCCGCGCCTGCCTGTCCCTGGCAGGCGCGTTACCGCGCCCGCCCAGCCAGGCACGGCCGGATTGACAGCAAGAGGTCTTGCGGCACCCCCCTTGCCCTGCGGCTTGCGCCTTCGGGCAACGGACCGATGGACCTGTTCACTGAACAGTCCATCAGACGGTCCGGGAAGAGGTCGGCGGGGAACGCGATTGCCCCTTAGTCCAGCCCGTCGTCGGGGATGTTCAGCACGGTGCCGCAGGCCTTGCAATGCACCGCATCGTGGTCATGGCGGCGGAGCCCGCAGACCGGGCAGGGGAACCAGGCCTTGGGCGGGCGCAGGACGACCTGGATCAGCCGCAGGAACAGGCTGATGCCGCAGATCATGATGGTGACGGACAGAAGCTTGCCCGCGGTGCCGACCAGCGTCACGTCGCCGAAGCCGGTGGTCGAGAGCGTGGTGACGGTGAAGTAGAGCGCGTCGACATAGTTGGTGATGTCGTGGTTCCGGCCGGCCTGGGTCTGATAGACCAGCGCGGTCATCGCGAAGATGAAGATCACCAGGTTCAGCGCGGCCCTGACGGCGGATTCGTTGCGGCGGAAGCCGGGAATGTCGTCGCGCAACTGGTCGAGCGTCTGCGGCGAGTGGAAGACGCGGTAGAGCCTCAGCACCCGGAGAAAGGCCAGCCCCTCGCCCCAGATCGGGAAGAGGAGCGAGACGATGACTAGAAGGTCGGCCAGACCCCAGAAGCTGAACAGCTCGCGCAGCGGGCGGCGCGAGATGAATTGCCGGGCGAGGAGGTCGGCGAGGAAGACGAGGCCGATGGCCAGGTCGATCCAGCCGTGCTGCGCCCCGCGCGGGAAGAAGGACGAGGCGACGAGCCAGCTGACGGTGAGCAGGTCGAAGGCGAGGAGCAGGTAGCGGAAGCGGTCGCCGACCTCGCCCGCGCCTTCGTAAAGCGCCCGCAGACGGGAGCGGAGTCTGGCTTCGGTCATGGCCTGGTGCCCCTGTTGCCCGTGCCGAGCTTAGACGGCGGCGCGGGGGCTGTCAGGGGGGAAAGGGCCGGGAGCGATGCCCCCGGCCATGCCCGTCAGTGTTCGGCCTTCGAGGCGGCGGCCTTGATCTCTTCGGTCGCGTCGGCGGCGCCGTTGAAGAAGGCGTTGAGGACCACGGCGGCGACCGAGGCGAGGAGGATGCCGCTTTCGATCAGCGGGTGGATGTCATGCGGCATCCATTGCTTGAAGTTCGGCGCGACGAGCGGGATCATCCCCATGCCGAGCGAGACCGCGACGATGAAGAGGTTGTTGCGGTTCTTCGCGAAGTCGACCCCCGCGAGGATGCGGATGCCGGTGGCGGCGACCATGCCGAACATGACGAGGCCCGCGCCCCCCAGCACCATCGTCGGCACCGATTCCACCAGCGCGCCCATCTTGGGGACGAGGCCGAGGACGATCAGGATCAGGCCTCCGGCGACGCAGACGAAGCGGCTCTTGATCCCGGTGACGCCGACGAGGCCGACGTTCTGGCTGAAGGAGGTGTAGGGGAAGGTGTTGAAGATGCCGCCGATCAGCGTGCCGAGGCCGTCGGTCCTGAGGCCTGCCGACAGCATCCGCTGGGTGACGGGCTTGCCGGTCATGTCGCCGAGGGCAAGGAACATGCCGGTGGATTCGATCATCACCACGATCATCACCAGGGTCATGGTGACAGTCATCACGAGGTCGAAGGTCGGTATCCCGAAGTGGAAGGGGGTGACGATGTCGAACCAGGCGGCATCGGCGACCTTGGCGAAGGTCATCTTGCCAAGGAGTGCCGCGAGGACGGCGCCGATGATGATGCCGAGAAGGACGGAGATATTGGCGACGAAGCCCCTGGCGAAGCGGGCGATGAGAAGGATGGCGACCAGCACGATGGCGGAGATGGCGATGTTGCCGAGGGGGGCATAGGCCTCGTTCTGAAGGGTGGCGGCGGGGGCGAAGGTGCCGGGCAGGTCGGGCAGGCCGGTGATGGTGCCCGCGGCGGCGCCCTCGGTCACGGCCTTCAGCCAGGCGGCATGGGCGGGGTCGATGATGCTGGGCGCGGTGGGGCCGACGGGGTTGCCGAAGATCCAGTTGATGCCGATCCGCATCAGGCTGACGCCGATCACCAGGATGATGGTGCCGGTGACGACGGGCGGGAAGAAGCGCAGCATCCGGCTGACGAGCGGGGCGATCAGGATCGAGATGATCCCGGCGGCGATGATCGCGCCGAAGATGGCGCGGGCGCCTTCGGGGCCGGGATTGGCGCCCGCCATGGCGACCATCGGGCCGACGGCGGCGAAGGTCACGCCCATCATGACGGGCAGGCGGATGCCGAACCACTGTGTCGCGCCGAGCGACTGGATCAGCGTGGCAAGACCGCAGACGAAGAGGTCGGCCGAGATCAGGAAGGCGACGTCGGCGGGTTCCAGTTTCAGGGCGCGGCCGATGATCAGCGGCACGGCGACGGCGCCGGCATACATGACGAGGACATGCTGCAGGCCCAGGGCGAAGAGCTTCGGCGGCGGCAGGACCTCATCCACGGGATGCGTGGTCATGGTGATTTCCTTTTCCCTTGGGGCTGTTGTCTTCGCGCCGTCTGCGCACTGCCCCTGCGTGCGCTCCGGTTAGGGCACCCTTCAGGGCGCGAGGACCGTCCAGGGGGCGGTGTAGCGGTGTTCCTCGAGGTTCGGCGTGGTGCCGATGCGGTCGACCACGGCGAAGAGGCCAGGAGCGTGCAGGGGGGCGAGAACACCGTGCCAGATGCCGCGGTGCAGGTTGATGCCCTGCGCGCCATTGGTGAGGAAGGCCTGCGGGGTCGCTTCGGGGCTGGCGGCGACGATGACGAGGAAGGGGTGTTCGGTCATCGGAAGGAAAGCCTGCGAGCCTTCGGGGTGGCGTTCGATCAGGTCGAAGCTGTAGGGCAGGGCGCGGGGCTCGGCCAGGAAGATGGAGATCCCGGCGCGGCCTGCATCGCCGAAGTCGAGCCCGGCGCGGTCGTGGTGGCGCTGGCAGAGGCCGGCGTTGATAAGGCGATGCTCGCCGCTGGCTTCCAGCACATCGCCGAAGGCGGCGAAGGCCGCCGCGGTGAGGGGGGCGGGGGTCAGGGTTCTCATGCGCGGCGTCCGGTGGCAGGTGCGGGAGCGAAGGGTTTCACGCCCCTCGCGCGCGCGGTGGGAAAGTCAGGAATAGAAAGCCTCATTTCACCGGCCCGAAAGCGCCGGGACCGCGCAGTTTGGCGTGGCGGTTCACGTCCTTGTAGAGGAGGTAACGGAAGCGGCCGGGCCCTGCGGCATAGCAGGCCTGCGGGCAATAGGCGCGCAGCCACATGAAATCGCCCGCCTCGACCTCGACCCAGTCCTGGTTCAGCTTGTAGACCGCCTTGCCCTCGAGGACGTAGAGGCCATGTTCCATGACATGGGTCTCCTCGAAGGGGATCACGCCGCCGGGCTGGAATGTCACGATGTTCACATGCGCGTCGTGGCGGATGTCGTCGGGTTCGACGAAGCGGGTGGTGCCCCAGCGCTCGCCCGTGTCGGGCATCCAGCGGACGGGAACGTCGCGTTCGTTGATGACGAAGGCTTCCGGGACGGGCGTGCCGGGTGCGGGTTCGTAGATCTTGCGCAACCAATGGAAGCGGGCGGGCTGGCTGCCTTCGGCAAGCAGGGTCCATTGCGTGCCGGGGGGAAGATAGGCGTAGGAGCCTTCCTCCATCTCGTAGCCGGTGCCGTCGAGCGTGAGGGTGGCGAGGCCCCTGGTGAAGAAGAGCCAGTGTTCGGCGCCCATATCCGGGTCGGGCGCGTCGGAACCGCCGCCGGGGGCGACTTCCATCACATATTGGCTGAAGGTTTCGGCGAAGCCCGACATGGGCCGGGCGATCAGCCAGAGGCGGGTCTTGGTCCAGCCGGGCAGGCAGCTGGTGACGATGTCCGAGAAACAACCCCTGGGGATGAAGGCATAGGCGTTGGTGAAGACCGCGCGCTGGGTCATCAGGGCGGTCTGGGGGGGCAGGCCGCCGGGCGGGGCGTAGTAGCCGGGATGCTTGTCGGTCATGGCAGTTGGTCCTTGAGACGAAGTTCGGCGATGCGTTCCACCTGTTTGCAGGCGGTGGCGAATTCGGTCGGCGTGTCGTTGGCCAGCCGGGTCTGGAAGGCCTGCAGGATCGTGGCCTTGGTGTTGTCGCGCACGGCGATGATGAAGGGGAAGCCGTGCTTTTGCACATAATCCGCGTTCAGCCGCTGGAAAGCCGCGCGTTCCTGATCGGTCAGGGCGTCGAGCGCGGCGCTGGCCTGTTCGGCGGTGGACTCTGCAGTCAGGCGCTTCGCGGCGGCGAGTTTCCCGGCGAGATCGGGGTGAGCCTTCAGGACGCCGAGCCGTTCCTCGGCCAAGGCGGAGCGGAAGATGCGGGTCAGCGCATTGTGCAGGCCCGCGGCGCTGTCATGCGCGGGACCGAGTTCCAGGTCGAAGGCGCGGTCGGCGATCCAGGGGGAATGTTCGAAAATGCTGCCAAAGCGGTCCACGAAACGTTCGCGTGTCATCTGCGAGGGACGCTCGAACCGCTTGTGCGGATGGGTTTTCCGCCAATGCTCGGCAATCTCGATCCGGCGGGGGAACCAGACGCCGTCATGCGATTTCGCATAGTCGAGGAAGCGTTTGAGCCCGGCGATCTTGCCGGGGCGGCCGATCAGGCGGCAGTGCAGGCCAATGGAGAACATCTTCGCCGAACCCGCTGATCCTTCGGCGTAAAGCGTGTCGAAGCTGTCCTTGAGATACTGGTAGAACTGCTCGCCGGTGATGTAGCCCGGCGCGGTGGCGAAGCGCATGTCGTTGGCTTCCAGCGTGTAAGGGATCACCAGCTGGTCATGGTCGCCATATTCGCGCCAATAGGGCAGGTCGTCGTCATAGGTGTCGGAAATCCAGGCCAGGCGCCGGGTTTCCGCGGTCAGCTGCACGGTGTTTACCGAGCAGCGGCCGGTGTACCAGCCTTGCGGGGCCTCACCCACCACCTCCTCGTGCAGGCGGAAGCTTTCCGCGATCTGACGGGCCTCTTCCTCGGGGGCCATGTCGCGGTGGTCGACCCATTTGAGGCCGTGCGAGGCGATTTCCCACCCGGCGGCCTTCATCGCGGCGACCTGTTCGGGGTTGCGGGCCAGCGCGGAGGTCACGCCATAGATGGTGACGGGAATATCCATCCCGGTGAACAGCCGGTGCAGCCGCCAGAACCCGGCGCGGGCGCCGTAGTCGTAGATCGATTCCATGTTCCAGTGCCGCATCCCCGGCCAGGGCGCGGCCCCGGCGATGTCGGACAGGAAGGCCTCGGACTGGGCGTCGCCATGCAGGATGTTGTTCTCGCCGCCCTCTTCGTAGTTGAGGACGATGGACACGGCGATCTTGGCGCCGCCGGGCCAGCGGGCATCGGGGGGATTGGCACCATGGCCGCGGAAATCTCGGGGGTAGCGGTTTGCCGGGTGAGTCACGGGAGGTCTCCTTCAGGCGGAAGACTAGGGGAGAATCCGGAAGAGTATTTTCAGGATTTCACGGAAAGTCATATGCGTTCAAGGCCGGGTCGCATAGGGTGCGGATTCATGGTCAGATGGGGCGACGCAAAGGGAGGATCGAAGATGGGACGGCTTTCGACGCATGTGCTGGACACCGCGAAGGGCAAGCCTGCGGCGGGGGTCAGGATCATGCTGTATCGCCAGAGCGGACAGAGCCACCGCAAGGTGATGGAAGTTGTCACCAATGCGGATGGCCGCACCGACGGGCCGCTGCTGGAAGGCGCCAAGCTGACCGAGGGGGTCTATGAGCTGGTGTTCTGCGCGGGCGACTATCTGCGGGCCTCGGGCCAGGCGGGCGAAGGCATTCTTTTCCTTGACGAAATCCCGATCCGCTTCGGGGTGCCGGATGCCAGCCAGCATTATCACGTGCCGCTGCTGATTTCTCCCTTCGGTTATTCGACCTATCGCGGGTCGTAAGCGGGGGTTTTCCTGCGCCGAAAAGGTTGTGAAACCGTCACTTGCGCATCTTGTGCGACAGGCCTTATGTGGCGTGGCAATTTTTTTCGGCTTCAAGGAGAACCGCATGTTTCGGATGAAGACTTATTTGGCCGCTCCGGCCCTTGCATTTTTGATGACGGGCACCGCCCATGCCGCGCTGACCGCGGATCAGGTGTGGCAGTCCTGGAAGGATGCCGGCGCTCTGGTCGGGCTGACGATCTCGGCGGCGACCGAGAACAACTCGGCCGGCGTCCTGACGCTGAACGGCGTGTCGATCGCGCCGGAAGGCGTAGCGGGGATCACCATTTCGGACATGACGCTGACCGAACAGTCGGACGGATCGGTCGCGATCGCGCCCGGGGCCGATATCGGCGTGGCGATGTCGGGCGATGCGGAGGGCTCGGTGAAGCTCACGCATGACGGGCTGACGATCACCGCGCGCGAGGCGGATGGCGGCGTGACCTATGACTATGCGGCGGCCAAGCTGGACGTGATCTACGACACGACCTATCCGGGCGCCTCGTTCGACGGGTCGGAAGCGCCCAAGGTGGCGGCTTCGGGCAATGTGGGCCTGACCAACCTGTCGGGCAACTATTCCGACACCCCCGGCACCAACCGGACCTTCGGCCTGGACATCAAGGCTGATACGCTGGCCTATTCCACGACCTCGGACGATCCGGGGATGCAGCTGAAGCAGACCTCGACCAGCGAGACCGCGGGCATCGACATGTCGGTCGACTTCGCGCTGCCTTCGACCATCGCGCTGGCGTCCATCCAGTCGGCGGCGGACTTCACCACCGCGCTGAACGAGGGGATGAGCTTCACGCTGACCTCGAAACAGGGCGAGTCCAAGGGCACGGTGAAGCAGGAAAGCGCCTTCATGCCGATGGACCTGGTGATGGATGCGGGCGCCGGCGAGGGGACTGTCCTGTTCAACAAGGACACGTTCTCGATCAAGTCGCAGGCGGCAGGGCTGAACATCGAGTCGGGCGCGGGCATGATGCCGGTGCCGGTCAAGGTGACGGCCGGGCCGATGGAGTTCGACATGACCTCGCCGGTCATCGCGACCGAGGCGGCGGGCGACTATTCCTTCGTCCTGAAGCTTGCCGATTTCAGCCTGAACGAGGAAGCCTGGGGCCTGTTCGACCCGCAGGCGGCGCTGCCGCGCGATGCGGCGCAGATCGCCATCGACATCTCGGGCAAGACCAAGATCGACCTGCCGACCCTGGTCACGGCCGAGGAAAGCGGCGTGCAGCCGCCGATCCCGCAGCCGGAAAGCCTGAACATCACCGAACTGGGCCTGAAAGTCGCGGGCGCGGCGCTGGCCGGGACCGGGGCCTTCACCTTCGACAACTCGATGGGCATCCCGATGCCGCTGGGTGAGGCGAATGTGACCGTGACCGGCGCCAACGCGCTGATCGACGGGCTGATCAAGACCGGTCTCCTGTCGGAAGACGACGCCATGGGCGCGCGGATGATGATGGGCATGTTCATGGTTCCGGCGGGTGACGATACGCTGACCTCGAAGATCGAGGCCAAGGAAGGGATGCAGATCCTGGTGAACGGCCAGCCGCTGCCGATGTAAGGCTTCGGGTCTTCGGATTTGGGGAAGGGCGGGGCCGCGGTCCCGCCCTTTTCGTTTGGCGGGGTGGAACCCCACCCTACGTCCGGCGGAGGTCGTCGCGAATCTGGGCGGCCATGTAGTCGGTGAAGAGCTGGACCTTGGGGTCCTTCAGCCTGCGGTGCTGGCTGAGCGCCGAAAGCTGGATCGGCAGCGGCGGGGTGGCGATGGCGACGGGGACCAGCCGGCCCTCTTGCAGGTGGTCGGCGACCTCGAACAGCGGTTTCAGCACGATGCCCCGCCCGTCCAGCGCCCAGCCGGTCAGGACATCGCCGTCATCGCTCTCGAACGGGCCGGAGATTTCGAACCGGCGCGGGCCTTCGGGGGTTTGCAGCGTCCACTGGAATTCCTTCGCGCCGGGAAAGCGCAGGTTCAGGCAGTCGTGCCGGTCGTTGACCAGAGCGGACCCGTCGGCGGGCATTCCGCGGCGCGCAACATAGGCGGGGGCGGCGCAAAGAAGGCGGGGGCAATCGGCGATGGTGCGGACCTTGAGCGTGGAATCGTCGAGAAGGCCGAGGTGAAAGGCCACGTCGATGCCTTCGGCCACCACGTCGATGCCCCGGTCCGACAGGCGCAGGCGGACGTCGATCTGGGGATAGAGGTCCTTGAAGGCGGGAACGCGGGGCGCGATCAGGCGGCGCCCGATGCCCAGGGGGGCGGCGACGAAGATCGTGCCGCGCGGGTTCTGCGTCACGTCCATGACGGCGGCCTCGGCATCGTCGATGGCTTCCAGCACGCGCCGCGCGCCGTCATAGAAGATGCGGCCATTCTCGGTCGGTTGCAGGCTGCGGGTGGTGCGGCTGAAGAGCCTTACGCCCAGGTGCTTCTCCAGTTCCGAGATCCGGGCCGAGGCGACGGCGGGCGAGGTGCGCTGGTCACGGGCGGCGGCGGACATGCTGCCCAGTTCGTAGACACGGACGAACATGCGGATGTTGTTCACATAGGACATGCGGGGGCCATTGTTCGGACCGGGTTGAAAGTGATGCGGGCTTTCTATGGATTAACAGAAAGGTGCCGGGCAGGATAGCGTTTGCGGATAAACCGGGGAGGGATGGCGATGTATGACTGGGTCGTCTTGGGGGAATGGGTCGAGATCGCGGCGCGCTGGCTGCATGTGATCACCGCCATCGCCTGGATCGGGTCGAGCTTCTATTTCATCGCGCTGGACCTTGGGCTGCACCGCGACCGCAACCTGACAAGCGGGGCGGATGGCGAGGAATGGCAGGTCCACGGCGGCGGGTTCTACCATATCCAGAAATACCTCGTCGCCCCCGCCTCGATGCCGGACCATCTGGTCTGGTTCAAATGGGAAAGCTATGCGACCTGGCTGTCGGGCTTCACCATGCTGGTGCTGGTCTACTACCTCGGGGCCAAACTGTTCCTGATCGACCCGACGGTGATGGAGCTGGAGGTCTGGCAGGCGGTGGCGATCTCGCTGGCGTCGCTGGCCTTCGGCTGGATCGCCTACAACACGCTGTGCAAGGTTTTCGTGAACGCGAACCAGACGGTGCTGATGGTCGCGCTTTTCGGGGTGCTGGTGGCGATGAGCTGGTTCTACACCCAGGTGTTTTCCGGCCGGGCGGCGATGCTTCATCTGGGAGCGTTCACCGCCAGCATCATGTCGGGGAACGTGTTCTTCATCATCATGCCGAACCAGCGTGTCGTGGTGGCC
>Ga0209793_1000553_pt1 | contig 39134 bp, 37 predicted proteins | sample EBPBio122009_DNA_FD_185863 | JGI IMG/M metagenome (GOLD analysis project Ga0209793, IMG submission 185863) | Wastewater treatment Type I Accumulibacter community from EBPR Bioreactor in Madison, WI, USA - Reactor 1_2/2/2009_ DNA (SPAdes) (version 2) | ecosystem: Engineered > Bioreactor > EBPR >... | reverse complement strand
AGAACGCCAAGGCACAGTCCATGCCCAAGGACAACATCGAGCGCGCCATCAAGAAGGCCTCCGGTGCGGACAGCGAGAACTACGAAGAAGTCCGCTACGAGGGCTACGGCCCGGGCGGCGTCGCCGTCATCGTCGAGGCGCTGACCGACAACCGCAACCGCACCGCCTCCTCCGTCCGCTCGACCTTCTCCAAGGCCGGCGGCGCGCTGGGCGAAACCGGCTCGGTTTCCTTCTCCTTCGACCGCGTGGGCGAGATCACCTACAAGCTGGCCGCCGGCAGCGCCGACGCCGTCATGGAAGCCGCCATCGAGGCTGGCGCCGAGGACGTGACGACGGACGAGGACGGCCACACGATCATCTGCGGCTTCGAGGATATCGGCGACGTTTCCAAGGCGCTGGAAGACACGCTCGGCGAAGCCGAGACGGTCAAGGCGATCTGGCGGGCGCAGAACACCGTGCCGGTCGACGAGGAAAAGGCGCAGTCGCTGATGAAGCTCATCGACACGCTGGAAGACGATGACGACGTGCAGAACGTCTATTCGAACTTCGAGGTTTCCGACGAGGTCATGGCCAAGCTTTCGGCCTGATCGACGGGATCATACATTGTGAGAAGGCCGGGTGCCGCAAGGCTCCGGCCTTTTTTGTCATGCCGCCTTCGCGAGCGCCTGCTGCGCTCCGGCGAAGAGCCGCAGGGATTTCACGCGCGCTTCCATGTCGAAGACCGGCATGGAGACGATCAGCTCGTCCGCCTTGGTGAGGGCGAGGAAATCGGCAATGCGGCGCTCGATCTTCTCCGGCCCGCCGACGACGGCATATTGCAGCGTATGCTCCACCATGATGCGCTCCTGGTCGCTCCAGAGGCTATCCATGCTGTCGACCGGCGGCGGGAAGGCGTCCGGCGTGCCGCGGCGCAGGCGCACGAAGGATTGCTGCATCGAGGTGAAGAGGTGGTCGGCTTCCGCATCCGTGTCAGCGGCCGCGCCCATCACGCCCACCATGGCATGCGGCCTGTCGAGATATTGCGAAGGCTCGAAGCGCTCGCGGTAGATTTCCAGCGCCGTCAGCAGCATGTCCGGCGCGAAATGCGAGGCGAAGGCGAAGGGCAGGCCGAGCATGCCGGCCAGATGCGCCGAATAATGGCTGGAACCGAGCAGCCAGACCGGCACGTAGCTGTTTGCGCCCGGCACGGCGATGACCTTCTGGTCCGGTGCCGGCGGCCCCATGAACTGCATCAGCTCGATGACGTCCTGCGGGAAATTGTTGGCGGCGCTGTCGAGATTGCGGCGCAGCGCCTGCGCCGTGCGCATGTCCGTGCCCGGCGCGCGGCCGAGGCCGAGGTCGATGCGGTCAGGGAAGAGGGCGGCAAGGGTGCCGAACTGTTCGGCGATGACGAGCGGTGAATGGTTCGGCAGCATGATGCCCCCGGAGCCGACGCGGATTTTCTCCGTGCCGGCCGCGACATGCTGGATGACGAGGGAGGTGGCCGCGCTGGCGATGCCGCGCATGCCGTGGTGCTCGGCGAGCCAGAAACGCTTGTAGCCATGCGCCTCGGCTTCCTGCGCCAGACGGCGGGAATTCGCCAGCGACTGGGCGACGGTGCCGCCTTCGATGACCGGGGACAGGTCGAGGATGGAGAAGGGCACCATGGGAGCGGCCTCTTGTAAGGGAATTTGATTGCTTCCCCATGTAGGTTCAGTTTTCTCAAATCCAAGCGGGAATTTGATGGAAGCGTGAAACGGCGGGCTGCCAGCAAGATCCGACAACTCTTCTTCCGTCATCCTCGGGCTTGTCCCGAGGATCTGCAAACGCATCGAAAACTGCAACGTCAGTAGATCCTCGGGACAAGCCCGAGGATGACGACGGCGTGGAACGGGAGCGCCGACAAGCGGACATGGTGCTTTGTTTTTGTTTTGTTCACATTTCGCTGGCAGGGTCGGCCTGACGGGATTAGGGTTTGGACATGCAGGAAACGATTCGCATCATCGGCATCGATCCGGGGCTTCGCCGCACCGGCTGGGGTATCATCGAGACGCTCGGCAACTCGCTGCGCTTCGTTGCCTCGGGCACCGTGACCTCCGATGGCGGCATGGACCTTGCCTCGCGTCTTTGTCAGTTGCACGACGGGCTTGCCGAGATCGTGCACAGCTATCAGCCTCATGAAGCCGCCGTCGAGCAGACCTTCGTCAACAAGGATGCGACCGCGACCCTGAAGCTCGGCCAGGCGCGCGGCATCGCCATGCTGGTGCCGGCCCGGGCGGGCCTGCGCGTCGCCGAATATGCGCCGAATGCCGTGAAGAAGGCGGTCATCGGCGTCGGCCATGGCGAGAAGCAGCAGATCCACATGATGCTGAAGGTGCTGATGCCCAAGGCCACCTTCGTGGGTAACGATGCGGCCGATGCGCTCGCCATCGCCATCTGCCATGCGCATAACCGGCAGGGCCTTTCGGGCCGCCTCGCCAAGCTCGCGGGCTGATTTGTTCTTGACTTGTTCCGGTTGCGGCGATAAGTAATACCGCAGAGGTATTACCATGCGTGTGACGGAAAAAGGTCAGGTGACGATCCCCAAGGATATCCGCGACCGGCTCGCCATCGAGCCCGGTTCCGAGGTGGATTTCGTTGTTTCCAAAGACGGTGTGATGCTGGTCAAGGTCGGTGACGGCAAGGCCGACTTCGAGGATTTCGATGCTTGGGCAGCCAGTGTTCAAGGCACATGGGATTTGGACGGCATGACGCCTGACGAGTATTTCGAATGGCTGCGGGGGCCGCGCGATGACCTCAACCCTCGTTGATACAAATGTTCTCATCGACATTCTTGGACCGGACCGGCCGCAGCGGGCTTGGTCGCTGGCGGCGCTGAAGCGCTGTGCACAGGAGGGAGAGCTGGTGCTCCATCCTGTTGTCTGGTCGGAACTTGCGACGTCGCCGCTCAGCGAACTGGAATTGAACCTCGCCTTCGGCTGGCTGCGCATGCGCAGGGAATCCGTTTCGTACGAGGCGGCTTTCGCGGCCGGCAAGGCGCATTACGCCTATCGCCGGGCAGGCGGGCAACGCGAGCGCACGCTGCCGGACTTTCTGGTCGGTGCCCATGCCGCGGTCCGTTCCCATCGGCTCCTCACACGGGATGTGGCGCGCTACCGCTCCTACTTCCCCGCGCTCGACATCATCTCCCCCGAAACCCATCCCTGACGGACCCACCCATGATCGGCAAACTCAAAGGCACCATCGACGAGATCGGGGAGGATCATGTCGTCCTCGACGTGCATGGCGTCGGCTATGTCGCCCATTGCTCGGCGCGCACGCTCGGCAAGCTCGGCTCGGCCGGGGAGGCGGCGGTACTGTTCATCGAGACCTATGTGCGGGAGGACCAGTTCCGCCTCTTCGGCTTCCTGACCGCGCTGGAGCGGGAGTGGTTCCGCCTGCTGCAGAGCGTGCAGGGCGTCGGCTCCAAGGTGGCGCTGGCGGTGCTGTCCACGCTGACGCCGGGAGAGCTGGCGAACGCCATCGCGCTGCAGGACAAGACGGCGGTGTCGCGCGCGCCGGGCGTCGGGCCGAAAGTGGCGGTACGTATCATCACCGAACTGCGCAACAAGGCTCCGGCCTTTGCCGGCGAGGCCTCGGCCACCCTCGGGCTGAAGCAGGAGATCGGCGAAGGCGTCGCCTCCGCGCCGGTCGCCGATGCCGTCTCGGCGCTCACCAATCTCGGTTACTCGCGCGATCAGGCGGCCAATGCCGTTGCGGCGGCGCTCAAGAACGGCGGGGAGGGCGCGGACAGCGCCAAGCTCATCCGCCTCGGTCTCAAGGAATTGTCGCGGTGATGCGGTTGCCTTCCACCGTGGACAATGGGATTAGGGCTCAATGAGCGACGAGACCAGACTGCTTTCGCCGGACAAGCGCGGCGAGGATATCGATACGGCCCTGCGCCCGCAGACGCTGGACGACTTCACCGGCCAGGCGGAGGCGCGCGCGAACCTGAAAATCTTCATCGAGGCGGCGAAGAACCGCGGCGAGGCGCTGGACCATGTGCTCTTCGTCGGCCCGCCCGGCCTCGGCAAAACGACGCTCGCCCAGATCATGGCGAAGGAGCTCGGCGTCAATTTCCGCTCGACCTCCGGCCCGGTCATCGCCAAGGCCGGCGACCTTGCGGCGCTGCTCACCAATCTCGAAGAGCGTGACGTGCTCTTCATCGACGAAATCCACCGGCTCAATCCGGCCGTCGAGGAAATCCTTTATCCGGCCATGGAGGATTTCCAGCTCGACCTCATCATCGGCGAAGGCCCGGCCGCGCGCTCGGTGAAGATCGACCTGTCGAAATTCACCCTCGTTGCCGCCACCACGCGCCTTGGCCTTCTGACGACACCGCTGCGCGACCGTTTCGGTATTCCGGTGCGGCTCAATTTCTATACCGTCGAGGAACTGGAATCGATCGTGCGCCGCGGCGCGCGGCTGATGGGCCTCGGCATGACGGACGAGGGCGCGCGCGAGATCGCCCGGCGCGCCCGCGGCACGCCGCGCATCGCCGGCCGTCTCCTGCGCCGCGTGCGCGACTTCGCGGAAGTGGCGCGCGCGGAGGCGGTGACGCAGAAGATCGCAGACGAGGCGCTGACGCGGCTTCTCGTCGATAATATGGGCCTCGACCAGCTCGACCGGCGCTACCTCTCGATGATCGCGCACAATTTCGGTGGCGGTCCGGTCGGCATCGAGACCATCGCGGCGGGGCTTTCCGAGCCGCGTGACGCCATCGAGGACATCATCGAGCCCTACATGATCCAGCAGGGCTTCATCCAGCGCACGCCGCGCGGGCGCGTGTTGACCGCCAATGCCTGGAAGCATCTCGGCCTCACGCCGCCGAAGGATATCGAGGCGACGCAGTTCCGGCTGTTCTCCGAGGGGGATTGAGGGGTAGGCGCGGTTTTTTTCGCGGAGTGCTGGCACATGCGAATGGTGCCGGCACCTTGAAATTGAATCCCGCTTAATTAGCTCTCTATTCTTTAGTTAATCATAATTAGGCCGTGAACCAGCCGGGTTTTGGACCGATTGGCCGCCTATTGCAGCCCCGGGCGGATGGGCTGGCGAAGCGTCACACGCTTCCAGGGAGAGTATTGCGTTTGTCTCTGTTTGTCTCGACGGCGTCTTGCGCCGCCGAAGGTGCTCGCGTGCGTTTTCGTGCTGCGTGGATGTGTGAGCTTCGCATAACCGAAAGGCACTGAAATGGGACTCATGCACCTGATCAACACGCTAAGCCTGGACCCGGTCGCGGCCATCAGGACCGGCCTGCGCATCGTTCACTTCATCGGCCTCGCGCTTGGCCTCGGCGCGGCGACCGTTCTCGACCTGATGATCTTCAGGTTCTTCCTCAACGGCAAGGTGACATCGGAGCGGTGGGCGATCTTCGATTTCGGCTCCAAGATCGTCAATGCCGGCCTCCTTCTCCTGTGGATCACGGGCTTCGGCTTCCTTGCCTATTACGGCGCGTTCGAGCCGATAAAATTCGGCAATGAAAAAGTCTGGGCGAAGATGCTGATCGTCCTGATCCTCACGATCAACGGCCTCTTCATCCATGCAGTCATCCTGCCGAAGGTCAAGGCGCAGATCGGCCGGTCCCTGCTGGCGGGCATGTCGACGCGCCAGAAGAGCGTGCTGCTGACGTCCGGCGCGATCTCGGCCACCTCCTGGTATGTGCCGCTTCTGCTCGGCGCTCTGCCGCAGCTCAACTTCGTCGTGCCGATGACCACGATCCTGCTTGCCTATGCGCTCATCCTCGCGCTCGTCGCGGCGGTGTCGCATGGTGTTCTTCTCGTGGTTCCGAATGGCTCCGGGGACGGTGTGTCGGCGCGGGGTCCTCTCATGGGACAAGCCATCGCGGCATGATCCGCTCCATAGGATGACGCAGGAGGCCCGGTTTGCGCCGGGCCTCTTTCGTTACGGCCGGAGACATCGCCTTTGCGGATCGGGCGCGAACCCTGTAATGGCCGTCGGCAGGCATCTTGATTGAGGGCATCCATGTCAGGCACGACTTTTTCGATTTGCGGCGAACTGAAGGAAGCGGGGCACGAACTCGTCCAGCGGGTCTATTACGAGGACACGGACTTTTCCGGCGCCGTCTATCACGCCCGCTACCTGCATTTCATGGAGCGTGCCCGCACAGATTACCTGCGCTGCCTCGGTGTCGAGCAATCCACCCTGTTCGATAGCGATGCCGAGGGCCTGGCCTTCGTCGTGCATCGCATGGAGATCGACTTCAAGTCTCCTGCGCGCATGGACGATATCCTGACGATCCGCACCGTCACGGAAAAGGCCGGCGGGGCGAAGATGGTGCTGCAGCAGGTCGTGGAGCGCGAGGGTGCGCCGCTGATCGCGGCCAAGGTGGTGATCGCCGTGGTGAACAGGCAGGGCCGGCCGCGCCGGCTGCCCGAGGCGCTGGCCGCGCGTTTCCTTGCCAAAGGCCGGGAAATCCCCGACGCATAGCGGCGGTAACGGTCCCTTAACCATAATGATGTCTTACTCGGCCGGTCAGAGGGGATTTGTGCACTGCACGTCATCCTTTAACCAAAATTGCCGTGAAGAAGGCAGGTTGTAAGCGTTTGACCGGCATGGCGGCCGGCGGCATCAACCGGACATTCTTGACGGGCTGCGAAGCGGTTGCGGATCTCGATCCCTGCCTGTGACGCACGCTTTGTGAATGCCGATGCGATATCCACCTCCCAGGAGACCGCAAAGGCGTGAATGGAACCCGGTTCGAGCCGCAAAGGCCCGTGCCGGGTGTTTGGATTCGGGGACATAGGTCTATGGAACAAGTGGGTTTGGAAGCGGCAGGCAGCGTGACCCTTTGGGGTCTGTTCATGCAGGCCGGATTCGTCGTGAAGCTGGTCATGCTCGGCCTGATCGCCGCGTCGGTATGGACCTGGGCCATCGTCGTCGACAAGACGGTGACTTATGGCAAGGCGCGCCGCCAGCTCGACAGCTTCGAGCAGGTCTTCTGGTCTGGCCAGTCGCTGGAGGAGCTTTACCGCACGCTCTCCGACCGGCAGACCTCCGGCATGAGCGCCATCTTCGTGGCGGCGATGCGGGAATGGAAGAAGAGTTTCGAGCGCGGGGCGCGATCGCCCATCGGCTTGCAGATGCGTATCGACCGGGCGATGGACGTGACCCTGTCGCGTGAATCCGAAACGCTGGAAGCGCGCCTCGGCTCGCTCGCCACCATCGGTTCGGCCGCGCCCTTCGTCGGCCTCTTCGGCACGGTCGTCGGCATCATGACCTCGTTCCAGGCCATCGCCGGTTCCAAGCAGACGAGCCTTGCGGTTGTCGCGCCCGGTATCGCCGAAGCGCTTCTGGCGACGGCCATCGGCCTTCTCGCCGCAATTCCGGCGGTTATTGCCTACAACAAGTTCTCCGCCGACGCCGGCAAGCTGACGGCGCGCATGGAAGGCTTCGCGGACGAGTTCTCGGCCATCCTCTCGCGCCAGATCGATGAGAAGCTGCAGCCGCGCGCCGCGGCGCAGTAACGCGGCATCAATATTTTCCGCAGTTCCGAACGCAAAACCGCTTCACACTTTTGCTGGAACTGCTTGAGACGGAGACGACGCCATGGGCATGTCAGTCGGAGCAAAGAATTCGGGCGGTGGCCGCCGTCGCCGCGGCGGCGGCAAGAAGGCCCCGATGAGCGAGATCAACGTGACGCCGTTCGTCGACGTCATGCTGGTGCTGCTCATCATCTTCATGGTCGCCGCGCCGCTGATGACGGTCGGCGTGCCGATCGACCTGCCGAAGACGCAGGCCAAGGCCCTCAACGCCGATACGCAGCCGATCACCGTCTCGGTCAAGGCCGACGGGCAGGTGTTCCTGCAGGAAACGCCGATCCCGGTCGAGGAGATCGCCGCCAAACTGCAGGCCGTGGCGACTACCGGCTATACCGAGCGCGTCTTCGTGCGCGGCGACGGCAATGCGCCCTATGGCGTGATCGCCGACGTCATGTCGCGCATCCAGGGTGGCGGCTTCACCAATATCGGCCTCGTCACCGAGCAGAAACCGGATAATTGATCGCACGCCATGAAGGGCAGCCTCGCCACATCCGCCGTGCTCCACACCCTGGTTCTTACCTGGGCGCTGGTTTCGCTCGGCAGCCCGGAGAGCTTCGATGTCGCAAACGTCGAGGCGCTGCCGGTCGACGTCGTGTCGATCGAGGAGCTGACGCAGCTCCAGCAGGGCGACAAGAAAGCCGATTTGAAGGAAAAGGCCGCGCCGACGCCGACCAAGAAGCAGACGCCGGTCGAGAATGCGGAAAATGCCGGCGAGAACGATATCGACCTGAAGAAGCTGCCGACGCCGGAGGCAAAGCCGCGCGACGTCGAGACGGCGGCCTCGCCGCAAAAGGCGGAGAAGGTCGTCCAGACGCCCGACAGCAAGCCCGAAGAGATAAAGCAGGAAGAGCCGGCGAGCGAACCCTCGACCGAGGTCGCCGCCGCTGCAGAGGCCAAGCAGGACGTCAAGCCGGACCCGAAGCCCGACGCCAAGTCCGCCGAGGAAAAGCCGGCCGAGACCCCGGACGCCGAGGCGCTGCCGGACAAGGTGCCGCTTCCCGAGATGAAGCCGAAGGTCGAGGCGAAGAAGACCGAGACCGCCGAGAAGCCGACTGAAAAGAAGGTGGAGACGGCCAAGGCCGAGACCGCCAAGACGCCGGACCGCAAGAAGGATCAGAAGAAGAAGCAGGAGAAGGCGACGTCGATGAACGACAGCGACTTCAACGCCGACGAGATTTCCGCGCTTCTCAACAAGGAAAAGGCTGCCGGCGGCGGTGCCAAGCGTTCGCAGGAACAGGCGGCGCTCGGCGTTTCGAAGCCGTCCAACGGCAGCAAGCTCTCGCTCAGCGAGATGGACGCATTGCGCGGCCAGATCCAGAACAACTGGTCGATTATCCCCGGCCTTGCCGATGCCGCCGACGTGCGCATCCAGGTCAAGATGCAGCTCGACCAGAACGGCGACATCATCGGCGAGCCGGAAGTGACGGCGACGGGCGGCTCGGAAGCCGCGCGCCGGGCGCTGGCCGGCGGTGCACGCCGCGCCATCATGAAATCGCGGCCCTTCAAGGGGCTGCCGCCTGAGAAATATGATGCATGGAGCGAAGTCGTCGTGAACTTCGATCCCAGCCAAATGATGTAAGAACTAGGAAGGCCTAGATAGATGTTCAGACGCAATCTCCTCCGTTTCCTGGTCGTGCTGACCGGCCTTGCGGCCTTCCTGCCGCAGGCTTGGGCGCTTGTGGAAATCAACATCAACAAGGGTAACGTCGAGCCGTTGCCGATCGCGGTGACGGACTTCGTCGCCAGCGGCGACCTCGGCCAGCGCATCTCCGAGGTCATCGCGGCGGACCTGAAGCGGTCCGGCCTCTTCGCGCCGGTCAACAAGCAGGCCTTCATCGAGAAGATCTCCAACCCGGACCAGCCGCCGCGTTTCGACGACTGGAAGGTCATCAACGCGCAGGCCCTCGTCACCGGCCGCGTGACGCAGGAGGGCGACGGCCGCCTTCGTGCCGAGTTCCGCCTGTGGGACACCTTCGCCGGCCAGCAGCTCACCGGCCAGCAGTTCTACACGCAGCCGGAAAACTGGCGCCGCGTCGCCCATATCATCGCTGATGCGATCTATGAGCGCCTGACCGGCGAAAAGGGCTACTTCGACACCCGCGTCGTCTATGTCGCCGAAAGCGGCCCGAAGACGGCCCGCAAGCGCCAGCTCGCCATCATGGACCAGGACGGCTTCAACGCCCGTGCGCTGACGAATTCCAACGAACTCGTCCTGACGCCGCGCTTCTCGCCGAACCGCCAGGAAATCACCTATATGTCCTTCGAGGGCAACCAGCCGCGCGTCTACCTGCTCCAGCTCGAGACGGGGCAGCGCGAGGTCGTCGGCGACTTCCCGGGCATGACCTTCTCGCCGCGCTTCTCGCCGGATGGCCAGAAGGTCATCATGAGCCTCCAGCAGGAAGGCAACGCCAATATCTACACGATGGACCTGCGCTCGCGCACCACGACGCGGCTCACCTCGACCGCGGCCATCGACACCGCGCCTTCCTATGCGCCGGACGGCACGCAGATCGTCTTCGAAAGCGACCGGGGCGGCAAGCCGCAGCTCTACGTGATGGGTGCCGACGGTTCCGGCCAGCGCCGCATCTCCTTCGGCGACGGCTCCTATTCCACGCCGGTCTGGTCCCCGCGCGGCGACCTCATTGCCTTCACCAAGCAGTCGGGCGGCAAGTTCTCCATCGGCGTGATGAAGCCGGACGGCTCGGGTGAGCGTATCCTGACCACCGGCTTCCACAACGAGGGGCCGACCTGGGCGCCGAACGGCCGCGTGCTGATGTTCTTCCGCCAGGCCGCCGGCTCGGGTGGCCCGCAGATCTACTCGATCGACCTTTCCGGCTACAACGAGCAGCTCGTCCAGACGAAGGGCTTCGCGTCCGACCCGGCCTGGTCGCCGCTTCTGGAATAGCAGCCAGCGATTCCGATATGAGGCGTGCCTGCCGCGTTCTTGCCGCAAAGTCCTGTAAGTCAGGCGGCGGTGAGGCGCGGCAGACGCGTCTTCAGGCGATTCCGGCAAAAGCGCGCAGCAGCTTGGCCTTCGGAAACGCGACAGTGAATTGAGAATGCGAGGGGCCGGGGACGGTCTTACAAGCAATCGTTAACCATACTCGTTGAACAGGGATTAACCGAGCGCGGTTACAGTCTGGCAACCCTGATTGAAACCCGCGATTCAACGAACTTGACGCAAGACCTGATGCAAGGAGACCGGCTCATGAGCCGCATTCAGACCCCGGCCGCTGGCCGCATGCAGACCATCGCCCGCAACCCGGCCGTCATCGCCCTTGTCATGACGCTCGCGCTGGCAGGCTGCGCTTCCAAGAAGAACCTGCCGAACAGCGCCGGCGACCTCGGCCTCAACGGCGGCGGCGCAGGCGCCGCGACGCCCGGCTCGCCGCAGGACTTCACCGTCAATGTCGGCGACCGCATCTTCTTCGACACCGACTCCACCTCGATCCGCGCCGATGCCGCCGCGACGCTCGACCGCCAGGCCCAGTGGCTGCAGCGCTACCCGAACTTCGCGATCACGATCGAAGGCCATGCAGACGAGCGCGGCACGCGCGAATACAACCTCGCGCTCGGCGCGCGCCGTGCAGCATCCACCCGCCAGTACCTTGCTTCGCGCGGCGTGCCGGCAGCCCGCATGAAGACGATCTCCTTCGGCAAGGAAAAGCCGGTCGCCGTCTGCGACGACATTTCCTGCTGGTCGCAGAACCGCCGCGCCGTCACCGTTCTCGGTGGCGCGGGCATGTAATTCCGCCCTTCGGGACGGGATGAAAGGCGGCCTTTCGGCCGCCTTTCTTTTTTCAACACACTTTGGCCGAACTCCGTTGCTTTTTGAGAGTATTTGGAAAACTCTTCGGCGGCGCTTCGGCGCGCAATTTGGACCAACAGGACGAAGATAGATGAAGAAACTTGTCGCGGCAGGCGTTCTCAGTCTCGCAGCGGTGGCGGGCACCGTCGGACCGCTTAGCGCATCGCCGCTCACGGCACTGACGAGCGCTTTCCTTCCAGCCAAGCAGGAACGGGCGGGCGACCGCGACGTCATGCTGGCCCAGGCCATGGACCCGCGGGTCGGCCAGCTCGAGGAGCAGATCCGCACCCTCAACGGCCGCATCGAGGAGATGAGCTACCAGCTTCTCCAGATGCAGGAGCAGATCCGCAAGGCTCAGGAAGACAACGAGTATCGCTTCCAGGACCTCGAAAGCGGAAAGGGCGGCGCAAAGGGCAAGAGCGGTGCGCTCGAAAAGCCTCTCGATAGCGGCGCCGCCACCCAGCAGACCGCATCCAACACGGTTCCGGCGGACGATGTCGCCGGAACCGACCCCCTCGCCACGCCGGACGGTGGTGGCGCCCAGCCGCAGGAACTCGGCTCGATCAAGTTCGACGAGAACGGCAATCCGATCGGCGCGGACGCCAATCCGGACCTGAACAACCAGAGCGCCGCGCTGCCCGGCGTCGACGGCGGCCAGCCGCAGGCCTCGGGATCCGCGACCGCCTCGCTCGACAATCCCGACGACCTCTACCAGACCGCCTACGGCCATGTACTGACGGGCGACTACCAGCTCGCCGAACGTGAATTCCGCGATTATCTCGATATTTTCCCGACCAGCGAGAAGGCGGCGGACGCCAATTTCTGGCTCGGCGAGGCGCAGTATTCGCAGGGTAACTTCAACGACGCGGCCAAGACCTTCCTCAACGCCCACCAGACCTTCAGCAAATCGAAGAAGGCGCCGGAAATGCTGCTGAAGCTCGGCATGTCGCTCGCCGCCCTCGACAACCGTGAAACCGCCTGCGCGACGCTGCGCGAGGTGAGCAAGCGCTACCCCAGCGCCTCGAAGGCTGTGAAGGCCAAGGTTTCCTCCGAACAGAGCCGCCTGTCCTGCTGATTGCGGACGGAGCGAAGGCCGTGGCCCGCGCGGACAATCCCGTCGTCGAGGCAGCCGGCCATCTGCTTGCCAGTTTCAAACGCCCCGCCAAGCTCCTGATCGCCATTTCCGGCGGGAGCGATTCGACCGGGCTTCTCGTGGCCCTCGCCACGCTTTGCGCCACCGGGCGCTATCCGCACATCACCCTTTCCGCCTGTACCGTCGATCATGACCTGCGTGCCGGCTCGTCCGAGGAGGCGCTTGCCGTCGGCGCGCTCTGCGACCGCTACGGCATCGCGCATGCGATCCGCCGCTGGGAAGGGGCCAAACCCGCGACGGGCCTGCAGGCCGCCGCCCGTGCCATGCGCTACGATCTTCTCGTCGATGCCGCGCGGGAAGGCGGCGCGGACGCCATCGTCGCCGCTCATACACTGGACGACCAGCACGAAACCGTCGCCATGCGCGCGGCCCGCGCGCAGCAGGGTGTCGGCCTTTCCGGCATGGCGGATGGCGTGCTGTTGAATGGCGCCGTCTGGCTGCTGCGGCCGTTCCTCCGCGTCGGACGCGCCGCGATCCGGGACTTCCTTGCTGAAAGGGATGAGGGCTGGATCGACGATCCGAGTAACCACAATCCTCGCTTCGAGCGGGTGCGCCTGCGGGCTGAGGGCGATGCCGCGCCGCTGTTGCCGGCCGGCGAGGGGCGCTCCCTGCTGGCCGCGCGCGCGGCGGCGTTCCTGGCGGATAATGCGCGGGCGGAGGGTGCGCATTTCGTCCTTGCCGTATCCGCCGTCGAAACCGTTCTGTCCGATTCCGCCGCCTGGCGGGGCTTGCTGCTGCTGGCGGCGACGGCAGGGGGGCGGGTCCACACGCTCGAAGCCCGCTCCGCCGGTCACCTCCGATCGTTCCTCGCCAGCGGCACACTGTCGCGGCTGACGGCGGGGCGCGTGGTGTTCGACCGCCGGCGCGATGGCCTCTATCTCTATCGCGAGGAGCGGGGTATCGCGCCACTCGTCCTTGCGGCGGGCGAAGCCGGGGCATGGGACGGGCGCTATCATGTGCGCAACCGGACGGAGCGGACAGTCGTGGTTTGCGCCTGCGGCGCGGCGGCCGGTGCGCTGCACGGCCCGGCCTTGCGGGCCGCACGAACCGCGCCTTGCCTGAAATTCGAGGATGGCGGCGCGGTGGCGGCGGGCCATGCCGCCGTCACGCCGGTGATCGCGCCCTATGCGCATTTCCTGCCCCGCTTCGACCTGCCGGTCGCCCATGCCCTCGCGGATGTTCTCGGATGCGCGCGCTTCCCACCCCCACCGAACGAATGAAGGCGGACGCGGACGCGTTATGATAGGGTGTGGGGAAGGGGCGGCGCGGTTTTGCAGCCGCCGTTGACGATAGTTTGAGAAATGCCCGTAGGGCGCGTGGTTTGCCTTGGCAAGGCCGCAAGGCGACCCTATGTTAGGCATTGAAGAAACGGCCGGCAGCCCCCGGCCGGGAAAGTGCCCGGAAAGTTCGATGAATCCCAATTTCCGAAACTTCGCCCTCTGGGCGATTATCGCTCTCCTGCTGATCGCTTTGTTCAGCATGTTCCAGACGAGTCCGGCCCAGACCGGCTCTCGGGAAATTCCCTATTCGCAGTTCCTCAAGGAAGTGGACTCGAGCCGGGTGAAGGAAGTCGTCATCACCGGCGAAAAGATCGTCGGCAGCTATGTCGAGACCGGCGCGACCTTCCAGACCTATGCGCCGGCCGGCGACAATTCGCTCGTCCAGCGTCTCGAGGCCAAGAACGTGGTCGTCAGCGCGCGCCCGGAAACGGACGGTTCCTCCAGCTTCCTGAGCTATATCGGCACCTTGCTGCCCATGCTGCTGATCCTCGGCGTCTGGCTGTTCTTCATGCGCCAGATGCAGGGCGGCTCGCGCGGAGCGATGGGCTTCGGCAAGTCCAAGGCCAAGCTTTTGACCGAGGCGCATGGCCGCGTCACCTTCGCGGACGTCGCCGGCGTGGACGAAGCCAAACAGGACCTCGAGGAAATCGTCGAATTCCTGCGCGACCCGCAGAAGTTCCAGCGCCTCGGCGGGCGCATCCCGCGCGGCGTGCTGCTCGTCGGCCCGCCCGGCACCGGTAAGACCCTGCTTGCGCGCTCCGTCGCGGGCGAGGCAAACGTGCCCTTCTTCACCATTTCCGGCTCGGACTTCGTGGAAATGTTCGTCGGCGTCGGCGCCAGCCGCGTGCGCGACATGTTCGAGCAGGCCAAGAAGAACGCGCCCTGCATCATCTTCATCGACGAAATCGACGCCGTCGGCCGCCATCGCGGCGCCGGCCTCGGCGGCGGCAATGACGAGCGCGAGCAGACGCTGAACCAGCTTCTCGTCGAGATGGACGGCTTCGAGGCGAACGAGGGCATCATCCTTATCGCCGCCACCAACCGTCCCGACGTTCTCGACCCGGCGCTTCTGCGTCCCGGCCGCTTCGACCGCCAGGTCGTCGTGCCGAACCCGGATATCGTCGGCCGCGAACGCATCCTCAAGGTGCATGTGCGCAATGTGCCGCTCGCCCCGAATGTCGACCTCAAGGTTCTTGCACGCGGCACGCCCGGCTTTTCCGGTGCCGACCTCATGAACCTCGTCAATGAGGCCGCCCTGATGGCTGCGCGCCGCAACAAGCGCCTCGTCACCATGCAGGAGTTCGAGGACGCCAAGGACAAGATCATGATGGGCGCCGAGCGCCGCTCCTCGGCGATGACCGAGGCGGAAAAGAAGCTCACCGCCTATCACGAGGCTGGCCACGCCATCGTCGCGCTCAAGGTTCCTGCGGCCGACCCGCTGCACAAGGCGACGATCATCCCGCGCGGTCGCGCGCTGGGCATGGTCATGCAGCTTCCCGAGGGCGATCGCTACTCGATGAGCTACAAGTGGATGGTCTCGCGCCTCGCCATCATGATGGGCGGCCGCGTTGCCGAGGAGATCACCTTCGGCAAGGAGAACATCACCTCCGGCGCGTCCTCGGATATCGAGCAGGCCACCAAGCTTGCCCGCGCCATGGTCACGCAATGGGGCTTCTCCGATCAGCTCGGCCAGGTCGCCTATGGCGAGAACCAGCAGGAAGTGTTCCTTGGCCATTCGGTGGCGCAGCAGAAGAACGTCTCCGAGGCGACGGCGCAGAAGATCGATAACGAGATCCGCCGCCTGATCGACGAGGCCTATGCCGAAGCCAAGCGCATCCTGACCGAGCAGAACCACGAATTCGTGGCGCTGGCGGAAGGCCTGCTGGAATACGAGACGCTGACGGGCGACGAGATCAAGGCGCTCATCCGCGGCGAGAAGCCGGCGCGCGACCTTGGCGACGACACGCCGCCGAGCCGCGGCTCCGCCGTGCCGAAGGCCGGCCACAAGAAGGGCGGCGAGCCGGAAGGCGGCCTGGAGCCACAGCCGCAGTAAGTGCGGATTTGCGAAACAGCAAAAACGGCCGGGATCATCTTCCCGGCCGTTTTCTTTCGGTAACGGACTGTAACGAATTCTGATTTCAAGGTGGATGTTCTTTGCCTGCTTTTGTGGCAAAGAAGCGCGAGAGCCGCACGCCTTAAGGTTAAAGTTACGCGCGGACGGTAGAGTCTTTGCCCATTCGGTGCCTCGATACAGCACTTGGGACGCGGCAGATGGAACGCGTATGCGCTGGGCGCGGCGGAAGACGCCGCAGGAACCCGCGAATTCAGGAGCGAACATGAAACGTCGTTACTTCGGCACGGATGGCATCCGGGGTCAATCCAACACCTTCCCGATGACGCCGGACCTTGCCATGCGGGTCGGTATCGCCGTCGGCACGATCTTCCGGCGCGGCGCGCATCGCCATCGGGTGGTGATCGGCAAGGACACGCGCCTTTCCGGCTACATGCTGGAGAACGCCATGGTGGCCGGCTTCACGGCGGCGGGCATCGACGCCTTCGTCCTCGGGCCGATCCCGACGCCGGCCGTCGCCATGCTGACGCGCTCGCTGCGCGCCGATATCGGCGTCATGATCTCGGCCTCGCACAATCCATTCCAGGACAACGGCATCAAGCTGTTCGGCCCGGACGGCTACAAGCTCTCCGACGAGCTGGAGATGGAAATCGAGGACCTGCTCGAGAAGGACATGATGGCGCAGCTTGCCAAGGCCGGCGAGATCGGTCGCGCCAAGCGTATCGACGGCGTGCATGACCGCTATATCGAGCATGCCAAGCGCACGCTGCCGCGCGATGTGACTCTGCAGGGCCTGCGCGTCGCCATCGACTGTGCGAACGGGGCGGCCTACCGCGTGGCACCGGCCGTGCTCTGGGAGCTGGGGGCGGACGTGGTGACCATAGGCAACGAGCCGGACGGCGTCAACATCAACCTGGAATGCGGCTCCACCCATCCGGCGGCGCTGCAGCGCAAGGTGCATGAAGTGCGCGCCGATATCGGCATCGCGCTCGATGGCGATGCGGACCGTGTTCAGATCGTCGACGAGAATGGCAAGATCATCGACGGTGACCAGCTCATGGCCGTCATCGCCGAAAGCTGGGCGGCGGACGGTATGCTGCGCGGCGGCGGGCTGGTCGCGACCGTCATGTCCAATCTCGGGCTGGAACGTTTCCTCACCGACAAGGGCCTCGGCCTGCAGCGCACGAAGGTCGGCGACCGCTATGTCGTGGAGCACATGCGCCAGAACGACTACAATGTCGGCGGCGAGCAGTCCGGCCATATCGTACTCTCTGATTTCGGCACAACCGGCGACGGCCTCGTCGCCGCGCTTCAGATCCTCGCCTGCGTCAAGCGCAGCGGCAGGACGGTGAGCGAGGTCTGCAATCGCTTCGAGCCGGTGCCGCAGGTGCTGAAGAACGTTCGCGTCAAGGCCGGCCAGCCGCTGGAAGACGCCGCCGTGCGCCAGGCCATCGCCGACGCGGAGAGCGAGCTTGCCAAGAACGGCCGCCTGCTCATCCGCCCGTCCGGCACCGAGCCGCTGATCCGCGTCATGGCGGAAGGCGATGACCGGGGCCAGGTCGAGCGCATCGTCGATGAGCTCATCGGCGTGATCGGCTCGGTCCGTAACGCCGCCTGAGCGATACTGGCGGAATGACTTTCAAAAGGCCGGGGCATGCTCCGGCCTTTTCTTTTTCCTGCAAGTCGAAGCGGAAGTTTTATTTAAAAGTTTACTGAATTTATGAACGGCTGTTAACAGATACGGTAAATGTTTGTAGTTAATCACGCCTTAACTTTTCATCGCCATTATCCATGCCTGATCGAACGACTTGGGAACCGGTGTGCCGGTGCGCCAAGCCGCAGCACAAGCCTACTGGAGCAAGGCCATGAGGAAAGTTTTGAGTAGCGTCGTCGCCGTCATGCTGACAGGCACGTCGGGTTATGCGGCCGATATGTACGAGCCGCAGGTCATCGAGGCTCCGGTTCAGGAAACCGTCGTTCAGACGGGCGGCTGGTACCTGCGCGGCGATGCAGGCTGGTCCTACAACAAGCTGCGCGGCGCGCATTACTTCCAGGGTTCGAACAAGGTCGATCAGGATTTCGATTCGGCCCGCCTTAGAAGCGGTTTTGTGATCGGCGGCGGTGTCGGTTATCAGATCACCGACCACCTCCGCACGGACGTGACGCTCGACTACATGTTCAAGTCGAACTTCCGTGGCGGCACCACGGGCTGGTGCGGGGCGGTCGTTTGCCACTCGACCGATAGAAGCTCCATGTCGGCGCTCACCCTGCTCGCCAATGCGTATGTCGATATCGGCCATTACGGCGCCTTCACGCCGTATGTCGGCGCGGGCATCGGCGGTTCGTATGTGCGGTGGAACAAGCTGAAAAACACGATTTGCGATGACCCGGGCAATCCGGGCTGCAACACGACGGAACACGACGGCAAGAAGAGCTGGCGCTTCACCTATGCCCTCATGGCTGGTACCGCGATCGACCTGACCTGCAACCTCAAGGCCGATGTCGGCTATCGTTTCCGCCATGTTACGAAGGGCGACATGTTCGGCTACAAGCTGAACGGCGGCCCCGGCTACGACAAGGGCTACTATAGCCATGAAGCCCGCGCCGGCCTGCGTTACTCCTTCAATGGCTGCGAAACGGCAACCTACATCCCGCCGGCCGATATCCCGGTCTATAAGTAAGGGACGGCGACAGCCGCATCTTCAGGGCCGCCCTTCGGGGCGGCCTTTTGCGTTCCGGCGGGTGCTTAACGCTTTCTTCATTCCTTAAGAAATATGGTTAACCAACGGTGTAGGGCGGCGGAATGCCGGCTGGCGCTGGCGCAACCGACCGGCCGTCCGGTCTTCAGGGAAGTGAGACAATGGTCCGCCGCATCGCATCGCTTGGCATCACCGCTATCGCAGCGCTTGTCGCGACGGGCGCCGTGGCGAGCGATCTGGAGGTCATCGACGCGCCGGAAATCGACGTGTCGAAAAGCGTTGCTGCCAGCGGCTGGTACATTCGCGGCGATCTCGGCTATTCCGGCTGGATCAAGGGCGGGCGGCCGCGCGTCACGGAAGCTGGCGTGTCGCAGGAATTCGACGAACGCCGCTTCTCCCGGCCGCTCTCCTATGGTCTCGGCCTCGGCTATCAGTTCAACGACCTGGCGCGCGCCGATGTGACGGTCGATTATTCCAGGGATGATTTCCGCGGCAGCGCGGCCTGCGCCGGCGGGCCATGCGCCTTCAAGGCCGATTATTCCGCCGCCGGGGTTATGGCCAACGGCTATGTCGACCTCGGCACGCTGGCCGGCTTCACGCCCTATGTCGGCGTGGGGCTGGGTGCGACCTATCTCGACTGGCGCGACCCCGCATGCGGCGGGACGGGCTGCCCCGGAGCGCGGCTCGAGGGGCGGGATGGCCTGCGCTTCACCTATGCCCTGATGGCCGGTGCTTCCATGGACCTTGCCGCCAACGTCAAGCTCGACTTCGGCTACCGTTTCTCCGATATCGCCGGCGGCGACGCCTTCCGGTCGGGGGCGGGCGGCATGGATATCCGCGACCGCGGCATCCAGAAGCACGAATTCCGCGTCGGCCTGCGCGTTCCGCTCTGGTAGGCTTTCACGATCCGATCCTTTCGCGGCGCGTCGGGTACCGGCGCGCCGTTTCCATTGCGCCGGATTATCTTTCGATAGCGACATATTCCTCTTGACGGGAGAAGCTCTCTCCCATATTCACGGCGGCGGGACACTCCTCCCCAACGAGGAGCTATCTATCTGGAAGGATAGCGATCATGACGAAGACCGTCACACCGCCGGACGTGCGTCCGAACAATACCCATTTCTCTTCTGGCCCGTGCTCGAAGCGCCCCAACTGGTCGCTCGAAGCGCTTTCCGATGCTCCGCTCGGTCGTTCGCACCGCGCCAAGATCGGCAAGACCAAGCTCAAGCAGGCCATCGATCTCACCCGTGAAGTCCTGGAAGTGCCGGCGGATTACCGCATCGGCATCGTGCCGGCCTCCGATACCGGCGCCGTCGAGATGGCGCTGTGGTCGCTGCTCGGCCCGCGCGGCGTCGACATGGTCGCCTGGGAAAGCTTCGGCTCGGGCTGGGTTTCGGATGTCGTGAAGGAACTGAAGCTTCCCGACACCCGCAAGATCACGGCCGATTACGGCTTGCTGCCCGACCTTTCCACGATCGATTTCGACCGTGACGTGGTCTTCACCTGGAACGGCACGACCTCGGGTGTGCGCGTTGCCAATGCCGACTTCATCCCGGCCGACCGCAAGGGCCTCACCATCTGCGACGCGACTTCGGCCGCCTTCGCGCAGAACCTCGATTTCGCCAAGCTCGATGTCGTCACCTTCTCCTGGCAGAAGGTGCTGGGCGGCGAGGGCGCACATGGCGTCATCATCCTGTCGCCGCGCGCCGTCGAACGCCTCGAAAGCTACACGCCGGCCTGGCCGATGCCGAAGATCTTCCGCATGACCAAGGGCGGCAAGCTGATCGAGGGCATCTTCCAGGGCGAGACGATCAACACGCCCTCCATGCTCTGCGTCGAGGACTATATCGATGCGCTTCTCTGGGCGAAGGACGTCGGCGGCCTCAAGGGCCTGATGGCTCGCGCCGATGCGAACGCCAAGGTCATCTTCGACTTCGTCGAGAAGAACGACTGGATCGCCAATCTCGCCAAGGATCCGGCGACGCGCTCCAACACCTCGGTCTGCCTGACGATCGCCGACAAGGACGTGCTGGCGCTCGACGCAGACGCACAGGCGGCTTTCGCCAAGGGCCTGGTCTCGCTGCTCGACAAGCAGGGTGTCGCCTATGATATCGGCGCCTATCGCGATGCCCCGTCGGGCCTTCGCATCTGGGCCGGCGCGACCATCGACACCGCTGACCTCGAAGCCCTGATGCCCTGGCTGACCTGGGCCTTCGAGACCCAGAAGGCGACGCTTTCCAAGGCTGCGGCCTGATTTCGCGACCGGCTTCGTCCTTCGGGCGGAGCCACCCTTTATCTCATCTCCCTAGACCGATTTAAGGAGGCCATCGTGGCACCTCGCGTACTCGTATCCGACGAACTCTCGGAAACCGCCGTCCAGATCTTCCGTGACCGCGGCGTCGAAGTCGATTTCCAGCCGAAGCTTGGCAAGGACAAGGAAAAGCTCGCCGAGATCATCGGCAACTATGACGGCCTTGCCATCCGCTCGGCCACCAAGGCGACGGAAAAGCTGATCGCGGCGGCGACCAATCTCAAGGTCATCGGCCGTGCCGGCATTGGCGTCGACAATGTCGATATCCCGGCCGCCTCGCGCCGCGGTATCATCGTCATGAATACGCCCTTCGGCAACTCGATCACCACCGCCGAGCACGCCATCGCGCTGATGTTCGCCGTCGCCCGCCAGCTTCCAGCCGCCGACAGCTCGACCCAGGCCGGCAAGTGGGAGAAGTCGAAGTTCATGGGCGTCGAGATCACCGGCAAGACGCTCGGCGTCATCGGCGCCGGCAATATTGGCGGCATCGTCTGCAGGAAGGCCATCGGCCTCGGCATGCATGTCATCGCCTACGATCCCTTCCTGTCGGCCGAGCGCGCCGTGGAAATGGGTGTCGAGAAGGCGGAGCTGGACGACCTGCTCGCCCGCGCCGACTTCATCACGCTGCACGTTCCGATGACGGACAAGACGCGCGGCATCCTGGGCAAGGAAGCGCTTGCCAAGACCAAGAAGGGCGTGCGCATCATCAATTGCGCCCGTGGCGGTCTGGTCGACGAGGCGGCGCTTGCCGAAGCGATCAAGTCCGGCCATGTCGCCGGCGCCGGCTTCGATGTGTTCGAGGTCGAGCCCGCGACGGAAAGCCCGCTCTTCGGTCTCGATAACGTCGTCTGCACGCCGCATCTCGGCGCGTCGACCACGGAAGCGCAGGAGAACGTCGCCCTTCAGGTCGCCGAGCAGATGTCGGATTATCTCGTGAAGGGTGCTGTCTCGAACGCCATCAACATGCCGTCGATCACGGCCGAGGAAGCGCCGATCCTGAAGCCCTTCATTCGTCTTGCGGACGTGCTCGGCGCCTTTGTCGGCCAGGTCACGGAAAGCGCGATCAAGGAAATCGAAATCCTCTACGACGGGGCGACGGCGTCGATGAACACCAAGGCGCTGACCAGCGCCGTGCTCGCCGGCCTCATCCGCCCGCAGGTCGCCGACGTCAACATGGTCTCGGCCCCGGTCATGATCAAGGAAAAGGGCGTCATCCTGTCCGAGGTCAAGCGTGACAAGTCGGGCGTCTTCGACGGCTATATCCGTCTGACGGTCAAGACCGCGAACCAGACCCGTTCCATCGCCGGCACCGTGTTCTCGGATGGCAAGCCGCGCTTCATCCAGATCAAGGGCATCAACCTTGACGCCGACGTCGGCAACCACATGGTCTACATCACCAATACCGACGTTCCGGGCATGATCGGCTTCATCGGCACGACGCTCGGCGAGGCTGGCGTCAACATCGCCAACTTCCAGCTCGGCCGCGAGAAGGAAGGCGGCGACGCCATCGCCCTTCTCTATGTCGACGGCGCGATCTCCGACGACGTGCTGGCCAAGCTTACCGCCAACCCGGCGATCCGCCAGGTCAAGCCGCTAGTCTTCAACGTCGACTGATCTTCGCCCCTCCCAGGACGAAAATGGAAAGGCCCGCCGGAGCGATCCGGCGGGCCTTTTACCGTCAGGTCTTCGGTCGTCCCCATTCGGCGATGGCAATGCCGCCGAGCACGAGAAGAAGGGCGACGCCGTGGAAGGGATGCATCGTCTCGCCGACCAGCAGGACGGACAGCAGGGTGCCGAAGACCGGAATGGCGTTGATGAAGAGACCGGCCCGGTTCGCGCCGATCATCTCGACGCCGCGCACATAGAGCACCTGCGACAGCAGCGAGGGGAAGATGCCCGCATAGAGCACGATGGCCCAGCCGGTCGCATCCGGCATGATGGTGCCGCCGCGCGATAATTCCCAGAAGAAGAGGGGAATGGCGCTGAGCAGCGCGCCAAAGGCCGGGGCGGCGATAAAGCTCTGCCAGCTAAGGGCCGGCTTCCAGCGCAGCGCGATGGTGTAGCCGGCATAGACGATGCAGGCGAGGAGGATCAGCAGGTCGCCGAAATTGAACTCCAGTTCGGCGAGCGCCGAGAATTCGCCGTGGGCGGCCGTTATCAGGACGCCGATCAGCGTGACCGCGAAGCCGACGATCTGGGCGGCGGATGCCTGGATGCGGAACAGGATGAAATTGAAGGCGAAGATCAGCATGGGAATGCTGGCCTGCTCGATGACGGCGTTGATGGCGCTGGTATAGCCGAGCGCCGTGTAGAGTAGGGCATTGAAGGCGGTGAAGCCGAAGACGCCGTAGAGCAGCAGCTGGAGCCAGTGCTTGCGGATGACCGGCCAGTCGCGTTTGACCTGCGGCATCATCAGGGCGAGGATGACCGAAAGGGCGACGATCCAGCGGAAGGTCGTCAGCACCATGGGGCTGACATGGCCGACGGCGAGCTTGCCCGCGACCGAGTTTCCGCCCCAGAAAAGCGATGTGACCGTCAGGTAGAAATAGGCTCTCGTGTTCAAGGCGGCAGGGTCCGTGTGGCAGGGCAGGCGCGGGCGGGTGGTCCGGATACGGTAAAAAAGCGCGCTACGTCATACAAAAAGCGGATATGGGCAAAAAGCGGATGCAGGCCGTCATAACAGGGTCGCATTCCCAAAGACAACACAGTATAGATGCGCGGGTTTCAAGTCAGGCGCGCGCATGTCTTCATGCGCCCGCGCGCGAAAACGGGAAAGATGAAATGGCAAGTGTCGTGGTTGTCGGTTCGCAGTGGGGTGACGAAGGCAAGGGCAAGATCGTCGACTGGCTTTCCGAACGGGCGGAAGTGATCGTTCGTTACCAGGGCGGCCATAATGCCGGCCATACCCTCGTCATCAACGGCGTCAGCTACAAGCTGGCCCTGCTGCCGTCCGGCCTCGTGCGCGGCAAGCTCAGCGTCATCGGCAACGGCGTCGTCGTCGATCCGCACCATTTCGTCACGGAAGTGGAGAAGCTGCGCGCGCAGGGCGTAGCGGTGACGCCGGAGGTGCTGCGCATCGCCGACAACGCCCCGCTCATCCTGTCGCTGCACCGCGATCTCGACGCGCTGCGCGAGGATGCGGCCTCCAGCAACGGCACCAAGATCGGCACGACCCGCCGCGGCATCGGCCCGGCCTATGAGGACAAGGTCGGCCGGCGCGCCATCCGCGTGATCGACCTTGCGGAGCCGGAAACGCTGCGGCCGAAGATCGAGCGGCTGCTGACGCATCACAATGCGCTGCGCCGCGGCATGGGCCTTGCCGAAATCTCTGTCGAATCCATCGAAGAGGAGCTGACTTCCGTCGCTGCGCAGATCCTGCCCTATGTCGACCGGGTCTGGGATGTTCTCGACAAGCACCGCAAGGCCGGCGCACGCATCCTCTTCGAAGGTGCGCAGGGCGCGCTGCTTGACAACGACCACGGCACCTATCCGTTCGTCACCTCGTCCAACACGGTCGCCGGCCAGGCGGCCGCCGGCTCGGGCCTCGGCCCGACGGCGATCAGCTATGTGCTGGGCATCACCAAGGCCTATACGACGCGCGTCGGCGAAGGGCCGTTCCCCTGCGAGCTGGACGACGAGATCGGCAGGCATCTTGCGACGGTCGGCCGTGAGGTCGGCGTCAATACCGGCCGTCCGCGCCGCTGCGGCTGGTTCGATGCCGTGCTGGTGCGCCAGACGGTCAAGACCAACGGCATCAACGGCATCGCGCTCACCAAGCTCGATGTTCTCGATGGCCTGGACGAGCTGAAGATCTGCGTCGGCTACAGGCTTGACGGCAAGGAGATCGACTACCTGCCGGCGAGCCAGAGCCAGCAGGCCCGCGTCGAGCCGGTCTACATCACGCTCGAAGGCTGGAAGGAATCGACCGTCGGCGCACGGAGCTGGGCAGATCTGCCGGCCCAGGCGATCAAGTATGTCCGCCAGGTCGAGGAGCTGATCGGCGCGCCGGTCGCCCTGCTTTCGACCAGCCCGGAGCGCGACGACACCATACTTGTGACCGACCCGTTTGAGGACTAATCTCAAGTTCAACACCAGTTCCGTGACCTATTCCAATGGGATAGCGCATGGACACGACGGAAAGTTCTGATGGCGGATTTTGTAGCAGTCATTCGAAGGGCCGTGGATGGCCTCTCGGACAACAATGCCGAGATGCGGCAGAAGGTTTACGAGAAGGCGCGCGGCGCTGTCCGCCGGCAGCTCGAATCCATGAACCCGCGCCCTTCCGACGACCTCATGAAGCGTCAGCTCGACAAGCTCGAAGCGGCGATCGTGGACGTCGAGACTGACCATGCCGAGGCGCTTCCCGCCGAGGAACCCGCGTTTGTGCCCGTCGAGGAGACTGTCCAGGAAGAGGCTGTGCCGCCGGCCGAATCGGTGACGGAGGAACCCGTTGCCGCCGAGGAAGCGGAGCCGGAACCTGTCGCGGCCGAAGCGGAAGCCGGCGAAGAACCTGTCGAGGAGCATGGTGCGGAAGACGCGCCCGCCGTCGAGGAAACCACCGCCGAAGAGGTTGTTGCCGACGAGCCGCCGGTCGTCGAGCCGGAACCCGAAGCCTTCCCGCAGGAACAGGCCTTCCACGACGAACCGGTCGTCGTTGCGGCCCATTCCGAGCCGTCCTGGCAGGTGGAGGCCGAGCCTGCGGCGGACTACGTGCCCTCCTGGCAGGAGCCGGAGCACGACATCGCCGCCGAAGCCGGTGCCGAGGCCTTTACGGCTGCCGAGCCGGAACCGCAGGTCTTTCCCGTTCACGATGAAATGCTGCCGGAGGCCGCACCGGTCGCCGAGGCGCACATGCCGGCCGCCGAGTCCCAGTGGGACTGGAGCGAGGCGGCCGCGACCACCATCGCATCGGAGAGCCACCAGCAGCCGTCCACCGCCGCCGATATCGACCCGCTGGCCTGGGAATGGCCGGGCGACAAGACCGTGCCGGTCGAGGACAAGCCGGCGCAGGCCGCACAGAAGAACGACTGGCATGATCTCGATGATCTGATCGGCGTCGCGCCGAAGTCGGAAACCGCAGCCGCTGCGGCAAGCGTGGCGACGGCCGGTTCTGCCGCTGCCGCATCGTCGATCACGGCCGAGACGGCACGCGCGCCGCAGCGCTCCTTCCGGGCGGAGCCGCGCAAGTCGCGCCTCAATCTCGGTGCGCTTGCCGCGACGGTCGCGTTGCTGGCGGTTGTTGGGGGTGCGGGCGCGGCTTACTGGTTCAACCGGGATACGGTGAACGGCTGGGTCGAAGAGAAGGTCGCGTCCTTCACGATGCCCGCGACGGACAAGCCGGCCGAGACGCCGAAGGCGAGCGATACCGCCGAGGGCGGCCGCAGCCTGCCTGCAAACACCACGCCGTCCGATACCGCACAGACGACGCCGCAGACCGGCGAGGCCGCCAATACCGAGGTCGCCTCGGCCGAGAAGAACGGCGGGAAATTCACCCAGCGCCTGCTGACGGACGGTTCGGAAGTGGACAACGGTCCGGCGCCAGCGCTCGATGGCGGCGCTGCGGAAGAGGGCAAGTCCGTGGCCGCGCAGACCACGGAAACGGCCGATGCCGGCGGCGCTGCGGCGGGCTCGGGCGGCCAGACGCCTGCTGCCGGCACCGATACCGCGCAGCAGACACCGGCCGACACCGGCACGAGCGCTGCCGCGACGACCGACACGCAGACCCCTGCCGCGACCGGCGAGCAGGCGGCCGCCATCGGCGTTACGCAGAAGATGTTCCTCTACGAGGAGCGCCTCGGCCAGACTGCGCCGACGGCGATCGAGGGCACGGTGGTCTGGTCGACTGCCGAGGAATCGCCGGGTGGCGACGCCAAGCCGGAGCCGGTCGTACGCGCGCAGATCAATGTGCCGACGAAGGGCCTGACGGCGCTGGTGACCTTCCGCCGCAACGCGGACCGCTCCCTGCCGGCAAGCCACATCATCGAACTCGTCTTCTCGCTGCCGGAAAGCTTCGAGGGCGGCGGTATAGAGAGCGTGCAGCGCGTGGCGATGAAGCGGACCGAACAGGACCGAGGCGACGCCCTGATCGCGGTCCCCGCCAAGATCACCGACGATTTCCACATGATTGCGCTCAACGACTTCCCCGAGGCGATCGCCAAGAACACGGATCTGCTGCGCACGCGCTCGTGGATCGATATTCCGATCACCTATCGCAACGGCCGCCGCGCGCTGCTGACGCTCGACAAGGGCACGGCCGGCGCGGAAGCCTTCGACAAGGTGATGCGGGCTTGGGCAGCGGCCGACAAGGCTGGCGGCGGCCAGTAAGGTCCTCTGGAGAATAAAAGAAAGGCCCGGCAGCGATGCCGGGCCTTTCGTTTTTACGGATTGTCGTCCGGCCTTATGCGTCCTCGATGACGCGGACGGCGCGGGCCTGCTCGGCGGCGTATTTCTGCACCGCTTCCTGCACCTTCTCGAAGGCGCGGACCTCGATCTGGCGCACGCGCTCGCGGCTGATGTCGAACTCGCTGGAAAGCTCCTCCAGCGTCACCGGGTCCTCGGCGAGGCGGCGAGCCTCGAAGATGCGGCGCTCGCGTTCGTTCAGCACGCCCATGGCGCGGGCCAGCATGGCGCGGCGCGTGTCGAGTTCGTCCTGCTCGATCAGCGTCTGTTCCTGGCTGTCGTGGTCGTCGACCAGCCAATCCTGCCACTGGCCGGATTCGCCTTCGCCTGCCTTGATCGGCGCGTTCAGCGAGGCGTCGCCGGAAAGGCGGCGGTTCATCGAGACGACCTCGTCCTCGGAGACCTTCAGCTTGGTGGCGATCTCCTTGACCTGGTCGGGACGCAGGTCGCCGTCCTCGATGGCCTGGATCTTGCCCTTCATGCGGCGCAGGTTGAAGAACAGGCGCTTCTGGTTGGCGGTCGTGCCCATCTTCACCAGCGACCACGAGCGCAGGATATATTCCTGGATCGAGGCCTTGATCCACCACATGGCATAGGTTGCGAGGCGGAAGCCGCGCTCGGGATCGAACTTCTTGACGGCCTGCATCAGGCCGACATTACCCTCGGAGACGACTTCGCCGATCGGCAGGCCGTAGCCGCGATAGCCCATGGCGATCTTCGCCACGAGGCGAAGGTGGCTTGTGACGAGCTGATGGGCGGCGTTGCGGTCGCCGTGCTCCTGGTAACGCTTGGCGAGCATGTATTCCTGCTGCGGCTCAAGCATTGGAAATTTGCGGATTTCATCGAGATAGCGGTTGAGACCACCTTCTCCAGCCGTGATAGACGGCAGCGTATTGCGGGCCATTCAGCACCCCTTTCTGAGACGGCTTCCATTCCGGCAAGCCTCGGTACGGAGCTTGATCCTGAAGACCGGATCCGCGTCAGCGACCATGCTCCCCGTGGGTCGTCATGGCGACCCCACCGATCCTAAAGATAGGTATGGCGAAAGGATGATTCAAGGCGTCACGCGCCTTCACGGCTGCGTGAAGACGGGGCGGGAAAAGGATTGGCGGCACAGCTACAAGATGGGGTGCGGTGCCCGGAAATCAAGGGTCCGTGGCTTCGTCCATGATGCGCAGGGCCTTCAGCAGCCGCTCCATGTCGGCCGGTGGCGGGGCCTCGAAATGCATGGTCTCGCCGGTGGAAGGATGTTCGAACTGCAGCAGGAAGGCGTGCAGCGCTTGCCGGCGGAAGCCGTTGACGACCTTGCGCGCCTCGTCCGGCAGGCGGTTCGCCTTCGTCTTGAAGGCCGCGCCATATTCGGGGTCGCCGATCAGCGGATGGCCGATATGGGCCATGTGTACGCGAATCTGATGCGTGCGGCCGGTTTCGAGATGGCATTCGACCAGCGAGGCGAGGCTGGTGCCGTCCTCGGTCTCGCCATAGCGCTCGACCACTTCATAATGGGTGATTGCCTCGCGGGCGTCGTCGGCGTCCTCGCGCTTGACGGCGCGCTTGGTGCGGTCCGCGCCGCGGCCGAGCGGGGCGTCGACGGTGCCGCGAAGCTGGCGCGGGCGGCCCCAGACGACGGCCTGGTAAGCGCGCTCCAGCGGGCCGGTGCGGCCGTGGTCGGCGAACTGGTCGGAGAGATGGCGGTGGGCGAGATCGTTCTTGGCGACGACCATGACGCCGCTCGTCTCCTTGTCGAGCCGGTGCACGATGCCGGGGCGGCGGACGCCCCCAATGCCGGAAAGGCTTTCGCCGCAATGGTAGATCAGCGCATTGACGAGCGTGCCCGTCCAGTTGCCGACGGCCGGATGCACGACGAGGCCGGCGGGTTTGACCAGCACGATCACGTCGTCGTCCTCGTAGAGCACGTCAAGCGGGATGTCCTCGCCTTTCGGTTCCGGGTCGCGCGGGGCGGGCATGGTGAATTCGATGACGTCGCCGGGATGCACCTTGCGCTTCGGCTCGGTCATCACCGCGCCGTTGACCACGGCCGCGCCCTCCTCGATCAGCGCCTTGATGCGGCTGCGCGAATAGTCGCCGGCAAGCGTCGCGGCAAGCCATGCGTCGATGCGCCCCTCCGCGTCTTCCGGCGCGGTCAGGACTTTTCTTGTGGCCTCGGCTTCTTTAAAGGGGTCGGTCATCGTTCAACTATACTCATTGCCGGAAGGGCGCTGCCATGTCCCACATCGAAACCGACGATCAGGAAGACAAGCCGCTCGACCCCGTGATGGAGAATGTGCGTCGCAAGATGATGCGCCTGCAACTCGTGTCGGGCGGCATCATGCTTCTGATGTTCATGGCCGTGCTCGCGGCCATTGTCTATAAGATCAACACGCGCGATGGCAAGCCGCAAGCCGCCGTTTCGGCCAGCGGCGGCGTGGTGCCGAGCGATGCGCCGGTCAAGGCGACGGCGGTGCTGCCCGACGGCTTTACCGTTTCGGCCGTGTCGCAGTCCGCCGGGCAGGTCCTGTTCTACGGCGTGACGGCCGATGGCGCGCGCAAGGCGTTCCTCTTCGATATCGCGGCCGGCCGCATCGTCGCCGAGATCGACGTTACGGGCAAGTGACGCCGATGGCGGCCGAACCGGTCCGTATCGACGATCCCGCCGATCCGCGCATTGCCGGCTTCGTGTCGATCCGCGAGCGCGACCTGACCGGCCGCGAGGGCCTCTTCATTGCGGAAGGCACCGTCGTGCTACGCATGCTCGGACAGGCGCAGGCGCGCGGCAACGGCTTTGCCGCCGAGGCGATCCTGCTGCTCGAAATCCGCCTTGCGGGCATTGCGGAGGTGCTGGCCGCCTTTCCGCCGGCCGTTCCGGTCTATATCGCCTCGCAGGCCGTCTTCGACGCGATCGCCGGCTTCAACATGCATCGCGGCGTGCTGGCGCTTGGCCGCAAGCCGGCTGCGGAGATCGGTGCATCGCTTCTCGCCCGCCTGCCCGAGACGAGCCTCGTGCTGGCCGGCTGCGGACTTTCCAATCACGACAATGCCGGCTCGATCTTCCGCAACGCGGCGGCTTTCGGCGCGGATGCGGTATTTCTCGACGAAACGTCCTGCGACCCGCTCTACCGCAAGGCGATCCGCGTTTCGGTCGGCTCGGTGCTGACGGTGCCGTTTTCGCGCGGGCTGTCCGGCGAGGCGATGCTGCGGGGGCTGGCGGAGGCCGGCTTCGAAATCTGGGGGCTTTCCCCGCGCGGCGAGGTTCCGGTCGCGGCCATTCCGGCAGCGCGGCGCATCGCGCTCGTGCTGGGCACGGAGGGGGAGGGGTTGCCGGAAAATATCCTCTCATCGTTCCGCACGGCGCGCATCCCGCAACGTCCGGGCCTCGACAGCCTCAATGTCGCGACGGCAAGCGGCATCGCGCTCTACCAGATAGCCCTGGCGATGGGGCGGGTAGCCTAAAGCATTTCCGGTGAGTTCCAGTTCACCGGAAATGCTTTAGCTTTTTGTTTTTACCGCATTATCCGACGCCAAAGCGATCCCGCTTCGGCTGGAAATGCTCTAGCCGCGACTAGGCTGGAACATAGGTCAGCCTGACCACATCTCCGGCGATGCGCTCGTTCGCCACGAGGCGCAGCGGCGGCCGCGGGCCGGCGAAGAGCGGCTTGCCGTGGCCGATGACGACGGGATGGATGTACAGCCGGTATTCATCGACAAGGCCGAAGTCGGTCAGGCTTTTCGCCAGTTCCGGGCCGGCGACCTCGATCTCCCCGGCAATCTCGGCCTTCAGTCCCCGTACCGCCGCCTCGATGTCGCCCGCGAGAAGCGTGGCGTTGGGGCCGACGGATTGCAGCGAGTGCGAAACGACCCATTTCGGCTGGCTCCGCCATGCCGCGGCGTAATCGCGCTCCGCCTCGTCCCATTCCGGGCGGTCTTCGTCCCAGTAACGCATCACCTCATACATGCGCCGGCCGTACAGCACGCCGGCAAGGCCGCGCATGTCGTCGATGAAGTGACGGAAGAGCGCGGGGTCGGGCGCGAATGCCGTGTGATCGACATATCCGTCCAGGGATTGGTTCAAAGCGAAAACGAGCTTTGCCATGCCGTGGGACTCCTCCCGAACCCTCCAGGCGAGGGCGATGCCATGCGGAAACGATGCCAGCCACGACCTGCCGCGTCGCCGCGCCGGGTTCTCGCCCGATGGCTATTCGCGGATCGGTCAGCCCTCGTCGCGGCCGATCTTTTCGCGCACGCGCCGGGCGAGGCTGCGCTCGTCGCCTTCAAGGCCTGGGTCGATCGTGGCGATCAGTTCATGCACCGGCGAGCCTGCGCCTTCCCGCGCGGCCGTCAGCACGATCATCTTGCCGGCGAGGTCGGCCATCTCTTCGCGCAGCGCCGCGTCGTTCGTGTCGGCCTTGGCGGCGAGAAGCCGTTCGGTCAGGGCGGTTCCCTGATTGCGGGCTTCCTCTTCCAGCGCGGCGATATCGATGGGGGGCACGGTCTGCGCTTTCTCCGGCCGGCGGCCGGCAATCCGGCTCGTCGAGATCGTCCGCGCAAGGCCGGTGGCGCGCACCGCCTTTACCGCTTCCTTGTTTTCGGCCGTCAATGTCTTCACCTTCTCGCGCAGGCGGTCGATTTCCGCGATGCGCCGTTCGATTGCGTTGTCCTTGTCGGCGTTGCCGGCGACTTCCCGCGTCAGCTTGGTTTCGAGCTGGCGCACGCGGCCCTCTTCGCGCGACAGGCGCACTTCGAGTGAGATCGCCTTATCGCCGGCCGCTTTCAGGTCCTGGCGCAGCTTGTCCCGCTCGTCCTTCAGGTTGCCGATGCGGCTCTTCAGGTTCTCCATCGCCGTTTCGCGGGTGGCGAGGTCGATCCGCATGCTGTCGAGATCGGCATGAAGGTGGCTGACGCCGGCGAGCTTGGCGCGCATGTCCCGGTCGGCGGCCACCAGCGCGGCGCGAAGCTGCTCGCTCTTCATCTCCTCACGGCGCAGGGCCGAGCGCATGTCGCCGGCCTCGATATTCATGTCGGCGATCTGGGCGTGCAGTTCGGCGTTTTCCGTGGCGATCCCCGCGGCCTCGGCCAGCAGCTTTTCGTTCTTCACCACCTGAAGCGTATGCCTGTCGCGCTCGCGCCGCACGTTCTGGGCAAGGCGTGCATTTTCGGCGGCGAAGGCGGCGCGCGCCATGTCCTTCTGCGCGCGCACTTCCTGCGGGCTGAGCGGCATGGTGGCGCGCATGCGCTCTTCGGTGAACTTGACGATGCGCTTCTGGATCGCCGGTGCGACAAGCAGGCCGGTCAGCGTGGCGGCGAGGAAGCCAAGCGCGAAGAGGAGGGCGTACTCGATCACGGGTCAACTCGTTCCAAACATGGCCCAAAACGGGTCTCGAACGAGCGCACTATAGCGGCTCGTTCGAACTTGCACAGGGGCGATTCGTCGAAATCAACGCTTGCCTGGTTTGACGGATGATAAGCCCGTCTCATTCGATCCGAGGAGGCTCAGAAGGGGTTCCAGGTCGGCTGGCGCGTCAGCTTGAGATAGCCGGCATTGATGCCGATGCGGGCGCCGACGCCGGTGCGGATCGGCACGAGCACGATATCCCGGTTGACATTGACCTGCATGCCGAGGCCGGCGATCACATAGGCCGAGCCGGAAACGCCGCCGAAGCGGTCGTAAAGCGCGTTCACGTCGGGCAGGTTATAGACGAGCATCATGGTGCGGCTGCCCTGTCCGCCCCAGTCGAGGCCGAGCGACGGGCCTTGCCAGAAGACGGAGTGCTGGCCGGCATTCTTGGTGTTGAGCGTGCCTTCGCCATAGGTCAGGCCCGCGACGAAGGCGCCGGAACCTTCCTGGCCGAGGATGTAGCCGTTCGGCAGCCCATAGGATTCGAAGGCGCGTTCGACCACCTTGGCAAGGGCGCCGGAGGTCTCGCCGAAGAAGCCGTGGCCGGCATCGACGATTTCCTGCATGGAATACTGGTTGCTCTGCTGCGCCCTTGCGGGCAGGGCCATGAGCAGGATGGCGCAAAGCGCCGCCGCGATCCTGAATGCCGTCGTGGCCGGATGTGAAATAGCCATGTCCGTTCGCCTTCCTGTGTTCGGCCCCGTTCCTTCCGCAATTTGATCCGATGGTCTTAATAATCGGTTTACCAAATGTGGTGTCATTATGGCTGTCATGAGATAGGGCACGCCTCGCGCAATCGTGGCGTGCTATGCGTCGTGCGGAATGTTGCCGCGCGCGCCCTTGGCGAAGCGTCCCGCGATGAATCGATGCGTGGATCTGGGAGAATTTTATGGCGAAAAATCCGAACCTTACGCTGACCGGTCCCGATCTGGCAGCGCTTCTGTGCAGCCGCGTCTGCCATGACGTCATCTCGCCGGTTGGCGCGATCAACAACGGTCTCGAGCTGCTCGACGAGGGCGGCGCCGATGCCGAGGCGATGGACCTCATCCGCACCAGTGCGCTCAACGCATCCGTCCGGCTGAAGTTCGCGCGGCTTGCCTTCGGCGCTTCCGGCTCCGTCGGCGCATCGATCGATACGGGCGAGGCGGAAAAGGCCGCGCGCGATTTCGCCGCCGCCGAGAAGAAGACGGAAATCACCTGGAGCGGGCCGCGCGCCATCGTCGCGAAGAATCGCGTCAAGCTGCTGCTCAACCTCTTTCTCATCGCCTATGGCGCGATCCCGCGCGGCGGCTCCATCGACGTGACGCTGGAGAACCCGGAATTCGACGCGGTGTTCAAGCTCGCCGTGAAGGGCCGCATGCTGCGCGTGCCGCCGAAGTTCACGGAAATCCTCACCGGCACGCCGGAAGAGGCGGTCGACGCCCATTCCATCCAGCCCTACTACACCGTGCTGCTCGCCGACGAGGCCGGCATGGAACTCGACGTTTCCGTAAGCCCGGAAGAGATCGTCTTCTCGGCGCGCATGGCGGCTGCCGCAGAGTGAAAGTGCAAGCGGCCACGGTTCGTTAACCATGGCCGCTAACGCTTTGTTTTCCAGGCGCCGGTAGAGTTGCACCTTGTATCGTTCCCGCTTTCCGAGCGGGAGACCTAGGAGCAGCTAATGCAGCGGTTGATGATCGCCGACAGTTCCGATGTCGTCCGTAAGGTCGGCAAGCGTATTCTCTCCGGTTTCGATTTCCTCGTGCTGGAAGCCTCGAGTTCGCTTGAGGCGCTGGTGCGCTGCGAGGCCGAACTGCCCAATATCCTGATCGTCGACGCCACCATGGACGGCGCGCTGGAGCTGATCGCCAATATCCGCAACCTGCCGCAGGGCAAATCGGTGCGCATCTACTACTGCGTGGTCGAGGCGGACCTGAAGAAGATGATGATGGGCAAGCGCGCCGGCGCGGACGACTTCCTGCTGAAGCCGTTCGACCGCAAGATCCTGACCCAGGTCTTCGGCAATCTGTCGATCGCCGCCTGAAACGATCCCGACGCATAACGAAATATCGGCGCGGCCGCTCGAAGGAGCCGGCCGCGTTTTTGTTTTGCGCTTCAAGCCGGCGTCCAGGCAAAAGAAAACCCGCCGGCAAGCGGCGGGTCGGATGTCGTTGAGCGGGGAGGGGCGCTTATCAGGCGCTTTCGAGATAATCCCCGTCGGGTTCGCGCAGCACGTAGCCGCGGCCCCAGACCGTCTCGATGTAGTTCGCGCCGCCGGCGGCGTTCGCCAGCTTCTTGCGCAGCTTGCAGATGAAGACGTCGATGATCTTCAGCTCCGGCTCGTCCATGCCGCCATAGAGGTGGTTGAGGAACATTTCCTTGGTGAGCGTCGTGCCCTTGCGCAGCGAGAGCAGCTCGAGCATCTGGTATTCCTTGCCCGTCAGGTGCACGCGCTGGCCGCCGACTTCGACGGTCTTGGCGTCGAGATTGACGATAAGCTCGCCCGTCGAGATGACCGACTGGGCATGGCCCTTGGAGCGGCGCACGATGGCGTGGATGCGGGCGACCAGCTCGTCCTTGTGGAAGGGCTTGGTCATGTAGTCGTCGGCGCCGAAGCCGAGGCCGCGCACCTTGTCCTCGATGCCGGCCATGCCGGAGAGGATCAGGATCGGCGTCTTGACCTTGGAAAGGCGCAGCGTGCGCAGAACTTCATAGCCCGACATGTCGGGGAGATTGAGATCGAGCAGGATGATGTCGTAATCGTACAACTTGCCCAGATCGACACCTTCCTCGCCGAGGTCGGTGGTATACACATTAAAGCTTTCGGACTTCAGCATCAGCTCGATGCTCTGCGCCGTCGCGCTATCGTCCTCAATGAGTAGAACCCGCATATCTGTCCCCTTTTCCGCCGCCCAAGGTACCTGGCCCCCTACGCGATACGGATCCAGTCGTTGCCTGATTTGGAGGCTGCCACGAAATGGTTAACAAATCCTGATTCACTTTGGCAAGGTGTATCGATCTGTTAATTATTTTAGGCAGACTCCTGATTTTACGTATGAATCAGAAATATGTCTCTTAAGTTCTCACTTTAGGAAACACAGCTAACCGACTCTTTCGACTCATCAATGCGGGCACCTCTTTTTTCGTGATCCGCATTTACCGAGCCTTAAATCATCGCACCTATGATTAACGATGCCCGTAAACGAAAGGTTACCAGCGGTAGGATTTCATTAATCTCGCTGAATTTTTTTTACGGTTCGGCAGGGTTTGTCGCGTTACGGGTGAGAATGCCGGTCGCCGGCGCACGGAGAAACGTCGTGCTTCGGGGACTGATTTGGAATGCGGGGCAGGCGTTTGCCAGTGTTTTCGGCGGCCGTTCGCTCCAATGCCGGGGTCTCGCTATCCACGGGAGTATTGCGTATGAAGTCGCGTGAGAGCCTAGTTCGCCTGAAGGAATTTCAGGTGAAAGACAAAAGACGGCAACTGGCCCAGCTTCAGCTTATGATGTCCGAGTTCGAACGGATGTCGAAGGAGCTGGAAAGCCAGATCGCCATCGAGGAAAAGAAGTCCGGGATCACCGATCCCAGCCATTTCGCCTATCCGACCTTCGCCAAGGCGGCGCGGCAGCGTTCCGACAATCTCCAGGTCTCCATCCGGGAGTTGAAGGTGCAGCAGGATGCGGCCGAACTGGCGTTGGAAGAGGCCGAGGCGGAATTCGCCAAGGCTTCGGCGCTGGAGGAGCGCGACAACGCGGTGCGCATGCGCGCCTGATCGGGTCGCCGGTCCGCTCCATTCAAGTTTGAAGAACCCTCGCGATCGGCCGGAAGGCCGCTCACGCGGGCTCTTCGCGTTGCCGTTTGCGTTCAGAGGGTGACAACGTCGCGCCAGTCCTCGTGGCGCATCGCCTGTGCCCGGAAGAAGGGGCAGAGCGGCATGATCTTCCAGCCGCCCCTGCGGGCTTCTTCCACCGCATGCGCCGCCAGCGCCTGGCCGATGCCCTTGCCGCGCAACGCGTCCGGCACACCGGTGTGGTCGACGATCACGAGTTGCGGGGAGGCGCGGGAATAGGTCACTTCCGCCTCGTGCCCTTCGACGGTGACGTGATAGCGGCCCTTCGCGCCGGTTTCTTCGTGCAGGATATTCATGGATCGGCTCCTCGCTGCGTTGCGTCGGAGCTATCCTTGCCCGTCTTCGAACCGCCCGCAAGGCGCGGGGCGGTGAACGGTCCGTGCTGCATCGGCGCATCGCGGGCGCGCGTCGAGGACCGGGCCTTTGCAAACGCGACTGCGGCCGCGCAGGGCGCGGCCGCAGAAGGCAGTGTCGGGAAATGTCTAGTGGCGGTATTGCTGGATGCGCGTGGTGCGCAGGCCGGCAAGGCCGTGGTCGTTGATGGAGGACTGCCAGGACAGGAATTCTTCGACCGTCAGCGTATAGCGGTCACAGGCTTCTTCGAGGCTGAGGAGGCCACCGCGTACGGCGGCGACGACTTCTGCCTTCCGGCGGATCACCCAGCGCCGCGTGTTGGCCGGCGGCAGATCGGCGATCGTAAGAGGGCTGCCATCGGGGCCGATGACGTATTTAACGCGGGGTCGTATCAGGTCGGTCATTGGACTCTCTACATAAACTCAAGACCATATGGCGGGACTGTAGCCTGCCACATTTAAGATTTGCCTAAGCGCATACTAACAATTTTCTAATCATTTGAGCGGGTTCGCAGGCGCTGCCGATTTGCGGGAAGCCCTGCCTTCCCTAGCGTTCGCCGGCTTTTCGCCCGCGCCGCCCGCATGGGAGCCATGCAAATATTTCATTTCCATTTTATTCAAATGCTGCTAATACGCCCCAAAATTCGGAGGCGGCGTCGTGTTGACGCCACCGGAAGCCTCCAGGCCGCATCCAAACGTATTGCCTCCGCAAGCTGTCTCCCACAGGGAAATGGCTTCTGCGGCGTTTTTTCTCGCCGCCTGACCGAAGGGTGCGCCCGAAATTTTCCGGACCGAGAATACACCCAAGCCCGGCGCGATCCGCCGGCTGTTGGAAACGGAAAATGAGAGACCCAGAAAAGATGCTCTCGCAGCAGGGTGGTTGGTCGCCCGAATTCCTGTCGCCGGCCAATATCGAATCCGTGCAGACCGAATACGAGGTGCTGCACCTCATGCGCCAGTGCGCCAATCATTTCGGCTTCGGCCATTTCCTGGTCGCGCGCTTTCCGGCAGACGACCGGCAGCGGTTTTCCGAGCGCCTGCTCGTCAGCAACTGGCCGGCCGATCTGGTGCGCAAATACGACGCGCTGAATCTTTTCCATGTCAGCCGGCTTGCGCTGGATACCGGCATGACCAAGCTGCCGGTGCAGGGCGACAGCGCGCTGCTGGCGCCTGCCGACTGGGAAAGCGCACAGGCCGGCGAGGCGATCGCGCTTGCCGAGAGCTACGGCCTTTCGGTCTCCACCGCGCTCCTCATGCATTCCACGGCCTGCGATCCCTATCTCATGGTCTTTTCCGGCACGCGCGGCCTGCTCGCCCGTCCGGAGCTGAAGGAACTGCATTTCGCGGCTCTCCAGCTTTTCGAATGCCTCGAGAAGACCTTCGTGGGGCTGGCCGCGAACCGCGAAAAGCTCTCCAGCCGCGAGGTGGAGTGCCTGCGCTGGGCGGCGGCCGGCAAGAGCAGCGACGAGATTGCCATCATCCTCGGCATCTCGGTCTATACGGTGAGCAGCTATTTCAAGAGCGCGACCCGCAAGCTGCAGGCCGTCAACCGCATGCAGGCCATCGCCATCGCCCTGCGTCTTCGCCTGATCTGATCCCGGTTCGCGCGGGCAGGGGGCTTTTGCGCCTTCTCTTGCCCTTGGTGCGGCAAGTTTCTATATGTCGCCCGAAGGGCATTCCGCCGAGTGCGGCATGCCGCAACGGCCGGGATCGGCCCCAATTCAAAGGTGTATGACGGCAGCGCCCGCGCACCGGAACGGACCTCGCGTGAACAGTCTCGATTTCGATCGCAAGCCCGAAGATACGCGTGTCGTCGTTGCCATGTCCGGCGGCGTCGACAGCTCGGTCGTGGCCGGCATCCTGAAACGGGAGGGCTACGACGTTCTCGGCATCACGCTGCAGCTCTACGATCACGGCGCCGCCGTGCACCGGGCCGGCTCCTGCTGCGCGGGCCAGGATATCGACGATGCGCGCCGCGTCTGCGAAACCCTCGGCATTCCGCATTATGTCCTCGACTACGAGAAGCGTTTTCGCGAGACGGTGATCAATCCCTTCGCGGAAAGCTACATCGCCGGCGAGACGCCGATCCCGTGCGTGGCCTGCAACCAGACCGTCAAGTTCGCCGATCTTCTGGCCACTGCCCGGGAACTCGGCGCGGACGCGCTGGCGACCGGTCACTATATCCGCTCGCGCGCCAATCCGGCGCCGGATGCGCCGCACCGGAGGGCGCTCTATCGCCCGGTCGATGCCGAGCGCGACCAGA